>Ga0194121_10002640_pt1 | contig 28285 bp, 20 predicted proteins | sample TA2MahCa50mmetaG_FD_148609 | JGI IMG/M metagenome (GOLD analysis project Ga0194121, IMG submission 148609) | Freshwater microbial communities from Lake Tanganyika, Tanzania - TA2015020 Mahale Deep Cast 50m | ecosystem: Environmental > Aquatic > Freshwater > Lake | place: Tanzania: Lake...
ATCCGCCCACTCCGCCCCGAACGAGTTGGTCTCACCCTGGAGACGGTGCGTGGCGGGCTTGTCCGCACAGTCATCGCACCTCTGGCCCGCGGGCACGGCGCGGAGGGAACCCGGCAGGGTCGTGGTGTCCAGCGAACCGCTCACGTATGCCATGACTTGTCCTCCTCTGGATGTATTGGCAGTCCTGAAAGCCCATCTTGGCAGACGAGATATCCTCGCATCTTTGAGCAAAAAAATCAAGTATCCTGCCGTCGCGTGTCTGCCGAAGCGCTCTCCATCAGACATCTACCACTTCTTATTGGCTGCGGTGATCGCAACCGCGAGGGCATCAGCGGCATCGTCTGGTTTTGGGGGTTGTGGCAGGCCAAGCAACTCCTTGACCATCCTCTGCACCCCCGCCTTACCCGCCTTGCCGTCGCCGGTGAGCGCAAGCTTTACTTGCGCGGGTGTGAACTCCAAAACCGGCGCGCCGGATTGCGCGGCCATGAGCAGTGCCACCCCGCGCGCCTCTGCGACTTTCATCGCGTTGGTCGTCATTTTGCCAAAGTACAACTTCTCCACGGCAACAAGATGCGGCCGGTGCCGGGTACACAAATCATGCAAATCGCTCGCCAAACTCAATAGTCGGTTTTCAAACGTGTCGCCGCTCACGGTAACGGCCACGCCGTAATCCAAGAGCTCCACGCTTTTGCCGTCCGTAAACACGACCCCAAATCCCATGCGCCCAAAGCCCGGGTCCAGGCCGAGAATAATGTACCCCTGTTCAGGCATAATGAATAACGCAAGCGTATCAAAAAACCGCCTCTGTTTCCAGCGGCGGTTTTTTCATGGCGAGGTCATGGGACCCCGCCTCTTCTGTTTGTTGTCATGGCGGAAAAACGACGGGACTCACACGCACATTCTGTGTCTTTGCAGATGAATCCGTCCCTTGCGGCCTCGGCATCCCGCGTGGTCAGGCCGCACTTTTTGTGTGAGAGATCACGCAGACCCAGGGGAAAACGCTTATTCTTCCGTTTCCACCTTCTGCTCCTCCTCCCCCACCACACGATTCTCCGCAAACGCCTCTTCAATCTCTTCCCGCACCTCGCGCGGCGCCTCGGGAACCTCGCGCCGGTCGCGGTACTCAAACGTCCCAATCAGCCGCTCCTCCATCCCCGGATACCCTGTGCCGGTCGGGATGAGCCGCCCGATGATCACGTTTTCCTTCAACCCTTCCAGCCGATCCACCTTGCCGGTCACAGCGGCGTTGATCAGCACTTTGGCCGTTTCTTGGAAGGAAGCGGACGAAAGCCAAGAGTCCGTGGACAAAGAAATCTTCGTAATCCCAAGGAACAACGGTTCGGCCTTTGCGTCCTTGCCCTTGCTGACCTCATCATTGGCATCCAAAAATGTCGCCTTTTCAATAATCTCGCCTGGCAACAGATCTGTTTCGCCCGGGTCCGCCACGCGCACGCGCGAGAACATCTGACGGATGATGATTTCAATGTGTTTGTTGTTGAGTTTTTGCCCCTGGCTCGCGTAGATAAACTGGATTTCCTTTGAGAGATACTTCTGCACGGCATCCTGCCCCTTATGCGCGAACAATAATTGCAAATCCAAATTTCCGTCGGTCAGCGCATCGCCCTCCTGCACTTCGTCGCCGTTTTTTACATACAGGGTGTACCCGGGCGGAATGATATACTCGCGCACCTTCAGCGCCTCATGGATGATAGTCACTACTCCAGCTTCGCGCAGGGCGACAATGCCGGATGCCGGCGACTCCACCGAGCCGGAAGATTTTTGCGCAAGCGCCTGACCCTCCACGACCTTCTCGCCATCCTTCACCAACAGCTTCGCCGTCTTCCCGACCACGACCGGCTCTTCCTCCACGGCCGTATAGGCGACCTTCACGCTCTTTTGCCCCGGGCGTGTGTCCACGATTTGCTTGCCCGTTCCGGCCTGCACGATTTCACGCGCCGCCATCTCCACCGTGACGGAACCCGATACCTCGGACATAATCGCCTTTTGTTTGGGCGAACGCGCCTCAAACAATTCCTCCACGCGCGGAAGACCTTGCGTGATGTCCTTGCCGGCCACGCCACCCGTATGGAAGGTACGCATCGTCAGCTGGGTGCCAGGCTCGCCGATAGACTGCGCCGCGATGATCCCAACCGACGCGCCCAATTTCACCAGTTTGTTGTAGGCCAGGTCGTACCCGTAGCACTTCTGGCAGACGCCCCGACGCATCCGGCAGGTCATCACGCTTCTGACATGCGCCTCCAGCAATTCACTCGGCGCGGCCTCAAATTCACGGATGTGCTCCTCGGTAATCATTTCCCCCGCCTCGACGACCACCTTACGGCCGCCCGGTTTTTTGATGTCGTCAAGCGCGAACCGCCCGAGGATGCGCACCATCAGCGGCTCCCCGATCTCGTCGGACTCTTCTTTGGTAAGCACCACCCCTTGGTCGTCCCCGCAGTCCTCCTCGCGCACGATCACATCCTGCGCCACGTCCACAAGACGGCGGGTCAGATACCCGGCGTTGGCCGTACGAAGCGCGGTGTCGGTCAACCCTTTGCGCACACCATGGGAGGAGATGAAAAACTCCAACACGTCATAGCCGTCCTTAAACGACGACTTGACCGGCAGTTCAATAATCTCGCCCGACGGGTTTGCCACGAGCCCTTTCATCCCGACCATCTGGGTCATCTGCCCCCAGGTCCCGCGCGCGCCCGATTCAATCATCGTATAGGCCGGATTGTCCTTTGGCAGGGCTTTCTTCGCCTCCTCGGCAATGCGGTCCTTGATCTCGGTCCAAATTTTGATAATAGACGAATGCCGCTCGGAAGCGGTCAGGAGTCCCTGGGAGAAATAATCCTCAATCTCGCGCAGGCGGGCTTCCCCCTCTTCCAAGAGGGCACGCTTTCCCTCCACGGTCGGCAGGGCGGACATCCCCCATGAATACCCTGATTCGGTTGACGCCTTGAACCCGAGGTCTTTGAGGCGGTCAAGGAACTCGGAAGTTTTCTCCGGGCCGTTGAGTTCCAAATAGTATTTGACGATGTTGGAAAGTTCCTTTTTGCCCAGCGTCTGGTTCATGTAAGGCACTTCCTCTGGAAACTGCTGGTTCACCAGCACCCGTCCGGGAGTGGTGATCACACGTCCGCCTTCGCGACGCACCACGCACCAATGGCGCCACTTGAGTTTCCCGGATTGGACGGCATAGAGCGCGTCTGTTTCGTTGGCAAACGTCGGCAGGCCCTTCTCTTCCTTTGGCGCGGGTGTGAGCTCCATCGTGAGATAGAAAATGCCCCACGCAATGTCCTTCCCCGGCGTCGTGACCGGTCCTCCATGGGCTGGCTTCAAGAGATTCTTTGTGGAGAGCATGATCTCGCGCGCCTCGGCTCGGGCCTCTTCCGTCAACGGCACATGCACGGCCATCTGGTCGCCGTCAAAGTCCGCGTTATACGCGTCACACACGAGCGGATGGATTTGAATCGCTTTGCCTTCAATGAGGGTTGGACGGAACGCCTGAATACCAAGCCGATGCAGGGTCGGCGCGCGGTTGAGCAACACAAACGCGTCCTTGATAATCTCTTCAAGGATATCCCAGGTCTCGGGACGGTCGGACTCAATGAACCGATTCGCGCTACGAATGTTGTGAACATACTCGCGCGCGATGAGTTTGGAAATGATAAACGGCTTGAACAATTCCAGAGCCATCTTTTTGGGCAGGCCGCACTGATGCAGGCGCAGATGAGGACCAACGACGATGACGGAACGCCCCGAGTAGTCAATGCGTTTGCCAAGCAAATTCTGGCGGAACCGACCCTGCTTACCTTTGAGCTGGTCGGCAAGCGACTTGAGCTGGCGCTTTTTGCCGGTCGCGGCGATCACGGTTTTTGAATGACGCGCGCTGTTGTCAATGAGCGCGTCCACCGCTTCCTGCAACATGCGCTTTTCGTTTCGTGAAATGACCTCCGGCGCGTTGAGTTCATACAGACGCTTCAAACGGTTGTTGCGGTTGATCACCCGACGGTACAGGTCGTTCAAATCACTCGTCGCGAACCGGCCTCCGTCCAGCGGCACCATCGGACGCAAATCCGGCGGGATAATGGGGACGGCGGTGAGCACCATCCACTCGGGCTTAATGCCGTTGATGGAGAGCGACTTCAACAACTTGAGGCGGCGCAACAGCCGGTCTCGTTTGGTTTTGGTCGCCCGATCCAAATCCTCCTCCAGCCGAGCCATCGTCTCCTCCACGTTCACGCGCTTGAGCATCTCATGGACCGCCTGGGCGCCGATGCCCGCTTCAAAAATGTGTCCATACTTGAGCGACCACTCGTGGTAGGTCTGCTCGGAGATGATCGCGAGCATCTGCATCTGCTTCAAATCTTCCATCACCTGTTCAAAATCTGCCTCCAGCTCCTCAAACTTTTGATCGCGGATCTCCTCAAGCCGCACGGTCTCGGCTTTGATTTTCTTTTCGTCCTCGCCAAACTTCTGCGAGAGCCGTCCGATATCGCGCTTAAACTCCCCTTCAATCATCTTCTGCTTGCTCTTTTTCTCCTGCTTGACCTGTTCGGTGGTCTGCTCTTTGGCCTCTTCGTTAATGCTGGTAATGAGAAAGCTTGCAAAGTAGATGACCTTCTCAAGATTTTGAATAGACAAATCAAGCACCGTGCCGATCTTGGAGGGCACGCCGCGCAAAAACCAGATATGGGTGATGGGAGCGGCGAGCTCCACGTGGCCCATGCGCTCGCGCCGGACAATAGAGTGGGTCACCTCCACGCCACACTTGTCGCACATGATTCCCTTGTAGCGGATCTTCTTGTACTTACCGCAATAGCATTCCCAATCCTTGGACGGCCCGAAAATCTCTTCGGCGAACAGGCCGCTTTTTTCCGGCTTTTGGGTGCGGTAGTTGATGGTCTCTGGCTTCAACACCTCGCCAAAAGACCAGGAACGGATCACATCAGGTGAGGCGAGCCGCAGGCGGATGGAGTCAAAGTCCGTGGATTTCAGGGCGTCTTGTTTTTTAAACATAGATGTTGACTTCTGCGTGATAGGTGATTGCTACTTGCTTTTCTTCTCGCCAGGTAGTTCCACTTTCTTCTCATCCTTGAGCAGTTCCACATCCAAACACAACCCTTTAAGCTCGCGCACAAGGACATTAAACGATTCCGGGATGTTCACTTTGCGAATGGGTTCGCCCTTGATAATGGACTCGTAGGCCTTGGAGCGGCCGGGCACATCGTCGGACTTGATCGTCAAAATCTCCTGCAGGGTGTGCGACGCTCCATACGCCTCCAGCGCCCACACTTCCATTTCACCAAACCGCTGGCCGCCGAACTGCGCCTTACCGCCAAGAGGCTGTTGGGTGATGAGCGAATAGGGTCCGATGGAGCGTTGGTGCATCTTGTCCTCCACCATGTGGGAGAGTTTGAGAATATACATGAATCCCACGGTCGTATCGTGCTCAAAGGGTTCTCCGGTGCGGCCGTCAAACAGCCGGACCTGCCCGCTCTGTGGAAGCCCCGCGCTCTCCAGCTCGGCGTGGATCTGGTCTTCGGTCACGCCCGCGAGCACATGCGTGGTGACATTGTAACCAAGCGCATTGGCCGCAAGCCCCAAGTGCACCTCCAGAATCTGGCCGAGGTTCATACGGCTGACGACACCGAGCGGGGTCAGGATGACATCCAGCGGCGTGCCATCAGGCAAAAACGGCATGTCTGCGATCGGGACAACCTTGGAAATGACACCTTTGTTGCCATGACGTCCGGCCACCTTGTCGCCCACCTGCACTTTGCGCAAATCGGCGATGGTCACCTGGATGGATTTGATCACGCCCGGAGACAGCTTGTCGCCGGCCTCGCGCGAAAAAATCGTCACATCCACCACTTTGCCGTGCTCGCCGTGTTCAAGGTACATGGAAGAATCGCGCACATCACGAGCCTTCTCGCCGAAAATCGCCCGCAAGAGTTTCTCTTCGGCGGAGAGCTCTGTCTCGCCTTTGGGAGTAATCTTCCCGACCAAAATGTCGCCGGACTTCACCTCCGCGCCGATCCGGATGATTCCTTCGGCGTCCAAATGCTTGAGCTTTTCTTCCGAGACATTGGGAATGTCGCTTGTGACCAATTCAGGCCCGAGTTTGGTATCGCGCACGTCAATCGTATAGTTCTCAATGTGGACGCTCGTAAACCGGTCGTCATGAACGAGCCGTTCGGAGATGATGACCGCGTCGTCAAAGTTGTACCCGTCCCAGGACATAAAGCCCACCAAACAATTCTGCCCAAGCGCGAGCTCGCCGTGGTCCACAGCCGAAGAGTCCGCGACCACATCGCCGCGCAAGACGGCCTGTCCGCGATCAACAACCGGCCGCTGGTTGATGGCAGTGGAATTGTTGGACCGCAAAAATTTCTTGAGTTCGTACGCCGCCGTATTGCCTTTGCCGTCTGTAATCTCAATGCGGCGGGAATCCACGGCGCTCACCTTCCCGTCCGTTTCGGCAACAACCACATGGCCGGAATCCTTCGCACTGCGCTTCTCCACGCCTGTGCCGATAATCGGAGCGTCCGGTTTGATGGTCGGCACGGCCTGACGTTGCATGTTGGTGCCCATGAGCGCGCGGGTCGCGTCGTCATGTTCCAAAAACGGAATGAGTGCGGTGCCGATGGAAACGATCTGCTTGGACGAGACATCTAGGTAATCCACCTCGCCCTGCGGCACAACCTTCGGCTCCCCGAACTTACGGGCCGCCACAAAGTCATCCTTCAAAAACCCGTCTTCATCCAGCTCGGTTGTCGCTGGCGCGGTCACGGATCGTTCCTCTTTGAAGGCGTTGATGTACTCAATCTCATCGGTCACCCGCGCGCGCGTCTTTCCGTTTTGTTCTATCTTCTCAATCTTGCGGTAGGGCGTTTCAATAAAGCCGTAGTCATTGATGATGGCGTAGGAGGATAGATGGCCAATCAACCCGATGTTGGGTCCTTCTGGCGTGGCAATTGGACAGATGCGGCCGTAGTGGGTCGGATGCACGTCGCGCACTTCAAAGCCGGCGCGTTCGCGCGAAAGCCCGCCCGGACCCATCGCCGAGAGGCGCCGTTTGTGCTCCAGCTCGGCCAACGGATTGGTTTGGTCCATGAACTGGGAAAGTTGGGAGGACATGAAAAACTCGCGCACCGCGCCGATAACCGGACGGGCATTAATCAGCCGTCCGGGAGTGAGCGCATCCATATCCTGGGTGGACATGCGATCCTTCACGATACGCTCCATACGCGCGAGCCCCACGCGAAACCGCCCTTGGATCAATTCTCCGACCGCGCGCACGCGCCGGTTGCCGAGATGGTCTACATCATCAGGCTCGCCTTGGGAAATATTGAGCGAAATGATTTCGCGAATGATTTTGACGAGGTCTTCCTTTTTAATGATGCGCTCCGCTTCCGGTGAAACAGCCTCGGGCGTGACACGGTCGCCAAAACGCAGATTGAACTTGTAGCGGCCGACTTTCCCGAGATCGTATCGGTCAAAATTGAAAAACATGGAATGGATCAGCCCTTTGGCGTTGTCGGCCGTTGCGCGGTCGCCCGGACGGATGCGTTTGTACACTTCAATGAGCCCGTCATCCTCATTCTTGGACACGTCCTTGTTGAGCGTCGCTTCTATGTAGTGATTGATCGGATGAGTATCCACGTCGGTAAACAGCGGGAGGATCTCTTCATCGGTCGCCACGCCAAAGGCGCGCAAAAGCGCGGTCACTGGCACTTTACGCTTGCGGTCAATCTTCACCCAGATGACATTTTTGGGATCGGTTTCAAACTCCAGCCATGCCCCACGGTTTGGGATGATTTTCGCGCCGTAGTAGCGGCGGCCGCGGTACACCTCGGCTGTGAAAAACGCGCCGGAAGAGCGGACCAATTGGGAAACGACCACGCGCTCCACGCCATTGATCACGAAGGTACCACGCGGAGTCATGATCGGCAGGTCGCCGAGGTAAATTTCCTGTTCCTTCACGGACTTTGTTCGCAGGTTCACGAGACGCGTTTTCACGCGAAGCGGGGCCTCAAAGGTCACGTTTTTGGCGCGCGACGTTTTCTCGTCAAACTTTGGCTCGTCCAAATAGTAATCATCAAAGTAAAGCTCCAAGTCGCGGCCGATGAAATCGCGAATCGGCGTGACTTCTTCAAACAGTTCACGAATGCCTTCGTCAAAAAACCAGCGATAAGAGCGGCGCTGGACCTCAATGAGATCCGGCAGTTCCATGGCGTCCGTGATCTCGTTGAACACCTTGCGATCTCGGGACAAAACGGGGGTGCGTCGGTAGGTAGGCATAGGGTGAAATGATGGTGCTAGGGACTAGATGGGAGATGCCAAGAAACAAAAGATCGTCCCGTTGCCGAGACGTCCTTCCTTCTACTGATTGCGTTGGATGGAGGCCATCAGAGAGTGGATGAGTTCTACAGATGGTCGCACCCGGTTGACAATTCCGCCGTAAACGAGGTGGCGAGCGCAGGATCCTTTGACGCGTCCAACCTTCGTTCAGACGCGCTCAGGATGGACATCATCGCTTTGCGATGATGTCAAGTTTCGCTTTTTTTAGCGAAAACTTGACGAAAAGCACTGGGATATTAACACGCGCTTTTGCCGTCGTCAAGAGCAGGACGGGCATAAACAGTGGATTGTCAAGGATCCTTAATTTTTCGCTCAAAAAAGCAAAAACGCCGGGATGGCGGCTGTTGCTTTTCCCTAGTTATCCACACACATGGATCTGGCACCGGAAGCTCTGGGACAGAATGGACAAAATAAAATGGTCGGCTGGAAGCTGCGAAACGAGGCCACGGTAAGAGGCCGAGTCAAAGCGTTTGAGCATGAGGAGAGAGATTTTTGCCACACCGTGAGGCGCGGCAGATGCTCGCTGTTTTGATCCGGAAAAACCGTACCCCGCCCCGCAGCTTCCAAATGACCATTGTTACGGGTGCAATGTACACAAAAGAAACGAACAATTCAAGAGACGGACACAGAGAAACGGAAGGCGGCCAGGTGACAGACACCACCTCCAGAGGTTCCCAGAAGGCGGCCTGCGACATGGTTTAGCAGAAACCTCGGTCCTGTTTGTCCGCGCGCCTTTCCATCTTCCGTCTCCTTGCTTCCCCATACAACCGTCTGGACGTCCGGTTCTAAAGGGGAGAAAAGGGGTCCCAGAACGGGGGGACCCAGCCCGTAGATGTCCTTGCCGGGCCAGCTAGCTGGCCGAAGCAATCTCCTTGTCCTTGGTCGTGGCCGCGAATCCGCGCGCGATTTCCACGAGATCGCCCGTGAGGAGCTCTTCGCTCCAGGACGTCTCGCAGAACTCCACAAGGCCGGTGTCCATCCGCGCGGCCACGAAACAAAATCGCTCTGCACCGTACTCGTGAACGATGATGAAGAGCGGTTCACGCACACGCGCTTCCAGGAGGATGCCGCTCTGGGGCGGCTCGCGCGTGAAGCCGGTTGCGCGACGCACTCCATCGGTGTCGCGCTCAAAGACGCGCAGGAGGCCAATGTCGGGATCGGAGAGATCCGAGTAGATCCACCCGAACTCCGGGTCGCGCTCCATGCGGTATCGCTCCCCGCCGGGAAGGTGCAGGACGACCTCTGCGCCCTCGTAGCGGATCTTCGCGGGTGCTCTGGGCGTGAGACATTCACCCTGCGCGATCTGCCGGATGGGTGCCGCAGCGCAGGGGCTACTGGCCACAGCGCGACGAGATCGCCTGCGTCGTTCAACGGTGCCGCAGATTCCCTTCTGGTCAGGAACGGCCGTGAGGGTGAGGTACGGGAGCGCTTCCAGCGTGTCCTGGTCGGTACCGATCAGCGCGAGGATCTTGCCATGCTGACGCCGATCAGGATCGCACCTGAAGGCGATCATGCTCTGGTGGCGCACCTTTGTGATCGCGGCCTCCACCTGCTTCTCGCCTTCCAACAGCCAGGCGGTCTGGAGCGCCGAGCGTGCCGCCTTGAGCGCGGCATTGAACTTGCCCAGTGCCTTGCGGCGATCCTTCTGCGCCTCGCGATCCCGGCGCTCGCGTTCCTCGCGAATGGCGGGATGATCCAGGCCGAGCGCAAGGCCAGCCTCAATCGCCCGATGCTTCGCGCGCTCGTCACCCCGGGCGATTGCGCTCTCCAGTTCGGCGAGCGTCTTCTGCCCGAGGTTGCTCGTCAACGGCTTCTCCTGCGGGCGACGTTGCGGTTTGCTGCGCTCGGGGCGCGGCACGATGGTCGGCGGTGGGACAGGGCGTCCCGCATCGGTGCGACATCCCTTCTCTGACACGAGGAACGGCACCTCCACACTCTCGGACCTGCTCCTGCGCGGCAGAAACGGAAGCTTCGCAACCTGCGGGTTGCTCTTCTTGTTGTCTTCCATGTTGCCTCCCCATGCAAAGGTGAAAAAAACGCGATCGTCTCCACAGAGGCGATCTACCAAAAAACGGCTTTTGGAGGTCGAGAATGTGAAACAGTGACTCTGGCTAGGCCTAGAGTATGTGTCACACGCCGCCTCCGCACGGTGCAAGAAAAGTATAAACCTTTGTTGCATCGGGGAGAACGCCGTCTGGGGTTCTCGTCCTCCAAAAACCGTTTTAAGTAGTTCGCCGTTGAAAGAAACGAGACGTCGTTTCCTTCAATGGCGAGCCGTCCCGTATGGACAGCTCACGTGGCGATGCATGAACATCGCGAACCTCCTTGCCCTTGCGGGCTGTTTGTGTTTCTACCAATCCGCCCGTCCGCGATGCTTGGGCTTGCGGCTCCGCCCCTTGCGGACATCGTCCTCTCGGGTGTGGTGCTGCCCGCCTCCGCTCATCACGGGACTGCGGAACTTCGGGATCTCCCGCTTGATGCGGATGACGTTCTCGTCTTCGCGCATCGGCGGAACCGGGATGGACTTGCGTCCCTTCTTGGCCATGACTCACCTCCTTGAAAGCATGAAGAGATCCTTCGTCGTCGATTCGTGTCGTGTCTGCTCACCAGGTTGGCTTGCTTGGGGACGGGCCCGGATGACTCGATCGGTCGTTGTCCGAGCCATACCGGGCCCGCCCCGCTAGCTACTACGACGCCTGCAGCCGCTCCCTCCACTGCACCCGGCGGTACAGCTTCCAGGTGCGCAGCGCGTGACGCTTCCGGCCTTCCAAATCGGCCGAGTCGTCAGGACGGCGCATCCCCGAGCGGATCGACCCGCCCGTCCCACCACGCACGAACGCGCTCCAGCGCCCGCGCGGCGTCCGCCACCCTCCCGCCGGCACTTCCATCTCCTCCACCGCGTTCACGACACCGCGAACGCAACGGACAACCACAACAGTCCTGGAAACCATTGTTCCTCCTTCCTCTTGGTGAACAGAAAAGACCTCAAATTTGGAGAGAAGCGGGATATTCCCGCCAAATTTGAGGCCTTTTACGCCCAGCGCGACTCTCTCCAGAAACGCGCAGGGCTCTTCTGAGATTGTTCCCGCATACCGGCTTTGCCCCATGGGATCCAGATGCGCCAGTGCCTTGATTTGAAACGCTGAAATAGCTCTGCTTTTGCTCGCGTTTCTCACCGTTGGCTCATCGGCATTCTAAACAGTTGGGTCAAAAGCGGTAGACGGGAACCGTCTTTTTTCTCATGTTCAGAACAACAGAAGATACCACAAAACTCCGTTTTTGTCAACCGACCAGAGGATTCCGTATCGCTGGCAAGCGCGCGCTTCTTAGCAGGACAAAAAGATGTGTTAAAATACCCGCACATGGCAAGACGAAAACGGCGTTACACCAAACACACCCAAGAGGAACACAAACGCCACCTCACGTTTGAAATGAATCCGGAAACCAAACGCGGCATCACGGTCGTGGTCTTTTTTGCACTCGCCGCCCTCATGTTCCTCTCCTTCTTCCATATCGCCGGAAGCCTCGGCGATTGGATCAATCTAGGCCTGGCGCAATTCTTCGGCCTGGACCGTTACTTCGTCCCCATCGTTCTTATCATGATCGGCGCCACTTTTGCTTACCCCGAACGCGGCACCTTCAGCGCGTGGAACTATCTCGGGCTCTTTTTCTTTTTTCTTTCTTTCAACGCGACGTTGAACCTCATCCTCGTCAATCGCCCCGAGCCGTTTACGCAAGATCTCGCCGCCGCCGGCGGATACATCGGCCAATTCCTGGGCCTCATGCTCCCCCACTTCGTTGGCACCTTGGGCGCGCTGGTCATCAATGTCGCTCTGCTCATCGTCTCCATCATGCTCATTTTTAATACCTCACTCCGGTCGCTCGTGGGCGTGCATACGCATGTGACGGGATGGTTGGGAGAATGGATGCACAGGGGAGGAGGGAAGGACACGGAAAAAAGAGACGAGGAGGAACTGGAAGAAGAGGAAGAAGTGGAAGTGGAAGTGGAAGAGGAAGAGGACGAAGAAGAGGAAGAAGTGGAAGAGGACGCGCATGCATTTCGGACCACGCCGGTCGTTGCCAAAGCGGCGCCGGAAACCGTGCTCTCTACCAAATCGCGCCGACAGATCATCCCGCCGCTCACCTTGCTGGACCGTTCCAATTCCAAAGCGCAATCCGGTGATATTGAGCGCAACAAACAGGTGATTGAAAAAACATTTGGGGAGTTTGGCATTGACGTGGAGATGGGCGACACGGCTGTGGGCCCGACCGTGACGCAATACACCCTGCGCCCCTCCCAAGGGGTGAAGCTCTCGCGGATCGTGGGACTCCAAAACGACCTGGCGCTTGCCCTTGCCGCCCACCCGATCCGTATGGAGGCGCCCATCCCGGGCAAATCGCTCGTAGGCATTGAAGTGCCCAATACAAAAGTGGCGACGGTGGCGCTTCGCGATCTGTTGGAATCCAAACCGTACCGCGCGCGCACCAGCGTTCTGTCCATTCCGCTTGGCAAGGATGTCTCGGGCCACACCTGGGTGATCGCGCTGGAGAAAATGCCCCACCTGCTGGTGGCCGGCGCGACCGGATCGGGAAAGAGCGTGTGCCTCAACACGATCATCCTCTCCCTGGTGTACCAAAACGGGCCGGACGATTTGAAACTGGTGCTCGTGGATCCCAAGCGCGTGGAGCTCACTGCCTACGCCGGCATTCCCCATCTGCTTGTTCCCCCGATCGTCAACGTGGACGACACGGTCAACGCGCTCAAATGGACGGTCCGAGAAATGGAACGACGGTTGGATCTGCTCTCCAAATTCGGCGCGCGAAACATTGACGATTACAACGCGCGGGTGGAGGAGCGGATGCCGAAAATCGTGATTGTGATTGATGAGTTGGCGGATCTGATGAGCTCGAGCGGACGTGAGGTGGAAGGCGCGATCGTGCGCATCGCGCAAATGGCGCGTGCGGTTGGAATCCACCTTGTGCTTGCGACCCAGCGCCCAAGCGTAGATGTGATCACTGGCCTTATCAAAGCAAACATCCCCGGACGTGTGGCGTTTGCCGTTGCCTCTCAAACAGATTCGCGCACGATTCTGGATCAATCCGGCGCGGAAAAACTGCTCGGCCGTGGCGACATGCTGTTTACCAGCGCGGAACTTGCCAAGCCCAAACGCTTGCAAGGCGCGTTTGTCTCTTCGGGCGAGCTGGAACGCGTCGTCTCCTATTTGAAACAAAAAGGTGAACCGGACTACAACATGGCAATTACGGAAATCACCAAAGCCGGCACGGTCTTTGACGATCCGGATGGGTCCGATCCCCTGCTGGAAGAATGTATTCAGGTGGCGATCCAGGCTGGCAAGGCATCCACATCGCTTCTGCAACGCCGTCTGCGCATTGGCTACGGGCGAGCGGCGCGCATCATGGACCTGCTGGAACAGGCGGGAGTGATTGGGGCGGCCGATGGATCCAAACCCAGGGAAGTGCTGGTGACAGAGTGGCCCATTGGCGGGGACTTGAAAGAGGGAATGCCCACGGCGCAGGATGAATATGAGGAGGCCGAATCGTATAGCCTTGCCAAGCGCAACAGCGACGAAGCGCTTTCTCTGGAGGAAGAAGATACGCACTGGGAAGATAAAGTAGATGATCGGTGGATTGGGAAATAAAACGTGGGGTCCTGCGATCACCCTGGGCCGACGGGAAAATTTCAGCTCGCCCAGCGGGTCAACCTATGTCGTTTACCATCCGCAAATTCAACGACGCCGAGCGGCTCGGCGATAAACTCAAGGCCCTGCGCAAAGAGCTGAATTTCACGCTCTCGGACATGGCGCGGCTCACCAAAATCAACCGAAAATACCTGCGCCTGCTTGAGGACAACCTGTTTGAAAAGCTCCCCGACCCGGTGTATACGCGCAACTTTGTCAAAATCTACCTGCGCGTTCTGGGCGCCAATGAGGCGTATTACCTGAACCTGTTTGAACAGGAGCGGGGCACGTGCGACTTTACCGACCATTCGCGCATGCCGCGCGAACGCGCGCGCGCCATACGGTTTTTGGTGGCCAGTCGGTATGTAAAAATCGCGCTGTTTGTGCTCGCCGCCGTCAGTGTGATGTTCTACCTGGGTGGGCAGGTGCGCACGATTGTCACGCCGCCCGCGCTGTATGTGTTTGAACCAACCGACGGTTTTGTCACCAAACAGGCGGCCGTGATTGTGACCGGTTCGGTGAAAGAAGACGCAACCGTGACGGTCAACGGGACCAAAGTTCTGCTGGATAAGGAAGGCGCGTTTGAAATGGAGGTGGCGCTGGAGCGCGGGCTCAATGTCATCAAAATTGAAAGCGTGAAGCGCTATTCCAAAACCCACACGGAATATCGTCGAGTCATTTTGGAACAGGATCGCACGATCACACTCGCCCCTCGTGTGGATAACTAAACGCGCTTGCGCGACCTGACAAAACATGTTGACATCATCTCACCGCAACGTAGAGCGGTGATTTCATTTCGCCGTCAAAAATCGCTAACAACCCATTGATTTATTGGGAAAAAGGGAGTAATGTAGCAGGACTATGCCACGCCAAATCACAAAGGAAGTTGAAACAGATGCCCGTTCGCGCGCGGCGCTGGATGCCATCGCGCAAATCAAACAGCGCTTCGGCGACGGAGCGATTATGCGCCTTGGGGAAGCAAAAACCATGCATGTGGACGCGATCACGACCGGCTGTTTATCGCTCGACCTTGCTCTGGGGGTGGGTGGCGTGCCGCGCGGGCGCATCGTTGAAGTGTACGGACCGGAATCATCCGGAAAGACGACGCTTGCCCAGCATGTCGTTGCCGAAGTGCAAAAACTTGGCGGCCTTGCCGCGTATGTGGACGCCGAACACGCACTGGATCCGGAATACGCGCAAAAAATCGGCGTCAATATTGACGAGCTCTTCATCTCCCAACCGGATACGGGCGAACAGGCGCTTGAAATCGTGGAGACACTGGTGCGGTCAAACGCTGTGGATGTCATTGTCGTGGACTCGGTGGCAGCGCTTACGCCAAAGGCAGAGATTGAAGGAGATATGGGCGATAGCCACATGGGACTCCAGGCGCGGCTCATGAGCCAGGCGCTTCGCAAGCTGGCCGGCATTGTTAACAAGTCCAAAACGACCGTTATTTTTATCAATCAAATCCGCATGAAAATCGGCGTGGTGTTTGGTAACCCAGAGACCACACCCGGCGGCAACGCGCTCAAGTTCTACGCAAGCGTGCGCGTGGAAATCCGTAGGAGTGCGCAAATCAAGCAGGGCGACCAAATTATTGGCAACCGCACAAAGGTAAAAATCGTTAAAAACAAAGTGGCGCCGCCATTTCGCACCTGCGAGTTTGACATCATGTATAACGAGGGTATTTCCGTTACCGGCGATTTGGTGGACCTCGGTACTCAACTGGAAGTGATCAAAAAAAACGGCAGTAACTACTATTTCAACGAAGAAAAACTTGGGCTTGGCCGCGAAAATGCAAAACAAACCCTGCGCGAGAGGCCGGAACTTGCCGCGGCTATTCGTGAACGAATCAAATCGGTTCTGGAACCCGCGCAGACGGAAGAACTGACGGACGTCTAACACAGGCGGGATCTTAAAAAAGCTCACGAAGGCGCAAGAAAGGCGAGGTCCGGGGACCTCGCCTTTTTGGTTATCGCATGGCCAGAAGGATACCGACGCGCCCAGACGGGTGAGCGGTCTTTACTCGTTGACCCGTTCGCTGTACGCCCCTGTTTCCGTATTCACGAGAATGACATCGCCATGGTTGATAAACATTGGCACGCGGACCTTGAGACCGTTGTCCATCTCCGCGTCCTTGTACACATTTCCGGATGCCGTATCGCCTTTCACGGCCGGTTCGGTATAGGCGACCGTGTACTGAATTTTCTGCGGGAGAGAAACGCTGATCGCCTGCCCCGCGTGCATCACCACATTGACATCAATCCCCTCTTTTAAGTACGCAATGGCATCCTCAATGTCGCCTGTTGCAATCGCCACCTGGTCATACGTCACATTGTCCATGAACGTATACAGGTTCCCGTCGTTGTACAGGTACTGCATTTTTTTGTATTGCACGTCTTCAAAGGTCAGCGACTCGGCGGACTTGAAATTGATCTCCTGCACCTTGCCCGACTTCATATTCCGTAGGCGTGTGCGCACAAAAGAACTCCCTTTGCCGGGCGCGACGCGCTGGAAATCAATCACAGACCACAGTTCATTACTGATATTAATGACCGTGCCTTTTTTGATGTCGTTTGGGGAAGCCATATCATCTTGGTCATCCTGCACCCTGCCAGCGGCGGGTGCAAAATCTTATGAATCCTTAAAAAGGGAACGCGACGGAAAGAGCACGACATCCTTGATGGCTTTCCTTGCGGTGAGCGCCATATGCAGGCGATCTATCCCAAGGGCGTTGCCAAAGGTCGGCGTTCGCACGGATGGTAACAGCGCGAGGAACTCTTCGTCAATGGGATAGACCTTCTTGCCGAGGCGCGCGCGATCCCGCGCTTCTTCCTCAAATCGGCGGCGCTGTTCCTTCGCATCCGTGAGTTCCGTAAAGCCGTTGCAAATCTCCAAGCCATCCATGTAAAGCTCAAACCGTTCGCCGTATTTCCCGTCGCTTGTCAGACGCGAAAGCGCGGCCTGACACATGGGATAGTCATACACAAAGGTGGACGCGTGGAGCTGCGGTTCTATCTTCGCCAAAAACAGTCGGTAAAATAGATCGCTCTCGCTGTCGTCCTCTGATGTATGGATGCCGTTTCGGATGCACGCCTCACGAAGCGCCGCCGTGTCTGCGGTATCCAGATTGATCCCCACATGCGTGAGAAAGAGATCACGGACAGGAACACGGACCATCGGATCCCCTTGAACCACTCCGCCCTCGGCGGACTCGCCTCTGAGGACCGTTTGTACCTGTTGAATCATCTCCTGGGTCTCGTCCATGCACGCGCGGTAATCCGCTCCCTGCTGGTACCATTCAAGCATGGTGAACTCGGGACTGTGCGTCCCGCCTAGCTCCTCTTCATTGCGGAACACTTTGGTGATGGTAAAAATTCGCTCCATGCCAAGGCCGAGCAATTTTTTCATGGAGTATTCGGGACTCGTTATCAGCCCCGCTTGGTGTCGCGTTCCATCCGGTTCAACAACCGTCGTCTCAAACGGCGAGAGGTTGGGTTCCATTCCGGGGCTCGACACCAACAACGGCGTTTCCACCTCCACATAGCCCCTGCCCTTGAGAAACGCACGGATCGTATCGTTGATGGCCTCGCGCTCGCGGGAGATGTGTTGAATGGATGGCATAGGAGAAGGGAGAAAGGGGATGGAAAAAAATCGGGAATGATCGCAAATGCAAGGCGGGGTCAGAGACCCCGCCTCTTACGTTCATCTTTGTTTGAAACCCCTGCAAAACGGATGGATGTCCGTTGAGCGATCTCCCATCCCCGCGAGTCCTCCCAAGAGGAGGGGAACGAGGTTGGTGGGCGCTCATTGGACGAGCAGCACCGTTTACAGGGTCTTCACTTCTGCACAAACGGAATGAGCGCCATAATCCTCGCGCGCTTGATCGCATTTGACAGCTCTCGCTGGTGCGTCATGCACACGCCGGAGCGCTTGCGCGGGACAATCTTTGCAAATGACGACAAGTAACGGCGGAGTGTTCCGACATCCTTGTAATCAATATGCGCAATGCCTTCCACGCAGAAGTAACACCGCTTTTGCTTTTTTGTCGTCGTGGTTTTGATTTCCATAGGTCTCAAAATGGAATGTCTTCAACGCGTATTTCATCATCTGGATTGGGCGCACGGTCGGCTTTGGGATGCGAAGGCGGGACAAACGCGCTGGGCGCGCGCGCGGCGCTTTGGAACGTGCCGCCCGAGGAAGTCGCACCTCCCCCGCGATCGAGGAGAATGATATTTTCCGTGACGATCTCCGTGCGGTAGCGTTTCACGCCGTCTTGCCCTTCCCATTCGCGCGTTTGCAATCGCCCTTCGATGTACACTTTCCGACCTTTCGCCAAATACTGTCCGCAAATCTCCGCGAGCTTGCCCCACGCGACCACATTATGGAACTCGCTTGCTTCTTGTTTTGCGCCGGACGCGTCCGTCCAAGAACGATTGGTCGCCACGCCAAAGGTGCAAACCGATTGTCCTGAAGGGATCTGGCGCATTTCCGGATCGCGGGTCAGGTTGCCAAGAATCGTCGCGCGATTCAATGAATACATAAGTAGACATTAGATATTTTCGGTCAGGTCTTTATCCAGCATGTCGTCGAGCTTCTTATCCAGCTCTTCAATGCTCATCTTTGGCTCGACGGACGCTACGACCGGCGCGGGAGGCGGGAGTGGCTTTGCACTCACAGGTGCGCGCCTTTCGGACGTACGCTCGCGCGGCGCCTGGCGTTCAAAACGCGCCTGACGCGCCTCCTCCGAAAGCGGAGCCACATACGAGGAGAGTTCAAAACGCGTCGCCTCTGCTCCTTGGCGGCGCGCGGTGATCGTATGGCGCAGAAGCTCATCCGAGAGCGTGAGCTTACGCGTCAGCGCCGCGAGCGCGGACGGCTCGGCGTCAAAAAACGCGAGCACATATGTGCCGTGGCGTTGTTTCTTAATCGGGTAGGCGAGACGGATCTTGCCGATCACCTCGCTTGAGATGACCGTGCCGCCCGCTCCCGTGATCTCCTCCTTTACTTTCCCGGCGATCGCTTCAACCTCCGCATCCGTGTACTGGTTGGAGACGATAGACAAAAGTTCGTACTGATTCATAGTCACTGGCCCTGTTTTGCAGGGCGGCCCCGTTTTGGAGCCATGGACAGTAAATGAATTAACGGGCGTATCCTAAGGAATACTGGTTCATTCGTCAAGGTGCCTGGGGGCAGGGCGCGTTATGGTTTCCTCAGGACGCATATTTGGCGTCCGACGATTTGATCTTGGCGGAAGTAGGTAAAACTCCCTTCTACACCAAAGGACGCGCGGGCGAAGACGGGTTCCAATCCGATCGGCTTGAACCCATTTTTTGTTTTAAAAAGCGGGATCGCCATCACGCACACTCCGCCGGACTTCAGCAGCCGCGCGAGCGTCTCAACCGCCGGTTGGAGCAAAGCGACCAACTCGCGACTCTGTTGTTCGCTCTCGCGCGGGGTGAGAAGACGCGTGCGCGGTTTGCCCAGATAGGTCTCCGTGACGATAACATCCACCGGCTCGGGGAGGACCTCGTCCAGCGTGCGAACATCGTGGACAAGAAGCGACAGATTCGATTCTGCAAGATGTGCGTGCTTCGCAAGCCAATCCAAATTTTGCTTCGTATCGTCAATGGCTTTTTGCGAGATGTCCGAACCGATCAGTGTGTGAAAACCCATGAGCATCGCCTCGGCAAGAATGGTGCCTGAACCGCAAAACGGATCCAGAAGCGTCTGTCCCTTGGGATCCGCACCCGACAAGTTCACCATCATCCGCGCGAGTTTTGGTGGAAGCATTCCGGACTTTGCGTCGCGCGAGGGACGGCCGTAGTCGCGCTGGGACCACGCCTTGAAATCCTGCACGGTCTGCGTCTGACCGATCCATACCGTGTCGCGCGTTTGGATAAGGACATACTCGCCCCCAGAGGCAAGGAGATCGTTTTCTGTCACAATCACAGAAGAGAGCGCCGGCTCTTTGCTCGTCACAAACCGAACGCTCCGGCCAGTTTCTTTGAGCCGCGCTTTGACTGCTTTGCCGAGCAAGCGCGTATCACTTCCCAACCCATACGCGCTTATCCCAAAACGGATTTTGCTTGTCCCGGACGCCTCGCGTGCGAAACTCGCAATCAAATCCGCGGCTTCTTCTTCGTTCCAGTGCGCCATCTCTCCCAAAATGCCCCCGATTTTCACCGTCCCTCCCAGCCGCTCCTGCAAGACGGCCGCATCCTCTGTCACCTCGTCCAACACCAAGACCTCCGGCGTCTGTGCCACGACCGTTTTTTCCCCAAGGACGGCCGTGATCTCCGCCAAGGATAATGCAGGATGGGAACCGAGGATAAAAAACGTCATACGAACGCTCTGACCTGATATGACAAATGAACGAATGGCAGAAAACAAATTTCCTGCGATCACTCTCTGTCACACTCCCACGCGGAAGTGACACACGTCACCATCTTGCATCACATATTCCTTCCCTTCCACGCGCAGTTTCCCTGCCTCGCGCGCGCCTGCCTCGCCTAGTTCCACAAAATCCTTCCAATCAATCACCTCTGCGCGAATAAATGCTCTTTCAAAATCCGTGTGAATGACGCCGGCCGCTTGCGGCGCCTTTGTGCCTCGCGTAATGGTCCACGCGCGCGACTCCTTTTCCCCAGAAGTAAAAAATGTGATGAGCGTAAGCATGTCGTAACATTTGGTGATCAGCCGATCCAAACCGGATTGTTCCAGACCAAGCTCTTGGAGAAATGTTTGTTGTTCCTCCACAGGCAGTTCCACGATTTCGGATTCCAGCTTGATGGAGACAGCGATGTTGTCTGTCATCTTGAAGCCGCTTTCGCCGATCGAAGGGTCACTTCGCTGTGTCTCCCCCACATTCATGACGTACAAGACCGGTTTCCTCGTCAGCAAATTCAAATCCCGCACGGCCTGCTCTTCATCGTCTGTCAGTTCAACCGTATTGGCCATCTTGCCCTCTGCGACCGCCTCGTACAGTTTGGAAACTGCGCTCTCTTGCACTTCCAACTCTTTGGTCCGCCCCGATTTCATCTTGCCGCGCACGGTCTCCAACCGCTTTTCCACTGCAGTCAAATCCGCCATGGCCAGTTCCGTTTCAATCGTTTCCTTGTCGCGTTTGGGATCCACGCCGCCGTCTACATGCGTGACATTTGTATCCTCAAACGCGCGTACCACATGCAAAATCATATCCACCTCGCGGATGTTTGAGAGAAACTTGTTGCCCAGTCCTTCGCCTTTGTGTGCGCCTTTCACAAGCCCGGCGATGTCCACAAATTCAATGGCGGTCGGAATCACTTTTTTTGATTGGCTGACGCGCGCGAGTTGTTGAAGGCGATTATCAGGCACTTCTACGACGCCGACATTTGGTTCAATGGTACAAAACGGAAAATTAGCGCAGTCCACTTGTTTTTTCGTGAGCGTCTTAAACAGGGTGGATTTGCCGACGTTTGGAAGGCCGACGATGCCGACTTGAAGCATACAACACGTGTAGACACCTTGGTGCCTGACCCCTAAAGGTAGATACGTAGATAAGGAAGGGTCCTGACCCCATGACCCCAGGTGGACATGTGAGGCGAGTATAAAAGAAAACGCAGGTCTTTTCAAACCTGCGGAGGCGGCGTTGAGCCGCTGGAGAACCGCGGGCGGAAACCCGCGGCTAGCGAAGCAGGGCCCGAATGGCCTTGTGCAACTCCATGGCCTTGTCGTACGCGACCTCGGCGTAGTTCTCGCCACGGCTCGCGTGAATAATCCCGCTGGAAGCGTTGATGATCATCCCCTGTCCTTGACGGTCCCGTCCGGCCCTGACCGTCGCCTCAATCTCTCCGCCTTGGCGCCCGATCCCAGGGATGAGGAGGGGAAAACCGTTGCCGACGATCTGGCGGACCACCGCGAGATCGTTCGGGTAGGTTGCCGCGACGACCAGACCGCAGTTGCGGTTGTTGTTCCAGGCGCGCGCGACCGTGTAGGCAATCAGGCGGTACAGCCGAACCGCACGGCACCCTCGTCCGTTTTGAAAGTCCAGAGAGATGTCGCCGAACTCACGTGCGAACTCTCTTTCGTTCTCGTTGACGATGACGAGGCGATTCTGGAACTCGCCGGCCCAGGGGTTGGAAGTCCTGCACAGGAGGATCGTCCCCCGATCCGTGCGCGACAAGAACGGCTCGCAGGCGTCGCGCCCAAGGTAGGGCGAGACGGTGACAGCGTCGGCGTCCGCCTGGTCAAAGGCGAATGCGGCGTCACCCTCGCCGGACTTGCCGATGTTGGCGCGATTGGCGTCCAGGATCAGCACGACCTGCGGATGGTCGCGGCGAATGATGCGGCACAGGCGCAGGAGCACCTTATGCCCGGCCTCTCCCATGCGCTCAAAGAAGGCGGTGTTGGGCTTGAACGCGAGCGCGACGTTGCCCGTGGCATCCACGATCTTGCGACAGAACTCCTCCACCCGCTCGGGTTGCACGTGACCTTTCCAGAGCAGATGCTCTGGGAACAGCGCGGGGTCGGGATCCAGGCCCACGCACAGAAAACGTCCGTCTTCCCATCCTGCCTGAAGCTTCTCGTAAAACGTCATCTGTTATCCTCCAGATAGGCTATGGCCCGGCGGTACGCCTCCTCGGGGATGGCGCCCGCTTGGCGGTAGTAGGCAAGCAGGGCTCGGATGGTGAAAAGCGCATGGACTTTGACGCCGTGCTCTTGCAAGGCTTGCTCCCCGCCCTGTTCGCGGTCCACGACGACGGCCAGATGCCGAACCGTCGCGCCCATTGAACGCAACGCCGTGATCGCCTCAATCTTGGTGTCCGCCTGGGTGATCACATCGTCCAAGACGAGCACGGCCTCGCCGTTGAGGGGATTGAAGGGGAGAAGCGGTTCGATGCGCCGTCGGCCGTTGGTCTGAATCTGCGCAAGGTGGGACGGCGCGTAATACACATACGCATCCGTGTTGAGGTTGAGATGGGTGAACGCTCTTGCCAAAGACTCCCCGGCATGGGGAATCCCGCAGACGCCGTAGAACCTGTGCGCCACCAGCATCTCTTTTATCGCGATGCCGATCGCTTTGCATGCAAAGCTCGAGAGCGGCCCGGGGTTGGGATTCTCCGGTGTTCGCAGGTTGAGGTAAAACGGCGAACGCGGCGCGTCCGGCGAACGCTCGTGCAACTTGAGCAAGAACCCTTCTTCATCCGGCCCCGCGATCTCCACCACTCCAATTCGGAACAGGGAATCCGCGAGTAGACGTCCTTCGGTCGTATCCAGCAATACGGTCATGGGAACGCCTCCGTGTTCTCCTGTCCAAGGCCAAACGATAACGCGCAAAATCGCAGATGTCAAAAACAGACGGCGTGAACCGTCTGTTTTTGGTGGACCCTATGGGGTTCGAACCCATGGCCTCCACGATGCCATCGTGGCGCTCTAGCCAGCTGAGCTAAGGGCCCGTTGTTGTGAAGAGAGCCGCCCGCGCCCATGGGGTAAAGGCCCCATGGACGCGGACGGCAGTGCAGGGTTCGGTTAGTTCGGAAGCGGCACGCGCACGAGATCACTAGGGCCCCCACGCCCCCTCCATAGAAGGATCTTTTCCAGGGAGCACAAGGCCCCCGGAAAATACGCCCTCCATGGCCGCTCGGGCGCGCGAGATCCGCCGAACCCGAACTCGTACCGAACCGTTTCGCAGCTGCCACCCATCTGGCCTCCCCTTCCGGTGCATGGTGCACCTGTCGTTTATACGGCCAGACGGACTGGACGTACGGGGCATCGCCTATTCTCGCGGGGATCACGCGCCAAGAGGGTGAGGACTGCGACTGCGCCAAAATCCTACCAAACAACCGCTTTCTAGGGAAGGGGCACTGGCGGTTCTGTGGAGGCCTGACCCTTCAGCAAGCGGTCAAACCGAGATTTCACCAGCTGGTTTGACGGGTTGAGTTCCAGCACTTCTTCCACTTGTGCGATCGCCGCGCGCACATCCCCCTCCTGCTCATAGACGGAGGCGAGAAACCATCGCGCATTGCTGTACGAGGGCGCAAGCGACACCGCATATTCAAACGACCGGCGCGCCCGCTCCAGATCCCCCAACCCATTGCGGCGCAGATACAACTGTCCGAGCTGGAACGCGACCCCTACATCCTGCAAGTTGTACCTCGCCACGCTTTCCATCTTCCCGATCGCGTCATTGAGCCGCCCCTGCCGCTCATAGGCAAGCGAGAGCTGATAGTGGGCTGGCGCATAGTTCGGTTTGAGTTCAATCGCGCGTCCAAACGCCGCTTCCGCCTTCTTCATAAAATCTTCCACAAGCGCCTTGGCCCGTGCCGCGGCTTCCTTGTCTTGCGCGACGGTCAACGGCCGCTCGCGCTCGGCGGCGGCAAGAGAGGCAATGCCTAACTCGTTCCAGTTGCTCGGGTTGAGCGGTTCCAGTTTGATCGCCTGCTCAAAAGCGGAGAGAGAAAACGCGGCGGCGTTCGGCACGACGGACATGAGCTCGCGGTACACCCGGCCGCGCATCAACCAATTGACCGGGTGGTTCGGGGAAAGTTCGGTGGCGCGCACGGCGGCGTTGACGGAGGAAGCCACCAGTGCCTGCACATACGCGCGCGACTCCGGCGTCAGCTCGGCGGCGGCGGATACCGAGGCAAGCTGTTCGCCCACGCGATACAACAACGCTTCGGCAAGCACACGGTACGCGCGGTCATCAAACCGGTTGAGAGTCGCGGCCGTATCCAGTAAGCGCACCACCTCGGCAATGTCCGCGTTGTTTCGGTCCGCGCGCACACCCTTGGCGTAGGCCATCTCTGCGGCATAACGTTGGGAAGTGAAAAAAATGACCACGAGGAAACAGAGCGCGCCGATCGTCAGCACCAGCGAGGCAAAAAGCCGCAGCGCCGGAGCGCGAACGCTCTTGTGCAGGGCTGGGCGCGGGAGCGCGCGGGCGGCGATCAAGCCCCCGAAGAGAAAAAGCAGGAACAGAAGCGTGAGGTTGAAGTGATAAAACCCCGCGCTTAACAGAAGGATGATGAACGGAACGAGCGCCGCAGACGCTTCCAGCCATTCTTCGCGACTGTTGCCACTGACGATCTTGCGTAGGCCTGATACAAGCAGGGAAAACGCAAAGATCACAAACGCAGAAAATCCAAGTGGCCCGATCGTCGGCAGCCACGTCCAGACAAGCGACGAGGCGCGGTCAAAACGTGTGTTGAAAAACTCCGTCTGATTGACGCCCTCCCCGCGTTCGCGCGCGTACACGAGCGCGTAGGTTCCCGGGCCGGTTCCGTACGCGGCCGCCTCGCCCGACAGAGCGCGTCCGGCGATCTCGCGGCTTGCGCGTGCGCTCGGGGTCACCTCGGCGGGCACAGAAACGGAGAACGGGCTGGTCATCCAGAACCAGAAGGGAATAACGGCCACAAGCAGGATCAACGGCAGGACGAAGCGTCCGATCGACGGAAAATCCCGCGAACGGCACAGAACGAACGCGAAGACAAGAGTAATGGACAGCGCAAAGAGCATCCAAAGAAGCCAGTAGTCAATGATGAGCAGATAGAAAAAAGCCGTCACGAGCACAAGCGCACAGACGCCCCGTTCCATGGTCCCAAAGGCGCGCGCGATCCACAGCGCGGTCGCACACGAACTCATCGCAACCAGATACACCCCCGCGGCATTCACGGTCCCGATCGTGTTGAGAAAGCTCCATTCAAACAGGAGCGCAAGCGTGCACAACATCCCGACGATCAGGGAACTTAGGAGAAGCAACAGATGAAGAGGGCGATGGAACGCCCGATCCTGAAAGAGATGGACGACCAGATAAAACAGCACGGTCAGCGCCGCCATCGTCAGGAAACTTGTGTATTCTTGTCCGGCGCCGCCGACCCACGAGAGAAACGGCGCGGTTGACTGCCATGCGCTCACACCGTATGCCGTCAAAAAAAGCAGCGGGAACGCCAGAAGCCAACCGCGACACAACGTGCTTCTTTTTTCAGAGAGCAGAGACGCAATCCAGGCAAGCGCGGCGGCGAAGGTCAGGACAACGAGCAGTGTCTGCTTGGTGGTTTCAAGAGGATCACTGGTGAGAGGAAAATAGGAAAAAGGCAACAGGGCAATGAGAAGGAACATCAACCACCGCGTCACAGATACGAAATGATGGGACATAGTACAGAAAGTATAACACAAGAGACGACGAAAAAATGGATGGAAGTCGGGATCGTTCAGTGCCCGTTGATGCACAGACGCCCTTTGTGAACCATCGCCTAGACGCAAAAAGGACGAGTGTGGGGTACCCGTCCTTTTTGCTGTTTGGTTGTACTGCGTGGCTGGGTCTGTTCCCCCTTGTCAGCACGACATCAAAACCGCATTCTTTGCCTGTCGTTTTGTGCGTACTGGCATGAGGGAACAGACCCTGTAGAAAGAACGTTTCGCCAACGCAAGAGGCCGGTTTAAGTCCTTGGATTCCCTGTCAGCCTCTTGCATGGACGATAGATTCTCGTCCGCTACCTCCTCGGTTGGCACCACCTCGTCAGGCGCCGGCGCGGACTAGAGTTCGATCAACGGCTCGGATGGTTGCTCGGCTTGTGCGCCGCCCTCATCATCGGCCAAAGGATCGACAAATGTTTCAACCGGACTCACCGGCGATGCTGGGTCAGCCGTAGCGCTGTCCTGTTGAGGCGTCTCTTGCGTCAAAGAATCACCTGAAGCTCCTTCGCTTGCCCCACCAGTGCTGGGTTCGTTCCACAGGACAGAGGAAGCGGAGTCGCTGGGTAGGACAGGCGATACGGGTTCGTATCCCTTGCGATAGGCCGTCACCATCCAATCAAATGCGACCTCCGTCTGTTCGCCCGCAAACTGTTTCACGACAAAATGATTGTGGTCTTTTTCAGCGACATAGAGCGAGACAGGACCGCTTGGCGTGACGATCACGCGGATCGGCGCCTCGGAGGCGATGATGTCGTTAAACGACGGTGCGAACGTCTCAAAGTGCACCTCGGCCTGGCCGTCCTTCAAGGTCGCCGTGCCAGTGAGCGTCACGACCGATTCCGGCGAGGTCACCGCTACGGTCTCCACTTTTTCATCCGTGTACGAACGGGTAATGACTTTAAGTTCCGCTTCGGTCTTGATCGTTCCATCCGACTCAATGCTCCAAATGTCACCCATTCCCACAATGCGCCCGACGCTCAAAATCTCGTTGCCGGTCATGTAAATGTTGCCGGTCATGTTGAGCGAGCTGTAGTTGGCATTCGTGCCAAGCGCAAACCCGGAAGCGCGGTTATCCGTTCCCGGAGCCGCCTGCGACGCCTCACCGCCCCAGTACCCAACGCTCACATAGGCAAGCAAGCGTTTCTCGCCCGAAACGAGCGGCTCAAGCGCATACCCAACGATCATTCCTGGCTTGGTGGCCTTCATCGCATAGCCCGGCTTGCTGGACGTGGTGAGCGGATCGCCTACCTTGATTTCCCCGTTTTCGGTGATGACCCACGTGGGGACACGACCGGCCAAAGCCACCGGATGCGCTCCCTCTACGTTTTCTCCGGCGAGAAAGCCTGGCCGCGTGGAAATAATTCCCGCAATCTTCGTTGTGTGAGCTTCCATGGAACGCTTGACGTTTTCCCCGTTTCCGGAAAAGACCACCACTTCGCCGGGTTGGAGCTGCTCGTTGGACGGGAACATCTCGGCAAAATCGTACGAACCCGTGGACCAGCCCTTCGCGTTGGTGCGCATGAAGCCGCCGGCCGGGCCGGAGGAACTATCGTAATAGATGTACTTGTCCGTCTGTGCCACGCCGCGATCGGACGGATACAAACGGCCGGCAATAACCAGATCACCCGCAATCTGCATCGTCCCTTCGTTGGTGATATAGGCGACTTCCGTATCCGTTGTGTTGCGTATGGAGAGGCGGTAGTGATCCTTATCGGTCACGCTCGTTTTGAGGAGCATCTCCACTGCCTGCGCCTCTGCCCCGTCCCACGCGCTTCCGCGCAGGGCAAAACCGTACGAGTCAAAACTGGGCGACTGCGCGCTTGCCGTGCCAAGCGGAGCCATAACCGCCTTGTCCGTCACCACCGTAGATGTCCCATCCGTGGCGATGATATCGCCCATAAACCAACCGTTGTTGACCTGCACCATGACCTGACCCGTGACACCGCTGAAGTCGCCAAGTGCCATACCGATCACGCGCCCAACCTCGGTCGCTTTCATGGCATACCCAGGCGTGGAAGAAGTGGTGAGGTAATCACCGA
>Ga0194121_10002654_pt1 | contig 28196 bp, 25 predicted proteins | sample TA2MahCa50mmetaG_FD_148609 | JGI IMG/M metagenome (GOLD analysis project Ga0194121, IMG submission 148609) | Freshwater microbial communities from Lake Tanganyika, Tanzania - TA2015020 Mahale Deep Cast 50m | ecosystem: Environmental > Aquatic > Freshwater > Lake | place: Tanzania: Lake...
CCATCCGGCGGGGCGCTTGGGGTGGCTGGCCCTCTTCCTGAATACTGAAGACCACCCAAGGGGCATGCACGTCCTGGGCCAGCTTGACTGTCCCGTAGGATTTGGCTGGCGTCTTTTTGTTCTTTTTATTTTGACGGCTTTGGGTCTCTTGGGCTTTGTTGATAACGCAGGTTTTTTCATAAGCTGGCAAGTTGCGCTCCAGTGAGCGCTCTTGCCAGCTTGTTCATGTCATCTACCTTAAACTGCCTTGTTCAATCTAAAGGCGGAATGCACCAATGTCGTACGTCTCGATTTAGGAGGGATCTTCACCTCAGCGCCGAATCAAACGGAAGAATTTCTGGTTCGCCTCGGCACGTTTTGAAAAAAACAGCCGCCCATCGCTTGTCCTTGGTTGCGCCGTTTCATCTTTCCAGGACGTATTTACGCTAAGAGAGTCACTGCTCTGGAGCACGAAACCGGTCGCGTCCGCCGGCCAGGAAACTTCGAGTAAACCTTGTTGATCTATACGGAGCGACAGCGGAGGCGGTGTCGTCGAGGGCGGGGTTCCTATCGTAAACGGGTCTCGCGTTCGTCCAGCGCCGGACTGGGTGATGACCGTGATTGGGCCTGTCACCGCTTTCGTCGGTACGAAAGCAAACATGCGAGTCGCGGAGAATTCGAGAAATGACGCAGGCGTTCTATGGAAGGTAACGCTGACAACGTCGCGCAGGTTTTTCCCGAGCAGCTCGATGAGAGTGCCCGGACTGGCGCTCTGAGGAGAAAAAGAATCGATGACCGGCGCCATTGGATTCACGACGGTAAAATCATTCGTGCTCGTCACCGTCCCCGTCGGGGTTGTGACCGTAACTGGGCCCGAGATGGCGTGCGCAGGCACGACAGCCGTCAGCGGGCGAAACAACGCGTTTGTAAAAACGGCTTCAACGCCGTTGAAAGTAACCGCCGTGACGTCCCGCAAGAATTGTCCGCGAATTTCGACGATTGCTCCGGGGGCGCTGCTGTCCGGTGTAAGACTCGTAATCACGGGCGGCGGGCCAGCCGTCACAGTGAAGATTTCCGTGCTCGTGTGAGTTCCCGCCGCGGTGACGGCCGTAATCGGTCCGCTCGTTGCATTGAACGGGACCGTTGCCCGAAGAGTTCCACCAACGGCGAGGAAAGAGGCGTTCGCGCCGTTGAACCTGACGGCGGTGACGCGATCAAGATAGGATCCCTTGATTTCCACAGAACTTCCCGGTTCGCCGCGATTAGGAACGAAACCAGTTACAACAGGTGGCGCGGCTTGAACGACTGTGAAAATCATGCTCGGCGAATGCGTGCCTCCGCGAGTCGCAACGGTAATGGGACCGCTCGTCGCCGTTGCGGGCACAACAGCTCGCAAGACGCCCGCGAGGATATTGAATGATGCTTCGACTCCATTAAACTTTACCGAGGTCACACTGGTCAGATTGGCGCCCTGAATCTCTACCGACATGCCGACATCACCTTGAACGGGCGAAAAGCTCGTGACTGTCGGCGGTGGCGTCGCGGCCACGGTGAATACTTCAGTTGTCGTGTTCGTTCCGTCAGGCGTCTTCACCGTGATTGGACCGGTCCTGGCGTTGATGGGAGCCGTGGCTAAGAGCAAATCGGCCAGCGGAGAGAATGTCGCCTCCACGCCGTTAAACTGGACTGAAGTAGCTGTTGCGAGGTTGGTCCCTTTGATCTGAACGGAAGTCCCGGGTTCGCCTTGACTGGGAGTGAAACTAACAATGATGGGCGGCTGGCCGCGGATCACGGTAAAATGATTCGTGCTAGTCGTTTTGCCTTCGGCTGCATAAACGGTGATGGGGCCGCTGACGACATTCGTGGGCACAATCGCAATGCCATTCGTTCCCGAATCAAACGATGAAAAGCTGGCATCCACTCCGCTAAAGAGCACAGTCGTGACGCCGATAAGATTCGTTCCCGAAATGGTGACGCGCGTGCCGGGTGTTCCCGAATCGGGCGAAAAGCCGAAGATGCGCGGCGGCCCGGCAGGAACTGGATCAGCGGCTTGAGAGATAAAGTAAAGGTTGCTTGCAAATAGCAACCATCCACCAAATGCCAGGAGACTTCTCATCGCAACACCTTAACGATTGAGTTTCGCTTGTCTATCATAGGCCAAGTTTGCGATTCCTCAAAAAAATCCAAAAGAAAAATTTTGCCGGCTCGTGCGACAGCATTTCGGAGCGCGGACAGCCTTGTCCGCGCATCCTGTGAACTTTGCTCAAACCGCGCGGACAAGGCTGTCCGCGCTCCGTCCAGTTCTTGGGCCCAATGCGCGAAAATGTGTTTTCGAGAAATCCTTCCGCTGCGCGTCACCAGTTCCTAGTTGTGCGCAACGGGCGAAGCCGATACCGTCCGAGCACAAACCAACTGAATTACAAACGTTCCATGGCTTATGACGAGCCCAGTTTTTCGATCTCTGTTCATCTTCGCGCTGGCCGCTGCACAACAAATCCAATCTGCTGAGCCAATACCACTGTGGCCCGAGGGCGCTCCCGGTGCACTCGGTAACGAAGCGAAGGATATTCCGACATTGACGCCGCACCTCCCGGAACCCGCAAGCGCGAGCGGCGCTGCAATTGTGATTTGTCCGGGAGGCGGCTATGGCGGGTTAGCCAACCATGAGGGGCACGATTACGCCGTGTGGCTTAATCAGAATGGCATTGCCGGTTTTGTCCTGAAATATCGGCTTGGATCGGCTGGCTACCGCCACCCGCGAATGCTCGAAGATGTCGCGCGCGCGATTCGATTTGTCCGCGCGAAAGCCGCCGATTGGAAAGTTGATGCCAGGCGTGTTGGTGTCATGGGTTCGTCCGCGGGAGGACACTTGGCGTCAACCATCCTGACCCACTTTGATGCTGGCAAACCAGACGCTGCAGATCTCATCGAGCGCCAGAGTTCGCGGCCGGATTTGGGAATTCTTTGTTACGCAGTGATCACAATGGGCAAACATACCCACCAAGGATCCAAGAATAATCTGCTTGGCAAAGATCCGGCGCCAGAGTTGGCGCAATTCCTTTCCAACGAACTTCGGGTCACCGCGCAAACCCCGCCGACATTTCTTTGGCATACGCTCGAAGATACAGCCGTGCCTGTGGAAAACAGCCTGGACTTCGCGGCAGCGCTGCGCAAAGCCGGCGTTCCTTTTGACCTTCATGTCTATCAAAAAGGCCGTCATGGAATCGGCCTCGCTGACAAACCGCCCTTCAAGAATTCACATCCCTGGGCGAGCGATTGCCTGTTCTGGTTAACGCAGCAGGGATTCGCGAAGTGAACGCTAACCAACCACCTTCCTGGAGCGGCGTCTCGGGAAAGCGCCACCTCAAACTAACTAACCAAATCTAAATCTAAACAATCCAATCCAAGTTCACGGCGCGTTTTCGAGACGCCGCTCCAGCGCAAGCCACTCACAGGTCCGCCGTCTTTTTAAAGGGCAGGCCACGCTCGCCGTTGAACAATTTGCGGAGACGCTTGTCGCTGGAGCTGTCAAGGCGGCGGATAATTTGGGGAGCGACGCGATTGCCCGTCTCGCGGCGCGCGCGGCGGCCTTTGAGCCAGTCATTCCACGAAATTGGGCGATCTTTAGGAATGATAGGGACTGGATGTTCCGAGTTCATTGGCAACTTCATCAACAACTGATTCGAGCACCGGAAGGATACGATATTCAGGCCGTTCAGCAAGCCTGCGGACCTCCTGCCAATCGAGTTCGACCTGTCGCGAGAGTCCAACGGCAATCAGCTTTCGCGCGCAGGCATCGGCTGTTTGGTCACGGTGAGGATAAACAGAAATTAGAAGGCGCTCGACGAGGAGATCTTCCGGGCTAACCAAACGAACGAGCCCGTAAGGCGCCTCGATCTCGTCAAATGGCGTGCGCGCCAGGGTTTCAACTTCACCGAGAATGTCCACATATTCACCGGCAACTTGCCAGTTGCGTGGACCACCGCGGGCGTCCAGTTGCCCCATCAGCTCCTGTCGCGTCCGCACATCCAGCCTGACCGGCGAGACGAGACACATGTCGATATCCCCCGAAACGTAAGCGCCTTCCGTGTAAAATTCGATGGCGGAACCGCCCACAACGACGAGCTCGATGCCGCGTTCGCGGAATACGGTGGAGACAAGACTGGCGAGTTTGAGATGCTTGATCGTTTGGTCCGTCTCGGCGGTGATGTCGGCGAGGGCGCGTTGGATTTGATCAGGGTTCATGAAGTCCGTGTTGGGCTGTGTATTTCAACCACCAATGTGGCCGATTTTCAACCACCTTATAGTTTTAGTTTCAATTAGCGGTGATCTTCGGGCTTGCCGGTCGGTCCAAAGCGCACCGAATGGAATCGGGTGTGCGTTCAAACGCACAGTTCTCCGCAACGTTTCTTTCTGTAAGTGTGGGAGGCTGACATTCCCAGAGACGCTGTGTGTGCGGATAAGATATTGACGGCAAGATGGTCGCTCTTTAGACTCCCACACATCGCCGAAACCCATACCAAGCATACAAAAATCCGTTTATGAAAAAGATATTATTCGCGTTAAGCCGGCACTTGGGAACGCCCAACCTTTCTTCGCGTGCATTCACCCTCATCGAGTTGTTGGTCGTCATCGCCATCATCGCGATTCTCGCTGGAATGCTGCTTCCAGCCCTCGCGAAGTCGAAAGCCAAGGCGCAGGCCATCATTTGCCTGAGCAACAACAAGCAACTGGGCCTTGCTTATGTCATTTATGCGGATGACAACAACGACAAACTCTGCGGCAACCTCGATGGTGGAGAAGCTCAAACCGCTTCGAACTCGAACCGTACCTGGTGCGTCGGCTGGCTGGATTCGGGCCGCGGCACGCCGTCGGGCGCGAACACGAACATCAACTTCCTAATGCATTCGCAGCTCGGCAAGTACAGCCAATCACCCGGCATTTACAAGTGCCCAGCCGACAAGAGCAAAGATAACGGCGGACGCGGAGCGCCGCGTGTGCGCTCGGTTTCGATGAATGCTTACTTGGGCGAACGCGGCGGCCCGTTCTCGGGTGGTTACCGCCAATTCAAGAAATACAGTGAAATCCAGGTTCCATCGCCGGTGAACACATGGGTCTTCGTCGAGGAACGCGAGGACAGCATCAACGACGGTTGGTTTGCTGTGGACATGGATAACTTCGATCCCGCAAGGCCAGCCGCGAGCCGCTGGGTGGATTGGCCGTCCAGCTATCACAATGGGTCCTGCGCTTTTTCCTTTGCCGACGGTCATGGCGAGCACAGGAAATGGAAAGACATTCGAACCATGCCGAAGATCGGACGCATTGGCACTGCTTCGCCAAACAATCCAGATGTGGAGTGGACACAACTGCGCACCTCCTCGAAGATTACCAACCCGACGCGCACTCAGTAGCCGCGGGCGCCTTGCCCATTTCAAGCAAAATGGTTCGCCTCTGCGCGAACCATTTTTGCTTTTGGGTCCTGAACGTTCAATCCAACCGCCTCCTTCCCTGGAATTTGATCCCAATCTTTCTCTAATTCTAATCTGAAGACAAACGTTTCACGTGACAGATTGCCTCCGAGCAGACATCGGCTCCGACTTGTGCTTTTCACATGTGCGCTCGTTGCTGTCACGATTTTCCTGATTGTTCACTTTCGAACGCCGCCTCCACCCATTCCCGAACCGCCGGACCTTGCCGTGCTCGAACCGCAATTGCGCGAGTACATTTCGCAGCAACTTGCGTGGGCGCAACAAAAGCCACGCGATGCCTCGCGGCACGCTGCGCTCGGCATGGTTTACGCGGTCAATGGTCTTTGGGCGATCGCGCGGCAAGCATTTCAGAGTGCCGCTCAACTGGACCCCAACGATCCTTTGTCCGCCATGTATCTCGGTGTGGCTGCGCAGGAATTGGGCGAGACGGAAGAGGCGACCACGGTCTTCGGGAACTTAACAAAGCGTTTTCCAGATTTTGCTCCTGGGTTCTACCGGCTTGGTAACGCGCTCCTGCGCAGCGGCAACTTGGACGAAGCAAAGAACGCGTTTGTGCGACTGACTGAATTGGCGCCGCGCGAGTGGCGTGGCTGGGCTGGCCTGGGAGAAATTCTGCTGCGCCAAGGCCAGTACGCTGAAGCGGCGCAACGGCTCGAAAAGGCAGTGGATCTCGATCGCGCAGCCAAGAATGCGCACAGCCTGCTTGGTCAGGCTTACCGTTCCCTCGGACGCGTGGAGGACGCCGAAATCGAATTGAACCTGGGCCGGAATGCCATCAACTTCCCGATGCCCGACGACTGGTCTAAGGACGCGTCGCGGCACATGAAGCTCTTGCAGGATCAAAATCAATTGGCGAATGATTACTGTGAAGAAGGCCAGCCGCTCAAAGCTGTGGAAGTCCTCGCCAAAGCTTGGTCGTATTATCCCGATAATATCAGCTTGATAAATCAATTAGCCATCACGCTGAACCGCTCACAGCAGCCGAATAAGGCGCGGCTCATCGTGCGACGCGCTCTGGAGAAGGATCAGAATTATGTTCCCGCGCTCATCACCGCCGCGCTCATCGAAGGACAGCTTGGCCAAAATGAGCAAGCATTGGCGACGGCCGAGCGCGCCATTGCTCTCGCGCCAAAGCTGGCACAACCACATATCGCCAAAGCAAACGCCCTTCTCGGTCTGGAACGTGATCAAGAAGCATTGGCCGCTCTCGAGGCCGCCCGTGCCGCCGATCCTCAAAATTCCGAGATCCATCTCGAGATCGGCGACGTCCTCTGGCGCAACTTGAATCGGCCGCGGGAAGCCAAACCGCAGTACGAAGCAGCACGGCAGCTTGATGCGGTTTCGGTGCGCGCTCATATGCGCCTGGCGGAACTGCATGCGCAACTCGGTGAAACTGGCGAAGCGAAAAAGGTGTTGGGCCGGCTGAGGCGCATTGCTCCGAACCACCCTGCCTTAGACGCTTTCGAGCGGAAACTTGAGAAGCCAAAATGACCGCTAGCAGCCCAGACCTCTGCAACGGGTTAGGTGTGCGGCGGCGAATCCCAGCGCCACCGTGCGCCTTGGGTCTGACTGTGATTCTCATACTGAGTGCCTGTCGCAAACCCGCAAACGACTTGCCTTCGGCGCCGACGGCGGCAACCAATTCTTTATCGGCGCCCGCACCTTGGTTCGAAGAAGTCGCGGCGCAGGCTGGTCTGACGTTTCGACACAGCTCCGGTCACGCTAAACGCTTTTATATGCCAGAGATGGTGACCGGTGGAGTTGGATTGCTCGATTTTGACGCCGACGGATTGCTGGATGTCTTTTGCGTCAATGGTGGTTCGCTTGATCCAGGCGCCACTAATCGGCCAGGCCATAAGCTCTACCGGAACCTCGGCCACTGGAAGTTTGAGGACGTCACGGAACGCGCAGGTGTCGGCGGCTACGGCGAATACGGGATGGGTTGTGCTTGTGGGGACTTCAATAATGACGGGCGCGTCGATCTCTATATCAGCCATTTGACGGGCGGTCTGCTGTTTCGCAACGATGGTCACGCGCGGGGCGGACGCATTTTCACGAATGTGACGCGCGAGGCCGGAATAACGGGCGATTCCTGGGGCACGAGCGCCGCGTGGTTTGACTATGATCGCGACGGCCATCTCGACTTGATCGTTGCGAATTATCTTCGCTGGTCGCGTGAGACTGAACTGAATTGTTTTTCGCGTGGCGGCCTTCCCGATTATTGCTCTCCGCTCAACTACAAAGCGCCCGCCATGACGACGCTCTACCATAATCGCGGTAATGGCACGTTCGAGAATGTTACTCTGGCTGCCGGCCTCGACAAAGCGTATGGAAACGGCCTCGGCGCTGCCTGCGCGGATTTCAATCGCGATGGACTCCTGGACATTTTCATCGCAAACGACGGCGTACCCAACCAACTCTGGATCAATCAAGGCAATGGCAGATTCCAAGATGAAGCATTATTACGCGGTTGCGCTGTCAATCTCGTCGGCATGCCACGCGCGGGAATGGGTGTCGCCGTCGTGGACCTTCGGCAACGGGGAGCACTCGACCTTTTTGTCACGCATCTGGTCGGTGAGGGAAATGGTCTTTTCGTCAATACGGAAGGCTACTTCGTCGATGCCGTCATGGCTAAAGGCCCAGGCGCGCCCAGCCGTCCCTACACCGGATTCGGCGTCGGCTTTGCGGACTTCAATAACGACGGAGAACTTGATCTCTATATTGCCAACGGGCGCGTGAAATATGGTGTCCAAGACCTTGATCCAAGCGACCCGTACGCAGAACCGAATGCGCTGCTCCGCGGCTTGGGCAACGGCGAATTCGAAGAACTCAAACCTCTCGGTGGGACACAACCGGTCTTACTCTCTTCGAGTCGCGGCACAGCGTTTGGCGATTTGGACAATAACGGCGCGATTGATGCCGTTGTAGTCAACCGTGATGGTCCGGCTCATTTGCTTCGCAATGTTGCGCCGCAACGCGGCCACTGGATCATCTTCCGAGTGATCGATTCACAAGGGCGCGATGCGATCAATGCCAGTGTCCGCCTCGAACTGGACGGCCGCGTGCAATTTCGAGAAGTGATGCCGAATCAGGGATACTGTTCCAGCAACGATCCCCGAATTCACTTTGGGTTAGGCCGCCGAGAAAAAATTGATCGCCTGATCGTGCGCTGGGTAAAGGGAGATGAAGAAGCCTTCGGTCCGTTTGAAGCTGACCGTGCTCTTGAGATTCGCCAAGGTCGAGGGCAGAAAGTTCAAGGGGTATTCGGTTACTAAAGCAATGCCCTCGCCTCGCCAGTCAAGTCAAAGATGACTATTGCCCCCGGAACAGGTGTGTACTAACATCCGGGGACTATGAAAACCTCCACCTCCACTTCCACTTATGCAGCCTTTCTATTCTCATTGCTGGTCGCTTCGTTAGTCATGGGATGCGGCGGGGGCGGCGGCTCGGACGTGAAGGTGGATGTCCAAGCTCAGATTCAGAATCTCAAAAGTCCGGATACCGAAACGCGCATCAATGCGTGTGCCGCGTTAGCCCAGGCCGGACAGGGCGCCGCTCCAGCGGTTTCGACGCTAATCCCTCTGCTGAAGGACTCGGACGGGATGGTCCGCCGTTTAGCGGCGCACGCGCTGGGGCAGGTTGGCCCCAAGGCGAAAGAGGCCGTTCCGGCGCTCAAGGAAGCGGCGAAGGACCGCGACCCCACTGTCGCAACAGAAGCCATTGGCGCCATTCAGGGGATCGACCCGTCCGCCGCAGCCGGTCTGAAGGCGATGCCCAACGTGACGAATTAGACGAATTTAGCTTGCGAATCGCAATCATCGAATCGGTGGGCTCTTGAATGTTATCAACTCCCTTTTTATTTTGTTTGCGCTAACACCTTAATCCATGAGCTCAATGAACCTTTCAATCTCCAAAGCCAACCGTCAACTACCGCGGTCTGACGCGATCAAAGCCCAGCGCGGATTTACCCTAATTGAACTTCTTGTCGTCATCGCCATCATCGCCATCCTTGCGGGAATGCTTTTGCCGGCCCTTGCGAAGGCGAAGACCAAAGCGCAGGGCATCCTTTGCCTGAGCAACGGCAAACAACTGATGCTGGGTTGGGCGCTTTATTCTGGCGATAACCAAGAGAAAATCTGCCCATCGACAGGGTTGGGAGGGTTGGTATCCACCCATAGTGCGACCAAAAACTATCCGCTAAACCAATGGTGCATGGGGACAATGCACACCTCGCCAGGTTGGACCAATACCATCTTGATCACGGATTCGCTGCTGTATAATTATGTGAATTCATTGGGGGTTTACAAATGCCCCGCCGACAGAGCGACGACGAGAAGCCCATTTGGTACAGGAGGGGGGATTCCCAAGGTCCGCAGCAACTCGATGAGTTGCTTCATGAATCCCCTTCCCGGAGAGACTCGCGCCATGGGTAGGACGTATCGCAAGCAAGGGGATTTCGTTCTCGGACCTTCAATGACGTGGGTGACGATTGATGAGAATCCGGCCTCGATCAATGACGGGTGGTTTGTGCATGAGTCAAAGACCTCGTACGTGGACTATCCGGCTTCCTACCACAACGGTGCAGGCGGCCTCTCGTTTGCGGACGGCCACTCAGAGATCAGAAAATGGAAGTCGCCCACCATCATCACTTACGGTCGACCGAGGACCAGCTCGAATGCAACCTTGGATAAGAACGACGCCACTTGGCTATACGAGCGGACAACGGACTTCACTGTGCGATGGAACTAGGGGTCTGTTGCATAAATAACCGGGAACGCTGGCAAAGCTGCCGCGCCGAACAGCTTTGCCTGTCAGTTCAGCAGTTCGGCAAACCAACGTTCAACCAGGTTCATCCAACTCGTACTTGTCGGAATGAAGTGCGCCTTAAATCGCGGATTGCGTCCCAGCCAGCGCCGTGATTAATACGGGCTAGCCGGGATATCTTTAGTTATTTGTGCAACACTACACTAACGGCCCGGCATAAAGCCGCCCATTCGCGCCATCATCTTTTGCATCTTGCCCATCTTCTTCATCATTTGCTGCATCTGACCGAAGCGATTGAGCAGACTGTTCAATTCGGTGACTGTCACGCCGCTTCCTTTGGCAATGCGCAGCCGGCGTTTCGCATTTAAGATTTGCGGATGGCGGCGCTCCTGGAGGGTCATAGCGCAGATCATGCCTTCCATGCGCTTGAATTCACGCTCGCCCTTGGTCAAGTCCTCGCTTTTTATCATCTCTGAACCGCCCGGCAGCATGCGAACGATGCTTTCCAGCGAACCCATCTTTTTCATCTGCCGCAACTGATCGAGAAAATCTTCCAGCGTGAATTGGCCCTTGCGCATTTTTTCTTCCATGCGCTTGGCTTCATCTAAATCGACCGCTTCCGCCGCGCGTTCGACAAGGCTCACCACGTCGCCCATACCCAGGATACGCGAAGCCATCCGTTCGGGATGAAACGGTTCAAAATCTTCCGGCTTTTCACCAACGCCTACAAACTTGATTGGTTTGCCAGTCACAGTTTTCATGCTCAATGCCGCGCCGCCGCGAGCGTCACCATCGAGCTTGGTGAGAATCGTCCCGGTAATGTTCAGGGCTTGATCGAAATGGGTCGCGACGTTCACTGCCTCCTGGCCGGTAGCTGCGTCGAGCACGAGCAGAATCTCCTGCGGCTTGACCAGATCGCGCAACCGAACCAATTCCTGGACGAGCGGTTGATCGATTTGCAACCGTCCCGCGGTATCGAAAATGAGCGTGTTCCGCTGATTCGACCCGGCGAATTCGATGGCTTCACGCGCGATCTTCAGGACGTCCGTTTCTCCTTTGCGAATGAATGACGGCAGGTCGAGTTGCTGGCCGAGCGTTTGGAGTTGGTCCATGGCCGCCGGACGATAAACGTCGCAGGCGACCAACAGCGGGGCGCGCCCGTGTTTATGGAGCAGGCGAGCCAGCTTTCCAGCGGACGTGGTTTTGCCCGAGCCGTGCAGACCGACGAGCATCAGGCAGCTTGGGTTGCCGCTGAGTTCCAAACCCGCATTGGCGGAACCAAGCAGATTGACCAGTTCATCGTGAATGATCTTGATGATTTGCTGGCCAGGCTGAATGCTTTGGATGACTTTTTGGCCAATCGCTTGTTCTTTGACGCGTTCGATAAAGTCGCGAGCGACCTTGAAATTGACATCGGCATCCAGCAAGGCGAGCCGGACTTCGCGTAAAGATTCGCTGACGTTGGACTCGGAGATTTTTCCAAGGCCGCGCAGATTTTTGAAGACGTTTTGCAGCTTGCCGGTTAAGGAATCGAACATATTTTTATACGGTAGAACAAGCGGTGCGGGTTGACAAGGTGGGGTCTTTGGCTTAATCGTCACCCGGCTCGAATCGGGAGTTCGCTCTGGTAGGATACCCAAGTGGCCAACGGGGGCAGACTGTAAATCTGCTGGCTCACGCCTTCGCTGGTTCGAATCCAGCTCCTACCACCACTTTCTTTCACAGCGATAAACAAGGGTTTTAGCCTTATTATAATCGGGTTTTGTCACAATTCCCTGATTCCATGTGATGCGCTTTTATGCGCTTGGCGTCTTTTCCCGACTTCTCCAAAATGATGCTCGAAAGTCATACATAAGGCGTACAAGCCAAAAGCCCGCTCCGTCGGTTCTTTTACTGCGAGTCGCCTTTCCGAAGGTCGCTCCGCTCGACTGTGCGCGAAAACGGGGCATCCGTGGGCGCGTGATGTGATGGGTCCGGGCGCAGAAAAATGGGAGAGATGCTGGCGGCGACCGGAGAGCGAGCGGTGCTGATCGGGCCGGGAGGAAAGGAAAGTTAGATAGTTCCCGCAAGGCGCCATCTAATCCATCGCCGACTTTAACAAGAAGGAGAGTGCCCAGGCCAATCCATAGGGAAGGTATTCCGCGTCTTTGCCCATGATAATCGTGTGCATAGAGTTGCCTTCACAGCTTGCCGATGGGGGAGGCCCGGCCCAGACCGGCGCGGCGCGGCTTTTCCCCGCTGTTCTGGCCGAGGTTAACAGGCGCCCACCGCTACGCTGCCGCTTCCAACACAACTTCGGGATGGCGGGCAGCCACGCGCAGCAGCACTCGCGCGGCCCCGCTCGGCGTGCGCGTGCCTTGCTCCCAATGGTGAAGCGTGCGGACACTGATTCCGAGCAACCGGGCGAACTTAGGCTGCGAGAGACCGAGCTTTTGGCGAGTGGCGGCGATGCTTGTCTCCGAAGCCAATTCTTGAGCGCGGCGGAATGCTTTGGGGTCTATCGAACGTCGGACGAAGCCGCCCTTCCCATCAGGTTTCAATTCCCACACGCGGGCCGGAGCGGCCTTCCCACTCTGGATGGCGTCGATCTCACGGTGAATCCGTTGAATCAGTCTCTTAGTCATAGTCCAATCTCACGGATGACAGTCTTCATTTCATCGGCACTGAGGTATTCACGCTCGTTCTTCGCGTAGAGGCGAGCCAGGATGATCTGGCCCTGCGCGGTCCGCCAATAGTAGATCACCCGCGCTCCGCCCCGTTTGCCACGTCCCTTGGCCGCCCAGCGGATTTTGCGGAGTCCTTTGCCCCCCGAAATGAGGTTTCCGGCCTCCGGGCGCTTGACGAGTTGAATCTGCAAATCCATAAACGACTCGTCGTCGAGCAGCCGGCGTGTGAAGGCTGGCAGTTCGACAAAGACCACGGCAGGAAACATACCCCTCTGGAGTAGGGTGTCAACGAAGCGGTTTAAGCGTCCGCAAATCAGAGTTCAGCGATGGGGCCTTTTGCGGCTTGGTCTGAGAGCAAAGCCAAGATTGCAGCCTTCTTCTCTACATTGTTTCCGCGCCACTGTCGGGGCGATTAGGCGAGGCAAGAATAGCGGTCCACGCCTGGCTAATCGGCAGCGGCGGGTTCTGTTCATCTTGCAGCTTGACTAGCTCCGCCTTTCGGCCTTCAAGTTTCCTGGCGATGGATTCCAACGCCGCAGCTTCGTCCGCAACAAGGAAGGGAGCCATGATCTTCTGCCTGGCTTCGTTAACGGCAAATGGCTCGTCCGCCGCGTCCAATGGATAATCCAAACGAGGTTCTGACCGGTGACGAGTAAGCGAAGCTAAACCGCGAACTGAATCCGTAGTTTGGGTAGGCGCCGTAACGATGAAAGCGTGGGTAAAAGCTGTCATGCACGATCGGATAATAGTAGGAACGGTGAGGTCTGCGGTAATAGTACGAAGGGTAGGCGGGAGCGACATAACACGCGCTGTACGCCGGATAGTACGTGTAAATAGGATAATTGACGGCATTGACGGCGCAGCTGGGTTGCCCGGCGACGTAATAGTTGTGGGTGACGGGGGGAGTTGCGACGCTCGCTGGTGCACTCTGCGCGTAGCCAGCTGTTGATGATGGGGCGGTCTGCTGCTGTTGTTGCGTGATGCGGTTTTGTGCGTCCTTCGACGCTTGCGCGAGCTGGGCTCGGACCTCGCCCCCGCGCCGAATCATTGCTGTGACAATTTGCGAGGGAACACCGAGTTCGTGCAGGTAGATAATCTCCTCAGCCGTCGGATAAAAGGGAATGTTCGAGGATTGAATGTAGCTCTCAATGACCGGCGCTTCGACACCGCCCTCGACCATCTTGACGATTTCAGCCAGGCCAGCCGACAGTCGGGCAGGCTTCACCGTTTTTTTCGCTTCTGTTTTGGTTGCGTCGGCTGTTCTCGTGCTTGTTTCAGGTGGTTTAACATCACTCGCGCCGTCCTGCTGGACGACAGGGGAAGAAGGCGCTTCTTCTTTGGGTGGCACGTTCGCGTTTTGTGCAGCGGGGAACGATATCCAGGTGACCATCAACGTGGTTATGGACAAGGCGGGAAGCGCTCGAATTTTCATAGAATCACAAGCGGTTAATTCGTCCAACAAGTGAACGTGTTTCACTGGTGTTAACTTAGGCCTTGCCCTCGCCTTTCTCAAGCTCGAAGAAAGCGTTGGAAATGGTCGAGGATTCGCGCTCGACTCGCGCTTCCTCACATCCAACAATCGAGATCATGTCTTTCGTTAGCCATCTGGAATGCGCAAATTGCGGGACGAAATACGACGCGACGCAGATTCATAATCTCTGCACGGCCTGCCAGCGTCCGCTTTGGGTGCGGTATGATCTTGATGCTTTGAAGAAATCATTCAGCAAGCGGTCACTCTTTGGCCGGCCCCCTACTCTGTGGCGTTATTTGGAAATGCTTCCAATCCGGGACCCAGGCGAGATCGTTTCGCTGACGGAAACCATCACGCCAATTCTGGAAGCCAAGCGTCTGGCGGTCGAGTTCGGCGTGAAACATCTCTACGTCAAAGATGAAAGCCGGCTCCCGACTGGGAGTTTTAAATCGCGCGGGATGGCCATGGCCATTTCAAAGGCCAAAGAATTTGGCATTACGCGAGTCGCGGTGCCGACCGCGGGCAATGCCGGCGGTGCTCTCGCCGCGTACGCCGCGCGCGCGGGCATGGAGGCTTATGTGTTTATGCCGGAGGACACGCCCTCGATCAACCGGAAGGAATGCTGCCTTGGCGGAGCGAAAACGTTTCTGGTCAACGGCCTTATTACAGATTGCGGCCGCATTGTGGGTGAAGGCAAAAAGATCAAGGACTGGTTCGATGTTTCCACCCTCAAAGAGCCTTATCGCATCGAAGGCAAAAAGACGATGGGCCTGGAATTGGCTGAACAATTTGAGTGGGAATTGCCCGATGTGATCCTCTACCCGACGGGCGGCGGCACAGGCTTGATTGGTATGTGGAAAGCCTTTGCAGAACTGGCAAGCCTTGGCTGGCTGAAGTCGCCGAAGAAGCCCAAAATGATCTCATGTCAGAGCGATGGCTGCGCACCGATTGCGACGGCTTTTGCGAAGGGCGACCGATTTGCCAAGAAATTTGAAAATGCCGCGACGCTTGCAAGCGGTCTTCGGGTGCCGGCGGCAGTGGGTGACTTCATGATTCTCGATGCCGTGCGCGCTAGCGGTGGTGTCGCACTGGCCACGCCAGAAGCTGACATTCCCAAATGGATGCAACTGGCTTCAGCAAAAGAGGGAATTGCTTTCTGCCCCGAAACGGCCGTTTGCCTCAGCGCGTTGGACACCTTGCTCAAAGATGGAACAATCAAGGCCAGCGACCGAATTCTGCTCTTCAACACCGGCGCCGCGCAGAAGTACCCGGAAGCCATCAACGAGCAATTCGTGCGGCTTGATATCAACAAGCCCATCGACTGGGCAGCGCTTTAAGCCGTAAGTATGCAGTCACCGCCGCCCCTCTCCCTAAGCTATGGACATCCTCATTTCTGAAGACTTGGCTGTTTCCGGCATCCAATGGCTCGAAAAAAAATATGGTGTCACGCGTGATGGAACGCTTTGGAAGGACCCGACCCGGCTCAAAGCCGCCATTGCCGAAGCGCGTGCCCTTATGGTGCGAAACCAAACGCAGGTAACCGCCGATTTGCTCGCTCTGGCGCCAAAGTTAATGGCGGTTGGCCGCTTGGGTGTGGGACTCGACAACATCGATGTGCAGGCTGCTTCTAAGCTCGGCATCGTTGTCATTGCGCCTCTGGATGCCAACGCTGTCAGCGTGGCCGAACTCACGATGGGATTTCTGCTCGCGCTCGCGCGCAAGATTCCGCAGGCGGATCGCTCGACGAAGTCGGGAAAATGGGACCGGCAAAGTGGAATGGGGATTGAGGTTTCGGGCAAAACACTTGCCATTTGCGGTTTTGGGCGGATCGGGCGTCTTGTCGCGGCGCGGGCGGCCGCGTTCGGCATGCACCTAAAGGTGTTTGATCCATTTGTGAAAGCGGACGCGCCGACGTTGATCGAGAACGGAGCGAAGCTTGCGGACACGATTGATGAAGCTATAGCCGACGCTGAATTTGTCACAACGCACTCGCCTCTCACGCCGGAAACGCGCCACATGTTCAATGCTCGGACGTTTGGGATCATGAAACGCGGCTCATTCTTTATTAATACTTCCCGCGGGGGTGTCGTGGACGAACTGGCGTTGCTCGACGCGCTGCGACGCGGTCATCTCGGTGGCGCCGCGCTCGATGTTCGCGAAATAGAGCCACCGACTGTGATGATAGGATTCGAGCTGATGGACAATGTCATCCTGGCGCCGCACGTCGGAGCGGCCACTGCGGAAGCGCAAACGCGGACGTTTGAAACCGTGGCTGCGGATATTGACCGAGTGCTCTCCGGTTGGCCTGCCTCCAACAGCGTCAACTTCGCGTCTCCGCGACGCCCCTCCCCATGAAACTGCGCCTCATTCGTAGGACAGCGCGTCCCGCCTGTCCAGGTGCACCTGAACGTTCGGGCGGAATTTTTTTGTCGTCGATTCCTCGCGAAAATACTTTTGTAATTCCCCTCAAGGGACGAATCGCGATTCCGCAAAAGTGCGCATCTCAGCTTTTTCGGAGCGCGGAATTTATTCCGCAGGAGTTCCGTGCGGTCCGGTAGCCTGTCAGGCGTCAAGTTCAGAAGATCAATAGGTTAAGAAGAATCGCAAACATCCCATAGGCGTGAGCACTTTCTTTTTTGTTGCGTGTGAAGCGCATTTCTGTATCCTGGCCATATATATGGCTCGGATACATCCCACCCGACGCCGTTCCACTCTGGCGCTGCGCCAACGCAAGGCCGCCTTGCTCGGTCAAGTCGCCGTTCACTCCGATCTGATGCGCGCTTCCTTCGTCGAACGTTACGGCCAATGCGGCAAGCCCAATTGCCGCTGCCATCAAGGAGAAAAGCACGGCCCGTTTTTTTATCTCACGCAATGTCTGGCCGTCGGAAAGATGAAAAAGTTTTTGCTCAAGACTCCCGAACAACAACAGCGCGCTCGCCAGGGCATCGCTCATTTCAATGAGCTCTACGACGCCTTGGAAGAACTCTCGCAAATCAACAGTGAATTGCTCCGGCGCGGCGAATCTTTGGTGGAGCAAAACCGGTGAATCGAATCCGCCAGTTCTGGCATTACGCCCGTAAAATCTTCGATCTGCCCCGCCATCTTCGCTCGGTCCGCGATGAGCGGGTCGATCCGCTTGTCCCCACGGGGGCCGTGACGGCGACGTTGTTTCTGGGCGCCTTGCTCCGACGCCCCTCTTTTCTGCAGATTCAGGCCGATAGCCAGCGTCCGGGCTGGCAGCGGTTGATCGACTATGCGGGTCCCCTAAACGATGAGTGCCTGGCCTATGTGTCCGAGCGCTATCGCTTGGAGGACTTGCGCGCCGTGTTGGTTTGGGTCAACCAGAGCTTCAAGCGAAACAAAGTCTTTGAGTCGGCCAAGATTGACGGTTTGCTGGTCGTGGAGATCGACGCCAACGAGCAGTTCAAAAGCCGCAGTCGTTGCTGTGAACATTGCCGCCAGCGCACCGTGAAAATCAAAGACGCCGCCGGCCAAGAGCAAGAGGTGACCGAGTATTACCATTACCAAGTTTACGCACACCTCCACGGACCGGACTTCAGCACGGTCCTGGATCTGGAAACCATTGGGCCAGGCGAGGAGGAAGCGCCAGCGGCGGTGCGCATGCTGGGTCGAATGCGGCGCAACTATGGTCCTCGGTTTTTCGATGTGGTCACCTTAGATGCCTGGTATGCGAAGGGTCCGACGATCAAGAGCATTCAAAAGCTGGGCTGGGCGCCGGTGGCGGTCCTCAAACAAGAACGTTATGAAGTCTATCAGGAAGCCACCGTCTTGGCGCAAGCTCAGCCGGCGTTGCCCTTTGCCTGGGAAGACCGCCAGGTCGAATTGAAAGAGGTGCGCGATCTGCCCTTTACCGACGAGGCCATCGGGCCGGTCCGAGTGGTCTGCGCGGAGGAGAAATGGGAGGAAGTCCAGCGCCAAGGACCCTCACGGGTGCGCGTGGCCAAACAGAGCCATTGGCGTTGGCTCTCGACGGAGGAATTGGACGGCTACTCCCAGAAAACGATTTGGCGCATTGGCCATCACCGTTGAGGAGTGGAAAATCACCCCTTCAATGAATTGACGCAGTTCTATCACTTGGAACATTGTCCGCATCATCATCCGGTAGCCATTGTCGCTTGGCTGCTGATCCTTGTCCTGGCCTTCGTGCTCTTCGGATGGTTTGTGCAGGTGCATGGCAAGCTCTGGCGCCAAGGCCGCCGAACGTTGCAAGATATCGCCTCGGAACTATTCGAAGCGCTAGCCCGCTGGGAAGAAATAGAACCGCTTTGGAGTGGGTGAACCCTCCCCGCGGATTTGCCTTTGTGCTGAGCGTTCCTTGAAATTCGGCGGAAACAAAGCAGGCCAACGAGCCCAGGGGAATTGTCGTCTCGAAATGCTGGCGGTCTGAGCGCTCTCGCTGCTAAGGAACTCAGACCGCTAAAAAATTCGTCGGCAGTGCCCTAAAGCTCGAAATCTACGGCATGGTACGGAATTGCTGGGTGAGATAGTCTGGCTTGGCACGATGATTGTATGTGAGGTAATCTTGCGCCATGAAAGAAACGACCATCGCGCTCGAGAGCGCCAGTCCCGGCTTGGCCGAATTGGTCGCGCGTGCGCGGCGCGAACACACCACTTTCGTGGTTCTCGATGCTGCCGTGCCGGTGGCGCGCCTGGTGCCGGCTAACGTGCCGCGTTGCACCGGCGCAGAACTCGCTCGCGCGCTGGACACCACGAAGCTCTCATCTGAGGAAGCCCGCGCGTGGGCGGAGGATCTCCGGCAATCCCGCGCCGCTTTGAGGGCGCCCGAAGACAAATGGCAGTAATCCTCGATACGGATGTCATCATCCGGGGCGAGAAGGGCACGTTTGATCTCCACGGATGGCTTGCCAGTCACGCGTCCGAGGAAATCGAAATCGCAGCCATCACGGTCGCCGAGTTGTGGCATGGCGTCGAGCGTGCCACGCCCGACCACCGCGCGCGGCGTCAGGCGTATTTGGAAATCGTGCTGAACGTGCTGCCAGTCCTCGCTTACACGGATGAGATTGCCCGTGAGCACGCACGGATTTGGGCCGAATTGGAAACAGCAGGAAAGATGACCGGTTACTATGACCTGATTGTGGCAGCGACAGCCCGTCATCGAGGGAGCCAGCTCGCCACCTTTAACCGGCGTCACTTCGAGCACGTGCGGGGATTGAACCTGGTGTCGCTCTGAAATCAGAAGTGTCTGGCTAATGGTTTCATCCTCGGTTTTCGTGTTAGAGCTTGAAGCCTCAAGGAGCGTCTGCGGTTTCTCGTGCGCGGCGAGCAGCCTCTCCAACCGCGCGCGCAATGAGGGATCGCCGTAGCAAACGCCGTCAAGAAACGCCGCGCGGTCGGCCAAAGGCTTCGCCAGCGCCGCAGCCAACAATTCTTCTTCGCGACTGCGATTCAAAGGTTAGTCAGAGCTTGTCGTTCGCCAAAAACACTTCGCCGATGTCTCCACGTCCCAGCAGGGAACCAATTTCGAACTGCCAATACGCTCTGCCGGGGTCAACGAGTCGGATTGAACCAGACTCGATCAACCTTGGCAATTCCAGGGACCAAATCGGGCGAGCCGAACGGAAAGCACCATTAGTCCGATGCTTTCTCAAACTCGCGGGTAAACGCCGATGTGTTGAAGCGCTTGGCGTTGGCGGACGCTATTCGCACCGGAAATCTGCTCGCGCGCCGACTTCACGACGCAACCCCGGACTGATCAACGGGTCAGTCCCACACATTGACACTACCGTCTCCCCCGCCCGCCGCTCCTCCATTACCCGCTTAAACTGCCAACGCCCGGCGGCGCTGTCATTGGGCAGCCGCACTGACTCCCGCTCTCGTGAGGTTGAACCTTCAGCCTGTAACCCCACGGTGGTTCGTGCTAAAACAAGTCCGATGACAACGCGCGCATCTGACTTGTCGCCCGCCCCAGCCAGCTTATCGCCGAACACTTCGCGTTGCAGTGGGCCACCTACCTCGGCGCCAGCGATTCACCGGACTTTCCCACCACGCCCGGCGCCTATCAGAGCGTCAAGGGCGCCGGGAGGGATGCCTTGATGGTGCGGCTGCGGGCCGACTGCACCGGACTGCTCTACAGCACCTTCATCGGCGGCGCGGCGGATGAGGATGGCCGCAGTGGTTACCTCACGGCGAGACTGAAGTCGCCACAAACCTACAGTTAGATGCGTCTGCCCTGGATTTCAGTGTTTGCTTTGCCACCGTTTCGTCTTAAAACACCGAAATGAACCTCAAGCTCAGTCTTCTCGTGACTCTCGTTCTCTCGGCCGCGCTCGGCATCCACGGCCAGAACCGTCCCGCAAATCCGGTTGAACGTGATCCGCCGCCGCAACGCGAGCGTCCCGCCGGCACTCCCGCCCGCCCGTCGCCGGGCACTCCGGGACCGTGGGACAACGATGTGCTCGTCGTTCGGTTCAATGCGGAGGGACAGGCGCTCCGGCTCGCCACGTTCGAACGCGCCGGCGTGCCGACCCTGGCCCGGCTGAAAGACGAACGCCTCATCGCCGCCCACCAGTATTTTCCATCCAACAGCGACGCGGACTTTGACAAGGTCGCTGTCCGTTTCTCCAGCGACGAAGGCCAGTCCTGGACCGCGCCCGAGGTCATTCGCCTGACCGGTTTGCCCGACGGAATGCGGTTTCCGTTTGATCCGACGCTGGTCCCTTTGCCCGACGGCCGGGTGCGTCTTTACTTCACTTCGCTGCGCGGCCGCCAATTCGACCAAGACGTGCCGGCCATCTTCTCGGCGATCTCCTCGAACGGGGTGGACTTTGCTTTTGAACCAGGCAAACGCTTCGGGGTCGAGGGCCAGATCGTCATCGACTGCGCGGTGACGCTTCACGACGGCGTGTTTCACCTTTACGCGCCGAACAACGGACCGCAGCGCCGCCGCGGCGAAGGTCCTCCGCGGGCGGAGGAACGTCCGCCGGACGGTGTCGGCTACCACGCCACCAGCCAGGACGGGTTGAACTTCACCCGGGCTGCGGACGTGAACATCGAAGGCCGGCGGCGCTGGCTGGGCAACGTCGTGTCTGATGGAAAACGGATGACGTTTGTTGGCACCGGAGAACCCGGCCAGCCTCGGCCGGATCAGGGCGGGCTACGCCGCGGCGGCGTGTGGATGGCCACGAGCCAAGACGGACAAACTTGGAAGCTGATTTCAGCCCCGCCTATCCCCGGCGCTGATCCCGGCGTCGTGACCGCGCGCGACGGCGGCTGGATCGTTGCCGCAACCGGCTCGCCGCGCCCGGGGACCCCGAGTGCTGAGCGGGTCCGCGCGGATCGGCCCGGTCAGATCGGTCCGGCTCCGGAAAGACCCCAGCCACCGGGACAGTTTGAGCGTGATCCCGCTCGACTCCAGGCGGGACGGGACCGGGGCGATCGAGGCCCACTTCCGCCTCGGGAACTCGCACCGCAAGATGCGCCCTGGCCGATTGCCACCCCATTCAATGAACTCGCGGCACGAATTGTCCGCGGCCAGGCCTCGGCCAGTGACAAAGCCGACTTGAAAAAACTCGTGGCTCATCTCAAGGAGAGCGGGCGCGGTCCGTGGTACGACGAAGTGCGCGTCGCGACCTCGTCCGATGGCGTGAATTTCACCGACACCCGGCAGACGGTCCTCCGCCAAGCGTCGGTTCCCGAGGCGGTCGTCGATGGGCAAGGAAATGTGTGGATCTTCTACGTGGACTCGGACCTGGATCGGCTGCTCGATCAGGTTGAGCGGGGCGGGAAATTCTCCACCGGCCTCACTGGAATCGGCGGCCTTCGCGCCGCGAAGTCCGCCGATGGCGTCCGCTTCGAACCCGTGGAGATCGAAATTGCAGGCGCCCTGGCCGGCGAGATTGTTGACCCCGACATCGTCGTGGCCGCGGACGGGACCTATCAACTTTACTACCTCGGCGTGCCCGCGGAGGAACTGGCGCCAGACACGCCGGACCCGGCGCGCGCCCCTGGCCCGCACCGCTTCTACCTCGCCACTTCGCGCGACCTCGTCCACTGGAAACAAGAAGGGGTGGCGTGGACCGGGCCCTTCGGTGGCGCGGACCCGGCCGTCTATCGGCTCGACGCGAAGACGTGGTTCATCATCGGCGGCGGCACGGGCCGCTCCGAAGACGGCGGGAAGACCTTTCAGCCAATGCGAATGAGCACGGGCCGATGGGGTCAGCCCGATGTGATCGCGGTCGAGGGCGGCTTCCGGCTCTTCTACTCGACACCCAACGGCATCCTGAGCGCCTTCTCGAAAGACGGGGTGAACTGGCGGGAGGAGGAAGGCGTTCGCGCCCGCGGTGGCGCCGATCCGAGCGTGGTGCGCATGAAGGACGGATCGTGGCGCATGTACTACAAGGTGGGCGGGCGGACGGTTGGAGTTCCGGCTTCAGCCGGCCAGCGCTCGGGAAGTCCTGGACGCCGCGAATTCGCCGACGCGCCGCCGCCCGAAGGCGGAACTCCGAGCCTGCGGAGCGGCGATGGGCCTTGGAATCATCGCATGCTGCTCGCCACGTCGCAGGACGGACTCGCCTGGACAATCGGGAGCCAAGTCGTGGCCGAGCGCGCCTCGGTGCCGGAGCTTTTTGCGGGACCGGAAGGGCGGCCGATTCTGTTGTTCGTGGACGCGAGCGGACAGCAACGCGGCGGGTTGGGCGCGATGGTTCAAAACGCCGATGGTTCGTGGTCGCGCCGGGAAACGAACTTGCGCGGCGCCGACCCGAACGTGGTTCGGCTTAAGGACGGAACGTATCGCGGCTACACCAAAGAAAGGGACGGCGCCATCATCGTCTTCGGCTCGCGCGACGGACTGCAATGGGAACGGCTCGGCGACGCCTTCCGGGATGAACGCTACCGCAACTCGACCGACTCGGATGTCTTCGAGACGCCGGACGGCTGGGTGGCCTTGATCTCGCTCGGGCCGCGCCTGCTCCGCTGCACTTCAAAAGACGGGCTCAAGTTTACAACCGACGGCGAGATTCTCGACTTCGGCGGCTCGGTCTCGGACACGGTCAAGGTCGAAGGCGGTTGGCGCACGTTTTTCCATTTGAACGCCAGCCCGCGCACTGGCGGCAAAATGCTCATTCGCTCGGCGTTCACCGCGGATGGCAAGACCTGGAAGGTCGAACCGGGCGACCGGGCGGTTGCACCATCGACTGGCCCGGCGCGACTGGGCGTTGCTGATCCGGCGCCGCTGCAACTGGCGGACGGCACCTGGCTCATGGCCCTCAAGTCGTTCATCGAAGGCGGTGCGGTCGGAGCCCCCGCTCCAGCCGGTCAGCGCTCGGGCACTCCAGGACGCCGCGGACTCGGCGTCGCGCCGCCGCCTCAAGGCGGAACTCCAAACGCTCGCTCGGCTGACCAGCGCGGACGGGTTCGGGTCGAGCAGATCGACTCGAAATACGCCGTGGCGAAAGGCGCGAAGCCCGGCTCGTTCGTCACCGGCCAGGACGCGGATTTGATGCTCGGCGGGTTTGGTTTCAACAAGTCCGGCGGCGCGCTGATCTTTAATCATCCCACCGGCCTCGCCACGGACGGCAAAGCGTTGCTGATGACCGACCGCTGGAACAACCGAGTGCTGATCTGGACCTCTGCCCCGTCGAAAAACACGCCGCCCGATCTCGTGCTCGGCCAGCCGGACTTCACGCAGAACCAGCCCGGCGCGGGCAAGCATCAGTTGAACTGGCCGGGCAACGTGACCATCACGCCCGATGGCAAACGCATCGCCGTCACCGACACGAGCAACGATCGTATTCGGATTTGGAATTCGTTTCCCACGAAGAATGGTCAGCCGGCGGACCTCGTGCTCGACTTGCCGCAACTCTCCGGCGGAGCACCGGCCTCCGGTCCGGCGGGCCCCGGCAACGATAGGGAGCGCCGATTTCCAAATCGGCCCGGGAGCGAGTCACCTCGCAATGACGGCCCGCGCGCCGATTCCCCGGAGCGCCGAGCATCGCTCGGCCAGAACGACCCGGCGCCATCGGGCCGAGCAATGCTCGGTGCTCCGAACTCAAACTTTCGCCCGCAGGTCGGGCGCGGCATCCAGCGCTTCAGTTGGCCGTGGGGCGTGTGGACCGATGGCACGAAGCTCGCCGTCGTCGCCACGCACGGGAGCGCGGTGCTGATTTGGAATTCGTTCCCATCGCGCGACAACCAGCCGCCCGACCTCGTCCTGCGTCCGGATGGCGCGGGCACGCCGCGCAACGTCACGAGCGACGGCAAAACGTTCTTCGCCGTGAGCGACCACAACTACGGCGACAACTCGCGCCCGGCGACGATGGTTTGGAATTCCTTCCCCACGTCGTCGTCGCAGCAACCCGACTGGACGTGGCGCGAGTGGGTGAAGGGTTCGTTCACGCCCGGCGGCGGCCTCGCCGTCGCGGGCATCCAATCCATCTACCTGTTCAACAAACCGCCGCGCGACGCCGACACGGACGCCGACGTAGTGCTGCGCCCGACGACGTATCGCAACGGTGACGGCCCGGACGCGGTCGTGGCGAACGGACGGCTCTACGTCTGCACTTACAACGGCGGCCACATCCTTGGCTGGAACTCGATGCCCACGCGCGACAACCAGCCCGCTGATTTTTCCCTCGGCAGCGACCGCACCGATCAGGACACATGGGCGGAAAACTTTTTCATCCAGAACGCCGTGGTCGCAACGGACGGCAAGAGCCTGTTCGTCACGTCGGACTTCGACCGCAAGATGTTCGTCTGGCGCAGCCTGCCGGACGAAAGTGCCGCGAAGCCCGACCTCGTGATGCACCTGCCCGACGGCCCGTGGGACAATGAACTCCACGGCTCAACGCTCGCGCTGGCAGGCCGAAGCTCGGTTTCGATCTGGAAGAAACTGCCGCTCAACGGCGAGCCGCCCGACATCGTGTTGAGCCGTCGCATCGGCAGCGCGGAGCTGGGCGAACTCACCGGCGTGGCGTTCGATGACAAATACTTTTACCTCTCGGATCGCCGCAACGAGTGCATCTACGTGTGGGAGGGCATCCCCAACGAGAACAGCGAGCCGAAGTTCACGCTGGAGATGCGCGGTCCGGGCCGGCTGACGAGTGATGGGAACTATCTGTGCGCCGCGCCGTTCGAGGGCGGCGGCATCCAACTCTGGCGTGTGAGTGACTTCACGAGTGGCACAGGCGTCCCGCCTGTGAGTTCAGCCAGGCAATCCACTGAGAGCGGTCGGAATTCCCAGCGCACAGGCGGGACGCCTGTGCCACTAACGCTCGGCGGACGCGGGCAGTTCAACCTGCCGAGCGAATGCCTCGTGGCTGATGGCCGGCTGTTCGTCTGCAACCGCAGCTTCAACCGCGTGGACGTGTGGAACCGCGTGGAGGACGCGCTCGACGGCCGCCCGGCGGATGCGTTGCTCGGCGCGAGCGACGCGCAAGACCGCCAGCCCGGTCTCAGCCGCAACAAGATGTTCATGCCCGGCTCACTCGCGTGGGGCGGCGGTTACCTGTGGGTGGGCGAGTTCAAGTTCAGCACGCGCATCCTGCGCTTCAGCCCGCAATCGAAACAGACCGCAAACGTCAACTGAGGATTCGTCATGCGCTGCTCGCTCACTCTACTTCTCGTTGCCGGCGGCCTGCTCGTGGCCGCGGCTGGGCTTCGCGCTGCCGAGCCGCGCGATTGCGTGATCTTCTCGATCAATGTCCAGGACTTCGCGCATCCCGACGAGAGCGTCGCCACGTTGCGCCGGATTGTTGACATCAACACCAAGCATCAGGCGCCCGTGGATTTCTACCTGACCACGACGATGGCCGACGTGCTGGAGGCGAAGGCGCCGGACCTCATTGCGCTCGCCCGCACTTCGAGCATTGTCTCGGTCTCGTATCACGTCCGCCCGCCGTCGCCGCACTACACGAAGTTCGACTGGCTCGGCCTGCGGCAGATGACGGCGGCGCAGCAACACGAAACAATCCTCCGCTACGAAACGCACGCTCTCGATCTGACCACCGGCAAGACCACGGACAAGGTTGGCGGCTATCAGAAGCTCAAGGACCTGCTTGGCTACGCGCCGGTGGCCGTCTCGGCGCAATCCGATGCCGAGTTGGGCCGCACGGCAAACGCCGTCTTCAAGGAACTCGGAGCGCGGATGTTCGCCGTCCACGGCCGGCCGCCCAACTTCGGCGACAGTCGCGATGGCGTGCCGCTCCGCCCGGAACTGGCGGACCTGAGACTATTCCTGCATCCCGGCAAAGACGCGGGGAAGCTCATCGAGGATGCGTTTGCCGAGGCGCACAAGGTTTCTGGCGCGCGCGCGCCGTATTTCATCGGCGTGAAGATGCACGACAACGATTTCATCGCGGAGCGCTCGGCCTGGCTCACCGCGTTCATGGACCGCAACCGCCGTCCGCCGTGGGACCTCGCGCACCCGGCGCCGTTGAAGTCCGAGCCGGCCCGCGCCGCGCAATGGAAGCTCTACGAAGACGCCGTCGCCTACGTCGCGGCGCAACGCCCGCGGTTCACCGCGCTCAACGCGCCCAGGGTGCTCGCCATGCTCGACGAGCAAGGCGCGAAGTCGCCGGGTGGAAACAGTCCGGCGCCCGTCAACCCGCCAGAGCCGGCGCCGCGCGCCGCTGCGCCAGCGCCCCTGCTCTACGTCTCCGCCACGATGCACATCGAGACACGACGCTTCTCGTGGCCGCAGCCGGACGCGTTTGTGAAGTTCTTCGAGCGTGCGACGCTGGCGGGCCGCGCGCCCGGCCGCACGAACGGAATGCGCTGGTCCGTCGGCGCCGATATCGGCTGGCTGGAGGGCGAGCCGCGCGCTGCCGAGATCATTCGCGCCACGGAAAAGCTCGGCGTGCAATGGGACGTGCATGCGCATCAGATGGCCGACCGCGCCACCTGCGCCGCGCTGACGAAAAAGTTTGGCGGCCACCCGACGGCGGTCGCCTCCGGTCTCGTCGTCACTGAAATCGACGCCATGCGCCGGCCTTTGACCGGGCGGGACGGCGCGACTTGGCAAGCGCGGGTCGTCTGGGGCCTTGCGAAGTTTGCCCGGCACGGCCCTGACTCCGATGACGCCGCCATCGGCGTGTGGCGGCCGCAGAGCAACGAGCAATTCGCGACCCACGACCCTGCGGGCAATCTCATCGCCGTCGGCGGCTCGCGTCTTGGACTGGCCGAGGTGGAGCGTCTCGCGCAGCAAACCCTCACCAACCGCACCGCACCGCCGGTTCAGCAGGCGACCGTGATGGTGCCGCCGGCCACACTCAAGCTGCGCGGCACCGAGGAAGGCATTGAAGCCATCGAGGCGTGGGCCGCGCGCCTGGCCGCATTGCCCTCGGTGCGCTGGGCGACCATCGAAGAGACCGCGCAAGCATGGGTCGAGGCCGGTGGTGTCAATTCGCGCCTGACGTTGGTTCCCACCGACTCACTTCGGCCGCCGAACTTTCGCGCGCCGGCCAACGGCAAAGGCCCGATGAAACAACCGCCCGAGGCAAACCCAAAGCGGCAATGAAACTCCAATTGATGCTCTCCCTCACAGCCGTCACTCTCGCCCTTTCAGCTTCCGCTCAAAACGAGCGAGGTAACCAACGCTACGGTCCGGCTCCGCGCCCCGACGGCACGCTTGATCTCGCGATGCTCTGGAGCCGGGGCCGCGCCGTCGGCAAAGGCCCGGTGCGTTTCACCCACTCACCGATGCGCGTGGTGGACATTCAGAGCATCGTGCCCTACGGCCTGATGGTGGGTGGACACGTCTGCCCGATTGACCACGGCTATTTCTATCCCAAGCCGCTGAAGCCCGGTGGCGAACACTTCGATGTGCTTGCGCCGGCGGATGGATTCATT
>Ga0194121_10002664_pt1 | contig 28129 bp, 24 predicted proteins | sample TA2MahCa50mmetaG_FD_148609 | JGI IMG/M metagenome (GOLD analysis project Ga0194121, IMG submission 148609) | Freshwater microbial communities from Lake Tanganyika, Tanzania - TA2015020 Mahale Deep Cast 50m | ecosystem: Environmental > Aquatic > Freshwater > Lake | place: Tanzania: Lake...
TTTGGCGCGCTCGTGCAGGGCGAGGTCTTCGGCAACCTGGGCGCGGCGGAGGAGTTGAGCCGCGGTTACGGCCACGATCCGGGCGACGTCATCCCGTCGTATCAGTTCGTGCTGGCGCGCAATTCCCAAGGACCGGGATCTCGAGGTGCAACTGCACCTGCTCGGCCTGGAGAACCTGTTCGGCGCCGGCAAGCCGCTGTATGCCCCGATCGTCCCTTACACGTCGGCGATGGCCACCAGGAGCCGCGGGCTGGTGATGGTCAACGCGTTCGACATGGTGGGAGCCAATCAGGAGATGAAGGGCTCGGTGCCCACCGCGCGCTACCATTACCATGACTTCCACGGCGGCATCGCGCGCAACCGCAAGGTGTTCGACGTCGTCTTCCGGCAGATAATCCCGGGCCGCTTCACGGCGACCAAGGCGCTGCCGCCGCCGACCAAAGCGATCCAGGCGTCCTACCAGAAAGCACTGGGACGCCCGCCGACCGCCGCCGAAGTCTCTGCCGAGCAGACCACGGGCAAGTCGCTGCAGGAGGTGCGTAAAGATCTTGAGTCCAGTGTGGAGTTCGTTTCCAAAGGGATTCCCAAGGGCGCGGCGTTCGTCTCCGCGTGGCGGCGCAACGGCGGTGAGAAGGCGTTGGGGCGCCCGGTCGAGCGCGCGGTGGAAGTCGGCACGGGCTCGGGCCGCTGGGTCATGTGGATGAACCCCCCGGACAGTGGCGCGGCGGTTCTGATGCGCACGCCCACCAGCGGTCCGTTCCTGGTGCGAGGGCCGATCGCCATGCAGTACTTCGCGGTCGCGGATTTCAACGACCGCTACGGGTTCCCGACGGGCGATGAAGCTCGCAGCGAGGATACGGTCCGCCAGTCGTTCGAGAAGGGCGAGATGGTGCTTGAGGTCAAGACCGGCACGGTCACCTGGCGGGGGAAGTAGTCAATCACCGGGTCGCGCGTCTTGTCACAGCGAGGCGGCTCGATCACCTCCACGTCCCAAATTCGCACCGACCCTGCCGCGCGGGGCATCATTCCCTGAAATGGTAGAACAAAACCCGCCAACGGCGCCCCGTGAGGTCGGCGGGGCGCGCGCCGATGAGCTCGAGCCGACGCGCTTCCACCAGGGCCTGCAGCGCGGGGCGCTTTTCCGACGAGACGAAGTCCGGCGGCCCGAGCACTTCCTCCAGGTCCGCCGCGACCTCTTCGTAGCGCTTCGTCGCGCCCCGCGACGTGCGCTCGGTAAGCAGGAACCACTGCTCGTGCAGCACCAGCCAGTCGGCCCCCAGGGCGCGCAGGGCGCGGGCGTCGTCCTTCGTGAAATTCGGCCGCGGCGGCGGGGATTTTTCCGAAATCTGGCCCAGCCAGTTGTACAGCGGATTATACAGGGTTGAGGCCGGCGGCAGGCGGTCCTGCAAATAGGGCCTTTGGTAGCGGTAGATCACCCGGCGGCCGTGCTCCATCTGCGCCATGGCCAGCCCGAAGCCTTCCACCCAGGGCTGCAGCGGGGCTTCCAAGATCCATCCGCGGGAAGGGACCATCTTGTAATATCCGCTCGGCAACTCGGTGTCGAGCATGGCCGCCGGATATCGCCCGTGATTCTGGAAGAGCACCGTGAACCACTGCACCAGCACGTACACCCCCAGCAGCCAGGAGGCCTTCACCCAGCCGCCCTCGCGCAGCCAGCGCGACGACGCCTCCAGCGCGAAGGCGGCCAGCACGCAGACGCACAACAGGTAAAATATCGCCGCCCGATCCGGATGAAACAGCGCGTACAAGAACGGCACGAAGCGAAAAAACAGGTGATACGGCATCGACCAGGGGGCCGCCTCGCCGGGATAGAAGGCGCCGGCCACGCGCAGGTACGGTCCCAGGCTGATGACGTAGAACAGCGCCAGGGCGGCCACCCAGGGCAGCGCCCGCCGCCATCCCAGCGCCACTCCGAACGCGGCCAGCAACAACAGGAAGACTGGCTGGCCGGCCGAAACGTTGGGATTTACTGGAAAATCCGCGCTCATCACGTTCCAGAACATCGCCTTGAGGGAACCGGCCGCCAGCGAATTCCACGAGTCGTAGTCGTGCAGCTTCAAGATTTCGCTCATTGGCGGCAGCGGCGTGCCCATCACCAGGATCATCTTTTTTCCACCGGTTTCGTCCGCCCACTTCAGCGCCGAGGTCATGAACGGAAAGGCGAGGTTGGCGGCGATGACGCCCATCAGGACGAGGTTGCGCAGCGGCCTCCACCAGTCACGCTCGGGGGCGCGCTCGAGCAGCATCCCCACCATGAACACGGCGATGAACATCAGCGCAAAGTGCGCGTAGAACCAGTAGAACACGCCCAGCACGCCGAGAAACATGCCGCCCAGCAGGATGTCGAGCACGCGCGCGTCCTTGCGGATGGCCCGCAGGAAGAACAAGACGAAGAGCGGGATGGCGAAAACCAGCGACTCGCGGATTTTTCCCTCGCGCACGATCTGCAGCATGATGGGATTGGCCGCGAACAGCACGCCCACCGTCACCGCGATCCACGCCTCGCCCACCAGCGACCACGCGAGGGCCGCCATGGCCGCGCCGGCCAGGAAGACGGCCACCATCCCCTGCAGGTTGTAGGAAACCGGAAAATCGGCGGCCAGCTCGAGGGGGAACTGTAAAACCCAGAAATGGAGCGTGTTGCCGATGAATATCGAGCTTTCCACCAGCGCGTGCCAGAGCGCGGAGAACAATCCCCGCTGCTCCCAGGCGTCGAACACGACGGCGCGGCGCTGGACGTACTCGTGCAGTTTCTCCACCATGGGGAAGTCGCCCATGAGGCCGAAGCTCATGGCCCGAGGGTCGCCGTACAGCAGGAAGGTGGCCGCCAGGGCTGAGAGGAGGCCGCTGGCCAGCACCGCGAGAATGGGCGGCCACGGCGTGCGGGCGCGCGCGGGGGCGGCGTTCACGACCCCAATATAGCAGACCGTGCATTGAAAGCCCTTTCACCGGGGGCTATACTCTAGCCGTGACAACCCGCCGCATCGTGCTGCTCCTGGTGGTGGCCAACGCGCTCATCGCCTTCGGCTTCTATCGCTGGCACGCCGCCGAGCCGCCCGCCAGCGAAGCCGCCGCACCGCCCCAGCAGCAGATCCCCTATAAGAACGGCGGAGACCCGTTCGCGCCCGAGGCTGCGCGCATGCAGGGGCGCAGCTACCTCGCGCAGGCCACGCCCGGGCGCCACGACGACGCCATCTGCTACATCCGGGTGAACGACAAGCACCACGAGGAGATATCCTCGATCCTGTGGGGGATCCTCACCATGGAGGCCGACCCCAAACTCCATTTTACGAGGAAGCAAGTCCGGCAGCTGCTCCCGCTGGTGCGCCGCAGTCGCGACGGCCACTTCCGCGCCACCCGCATCCAGGACACCATGATGCGCGCCCTCACCCCCGCCCAGCAGGACTACGTGCGCCACCTCGCCACGCTCGACCTCGAAGAGCGCAAGGCCATCGAGCGCAAGGTCCGCTTCGCGCCCAAGGCCGACTGCCCGCGCTTCCAGGAATTCCAGGTGTGGCGCTGCCGGCTGCTCATGCTCAAGATGCTCAACCCAAAGGCGAAGGTGGCCCCGGATCGCTGGTACTGGAATCCCAAATTAAAGGTGCAGCCGGAGACCGGGGATCCGGTGATTCCGGATTTCTACTGGGCGCTCACCTGCATGCTCGACACCGAGCCCTCGCTGCGGCCCAGCGCGAAGCAGTTGTGGAAGCTGTACTGGATGACCGACGACGTGGCCGGCGCCATTCTCGATTACGAGAGCCTCATCGTCGAATACAAGCAGTTTTTCACCCCCACCCAGCGGCAGTTTCTGCTGTCGAAGGTGGACATCCTCAACCACGTGTTTCCACCTTGACACTGTCCCATCGGGGAGGTGGTGCCTCTCCTGGACCAGACCCTGCGGACGCTGACCGCGCGGGCCGCCGGCAAGGGGCCGTACGCGTCGGACACGCCGCTTTCGTTTGCCATGCCACCGGATAAAGAGCCGCTCGATCCGCAGCTAGCGCTGGGCAAGCGCATCTACTATAATTCCTGCGTGTATTGCCACGGCGTGGACGGCGTGGGCATCAGCGTGTTTCTCTGCGCCAAGACGAGCATCCGCAAGTTGGGATATTCGGCGGAAAAGATACGCGACTACATCCAGCAGCCAGAATTTCCCATGACCCGCCTGCGCCTGACGCCCGACGAGGAGAAGGCGGTGGCGGCGTACGTGGCGCGCTTCATGGCGGAGAAGTGAGCCCCGGCCGAGACGCTGTTCGGGACGGATCCGTTCTCAGAAGTAATCCTGGGTTTTCATCCGCTTGAGCACCGCCGGGTCGGGCTTGCCCGGCCAGCCGCCGTCGCCGGTGAAGCGCATCGCGAGATAATAGCGCAGGCGGATTTCCTCGTCGGAGTTGCGGCCGGCCAGGTTGCGGGTCTCACCCGGATCGCTGGATAGATCGTACAACTCGGTGGTCCCCTTCTTCACGAAAAAGCCCGGTCGGTTAAGGGTGCGCGCGAAGTGGATGTATTTCCAGCGGCCGTCAGTCACCATGAAGCCCTCCGAGCGGGTCGTCTGGGAAAACGCCAGCGCGCGCTTCGGGGGCTTCGTGCGGTCCTGGCCGGAGAGGCGCTCGCCGTTGACGCCGGCCACCGACAGCAGGGTGGGGACGGCATCGATGGTTTCCGCCACCTCGGTGACCCGCGTGCCCCTCGGACCGCCCGGCCAGGACAGGATCATGGGGACGTGCACGGTGCCCTCGTTAAAACCCTCCGGGCGGCCCACGTTGGCGTTCCAGCCGTGGTCGCCGACCAGCGCGATGGCGGTGTTGTCCTCGAAGCCGCGGCGCTTGAGCGCGCTCATGATCTCGCCCACCAGCGAATCCATGTAGCGCACCGCGGCGTCGTAGACGTCCACCCGCTCGTCAAACTGCGAGCCGCTGGCGGCCGGCATCCAGGGGGCCGGCAATTCGATGGGCGGATGTCCGTCGCGGTAGTTCAAGAAAAGAAACCAGGGCTTGCCCTGGCGCGCCGGATCGGCCAGCCACTTTAGCGCCAGGTCGTTGGTGTCACGCCCCTTGCGGCGCACGAAAAACAGCGGCTTGCCGGGCTCCATGGGGATGGCGGCCACCTCGTCAAAGCCCATGCCGAAGTTGAGCGCCATGGACACTTCGTTGAACTCGGTGGGATTGAGGATCGCCGTCGAAGGGAAGGAGGCCGTGTGGTAGCCGGCCGCGCGCAGCATCTCGGCCAGCGTGCGGTGGCGCTTCTGCGCGGTGTCCTTATACGTCTCGAAGGGATAGCTCGAGGTCAGGATGGCCATGTGCGAGGTGGGCGTCAATTCCGCCTGCGCGTAGCATTTCTCAAAAAGCGCGCCGCGCGCCGCCAGGGCGTCGATGTTGGGGGTGCCCGGAGAATTCGTCGACAGGCACGACAGGCGGTCCCAGCGCAACCGGTCGATGGTGACGAGCACCACGTTGGGCGGGCCTTGCCGCTTCGGCTGCGCGCCGGACAGCACGCCGAAGAAAATCAATTGAACAAAGATGAACACCGCCACCACGACCGCCAGAAACCATTTCGCGCGGCGCTGCATCAGAAGTAGTCCAGCGGGGTGAAGCGCCCGGTCTTCTTGACCTGCGGCCCGCCCAGCCATTCTTGATTATCCCAGAACTTGCGGGCCAGCGCGTAGCGCATGCGCTCGACCACGTCCTGCTTCTTTTTCACGAGGTTGTTCTTTTCGCCCGGGTCGTTGAGCAGATCGTACAATTCGCGCGTCCCTTTCGCGCGATACAGGTCGTAGCGCTTCAATTCCTGGGCGAATTCGATGTATTTCCAGCGCCCGTCAGTAACCATGATGCCTTCCAGCCGCACGGTCTGCGCGTAGGCGAGGCGCGGGCCGCCCGGCTGGAAGCGGTTGTGCCCGGAAACTTGCAGTTTTTCGCCGGCGAGGTCGCCCAGCACGGTGGGCATCACGTCGATGCTCTCGACCACCTCGGAAACCCGGGCCGGCGCGCGGCCGGGCACCGACACGATGAGCGGAACCCACACCATGTCGTTGTACAACCCCTCCAGGCCGCGCGTGCTGCTGGCGCCGGAGGGGACGTAGGTGTAGGCGTCCGCCTCGGCCTCCTCGCCGTCCCCGCCATGGTCGGCCATGAACACCACGCGCGTGTTGCGCTCCAGGCCGCTGTCGCGCACCGTGTCAAGGATCTGTCCCACCAGGGAGTCGACGTAACGGACGGCATTGGCGTAGACCTGCTGGCGGGTGCTGCCCGGCGGCGGCATCCATCCTTCCGGGAGATTGATGGGGCGGTGGCAGTCGCGTAAATTCACGAACAGAAACCATGGCTCGCGGCCGCGCGCCTTGAGCCAGGAAACCGCCCGCGCGGTGGTTTCCGCGCCGGGCCGCCGTACTTCCTGGGAGGGCGTGTCGGGCAACCGGTCGAGTCCGAGAAATTCGTCGAACCCTGCGCTCAGGGTGATGGGCCCGCTGATGGTCAGCCGCGGATGCAGGATGCTGGCCGAGGGGACGGCCGCCGTGCGGTAGCCCATCCCCTGCAGCACCTGGGCCATGGTGCGCACCGGCACGCGCGCGCCGCCCGGCACTACCAGTTCGCTCAAATATCTCGAAGCGAAAATGCACTGGTGGGAGTTGGTCGTGAACTCGGTTTGCGCGAAGGCTTTTTCAAAGAGCGTGCCGCGCGCCGCCAGGGCGTCGATGCGCGGGGTCTGCGCCTTGCCGGCGACCAGGGCGGACACGTGGTCGGCGCGCAGGCGGTCCACCGTGATGAGCAGGATATTAGGCGGGCCAGGCGGCAGCCACGACCCCCGCACCGCAAGCACGGTGAGAAAGAGCAGTTGGAAGATTACGAACAGCGCGATGAGGCGGCGCATGCTCCTCATTGTATCAAATGGAGGCCGCGCAGCCACACCGCCAGGGCGCGGGCCATGGCGGCGTGCCCGCGGGCGCTGGGATGGGTCGGGTCGGCGGGCAGCATGAAGGGGGGCCGCTCGCCGACCGAGCGCACCGGGTGAATTCGGGTGGTGGGCAGGCCGTCGGCCGCCAGGGCGTCCAGCACCGGGTCCGGCTCGTGGGGCGTGAGGAAGGCATGGTTGAAGAACGCCACTCGCGCGCCGCCGCGTGCGGCCACGTTGGCGATGCCGCGCGCGTAGCGGATGCCCGCGGCGTCGGCCGTGGCCGGGTCGGGCGGACGGTTTTCCGACGGCGGGGCCAGCCGCTGCACCTCGTGGCGGAGCAGCATGTAGGCGCGCGTGCGACGCAGCGCGCCGAGAATTCTGGCGGCCAGCGGGTCGCGGGGCAGCGCCTCCTCCATCTCCGGAATGTGGCGGTTGCCGAACTGGTTGAAGCCGCACACCAGCACCAGATCGGGACGGTATACCGGCAGCAGCTGGCGGAGCAGATGATATCCCTGAAAATAGGAGAATCCGGGCAATCCGGCGTTGACCACCTGCACCCGCTTGCCGAGCAGCGCTTCCAGGCGGCGCGCGAAGGTTTCCTCGTCGGCCACGCCCTGGCCGAAGGTCCACGAGTCGCCCAGGCACAGGATGCGATAGGTGCCGGGCGGTTTCTCGGCGGAGATGTCGCGCTCGCGCAGTCCCAGCGCGTTGCTGTTCACCATTGTGACGCCACCGCCGGCGTCGGTCATGGCAAAGCCGCGCAGGTCGGGGTGGAGCGTCCAGAAGTTGGCCGGCAAGGTACGCGCGAGGGGCAACGCCTCGTGGACCCGCAGCGCGCCCTCGAACAGCGCGAAGGCCAGCACGGCGGCCAGCAGCGCTTTCGCGACGCGTCCCGGGAAGGTTGCCGGGCGCGGCGTCAGCCGCCATGCCTAGATCAGGAGGAAGGCGAGGGCGGTGGCCGCCAGCAGCGCCACCTGCTCCACCAGGGGAGGCGGGTAGAGGAGTACCTGCGGCGGCTTCAGCATACCTGGATCTTACGACGTTCGGATGCGTATAATCTGCTCCAATGCGATCTTGGAGGTGGACGGTGAAACGGTGTCTTCTGCTGGCAGTTGTTCTGTGCGCGCTGTGGAGCGCTGGATGCACTCCCAATCCCGGTCCCTCGGCGTCACCGGCGCCAGAGACGACCGCGCCGACGACGACGGACAAGAACTACAACATCCTGCTGGTCAGCTTCGACGCCATGCGCGCGCGGGAAACCTCGCTGTACAACCCGTCCCTGGACACCACGCCCAATCTGAAGAAATTCGCCGAGGGGGCAGTGGTGTTTGACAACGCCATCGCGCCGTCGTCGTGGACCTTGCCGTCCACGCTGGCCATTTTCACCGGGCTGTACCCGTCGCGCCACGGGGTGACCAACAAGCTCACCGTGCCCGACGGGAAGGACGCCACGCTGGCCGCGGAGACTACCACGCTGCCGCAACTGCTCAAGAAGGCCGGCTACACGCTGGCCGCCTTCACCGGGGACGCCGGGGTGAGCGCCCGCTTCGGCTACGGCCGCGATTTTGAAGTCTTTGTCGACGATTTGAAATTCGGCAGCTTCGATCACTCCATGCCGCTGGCCGAAGCGTGGCTGGAGAACAACAAGGACAAGAAATTCTTCATGTTCCTGCACGGCTACGACTGCCACGGACAGCACGATCCGGCCGGTGGCTACCAGCGGACGTACGCCAAAGACTACAAAGGCAAGCTGCAAGGCGACAAAGTGGAGCAGGGCAAATTTCGTGAACTGGCGCTCAAGCACAAGCTCGACGACGGGAAGTCGCTGGAGCCGCATCTCAACGAGTCGGAGTTTTCCAAAGCGGACGCCAGATTCTATCTCGCCCTCTACCAGGAAAAAATCCGTCTGGCCGATGAGAAGTTCGCGAAGTTCCTGAAGAAGATGGACGCGCTGGGGCTCACCGATAAGACGATTTTCGTGCTGGTGGCCGATCATGGCGAGGAGTTCATGGAGCACGGCAACATCGACCACGGGCCCACGCTGTACCAGGAAATGATCCACGTGCCGCTCGTCATCAAGATCCCGGGCATGGCGCCGAAGCGCATCGAGACGCGGGTCTCGACCCTCGACGCGCTGCCCACGGTGCTGGCCTGGCTGGGAATCCAGATGCCCGCCAATCTCGACGGCCTGTCGCTGCTGCCCCTCATGGAGGGACAGCCGATGCCAGACCGCAAGGTCCTCTCGGAGACGGATTACCGCCTTTACAGCCACAAGCGGGCCTACCTCAAGGACAACTACAAGCTGATCGTGTCGCTGGACAACAACCGCCGCGAGCTGTACGACTTGAAGGCGGATCCGGAGGAAACCCGCAACCTGATCTCCGAGCAGCCGGATCTGGCCTTTGAGATGGAGAAGTCCATCAACCAGTTCGTGATGGACATGCCGCACAAGCCGCCGGTGGGCAAGGGCTCGCAGATCACGGTGTATTAGGTTCAAAGATCAAGCAGGGTAGGAATTTCGCGCACGTGCTCATTGGGGGCCTGAGTGGCGCGCGACACAAGTAGCTTCGCCTTACGCAGACAACGATTGACCCGGGCGTGTCGCGCGACACGATCAAACCGATTTGGGGCTCAGTGGTCCGCGACACAAGTAGCTTCGCCTTACGCAGACGACGACTGACCCGGGCGTGTCGCGCGACACGATCAAACCGATTTGGGGGTTAGTGGTCCGCGCCCGGGGCTCCATTTCATGATCAGACTTGCGCCGCGGACCACTGAGTGGCGCGCGACACAAGTAGCTTCGCCTTACGCAGACGACGACTGACCCGGGCGTGTCGCGCGACACGATCAAACCGATTTGGGGCTTAGTGGTCCGCGCCCGGGGCTCCATTTCATGATCAGACTTGCGCCGCGGACCACTGAGCGTATTGCCGGCAATACTTTTTAGAAACCGTATCCCATGGCGCTGAAGCGCCCGGCCCGCAGCGCCTGCAAGACCACCCGCTGCTGAGCGTCCACCCCGCACAGGAAGGTGCGCCCGTAGCCGGTGCTCACGCGCTCGACGCGCATCCCCGGATCGACGTTGCGCCACGTGTACGCCTGGCCGGTCTCCGGCTCGAAGACGCGCAGCGCGTTGCTGCCCACCGCCTGGAAGAGGTAGGCGTCGGCGCCGGGCGGGCCCTGGTGCGGGCCCGGCGCGCCGCCCCGGGCCAGTCCCATCACCTGGGTGAATTCGAAGCCCGGCGCGTTGCTCCACCACTCCCAGGTGGCGCGTCCGCTGCGCGCCTCCAGGCCGATCATGCGACCGCTGCGAGTGGTCAGGTGGAAGACGCCGTGCGCTTTGTTCAGGCGGGCGGACTCCCCGGGCAGGCGTGCCTGCCACACCGTGGCACCGCTCCCCAGGTCAATCTGGAACAGCGCGTCGTGGCGCATGACCATCAGGTGATTCTCACCGTGCGGACGGGCCTCGAGGGCCTCCGGGTGGTCCGGGCCGCCCATCCCCACGGGGAGCGACCAGCGGAAGAGGGAGCCGCCGGTGCTCGGGTCCAGGCCCTCTATGGCGGCGCTGGTCAGCCACACCCAGCGATTTCCGGAGGGGAAGAAGTGGAATCCGGCGTCGATTCCCTGCAGCGGCCGCGTCCAGGCCGGCTGCCCGTCGGCGACGCGCAGGCCGTGCAGGATGGTGGGCTTGCGTGAGGCCACCAGCAGGTGCTCGCCGCTGCGCATCAAGATCTGGGTGTCGAACGGCGCGCGCCACGACCATTTGGGTTTGTGGGTGTCGACGACGACGGCGGTGATGGCGCCGTCCTCCAGGCGCATGTACATGATGCCGGGCAGGGCGCCGGGCGCCATCGGCACGTCGTACCACACCTCGCGCACCGGCGCGGGCGCGGTATACCGCCAGCGGACCGCGCCGTCGCGGATCTCCCGGGCCAGCACCTCGTTGCCGCGCAACTGCACCAGCATGGAGCCGCAGGTGGACATGTGGCCGCTGTCATTGCACGCGTCGCTCCACAGCACGCGGCCGCTGTCGGCGTCGAGCACCTGGAAGCGGTCCGGCTCATAACGCACGGCCAGTGCGTTGGCAGTGGGGTACATCCAGGTATGGAACGCGCGGCGCACGCCCAGGGTCTGCGTCCAGAGCGGCGCATCGGCTTCCACGGCGGCCGGCGCTCCCGCGTCGCGCGCCTCCACGCGGGCTTTGAGGACAGCCACGGAGCAGAAGCCGAGCAGCAGCACGGCCAGCGCGGCGGTCCACCCGCGGGGGCGGGTGAACGCCTGCCCCACGGCCCATCCCAGCACCACCAGCCACACGCCGAGGACGGTCCAGGCGACCGGCGGCGCCTCCAGCGGCACGCTGGACAATCCCAGCTCCAGCGAAAAACGACGCAACCACGCATTTACCTCGGCGTCGTGGAGGGCCAGCGGGACCGCCGCCAACACCGCCAGGACGGACAGCGGCGCGGTGCGGCGCGCGACCGCGAAGGCGACGAGGCCGCACAGCGCGGCGTCGATGGCGTAGCGGCCGAGGTTGGGGATGGGAAGGGTGGCCACCGCCACGGCGGCCAGTGCGGCCAGCGCCGGGACGGCCAGGGCGGGGGTCGGTTGCAGGTCGCCGAGCAGCGCGTCAACGCTCGGGTAGCGCTTGGCGGGGTCGGGATCCACCATGCGCATGAGGGTGGCTTCAAAGCGTTTGGAGAGCCGTACGCCGAGCTCCGACGGGGGCGGCAGGCGGAAGTTGAACTGGGCCGGATCGCGGCGGGTGAGCAATTCGTGGAGGGTGGCGCCGAGCGCGTAGATGTCGGCGCGCTCGTCGGTGGCCGCGGCGTACTGCTCGGGCGGCGCGTAGCCGGGGGTGCCGAGGGCCACGGTGTCCCGGGGAGCGCCGGTGAGCACGCGGGTGGCGCCGAAGTCGACCAGCACCAGTTTGCCGTCCGGCCGCAGGATGACGTTGGCCGGCTTCATGTCGCGGTAGATGACCGGCGGCGCCTGGGCGTGCAGGTAGCGCAGGATGCGGGCCAGCTGGATGGCCCAGTCGCGGGCGCGCGCCTCGTCGATCTTGAGGTCGCCCATGCGAAGCGTTTCCCCGAGATCGGTGCCGGGGATCTTTTCCAGCACCAGGCAGGTTTCGCCATTTTCCTCGAGCAGATCGAGGCAGCGGACGATCCCCTCGTGCTTGAGACGGACCAGCGTCTCGCGCTCGCGCACCAGGGTGGCGGCCCGCTCAAAATCGGAGGTGGCGGCGGCTTTCACGATCACCGCATGGCCGCTGCGGGTGTCGACGCCTTCGTAGACGTGCGCCATGCCGCCGCGGGTCCGCGGCTCCACGTCGTAGCGGGAGTGGATGAGAAGACGCTCGGAAGTCATGTTTTCGCGCACCGCCCTTTCGCGAGAAATGTAGCAGATTGCAGCGCGGCGAAGCATGTCCTGATGAAACGCGCGTTGCTCATCGTGTTGCTGCTGCTGGCCGTGCTCCAGGCCGCATGGTCGTGGTACGCTGCGTTTTGCGCGGGAGCAGGGCCGCCGGACACCTCGGCGTTCCAGGGGCCGCCAGGGCCGGTGGCCACCGTGGCGCCCAACGTGGAGGTGGCGCCGCCGCCAAAAATGCCGGGGCGGCCGCGCCCGTTCCCGGGCAGCGAGGGGGTCGTGCCGCCGGGGCCGGGCGGGCCGCCCAAGGCGTACGGGCGTGGACGCTAGGGCGACGGGCTCCCCCGCCAGAATGCCAGGACTCTCATATCAAACCAGCACGGGCGCCCGGGCGCACCCTGAACACCTGCAGCGCGCCATCCCCCTGCGGGAACGCGCGCAGCAGGGTGGCGCGGACCGGCGGGTTGGGGGACATCCACTCCGCGTAGATGCGGGCCGCGTCCGTCTCCGACACCGTGGTCGGCGACTCGATGGCCACGTAGAACGGCACACGTCCCATGATCTCGCTCAACATCTCGCCCTCCGGGCGGCCGAACACGCCGTTTCCGAACTGCTCGATGACCCGGTGGATGTTAAACGGAATCACCACCGGGATGCGCTCGTACATCCCGAACAGGCGGAAACCGTCGACGTCGTACACCGTGTAGCGTGGCGGGCGCGTCTGGATGGCCAGCACGAACGGGCCGCCGGCATCCTGGTGCATGGCGTGCAGCATTTCCGGATGCTGCGCGCGCCGGCGCGACGGCGGGTCAGGTAGAATCGGCAGTGGCGTCGCCGACTTCATGTAATTGCGGATGCCGCCGTAGGTCCGCCACCGAGCGCCTTCCAACGGGAGCAGCACCCAGCCGAACACCTGGAGCCACGCGCATACCGTCAACATCGCGAGCAGCGGCCAGCGGAGCGGCTTCCAGCGGAAAATCCACCACGTGGCCGCGACCGCCGAGAACACCAGGATGTTGAACACGTAGATGTCCGCCTGCGTCGTGGTGGTGGTGTTGAGCATGACGCACACGAACAGAAACATCCCGTAGAAAAAGATCCGCTTCTCGTCGCGCTCGCGCCGGAACACTGTCACCCAGAGAAACAGCGCGATCCCGATCAGCAGCAGACTGAAATAGAAATATCCGTAATCCCTGGACAGGAGCGCGTCCCAGTAGAACATGGGATCAAAGCGCGGCACGCCCTTGCGCGAGCCGTCGGTGGCGGTGAACATCCGCTCGTAATATACCCCGGTCGCGCTCTTGCCCAGCACGAACGGAAGCACCACCGCCAGCATCATCCCGAGCGCCCAGGCAAGATTCCAGAAGCGGGTCACCCGCGGCGCGCCTTCCGGTTCGACCAGCGCGCGCCGCCATCGGATCAACCCGATGATCCCCATCAGTTCGAGCGCCACGAACCCGTACCAGTTCCAACCCCGCCACGCCCACTCCAGAATTTTCTGCTCCCAGGTGACGTAGGCCAGCGCGAGATTGCCGCCCACGAACGCCAGCCCCAGCAAGAGCGTGACGAGCGGCTGCCAGCCTCGGAAATAGGGGAGGGCGATGCTGAAAAACAGCCACGCCAGCGGGACGCTCCACATCACCGGATACTCCGCCTTGGTCAGCATGCCCAGCCCCATGAGCAGCCCGAACGCCAGCGACATGCGCCGCCTGCGCAGCATGTCGCTGGCGAACAGCGCGGCCAGCGACATTGCCACGAACGCCTGCGACACGATCTCGAGGGGATACTGCTTGATGGTGCTCACGAACAGCGGAATCGACAGAAAATAAATGCCGGCCCAGAAGCCCGCTTCCTCGTCGTACAATGCGCGGCCGATCCAGTACACCGTCAGCGCATACACCGGTACCCACAGCGACGAGGAGATCACGAGATTGCGCAGCGTCGGCTCGGTGAGCCACATATACAGGCCGCCGCTGAGATAACTGAGCGGACCGTGGTTGGCCGAGGGCAGCGTGAAGAGCGTCTGGAAGTCGAGGCGCCGCAGGTTGTCCCACTGGTGGAGGCCGCGCGAGGCGTGCAGCCCGAAGTCGAAGCCGAAAATCACCTCGCTGTTTTGCAGCCACGCGTAATTGTTGACCATGACGCATGCCGAGACAATGAGCAGCGCCGCGGGGTAGAAGCGCACGCTTAAGGGCGCTGCGCCGCGTCCAGCCAGCGCACCAGCAGCACCGGCAGCACGTGCCCGGCGTTGGTCTCGCGGCTGATCATCTCCTCGTAGCCGGTCTGCTGCTGACGCAAGAACGCCTGCTGCTCCGCGGTGAGGACGTCCGCGATCTCGTCCTCCCAGACCGCCTGCTGCCGATATTCGGCCTGCATCACGCGCAACTCGTCAAGCGCGAAGCGCGCCTGGGCCGGCGTCAGCCGGTATCTCCCTTTTTCCAGGTAGGCGATGCCGGTCAACAGCGGCTGGCGGTTGACCAGCGCGCCGCCCGGCAGGGGCGGGGTCTTGCGCGGCGCGGCTGCCGGCAGGGACTGCTCGCGGCGGGCCAGCACCCGGAGGGCGTCCTCAATCACCGGATCCACGCCCGGGCGGAAAATTCCCTTGGCGTGCCCGTGCACGTCCGGACGCTGCCCGAACACGCGCTTCTGCTGGGCCGGGGTGAGTGTCAGATAAATTCGCACGCAGGCCTCGCCCATGCGGCGCACGCTACGCTCGTAGTTTTTCGCCACGGGAAGCACCCGCTTCTGCTGGGCCGGGGTGAGCGCATGGTGCGTGCCCTCCAGCGCGATCACGCACATCAGGAACTGGGTGAGGCTGCGGTGCGCGCCCGGGTTGCTCAACACCGGGTTCGAGGCGGCCATCGCGGCCGGCGGTGGGGAAGGCAACGGCCCGCGCAGCATCAACGCGATGGTCAGCACCAGGAAGGTCAGCAGCGCGCCGAGCGCAAATTCCCGCCTGACCAGCATCCTTTATTTCTTCTCCAACCAGCGCACCACGAGGCCGGGCACCACCGCCTCCTCATACAGGGGCCGGTCCGACAGGACGCGCTTCTGGGCGGCGGTAAGCGCTCCGTTCAACGCCTCCTCCAGCGCCACCTGGGTTTTCAATTCCTTGCGCATGGCGGTCAACGCGCCCAGCACCTGCCGCGCCTGCACCGGGGACAGCGCATTTTCGCCGCTCTCCAGGTACAGCAGGCCGGTCAACACCATCCAGCGGTTGGCTGAATATTCCTTGCCATTTCTCGAGGCCGGGGCCGGGGCCGGCGCGGATGGCGCGGCTTTTTTCTCCAGCAGTCCAACCGCCCGCTCGATCATGGGGTCGCGGCCTGGCGCGAACTCGCTGGCGTCGATCTGGGGTGGGGGATGCGGCTGTACTATTGCCTCCCGCTGCTTGTCGTCGAGCATGGTCAAAATGCTGCTCGCGCTGTTGCCAAGCCGGCGCGCGCTCCCCTCGTAGCGGCGGGCGATGTCGAGCACCTGCGTTTTCTGCTTCGCGGAGAGCGCCGTGGATGAATTTTCCATGAGGATCAGCCCGGCCACCAGTTGCTGCAGGTTGCGTGGGGCCGGTGGCGGCGGCGGCTTGCCGGGCGCTTTGGGTGCCGGCGGCGGGGAGGGGGGGGACATTCCCCCGGGCGACATTCCCCCGGGCGGTGGATTCGCTCCGGCCGGATTTTGCGCCAGCGGCCCGGGCGGCGGACTCTTCTGCTCCGCAGCCGGCATTTTTGGCGGCGCGGACTTCCCCGGGGGAGGATTTTTCCCGGCCGGGCCCGGCGCATTGGTCACCAGGGGCGCCTTCTTCGCCGTCCCCTTGCCGCGCAGCGAGAGCATCAGCCATCCCACCTGCACCGCCATGATGATCAGCAGTGCCCACATCAGCCAGCGATAGGGGTCGCTTTTCGGCGGCGCTTCGGCTGCCTCCGGCGCGGCCGGCGGCTCCTCCGCGGGGGGATTTTCAACGACCGTCTCGGCGGGTGCCGGGGCGGCCTCCTGAGTCGGGGTGCGTCGCTTCTTCTTCATGGTGCCGCGGACATTGTAGCAGACTTTGCCGAGCGTGTTGCCAGAGGCGTCAGGACGAACCGCACGGTGCCCCCGTCCGAGGCCACCGGCGGGCCCAGCCAGCGGCGCAGCGTGGCCAGCGCGCTGGCGAACGCCCGCGGCGGCATGCGATCGGCGTGCAGCACCACGTGGCGGTAGCCCAGCTTGCCCAGCGCTTCCAGCCCGACCGCCGCGGACACCGGGTCGCGCGCGGCCGGCCACACCCCCACTCCCAGCCGCCACATCTCGGTGAAGTAGCGGTTGTCGGTGAGCCGCGCGTCGAACACGCCGCCGGCCCGATAGGGGATGCCGCCTCCGTGGCGGGTCTGGTAGAAGTAATACTGGCCGGGGATGAGCTGGGAATTGTAATGCACCGGCGGGACGTCGAACACGCCGCTCTTCTCGTCGAGCGCCAGCCCGTCGTACACCGCAGGAATGGCCGCCGACGAGATCGGCACCGGAAACTCGGCCGGCGACAGCAATCCCACCTCGGCGAAAACCAGCCCGGCCGCCACCATCCCCAGCACCGGCCGGGCTGCGGTAAAGCGGGCCAGCCCGAACGCGGCCAGCATGGCCACGCACAGCGTCGTCAGGACGTGGATGCGGCTCGGCGAGGTGGCCAGCCACAACCCGAAGCCGTGCTGCCACAGCCAGTACAGCCCGTTGATGGGCGCGCTGCTCCCCCAGCCGCGGGTGAGACCGACCATGGGCCCCAGGGAGAGCACGCAGAAAATCGCCGCGCCCCACGCCCACACCCGCGCTTCGCGGCGCCGCCAGGCAAGAATTGCCAGCGCGAGCGCGAGCAGGCCCAGGTAGGGGGTTTGCGCGAGGCGGTCCACGGTGCTGGTCACCCGCAGGCGGTCCTTGCCGGGCAATACGAAATCGCTGACCGTGAAGAAATTCTGCAGATACTCCGGGGATTTTGCGAATTCCTCGCGATCGATGGGCCCCAGGCTCTTCGTGGCCATGGAGCTGCTGAACTTCCAGGCCAGCGGGGAGAGCGCCACCGCGGCCAGCATGCCCGCGATCACTACGTGGCGCCAGGCGGGCCAGGCCGGCAGCGAGCCGAGCAGCGCCCCGCCGGCCAGCAATCCCCAGAGCAGCAGCGCGAAAAACAAATAATACCAGGAATTAAAGCCAGCCAGAAAAAGCGCCGCCGCCGCCAGCGGCACGTCGCGTCGCTGGCCCTCCGCGGCGCCCAGCATCCAGTGCGCGGAGAGCGGAATCCAGGCCAGCCCCAGCGTCTCGGAAACGCCGCTGGACACGCTGTAAGAGAGCACCCAGGGGGAAAATCCATAGACCACGCCGGCCACCAGGGCGGCCCAGGAATCCCCGGTCAGCCGCGTGGCCAGCCGCCACGCCCCCCAGCCGGCGAGCGCCAGCTGGCCCACCACGATCGCGTTGAACGAGGCGGTGGGCGGCACGAAGATCCCCAGCACGGCCGCCAGCATGGCATTGAACGGATCGATGACGAACAGATTTCCGCCCCACGGATAATTCTGCAGCGTGGTGAAAATCGGCCAGGAAAAATGGCGCAGGTGATTGCCCAGCCACCAGTGTCCCCAGGCGTGCTTCCACATGTCGGAGTCCGGGTGGCCGAGAAACGCAGGCTCGCTCGATTGCAGCGCGGGCAGCGCAACCAGCAGGGCGAGACCCAGGTAGAAGGCCGCGGCCCTCATGACGAGCCTACCGCGACCCGTCGCTGCGCCGGGGTCAGCGTCTTGAGAAACGGCCACATCTGCGTAAATATTTTCGGCGTCATCGCGCCGTAGGCCGGCACCCGCGCGAGCGCCGCGCGGCCGGCCGCTTCCTGCGCCGGAGTGAGCGGCGTCTTCAGCAAATCGCGGATCCCCGCGCGCACCGTGGCGCACGAGATGGGAGATTCCGCCGTGTGCACTGCGTTTTTGACCAGCGTCGAGGGCGGATCGACGAGCAGCACCGGGGTGCGGGGCGGCCGCGGGGCCAGCGTGATCAGCCAGAGCACCACCTGCGCAGCCACCGCGACGCAGACGACCACCTGCGCCGCGTTGAGGAGGCGGACCCGCCACGCCTCCGACAGGTGGGGCGGCGCCACCTGGGGAACGCGCAGCGGCGGCCGCGCGGGCGGGGAGCCGTAGCGCCTGGCTAGGGGGACGCGGCGGCGCGGTTTGTCGACTTTCGCCACCCTGGAAAGTTCCGCGCCGCATGCGGGCGCGCCTTTCGGAGGACGTGCCGGGCCGCGGTGCGAACCTCGAGATTCGTGGATTCCGAGGACGCAGCGCGCGCAGAATCAGTCCAGGGCGTCATCCTGGGCCTGCTGGTGCTCATCGTGCTGCTCGTCGCGGGAAGCACCTGGGCGCTGCTGCGGCTGCACGCGCAGTTCGCCGACCCCTCGATGATGGGAGGCGTGCCCCCGCCGGCCGCCGACGCCGCGCCGCCTCCGCCCGGGGCGCAGACGCAGCCCGGAGTGCAACCTCCGGGCGGTCCGATGCGCGCCCCTGACGTCCCCCTGTCGGCCACCACCGCACCCGCGCCGGGTCCGCTGCCGCTGAGAACCCCGCAGGCACCGCCCCCGGGGCGCGTCACGCAGCAGGACAAATTTGAGGACCTGCTGCTCCACGATCTGGTCAACGGGATCATCCACCTGCTGACCGACGCGCCCGCGAACCTCCGCCTCAGCGCCGACCAACAGGCCCGCCTGCGCGCCCTGGAGCCGCGGATCCGGGCCTGCCTGCTGGCCAACGTGCGGCGCCCCGACCCGCTGGACGCGAAGGTGCGCGGCGCGCTGCGCAGCGACCAGATGGCCTATATCCGCCGCCTGCGGCAGAGCCAGACCGAGGTGCTGCCGGATCTCGCGCCTTATGCGAAGAAATTAAAGGCGCTGCTTACTGCACGCCCAGCTCAATAAGCCATGACACCGTTTCGTCCCACGGGCAGCGGTCGTAAATGCCCTGCTTTAGAAATGTGTTGATGGGCTCGCGCATCTCGATGGAGTGATCGATTCGGGGATTGGAGCCGGCGAGGTAGGCCCCGATATTGATGAGGTCCTCGTTTTCCCGGTAGGTGGCCATCATGTCGCGGATGCGGCGCCCGGCAGCGTCGTGCTCCGGCGGGACGATCTCGATCATCACGCGGGAGAGGCTGCGCAGCACGTCGATGGGGGGATAGTGGTTCTGCGCCGCGATGCGCCGGTCGAGAATGATGTGTCCGTCGAGGATGCCGCGAATGGCGTCGGCGATGGGCTCGTTCATGTCGTCGCCTTCCACCAGCACGGTGTACAATCCGGTGATGGATCCGTGCGCGCCGGTGCCAGAGCGCTCCAGTAATTTCGGGAGGAGCGCGAACACCGAGGGGGTGAAGCCGCGGGTGGTGGGCGGCTCGCCGACGGCCAGCCCGACCTCGCGCTGGGCCAGGGCGAAGCGGGTGACCGAGTCCATCATCAGCATCACGTTGAGGCCCTCGTCGCGAAAATATTCCGCGACGGCGGTGGCCACCATGGCGCACTTCAAGCGTTCCAGCGCCGGCCGATCCGAGGTGGACACCACCACCACGGAGCGCGCCAGTCCCTCTTCTCCGAGGTCGCGCTCGATAAAATCACGCAATTCGCGGCCGCGCTCCCCAACTAAGCAAATGACGTTGATGTCCGCCGAAGTGTTGCGCGCGATCATGCCCATCAGGGTGGATTTTCCCACGCCGGAGCCGGCGAAGATGCCCATGCGCTGGCCGGCCCCGATGGTGAGGAGGCCGTCGATGGCGCGCACCCCCATCACCAGGTTTTCCTTGATGCGGCGGCGCACCAGGGGCGGCGGCGGCGCGTTCTGGATGGGCACGTCGCGCTGCGCCATGATCACGCCTTTGCCGTCGATGGGATTGCCCAGCCCGTCCAGTACGCGACCCAGTAATTCCATCCCCACGCCCACGCTCATGGGTTTTCCGGTAGCCACCACCTCGGCGCCGGGACAGATGCCCTCCATTTCCGCGAGCGGCATCAGCAGCGCCTTGTTGTCGCGGAATCCCACCACCTCGGCGGGGATGTCCGCGCGGCCCTTGGGGCGGATGTAGCACAATTCGCCCACCGACGCCTCGGGGCCGTTGGATTCGATGATGAGCCCGATCACCTGGCTCACCCGCCCGTTGATGCGGACCGTCTCCAGGCGGCGCAGCGCCTGCTTGTACTTGTCGAGGTTGAGGACGGTGCTCATTGCTGCTGCTCATCCCATGCATTGTGCACGGCGTCGGCTTCCATCACGTTGCCGAATTCCTGGCGAATCCGCTCAAGCTGGGTTTCCACGCGCGCGTCAATTTCCCCCGACGAGGTCTCGATGAGGATGCCGCCCGGCAGCCCCACGCGGGAATCCTCGATGATGCGCAGCGCGCCCAGGTCCTCCAGGCGGATGAATTGATCGCGGTAGCGGTTGAGCGTTTCGATGTCGGCCGGGTTGGCGTGGATGACGATTTCCTGGCGGTCGCGCACGCGGGCGATGCATGCGCGCGCGATGGCGGACACCTGTTCGGGCTGCGTCTTCACTTCGTGAGTGATGATTTTCTCGGCAATTTCCAGGGCCAGGTCGAGCAATTCCGGCTCCATCGCGTCGATCTGGCGGTGACGGTCGGAGAGCGCGTCCTCGGTGAGGCGCGTGATGGCGGCGACGAGGTCGGCCACCTTCTCCTCCATCTGGGCGTAGGCGGCGGCCATGGCGTCCGCCTGCCCGGCCTCGAAGCCGGCCGCGCGGCCCTCCTCGTGCGCGTTGTCGCGGATCCGGCGGGCCTCATCCAGAATCGCCTGGTTCTGGGCTTTGGTGAAGGCCATCTCCTGGTCACGCTCCTGGCGCGCGGCCTCCAGAATCTTGCCGGCCTCGGCGCGCGCCTTCTCCATGATCTGCACGCGCTCGGCTTCGGCCTCCCCGAGAATCGAGGCGGCCTTCGTCATGGCCTCCGCGATGAGGCGCTCGTCGAAGGTCGGCCCCTGGTACACCACCTGCGGCGGGGGCGGGGGAGGCGGCGGCTCGGGCTCCGCGGGGGGCTCGCTGAGGACGTTGGTGTCGGGCGCGGATTGCGGCTCCGGCTGCTCGACCGGCGCGCTCTTGGCCGGGGTCATTTCAGGCGCCGGCACCGGCGGAGGCGGCGCCGGCGCGGCCTGCTGCGGCGCGGGAGCGGGGGGCGGCGGAGGCTGGGGCGCGAGTGGCGCGACGGATTGCATGAAGGGCGGCGGCTCGGTTTCGGAGGTCTCGATGTCGTCGCCGATGATGATCCACGCGGAAGGCTCGTTGCGCTCGGGTCGCGGCGGCGGGGTCAGGCCCGCCTCGCCGGGCAGCTCGAGCTGATACGCGTCCTCGGCGGGATGCGCGTTGGTGAAAATCTTGCTGCCGGACACGCGCTGCTGGGGCCGCGCCAAGTCGTTGTTCTCTCTCCTGTTTAGATTTCTGTTTAGATTTTCTCGAGGCCTCCCTGCGATGGGTGCGCGTCAGTCCATTGACGCTTACCAGTTTTTGGCGGGTTAACCGCGCATTGAGCGGTAATCTTACCAACCAGTGCGCGGTTAACCGTACAATTTACGCTCTCGCGCGCTCCTTGCCCTCGGTGGCGCGGTCCTGCTTCATCCAGCCGCGGAGCAGGTCGGTCGACACGCGCGGCGAGTCTTGCAGAGCGGTCTCGATGTCGGACAGGAGGCGGCGCTCCGCTTCCTCGCGCTGCTCTTCGAGAGACTCCCAGAAGCCGCGCGGGGTCTCGGCGGAGGCGATCTGCGGGATGCCGCCGCCGATGGGCTGGATGCCGGTGCCTCCGGCCGCCACGGCGATGGCTGCGCCCGCGACGCCGGCCGGGATGGCGGGCGAAGTGGCCAGGGTGGGCAGCGCGGCGGCCGGCGTGATGACGGCCTTGCGCGGAGCCCGCGCGGGGATCTGGCGCTTGGGCTGCATCATCGCGCCGAGCATCAGGAAGGTGATGAAGGCGATGCCGACGAGCAGGAGGAGGGGCAGGTACTTGAGCCACCAGAGCTCTTCCGACCGGGGGGTTTCTGGCGCCTGGAAGAAGTTTACCGGGGAAATTGTAACGTTGCCTTTCTCCTGGCCGTCCGAATTCAACTCACCCTTTTTGAAGCCGGCCGCGAGCGCGATTACGTCTTCCATTTGCGCGACTTTGACGTTGGCTTTCTTCCATTTGTCCTCGTCCACCAGCACGCCGACGGTAATGCGCTTGACTTCAGCGGGTGCCTTCACTCGCTCGTCGATGATCTTGGTGGGCGCGTAATTGACGATCTTCTCGGTCTGGCGGTAGTCGTTGGGTCCCTGCGCGTAAATGCCGGGATACGAAGGAATATTGGATGTGGTTCCATTGGGTCCGCCGGGCCGCACTTCACCGCCAGCATAAGACTCGTTTTTGCTCTGCTCGGAAACCTTTACTTCGTTCCGCGGATTGGTGTAGATCTCTTTCGCAACTGAGCGTTTCGAAAAATCCAGCTCCAGACCGATACGCGCCACCGCGTTGTTGGGGCCGAAGCTACGGTCAAGCAGGCTCTGCACGCTCTTCTGCACCATCTGCTGGTAGTCGCGCTGAATTTCCCACTGCTTCGCGGACAACCCCATCGGCATCTGGTTGTCGTCCACCGACAGCAGGTTGCCGTTGGTATCGGTGACGCTCACATTTTCCGGCTTCAACTTCGGCACCGAATGGGCCACAAGATTCTGGATAGCGAGCACCTGGCGCTCGTTGACGCGCTCGTTGGGCTTCACTTCCAGGGTCACCGACGCGGTGGGGTCCTTCTGCTCTTCGAGGAACAGGCTGTCCTCCGGCTGGGCAAGCGCCACGCGCGCCTTGGAAATATTGCTCATCGTCTCGATGGTCCGCTTCAATTCGGTTTCCATCGCGCGCTGCTGCTTCTGCACGAACGACTCGTGGGTCTCGCCGAACTGCTGCTTCTCGAGAAATTCCCAGCCCACGCCGCCGCTCTTGGGCACGCCCTTGGCGGCCAGCTCGATGCGGATCTCGTCGAGCTGCTTGCGCGGCCCGTACACCAGGACGCTGGTGCCGTTGTCGGCCAGTTCGTACTTGACGTTGCGCTCCTTGAGGTCCTTGATGACGACTTCGGCGTCCTCGGCGGTCAGCTCGGTGTAGAGCTTGTGTTTTTCCAGCCGGTTGGACATGAACAGCATCAGCCCCAGCGCCAGGAACAGGGTTGCCAGCGATGCCACCACGCCGATGCGCTGCCCCCGGTTCATGCGTGCCCAGATCTGCTGGGTCTGCTCGCGGATGCGCTTGAAGAACTCGTTCATGGAGCGTCTCCCTCACTCGCTTTGCTCATCCATGAACGCGGTGCCGTCCGTATTTCGGCACCGCTGACGGTCCTTCGATGGAAACCCTCCCTGGTTCTCCATCGTTTCGGCTCTGCACGGTGTGGCAGTTCTGTGTGCAAAGAGTCTGTTAAGCCAGCGTGATCCTTACCACGCCTAGACCTGCATGCGGAGGACTTCCTGGTAGGCTTCCACGATGCGGTTGCGCAGCTGGATGGTCATTGACATCGCCATCCCGGCCTGCTCGCCCGCAATCATCACCTTGTGGAGGTCCACTTCCTCGCCGGCGGCGAGCTTCTTGGCATAATCCGCGGAGGTTTCTTGCAGGTCGTTCACCTTGCCCAGGTAGGCCTGCACGGTTTCCTTAAAGGACATCCCCGGGCGCCCCTTGCCCGCCTGACCCGGCTTCTCGACGCCACCCACCGGCCCCGTCTCGCCCAGGCTCGGCACGCGTCCCACGTTGCCGATGTTGGAGAGCAGGGATGTGGAGGGCATGGCGAGCTTGAAAGGGTCGTTAGACTGAAAATAGGCTTCCGGCATGCGTTCCTCTTCTCCGATATTTCAGTCGCGGTGCGGGGCGCCCCCGCGGCTCCCCGTCGCCCCGCCAGCCTGACTCTCTGGCAGGGCTTCTCGGTGTGGTCGCAAGTTCCGGCGGATTACGGGCCGCCCCCCGAAATTTACGTTCTGCCGATATCGAGCGCGCGCGCCATGATATTCTTCGACTCGTTGAACACGGTCACGTTGGCTTCGTAGGGGCGGCTGGCCGAGATCAGACCGACCATCTCATTGACCACGTTGACGTTGGGCATGGCCACGATCCCGGTGTCCGGGTCGGCGTCCGGGTGGCCCGGATCGTAGACCATCTTGGGGGGCGCGGGGTCGGCCACCACGCTGTCCACCTTGACGCCGTCGCCGCCGCCGGGCGGAATGTCCTTGCGCCGGAAACCCTCGATATAGTGCTTGAAGGGACGGCGGGGAGAAGTGACGACGGTCTGCCGCTTGTACGGCATCTGGGTGCCGTCCGGCTGGCGGGTGGTGGACGCGTTGGCCACGTTGTTGGAGATGGTGTCCATGCGGAAGCGCTCCGCGGACATTCCAGAGGCGCTGATATCAAACAGCGAAGCCACTTATCTATCTCCCTTCGATTGCCATGCGGATGCCGCGCATCTTGTCGCTCACCAGGCGGGTGAGGGCACCCATCTGCATGGTGTTTTCCGCGAGCGTGGCCATCTCTTTATCGAGGTCGACGTTGTTTCCGTCGCTGCGCATGGAGGTCGTGGGATCGGTGATGAGCTTCGGTCGGACGTCTTTGAGCGCGAGGGGAATGGATCTGGTGACGTGCCGCCCGTCAGTTGTATTTCAGGTTCAGCTCGTTGGGCTCGCTGTGGAGCACCATCTGGAGCTGATCCTTGAAGGCCACTTCGGTGCCTTTAAAAGCCGGCGTGTTCACGTTGGCGATGTTGTTGGCAATCGCCTTGTGCTGTGCCGTGCGGCAATCCAGGGCTTTGGAAAGAAAATTCACGGTGGAATTTTCAAAAAGCCTGTCCAATGAGGACGTCCTCCCTATCGTTGCCCGAGTTCCTCGTTTTTGAGGACCGATAGTTTACCTGACGCTACACGTGAGACGAGACGTTCAAGGAGAGGCGGAACTGCGGGGCGTCTCCTAGTTTATCTCCGTCACGATGATGCGTCTACGCCCAAAAGACCTACGACCGAGGTACCAAGCGACTGAAACTTGTGCGACCGATCCGGTTATCGGCCACTTTTGAGGGGACAATAGGGCGTCTGGAGGATCCAAAGGGAATTTCTCCGACCAGACCCTCAGAGCAGACCCCCTACTCGTGATCTGATCCAGGGGGCGTCCCCTGGACCCCCCGCTCGTGGTCCAGTCGATTACCAACAGGTTTGAAGATGCTCTCACCTCCTTCAGACCGTCGCCCGCGGGCCGACGGGTCCCTCCATGCGGCGGCATGAACCCGTCGGGCGCCCGCAGCGCGCCTGGAGGGTGGGTTCTCCACCACCCTCTTTGTGCCGGAAATAGATACGCCAGGTGTGGCATCTCTCCCGGCTTGAATTTTATTCCATAGAGCAGGTTGGAGATCCCTTCAACCCGAACTTTTTTCCCAGCAAAAAGATCCCGGGGCCCATCCCGGCGCGGCTCGCAAGCCCGTCAGGGCGGCCGATGGGAGCAGGCCGTTAAGACCAGGTGGCGTCGCTCGATGATGGCGCCACGATCCCCCACAGTGATCCAGACCGTGCAAGGAGGGACATCCCCTGGCTCGCATCTCCGTCCACCAGGCCCAGGCCGGCATGCAGGTGGCCCAACCCATCCGCGACCCCAACGGGCGGACGCTCCTGGAAAAGGGGGCGGTCCTCACGGATGATCTGGTGGCGCGCCTGAAGAAGTTCGGGGTCGTCCAGATCGACATCGAGGGGACGGTGGCGGCCGGCGACCTGACGGCGGGCACCGTCCGCGACATGCTGGACGGCCTCTCGGAGGAGTATCCGGTGCGCACGCCCTTCGGCTGCGCTGTCGAGCTGCGCGCCCACGGGATGCCCGCGCTGGAGTACCTGACGAAGTTCCTGGAGCGGCCGGAGCCACACAAGATTCCCGCGGCGCTGCGGCTGGTCGGCAGCGTGGCGCACATCTTCAGCGACGCGACCCTGTCGGACTTTCTCCCCGTGCTCGACCTGGAGGGCGCGCTCACCGACGAAGACGCGGAGGTCGACGTGGCGGGCGCCGGGCTGCCCGGCCTGGATCCCCACGATCCGAAAGTGCGCGACGAGGTGGCGAGCGTCTCGGTGGACATCCTTTCGGGATTTCTAGAGCACGCGGACGAGCGGGTGCGCCTGGCCGCCGCGGAAGGGCTGGAGTTCTTCGTGCCGCGCCCCGAGCAGCCGCTGCGCGAGCGGCGCTCCAGCCTCACCAGCGCCCTCGACGACCCCAACGCGGACGTGGTGCTCTCGTGCGCGCTGGGCCTGGAAAACGACGCGGGCTGCCTGGACGAGAGCGGCCGCCAGCGCATCGGCGAGGCGTACATGCAAGTGCTGACCGAGTCGCAGCATCCCCGCAGGTATCTCGCGGTGCTCGGGTTGGGGCGGCTGGACGTGCCGGGCGCGCGGGCGATCCTGCTGGAGATGCTGGAAGACGAGACCATTTCCATCAAGCGCAGCGCGCTGTATGCGCTGGGGGATCTTCGTGAGCAACGGGCGCTGCAGCCGGCCATGGACCTGGCGCTCGACGAGGACGACGGGGCGCGCGCCTGGGCTTGCAGATGCCTGGGGCGGGTAGGGGACCCGGTGGCGCTGCCTTCCCTGATCACCGGGCTGCACGATCCGGTGGAGCACGTGGCGCGGCAGGCGGCGGACGCGCTGATCGCGCTGGGCGACCGGGCGGAGTCGGCGCTGGTCGGGACGCTCACCGACCCCGACTGGTCGATCCGCGCGGACGTATGCCGGATATTGGGAGAGGTAGGGGGATTGCGCTCGCTGCCGGCGCTGAAAATCCGCGCGGGCACCGATCCCCACCGCTTCGTGCGCGAGGCGGCCGGGGCGGCGGTGGAGGCGATCCTGGCCCGCCAGAAGGCCGCGGCCGAGGCGCCCCCCTCAGAGGGTATACGGCTCGACTGAAAGCATCGGGTAGGCGTGCTACCGCAGGAACTGCATCAGCGTAGGCGCCACAATTTTTCCGCCGGCGTTGATCGCGGCCTGATATAAATTGAGCTGATTGGTCAGCTGCAGCGCGCCCTTGGCCATGTCCAGTTCTTCGTGCGTCGACAGAATATCCTGGAGATTGGTTTTATGATACCGCGTCTGCTCGAGCATGCGCTGCATGGTGGCGGACGTCTCGCCCAGCTCGGCGCGTTTCAAATTCACCCTGTCGATCAGGTTCTGCAGCGCCGTCAGGTGCTGGGTGACGTACGTGAAATTGGGATACGTATAGGGCGGCACCGAGCCGTCCGGTGGGGCCACCGGGTCGTTGCTGCGCAGATCGTCGCGGAGCTGGATCAGCTCGTTGAATATTTTCTCGTCGGTGCCGGTGCCGGTCACGTCGAGCCAAATGTCCTTGGGATCCACGTTGATGGTGAAGCGGGTGTTGGGCGCCACCTCGCGCTTGATCAATTCCTGCGTGGAGTTATTGCCGTTGTAAGTGACCGCCGTGATCTCGCCGACCGCGTCGCGGGTCACGTCGAACGGTTTCGTCCGCGTCTTGTAGCCCGCGTAGATTTAGCGGCCCTCGTACTGGGCGTTGGCGTAGCCCAGCATCTCCTCGAGAATCGCGTTGATGGCCTTCGCGGAGGCTTCGCGCTGCTGCGAGCCCGGCGCGAAAGTGACGTCGTTGGAGACCTGCACGACCTCCTGGCGCGCGTCCTGGAGGCCCTTGATGACCGTGTCGAGATTCTGGTCGGTGTACGTGACCCAACCGTTGGCCAGCGTGAGGCTTTTCTGGTATTGCTCGTTGACGTTGATCATCTGGCGGCCCTGCAGCGCCTGGACCGCCTCGGTGGGATTGTCCGAAGCCTGCAAGAACGCCTTGCCGGACG
>Ga0194121_10002666_pt1 | contig 28120 bp, 27 predicted proteins | sample TA2MahCa50mmetaG_FD_148609 | JGI IMG/M metagenome (GOLD analysis project Ga0194121, IMG submission 148609) | Freshwater microbial communities from Lake Tanganyika, Tanzania - TA2015020 Mahale Deep Cast 50m | ecosystem: Environmental > Aquatic > Freshwater > Lake | place: Tanzania: Lake...
GGACGTGCCGGCGTCGGCTTCGCGTGCGGCGGGCGCGCCGTCGGTCGGCACGGTGTGGCGCGTGATGGCCGAGCGCATGACGCAGAGCTGGACGACGGTGCCGCACTTCTACCTGGTGCGCGAGGTCAACGCGAGCCGGCTGATCTCCTGGCGCGAGGCGGCGGCGAAGCGGACCGGCGCGAAGATCACGTACACGGACCTGCTGGTGAAGCTGGTGGCGGCGGCGCTGGTCGAGCATCCGCGGGTGCGCGTGTCGTGGAAGGACGGCGCGCTGATCCAGCACGACGAGATCAACATCGGCCTGGCGGTGGCGATCGAGGACGGGCTGGTGGTGCCGGTGATCCATCGCGCGGACACGCTGTCGCTGGCGGAGATCGCCGCGCGCCGCGAGGAGCTGGTGACGCGCGCTCAGTCGGGCAAGCTGCGCCCGGCCGATATCACGGGCGGCGTGTTCACGATCTCGAACCTGGGGATGTACGGCGTGGACGCGTTCAACGCGATCGTGAATCCGCCGCAGGCGGCGATCCTCGCGGTTGGGCGCATCGCCGATCGCGTGGTGCCGGTGAACGGCCAGCCGGCGGTGCAGCCGACGATGGTGTTGACGCTGTCGTGTGACCACCGCGCCATCGACGGTGCGCGCGCGGCGCAATTCTTGGAGTTGGCCGCAGCTTTCGTAGGAGAACCGCTCGCCCTGTGGCCGTAGGCCGCTTCGGGCGAGTTTCTTTCGGCGGGGCGCGGGTGACTATCTCGGACGACGACCTCAAGGCTGGGATCGCGCGGCTTAGCAGGCACGCCTTTGAATCGTTTGCTGTTGATTTCCTTTCGTCTGCATCAACGTCGTACGAGTGTCTCCGACCGTTGGACGATGTTGGGGAAGATGCCTTCTACCAGCCGCTTCTTGATTCCTATGGCGGCTCAATCCACGACGTTTACCTGTTTCACTTTCCATCATTGGAGCTCTTTCGGCCAACGCAGGATCTGACGATGGATGATCCGGCACTCATTCGCCAGCTCGTCAAAGTCCGTAATCAGTATCACGGCAAACGCGGGCAATGGGGAATGGTCTCGCCTTGGCTTCGGAGCGGCCGCGCGCTCAACACGCTGGCCTTTGTGACAAATGTCTACGGCCTCGAATCACCGGTCTATCACGACATGCTCATACCGGCATATCAGAAACTCAAAAGATTCTACGGCCTCAAGAGCTCCCGCGTTGTTCTCGGTAGCCCCGACTCTTTTGTAGAGAAGTCGCCCGAGAAAGCCCGGCGAGCCTTCGAGAGGGTCGCTAAAGAGCATCGTGACGGCGTAGTGGTCGCGGTCACAGAAGACGACGTGTCGGTCCAGGACTTCATCGGGGAGAGGCCTATTGGGCGCGGCCTGTTCTCCTCGAACGCGGCTCCGTACGAGCCAGTGTTCGTGGGCATAGCTCTCCGGCAACGTCGGGTTCTTCACGAGTTCGAGCAGCTTCTCAAAAGGGATTCTTTGGAGTCCGAGCTTGAGGGTTTCTTGACGGCTCACTATCGAGACCTGTTCGGACCGCAATACGACCGGATCGAGACGCAGCTCTGGCTGCGATTCCCTGCGCTTGACATCGCGGGCAAGGACAGACGTCTTGACGTGTTCCTTCGAAATAGTGTCATCAACGATTGGGAGCTTGTCGAGCTGAAGCGACCCGCTGCGGTGTCACGAACTCATCGTGATATGCAGATACTGACGCAGGAGGTGCTCGGCGCCATCCACCAAATCAGAAACTATGCGCGAATCCTTGCGCAAGACCGTGTAAAGAGACATTTCGCGGCGTTGGGCATTCAATACTACGAGCCGCGCCTAAGCATCATCGTAGGTCGGACGCCGCAGATACCGCACGACCAGTGGCGTTGGCTCCGGGAAAGTAACTCACGTGAGGTGAAGATCGCGACGTACGACGACGTCCTTGGTGAACTGCGATCACGCGTCCATGACCGCTTCCTCGCTGTCAAACATGCGTACGAGGCGCTCGGCGGTGCAAGAGGGCAGTAGCATCTCTTCGAGGACGCTACGCCTTCCGGTGTACTAAGAAATGGCCCTCCTTCGGCGTTCGCTCGCGCATCTTTAGGCCACGTACTTCAAGCTCTCCTGAGTCTCTGAGTTCGGCAATAAGTTGCTTAACGTCACTCTCCCAAACTAACGGCATCTCCAGGAGACTCGTCAAGGCATCTTCATACAGGATGATCGACCTGCTTAGCAGTAGGCTGTGGAGTCGCGTTCGCGCGCTATGCCGCTGTCTTGCGCGTTCTTCTGTGAAAGGGGACGGGCCCGACGAAGCAACCGCCGCGGCGAACAGCTCGTTTTGACCGCTCCGCTCCACACGGTTGTCCTGTTTCGCTGCTAAGCGAACGCGCTCCTGTTCTTCGACGGCCTGTTTCTCGACGGCGCGGAATTCGCGCAAACCCTTTGGATGCCGAGTTCCGTAGATCAGATAGAAATACGCTCGGTCGGCGGTAGGTTTTAGAATTCGCGTTGAAGTGACGTGCGCAAAGCTTCCCGCGGTACGCATTCGCTCACGATAGAACTCTACAATTGAGTCTTCGCGTCGCGCGGTAGCTTTCGTAGCGATCTCCCACCCTGGTCCGCCGAACAGTTCTGTAAATGATGCGCTGATCTCGGGCCTCGAGTCCTCGAGGAAGCGGTTGATATGATCGAACATGAAGTTCACCAGCACTTCGCCGGGGCGGTGTTGGAGGATCGCGGCAATCCTCTTAAGGCCGAAGCCACTCCAGCCCGTCGGATCGATGAATACCAGCGCGAACGCTGTACCGACGAAGCGAAGGAACTCCGGAATTGCCGCTTCGAACTGTCCATGTATCGCTCGAATCTCGATGTCCGTGACGCTCTGAACTACCTTATCGAGTGCCCGAAAGGCCGCGGCGTCGCTCTCGATGAATAGACACCGGATTCGAGGGGTCTTCCCACCCGTGGCCAGCCCAGCGCGGACTTCACGTAGCTTCTCGATCGCGATCATGAACGATGTGTCTTGCAGTGTCTCGTCTGATTTCCATGGTCCTGAAAATCCATCGACGTAAACGAAGTCTTTCGCGAAGGAGCCAATGTTGTAGGTGACTCGTTCCAGGTACCGCTCTAGAAAGAAATGCTTCAGGTAGGTCTGTTCACGGCCTCGGTAATAGTCCGCCGGCTTCATCGCGCCAGGTATCTTGCTGAACGTGTCCTGTGGTCGGCGCCCACGTCTTATGCACGAGCTATGACGAGGGGCGCTGCACTCGTCAACGCCGAGGGCTGTCTGCCTGTCAGGCGCCGGACGCTGTGAGCTGCATCTCCGGCTATCTGATCGGCGCTACCCAGGAGGCAGTGGCAGCCACGGAACCGCAAACCGAGCGCTCGCCACAGGGCCGCATCTTCCTTGCACAGCGCAGGAACGATCGAGCTCGTAAGTCTTTCTATTGCAAAGCGGAACAGTTCAAGTTGCCTTCTGAAGGGGATCCGGTATTTGAAGCCCGATGGATCGCGGTCCTCGCTTAGGTACTTGAAGATGCGGTCGTCGCGCCCATTCTTTACTGCAGAGTTTCTTAGCGAAGTGGCAGACGTCGCGCGGAGGGCCCCGAGGGTAACCATCTCAGGGTTCACGGAGTTGATCTCACGGATGGCTGTCGCATAACCGGACTGCCATTTAGGATAGGGAACCATAGGGTCTAGTCTAAAGCGTATCGGCCAGCCGGCTGCCTTCATTCGTCGTGCGGCGTCGAACCGCTTAGAGGGGGCGGGGGTGCCGGTCTCCCACCGCCTCGCGACATGTTCGGAGTTCACCGACCAGGAGAAGACAACCTGCGGCGTCGCGGCCAGTTCGAGCGCGTAGTCCACCTCTGTCGACTTGGTTAAGAAGATCAGCTTGTGGCGCGATTGCGCCGCAAAGCGCGGCACTAGCCAATGTGTTAGAGGGCGCCCCGTCACCTTCTTGTATGCCCTCTCGAACACGAGGCCGTCTTGTAGCTCACCGACGATCATCATCTTCGGTATCGGATCCTGCAGCCACCGGTCCACTTCCTGGAGCATGTCGTCCGTATTTGTGTACACCAACCCGTAGAGCTGATCGGGATGGAACCGGAACCAAGGCGTCGTTTGTAGGAAGCAGTACGAGCAGCGATACGGGCATCCCCCAGCCGGGACAAGCTGCCAGAATCTGAAGCACACGATTCCTGACCCTTCGCCAGGGCCGTGAAACCGACGAATGAAGCTGGACGCTCTACGTGCTGTCAGCATGCGACCTCCGTTGCGTGCGAACGCGGCGGCGAAGTAGGACGCGCCGGCCGTTCTCTATCGAAGCGGACGAGGGCGCATAGTGACGCAAGAGTCCGATCACTACCCCTTGGACCACTGCGGAGTCGGTGCGAATGTCGATCGGTCGAAAGTTAGGATTCTCGGCTACCAGAATCGCTCGGTTGCCGCGGAGTCTCAGACGCTTAAGCGTCGTTTCTCCGTCGATTGTTGCAACCACTATGTCGCCGTCATTGGCGGTCTGTTGATGACGTACGACCACATGATCGCCATCGAGAATTCCCGCGCCCTGCATACTCTCGCCAGCCACCAAGACCGCGAAATGTGTTCCGGCGCGAATCCAGTCTGCGGGCACAGCAACACGAGCTTCGCCGCTTTGCTCAGCAGGAGTTGGCACACCCGCAGTGACGTGGCCCACAACGGGGACTGCCACCGCCGCGGCCCGATAGCTCTTGATCCGCAGTGAACGATGGCCGCCCGCGCCGGAGCGGTCGAGGTATCCCTTCTGCGTTAAGGCACGAAGGTGGTCCCGGGCAGTGGCTGTCGATGCCCAACCGAATTCGGAACAGAGGTCCCTATAGGTCGGCGGCGGCTCTCCGGAATCAGCGCGCCTGCGAAGGGCCTCGAGAACCCGCAGTTGAATCGCAGTCAGATTCGACGCCATGAGTGTCTATACCACCCAATTGAGTGGTAACGCAATATGGGCCCGTGGTTCGAGGATGCGCTGGCGCTTCGCGTTGCCGCCGCGGCCGCTTGGTCTATCAGCCCGTGGCACGTGAATAGCGAAAGGCGGTGGCGATGATGGTCCTGACGCTGGCGTGCGACGACCGCACGAGCGACGGAGCGCGAGCGGCCGCGCTGATGTCATCGCTGGCTGACGTGACCCAGCAGGCCCTCGGTCCATGCCACATGCCCGCTACTTCGGCACCCGCTCCATCGCAGCGGCGCTGTCGAGTCGCGCAAGCATCTGCTGCACGCCCAACACCGTCCCCGTCGCCTGGACCTCATTCAGACCGTCGCGCATTAACGCCTGACCGTCGCCGACGGCGCCCTTCGCGGCCAGCACCGTCCCGCGCGTGAAGCGCGCCAGCGCGGTGAGGCGCGGAAAGTCGCTCGCTATCGCGAGCACGGCGTCGGCGTCGCTCAGCGCGGCGTCCCACTGACGCAACGACACGAGCAGCTCCGCCCGCTGGTGTAGCGCCTCCGCCAGGCCGTAGGGGTGCTTCAACGTGCGCGCCATCGCGACGGCTTCGTCGGCCTGGACGCGCGCCGGCTCCTCATACCCCAGCGCCAGCAGCACGTGCGCCAGCCGCGCGTGGCAGTTGACCGCGTAGTTCCTCGTCGCCCCCGGAATCGCGCGCGGCCCCGCGTGACGCTCAGGATCGTAATAGGTGAGCGCGCGCTCGAAATGCGACCGCGCGGTCACGTGATCGCCGACGTTCTGCGCCGCCACGCCCACCGCGCGGTGGCCCGCGAGTAACAGCCCCGCGTCCTTCGCGCGCTCCGCCAGCGCCAGCAGCTCGTTCGCGAGACGCATCTCCTCCGCGTGCTCGCCACGCACGCCGCGGAACGCGTACAAACTCTGCAGCATCGCGAATTGTTTCGTCACGTCGCCCACCGAGCGCGCCAGCGCTTCGCTCCGCACCAGGATCGGCTCCAGCTCGGGCGCCGCGTGACCCTTCGCCGCCACCCACGCCAGCGACAACGCGATCAGCAAGTCGAGCTCCTCGACGTCGCGCTCACGCGACACCGCAAGCCGCCCCAGCGCCACGAGCCCACGCTCCAGGTGATCGATCGCCTCACGATCCGCGAAGCGCTGCGTGGCGACCGACGCCGCCAGCTTGTGATAGCGCACCGCGCGCTCGTCGTCGCGGCTCTGCTCGAAGTGCACGGCCAGCGCCGCCGCGCGCGCCTCCGGACGCGAGGCCCACCCGAGCTCCTCGCGCAGCCCGATCCGCTGGTGCAGCGCCATCCGGCGCGACACGCCGAGCCGCGCGTACACCGCCTCCTGGTACATCGCGTGACGGAAGCGGAAGCGCCCGGCCACCGTGCCGTCGGGCCATTCCTCCGCGCCCGCCGCCTGCACGAACTCGCCGTTGCGCGCCAGGCGCGCGTAGCGATCCTCCAGCGCCAGCACCGCCGCATCCAGCGCCGCCGCCGCGGACGCCGTCGAGAACTCCGCGCCCGCCACGCTTGCCGCGTCCAGCGCGCGCTGGTCGTCCTCACTCAGCGCTTCGAGCTGCTGCTCGATGAGCTTGCGCACCGTCTCCGGCATGCCGCCGGACACCGCGGCCACCGCGTCCCGCGCGCGCTCCGCGGAAAGCAGGCCGCCGTGCACGAGCTGATCGACGACCGCCACCATGAAGAGCGGACTGCCTTCGGTGCGACGGTGCAGCGCGCCCGCCAACGCACCCAGCGCCTCGCCGCTCCATCCCGCGCGCCCGGCCACGTAGCGCTCCACCGACGGCGCCGCGAGCCCGTCGAGCGGCAGCGCGGTGCAGAGCCCGTGCACCGCGAGGTCGTGCGCCACCGTGCGCAGCGGGTGCTTGCCGACCTCGACCTCGATCGAGCGATACGTGCCGATGATGAGCAGCTTCGCGGGCTCGCGGCGCCGCGCCACGTAGGACAGCAGCTCCACCGTCGCGGTGTCGCTCCAATGCAGGTCTTCGAGCAGCAGCACGAGCGGCTCGTCCGCCGTGAGTGCCTCCAGCGCCTCGACCAGCTCGCGCAGCGTGCGATCGCGCGTCGCGCCCGCCACCCGCGTGCGGAGCTTCGTCACCTCGGCGTCGCGCAGGAGCGCCGGCATCTGCACGAGCCACGTCGGCGCGCGCTTCGCGAGCACGTCGCGCACGCCGGCGTCCGACGCGCAGAGCCGCCCCAGCGCGCTCAGCACCGGCAGGTGCGCTTCGGCGGCGCCGTACGGCTCCACGCACTCGCCGCGCACCACGCGCACGCCGCGCGCGGACAAGCCGCTCAGGAACGCCTCGACCAGCGTCGTCTTGCCGATGCCCGACTCGCCGGTCACGAACGCCACCCGCCGCTGCCCGCCTCCGCGTCGCCGAGCAGCACGCGCAGGCGCAGCAGCTCCGCATCGCGGCCCACCAGGCTCGAGCGCGTGTCGCCGGACACCGCCTCAGAAGGCGCGGTCGCGATCCACCGATAACCCCGCTTGTGGACGGTCTCGATGAACCGCGGCTGCCGCGGGTCCTCGTCCAGCGCGCGGCGGATCTCGCGCAGACAGGCCGTGAGCGAGCCGTCTTCCACGGCGATGCCGGGCCAGTGCGTCTCGAGGAGCGCCTCGCGGGTGACGAGCTGACCCGGGCGCTGGGCGAGGGACCGTAAGACCGCGAAAGTCTTCGCCCGGAGCCGGATCTCGGCGCGGCCGCGCCAGAGACGCTCCCCGGTGAGATCGAAGCGGAACGGGGGGAACAGGATCTCGTCGGCGGCCACGAGGCGCATCTTCGCCGGTCCCGAGGCCGGGATTTCAGAGAAATTTCAGAACCCCTGCAGGATTCCGCGGGCCCCTCCCGCCTACCGTGCGGCCCGTGATGACCGAGACCCCGACCGAGCTCGAAGCCGCGCTCGTCGTGCTCCGCGCCGAGCCGCGGGCGACGCACCTGGCGATCAGCCTCCAGGGCCTCCTCCTGATCGCGCGAGACGCGCTGCGGTCCGGCGACCCCGCCGACCGCGCGCTGCTCCTCCGGATGACCGACGACCGCGGCGAGCTGATGGACCGGCTCCGCCGCGATGCCGTGGACGACCACCTCATGACCTTGTTCGAGCGCGCGGTCAGTTCGCTGCGCCGGCTCGCGCAGGCCTAGCGCAGTGCACCTCAACGACGAAAGGCAGCGCTCCATGACGACCTGGACGCGGATGTTCCTGCAGGCGGCGGCGGTGGTCCTGGCCGCGTTCTTCGTGCTGATGCTCGCACCCGCGCAGGCGCGGGCCGAGAAGGTCACGATCATCTTCCACGCCACCGTGACGCAGGCGATCAACGCTGCGGGCATCACCGCCGGGATGCCGATCGTCGGCACCTACGACGTCGAGACGAACACGCGCAAGGACACCCTGAACGAGTACGCGTACTTCTCGCACGACGTCCCGCCGTACACCCTGGCGGCGGCGGTGGGGCCCCGCACGGTGGTGGCGGGGCAGGGCGGCATCGAGCACATCCTCAGCCTCAGCGACCCGCAGTACGCCGGAGCGCATTCGTACCGCATCGAGAACTGGTCATCGACCGGTGCCAGCGACATCATCGTCATCGATCTCCGCGACCCCTCGCGCACGGCGCTGGCCGCCCAGGCCCTCACGGCGAGCGCGCCGCAAGCGCTCAAGTGGGCGCACCGCAAGATCCTCCTCTGGTGGAACGGCGGCAACTCGTTCGTCGAAGGCGTCATCCAGGAGTTCGAGCTCGACGGGGTGTCGTGCCCGAGCGTGATGGGTTGCATCGCGAGCGCGTCGCCCGAGCAGCTCGCCGCGCTGAAGGGTCCGAAGGGCGACAAGGGTGACACGGGTGAGAAGGGTGCGACGGGTGCGACGGGCGCGACGGGCGCGACGGGCGCGCAGGGTGCGGCCGGTGCGAAGGGCGACAAGGGTGACACAGGCGCGACCGGTGCGACGGGTGCGACCGGCGCGACGGGCGCCGTCGGCCCGATCGGTCCGCAGGGCGCAGTCGGTGCCCAGGGGCCGCAGGGTCCCGCTGGTCCGGCGGGCTTGACGGGTTCTGTCGGCCCCGCTGGTCCTGCCGGTGCCGCTGGTCCGAAAGGTGACACCGGTGCGACGGGCGCCGCGGGTCCGATCGGTCCCGCTGGTCCGCAGGGTCTGAAGGGCGACACGGGTGCGACGGGCGCGACGGGTCCTCAGGGTCCGGTCGGCGCGACGGGCGCTCAAGGTCCGAAGGGTGACACCGGCGCCACGGGTGCGAAGGGCGACAAGGGCGACATGGGCGCGCAGGGTCCGCAGGGCATCGCGGGCGCCGACGGTGCGCAGGGCCCGCAAGGTCTCGCGGGGGCCAAGGGTGACACGGGCGCAACGGGCGCCGTCGGTCCGATCGGACCGGCTGGTCCTCAGGGGCCGGCTGGTCCTCAGGGGCCTGCTGGTCCTGCGGGTCCGCAGGGGCCTGCCGGTGTCGCGGGGCTCACGGGCCTGCAAGGCCCCGCCGGTGCCACGGGCGCGAAGGGCGACAAGGGCGACAAGGGCGACGTCGGCACGTCCGACCTTCCGTCGGGCACGGTGGTCTTCCTGCTCAGCGGCACGCGCGCGCCGGCGGGCTGGTCGCTCATCGGCAGCGACGTCGAAGTGATCAACGCGGGGGGCGGCCGCCGGAATCAGCAGCTCAAGCTGGACATCTACCGGAAGATCTGACGCGCGCTCGCGCCACTCACGACGCCCCGGAGGTGGTGACGCCTCCGGGGCGTCGTGCGTTTGGCCGACGGGTGGCTGGCAATCGCGATGCATTTGCTCTCCGCGTCTACCGACACGACGGATTGCCAACATCGACGGTGCGCCACCACGACGAGAAGGAGTGCGTCATGGCCGATCAGTCCAGCAAGCGGCAGGGAGAGCGGCAGGAGCTCGCGACGCGCGGCGGCGACGAGCGCGGACTCAGCACGCGGCGCTATCAGGACCCGTTCGCCGCCTTCGACGATCTCTTCGAGCGCATGCAGCGGCAGTTCTTCGGCGCCTCGCTGCTCGGTGCGCTCATGCCCGAGCGCGGCGGCGACCGCGGCTCGCTCGCCCGCGCGCCGCGCATGGAGGTTCACGAGACGGAGGACGCGATCACGCTGACCGCGGAGATGCCCGGGCTCACGCGCGAGGACGTCACCATCGAGTGCCGGGGCGACGTCCTCACGATCCAGGGCGAGAAGCGGAGCGAGGACGAGCGGGACGGTGCCCGCACGCAGCGGTGGGTGTCGTTCTACCGGCAGCTCCCGATTCCCGAGGACGTGGACGTCGACCAGGGGCAGGCGTCGTTCGAGAACGGACTGCTCACGCTGCAGTTTCCCAAGCGTCAGGCGCGCGAGGCCTCACGGAGCATCCCGATCACCGGCGCGCAGGAGCAACGGGGCGCCGAAGGGCAGCCCCGCGAAGAACAGCGGGCCGCGTAGCGATGGCGACGGCGCGGGCGCCACGAAAGCGCCCGCGCCGTACCACCGGAGCCCATGAGACGCGCGCGTCGGTGCGCGCGCTACGGTGTCAGGATCGTCGAACCGGCTACGCGGCGCGGCGGAGGTCGGGGCGGTAGACGCCCTCTTCGTGGTCCGCGATCATGTCACGCCGCGCGAACAGCTTCACGAGGATGGCGCCCGCGATGAAGCCGCCGATGTGCGCCCAGAACGCGACGCCGCCGCCCTTGGCGCCGGCGACCGTCGTCAGCCCGCCGAGCATCTGGAGCACGAGCCACCAGATGAGCATCGTCCACGCGGGCAGCGCCGCGGTCGTGATGAAGAAGCCAAGCGGGATCAGCGTGTAGACCTTCACTCGCGGGTAGAGCACGAGGTAGCCGCCCATCACGCCGCTGATCGCGCCGGAGGCGCCGACCATCGGAATCGCGGACGTGGGGTCGAAGAAGACCTGGAGCATCGCCGCCGCGATGCCGCTGAGCAGGTAGAAGAGGATGAAGCGCGCGCGGCCCATCGAGTCCTCGACGTTGTTGCCGAAGAGGTAGAGGAACCACATGTTGCCGAGCAGGTGCAGCCAGCCGCCGTGCATGAACATCGACGTGATCACGTCCGAGAGCTGGCGGCTCTGGACGACGCACGCGAGGCCCTCGCCGATCGGCACCGCGGTGCCCGGCCGGACGGCGCCCGTGAACTCGCCGGCGATGAGCCCGAAGTGGCAGACCGAGGCGGGCAGGGCGGGCGCGGTGCCGGCGCCCTGCACGAAGATCCACGCGCCGACGTTGGCCGCGATGAGAGCGTAGGTGATCAGCGCGACGTGCTTCGTCTTGTTCTCGTCGTGATACGGGAACACGCCCCCGTGAACTGCAAAGCCGGTGCCCGCCGCCCCGGCGTATCCTCGGGGCGTGCTCCGAGAGGTCGTCCTCCTTGCAGCGCTCCTCGCCCTTGCGGCGCCCGCGCAGGCGCAGACGATCTTCGACTACGTCACCTTCGACGGCATCGACTACATCCGCTGGTTCGAGGAGCCCGGCCGGGCGCTCGCGCGGTCCGAGCTCGGCACCGAGTTCGCCACCGTCGAATGCTCGTTCGCCGAAGATCGGCAGAAGTGTGCGTACGGCGTCGACGCCTCCGCCGCGTTCATCCCGGCCGGCACCCGCCTCTACGCGGTGCCCGGGTTCCGCACCGACTTCCGGCTCGCGGCCGTCGCGAGCAACCGGGTGTTCCTCTATCAGGCGTGGCGCAACCCGCGCGCGAAGACCGGCGCCGACCTGTTCGACATCGCCGGACGCGTGCGGGCGATCGAGGTGCAGCGCGGCGAGCGGACGCCGGCGACGCCGGGCCCGCCCCTCCAGGTCGGCGACGCGGGGGATCGCGACGCGCTGGTGCGCATGATCGTCACTGCGCCGATGCGGAAGGCCCGTGCGCCGGCGGTGGGCGAGCCGCGCTACTGGCTGACGTTCTGGCTGACCGACGGCACCACGCTGGGCCGCCCGTACTTCGTCGAGGCCGGTGAAGTCATGGGCGGGCTCGTCGTCCCGGAGGAGTTCCGGCGGATCGTGGAGCGTTACGCGCCGTAGAGGACAATCCGGACGCATCTCGAAAGGAGCGCTCATGCCCCGTCTCACGCCCATCACAGGTAAAGCCGATGTCCCCGCCGAGCACCACGCGGTCGTCGACGCCGTCACGAAGGTCTTCGGCGGCGTCCGCGGGCCGTTCAGCATGCTGCTGCACAGCCCGAAGCTCGCGGAGCGCGTGCTGCCGCTCGTGCCGTTCTTCCGTGACGACAGCATCGTCGACGCGAAGCTGCGCCTGATCGGCATCCTCACGGCCGTGCGCGAGCGGGACGCGGCGTATCCGTGGGCGGCGCAGGTCGGGCAGGCGCGCAAGAGCGGCGTGCCCGAGCCGGTGATCGACGTCATCCGGGCGAAGGGCGATCCCGGCGCGCTGAGCCAGGACGAGCGCGAGGTGATGCTCTACGCGCGCGAGCTCGTGCGCACGAACCGCCCCGACGCGACGCTGTTCGCGGCGCTGGAGCAGCGCCATGGCGCGCAGTGGATGGTCGAGCTCACGACCGCCGTCCACTACTTCGTGATGATCGCCGGCATCGCGAACGCGTTCGACCTCGCGGCGCCGCCCGACGGCGACAAGCTGCCGGCGTAACGGCGCGCGCGCCCGCAGCACCGTACCGCCGAGACGCGCGGGAAGCGTCACATCGACGCCTCCCGCGCGCCCGCGCGCTACGCCGCGCGCGGGAACGTCGGCCGGTAGATCTGCTCGCCGCGGTAGGTGCGCCACTCGCGATCGTAGTAGTCGGCGTCTTCCTCGTTGCGCGGCTCGAAGCCCATGACGATGTTCCCCTCGCGCAGGCCGCTCTCGTAGTGCTTCGCGCGGTCCTCGGGGATGCCGGCGCCCACGAGGGCGCCGAGGAGGCCGCCGCCGACCGCACCCGTCGCGCCGCCGGCCAGCGCCGCGGCCACCGGACCCATCGCGATCAGCCCGATGCCGGGCAGGGCGATCGTCCCCGCCGCCGCGAGCCCCGCGAGGATCGCGCCGACGCCGCCGCCCACCGCGGCGCCGACCCCCGCGCCCTCGGCGGCCTTGCTGCCGAGCTCGGTGTCCGCCGTGCCCTCGCCGAAGTGGCGCCGCCGCGCCTCGTCCGACATGAGCAGGTTGATGTCGTCTTTGCGATAGCCGCGGGTCGTCAGCGAGCCGTACGCGCGCTCGACGCTGTCCCGGTCCGGGAACATCGCGGTCAGCATGCCGGGCCGTTTCGACGCCGCCATCGTGCTCTGGTGCTCTGCCATATGCTCCTCCCTCGGGTGGATTGGGTCCGATGTACGGGGAGCAACGCGGGTGCCAGCGACGCGCCTGCGTGGGGTACGCTGTCGGCCATGACGACCGACACGGCCCTCGAGTTCGCCACCATCGCCGAGCTGGCGGCCCGCCTCCGCACCGGCGCCGTGAGCCCGGTGCAGCTCGCGGAGCTCTACCTCGAGCGCATCGCCGCGCTCGACAAGCGTCTGCACGCGTTCATCGAGGTCACGCGCGACCGCGCGCTCGCCGAGGCGCGGGCGGCGGAGAGCCTGCTCCGCGCGGGCCACGACCGTGGGCCGCTGCACGGCATCCCGTACGCGGTGAAGGATCTCTACGACGTGAAGGGGCTGCCGACCACCGGCGGGACCCGGCTGCTCGCCGGCAACGTCGCCGCGCAGGACTGTCACGCGGTGCGACAGCTCGCGGGCGCGGGCATGGTGCTGCTCGGCAAGACGCACACCGTGCAGTTCGCGTTCGGCGGCGTCGGCATCAATCACGACCAGGGCACGCCGCACAACCCGTGGTCGGCGACGCCGCTGGCGCCGGGTGGCTCGTCCAGCGGCTCCGGCGTGGCCGTCGGCGCCGCGCTCGCGCCCGCGGCGCTCGGCACCGACACCGGCGGCTCCGTGCGCATCCCCGCCGCGCTCTGCGGCACGGTGGGGCTGAAGACCACCGTCGGGCGCATCGGCCGCAGCGGCGTCTATCCGCTGTCCTGGACGCTCGACTCGGTCGGGCCGCTCACGCGCTCGGTGGAAGACGCGGCGCTGCTGTACCAGGCGCTGCAGGGCGAGGACCTCGCGGACGACAGCACGCGCCACGTCCCGCCGCACGACGTCTTGCCGGACCTGAAGGCCGGCGTGAAGGGCCTGCGCCTCGCGTTCGGCGAGACGCTCTTCTTCGACGACGTCGATCCCGACGTCGCCGCGGCCGTGCGTGAGGCCGGGCACGTCTTCCGCGGGCTGGGCGCGGCGGTCGACGGCGTCGCGATCCCCGAGGCGGCCGAGGCCATGGCGGAACAGCGCCGCGCCTCCATGATCGCCGCCGAGGCGCTGGTCGTGAACGGCCGGCTCCTGGACCAGCACTTCGACGCGCTCGATCCGGTCGTCGCGCACCGGATGAAGCTCGGCCGCGGATTTCCGGCCAGCGATTACGTCGCCGTCCTCCGGCAGTGGGGGGAGCTCCGGGCACGGGTGACCCGCACGCTGGCCCACGTGGACGCGGTGCTCGTGCCGGCGACGATGATCCCGCCGCGGCCGGTGGCGGCGCTCGACGCCACCGCCGAGACGTACGGGGACGCCAACATGCGCTACCTGCGCAACACCGCGGTCGGCAACATCCTCGGGCTCTGCGCGGTGGTGGTGCCGGGCGGCTTCACGCGCGACGGCCTGCCGATCGGCCTCATGATCTACGCGAAGGCGTTCGACGAGGCGACCGCGCTGCGCGTGGCGTGGGCGTACGAGCAGGCGACGCCGTGGCGCCGGCGGCGGCCCGATCTCGCCTGGGCGAGGTGATCGCGCTCTACCTGCTGTTCTTCTGCTCGGGCGCCGCCGGACTGATCTATCAGGTCGTCTGGGTCCGCGAGTTCGGCAACGTGTTCGGCAACACCATCCACTCCGCCGCGCTGGTCATCAGCGTGTTCATGTGCGGGCTCGGCGTGGGGAGCGCGCTCGGCGGGCGCTGGGCCGACCGCCACTACCAGGACGCGCCGGCGCGGCTGTTGCGCGCGTACGCGTTGGTCGAGGCGGGCATCGCGCTGCTCGGCTTCGGCGTCGCGCTCGCGCTGCCGCGCCTCGGCGAGCTGTCCGCGGCGATCTCCGCGTACACGACCGACGCCGACGGGTGGTACGTCCTGACGCCGGCGTCCGTGGCGATCCGCTACGCGATCGCGGTGCTGCTGCTCGGGCCGATCACGCTGCTGATGGGCGCCACGCTGACGCTGCTCATCCGCCATGTCGTGCGGCAGGACGTGGGCAGCGCCGGCTGGAAGATCGGCGCGCTCTACGGCGTGAACACCGCGGGCGCGGCGCTCGGCTGTTTCCTCACGGACTGGGTGTTGATCCCCGCGGGCGGGCTGACGATGACGCAGCTCACGGCGGTCGGGCTGAACCTCGTCGCCGCGCTCGGCGCGCTGCGGCTCGTGGTCCGGTGGTCGGCGTCCGCGCCGGGCGCGCCGGGTGCGGCGGGCGCGGAGCCGCCGTCCGCCGTGAGCCCCCTGTTCATGCTCACCGCGTTCGCTGTCGCGCTCGCGGGCTTCGCGGGGCTCGGGATGGAGATCGTGTGGTTCCGTCACCTGGGCGCGCTGCTGGAGAGCGTCCGGGCGGTCCTTTCCCTGATCCTCACGGTCGTCCTGATCGGCATCTGGCTCGGGGCGGTCGGGGCCGGCGCGCTGCACCGGCGTCTCGGGCAGCCCGTCCTGCTCTTCGTCGCGGCGCAGACGATCTTCGTCGTCGCCAGCCTCGTGGGCCTCGCCACCGCCGAGCCCCGTGCGCTCGCGGTCGCGCGCGTCGACGTGTGGGCGCGGCTCGTGCCGATCGTCCGCGAGGTCGCCGTCCCCGCGCTCATGCTCGGCGCCACGTTCCCGCTCGCGAACGCGATCGTGCAGGACGCCCAGGGCGTCGTCGGCCGGCGGGCCGGGCTGCTCTACCTCGCGAACACCATCGGCGCCGTCGCGGGCGCCCTGGTGGTGGGCTTCGTGCTGCTGCCCGCGCTCGGCATGCAGCGCACGGTCACCGTGCTCGTCGCGGTGCTTGCGCTCGGCCTGATCCCGCTCGCCCTGCGCGCGCTCCCCCGGCAGCCGTGGCCGCGCGCGGCGGCCGGCGCCTCGCTGCTCGCGCTGGGCGGCGCGCTCGCGCTGTGGACGACGCTTCCCGCCGACACGCTGGTGCTGCGCACGCTCTGGCCGCTAAGTCCCGAAGAGCGCCGGCTGACGGTGCACGAGGGGACCGGCGAGATCGTCGCCGTCACCGAGTCGCCGCTGCGCGGACGGGCCCTCCTGACCAACGGGCATCCGATGTCCGGTACCGGGGTCGCGGCCCAGCGCTACATGCGCGCGTTCGTGCACGTGCCGCTGCTGTCGCAGCCGGCGCCCGAGCGCGTGCTCGTGGTGTGCTTCGGCGTCGGCACCACCGCGCACGCGGCCACGCTGCATCCGACCGTGCGCCGCGTGGACGTGGTCGACACCTCGCGCGCCGTGCTCGCGCACGCCGGCTACTTCGCCGCCGCCAACGGGGGCGTGCTGGCGCATCCCGCGGTGCGCACGCACGTCAACGACGGCCGCCAGCACCTGCGGATGACGCCGGCCGCCTCGTACGACGTGATCACGCTGGAGCCGCCGCCGATCGCGTTCGCCGGGGTGGGATCGCTCTACTCGCGCGACTTCTACCGGCTCGCGCGCAGTCGCCTCCGCCCCGGGGGCTATCTCACGCAGTGGCTGCCGGTGTACCAGGTGACACCGGACGCGGCGCTCTCGATGGTGCGCGCGTTCGTCGAGGTGTTCCCGCAGAGCGTGCTGCTCTCGGGCTGGATGAACGAGCTCATCCTCGTCGGCACGAACGGCGAAGGGCTCGAGATCGACCCCGCGCGCGTGGAGGCGGCGCTCGCGGCGAATCCCGCGCTGCGCGCGGACCTCGAGCGCGTGCATCTCGCGACGTTGACGGACCTGATCGGCACGTTCGTCGCGTCGGGCGCGCGGATGATCGCGGTGACGGACCTCTATCTGCCCGCCACCGACGACCTGCCGCTCCAGGAGTACGCGCTGCCCTCGCCGGGGGACGACCACCGGACGCTCGCACGGCTCTTCGACCCCGGCGCGGTGAGCACCTGGTGCCCCGCGTGCTTCGTCGACGGGCGCCCGCGGCGCGGCCTCGAGGGCCTCCCACGCCACCTCGCGCTGCTGGCCGCGCTCTACCAGCATCCGTCGTTCCGGGAGTACCACGCGGCCACGCCGCGCGGCCGCCCGATGCGCCTGCCGATCGACGTCGGCGCCGCGCAGGCGGCGCTCGCGGGCAGCGCCTATCTGCGCGCGCTCTTCACGCCCGTCCCGCCGCGCTGAGCCTCAGGCCGAGCGGGCGACGCTGCGCCGCTTCGACTTCGCGGGCGCCGCCGCGGGCGCCTTGCGCGGGCTGCCCGTGTCGCCCGGGCCGCCGGGGCAGATGACGCTGAAGTCCACGCTGTCGAAGTCGCCGACGACCCGGCCGTCGACGAGCACCTGCCAGCTCGCGTCGACCTGGAAGTTCGCGAGGCGCGGGATCGAGCGCTGGTAGCGGAACAGGTTCACGCAGTTCAGCATCTCGATGTCGAACGTGCTGAGGAGCAGGCGCAGGGCGTCGCGCGGCGCGAAGTCCCGGCAGCTGAAGGCGTCGAACGCGTAGTAGTTGTCCTCGTCCCACGTGTGGATCGAGGCGTGCGACTCCGCCCAGATGCTGACGCCGGTGACGCCGCTCTCTTCCAGCTGGCGCCGCTTGAGGAACTCGCGCATCACGCGGACCGGCGTCAGCGTGAGGCTCTTGCTCTTCGTGGCGAGCTCCGCCTCGATGTCGTCGCAGAACGCCGCCAGCTCGTCGTTCGCGAACGGGTAACGGCAGACGATCGGCGGCAGCACCGCCGTCATGTCGAGGCTCCGATTGAGCGACTCGAACAGCGAGAAGACCGTGTCCGTCGAGGTCAGGTTGCGGCGGGTGAAGGTCGAGGCGTCGACGATGAGGTGGCGTCCGACGAAGTCGTTCCGCTGCGTGTCCATGCTCCCGACTGCCGCAAGCGGGATGCCAGCGGCCGCGCCGGGCTAGACCGGGATCCCGAGGAGCTTCATCGCGGTGCCGCCGAGCATCGCGGTCTTCTCGGCGTCGGTGAGTCCGGGGGTCTCCAGGATGTGGTCGACCGAGGTGGACGTCCACGGGAACGGGTAGTCGGTGCCCATCACGATCTGCCCGGGGCCGGTCTCCGCGGCCAGGTGGCGCAGCGCCTCGGGCGTGAACACGATGGAGTCGAAGTAGAGCTGCTTCAGGTACTCGGTGGGCTTCTTCGCGAGCGTGCCGGTCATGCGCTGGGGAAACGTCGTCATGACGGCGTTGGAGCGCGCGGCGTACGAGGGCAGGTACCCGCCGCCGTGCGCCGCGCAGATCTTCAGGCCGGGAAACCGGTCCAGCGTGCCGTCGAAGATCAGGTGCGACAGCGCGATCGTCGTCTCCAGCGGATTGCCGATCGTGTTCGTGAGCAGCCCGTTGCCCTTGAGCCGCGTGGTGGCTTCGAGCTCCGCCGTGCCCTGCGGGTGGATGAAGACCAGCACGCCGAGCGCCTCGGCCTTCGCCCAGAACGGATGGAACTTCGGATCGCTCAGCTCGAGACCGGCGACGCTGCCGCCGAGCCCGGCGCCGCGCAGGCCGTACTTCTTCACGCCCTCTTCGAGCTGCTGCGCCGCCAGGTCCGGATACTGCAGCGCGACCGACGCGAACGCGACCAGCCGGTCCGGATGCCGGGCGCAGAGCTCCGCGAGCTTCTCGTTCTGGAGGGCGATGAGCTGCGTGACGACGTCACGCTCGGTCGTGTACCAGTACGGGTTGATGCTGAGCGCCTCGACGTCGATGCCCTGCGCGTCCATGGCGCGCAGGCGGTCCTCCAGCCGCTCGTTCAGGAGCCCGGGGGCTTCGACCGTGCGGCCGACGAGCGCCATCGCTTCGGGGAACGCGCAGTGCGCGTGCACGTCTACGGTCTTGACGCGCCTGCCGCTCACCACGACCTCGCGGCGCCCGGCGGGCAGACGGGCGGCGCCGGTGCCGCTGCAGGAGACGAAGACGACGTCGCTCATGGGAATCCTCCGTTCGCGCTCAGGCGATGCCGAGGCCGGCCGCGGGCGGCAGGTCGTCGAGGTGCACGCAGCAGTTGAGGAGCTCGACGCGCCAGGGGACGCGCGCATCGATGACGGTGACCGACGTGTTCTCCCAGCGCTCGGGCACCCTCGCGCCCTCCGGCAGCGCGAGGTGCCGTCCCGCCAGCGACTTGCACACGAGCCCGTGGCTGACGACCGCGAGGTGGCCGGGCGTCGCCGCGGCCTCCGCCTGGATGCGCGCCCACGCGGCGTCGACCCGCGCGTGGAACACGGGCCAGCTCTCGCCGTTCGGCGGCGCGTAGTCGAGATCGAACGGATCGAAGTCGAGCTCCGCGTACGGGCGCCCGCGCAGATCGCCGAAGTTGCGCTCGTGGAGCAGCGGCTCGAAGCGGATCGGCAGCGCGGTCACGCGCGCGAGCGCCTGGGCGGTCATCGCCGCGCGCGCCATGTCGCTCGAGAGGATCGCGGTGATGCCCGCGCTCGCGAGGCGCCGGGCGACCCGCTCGGCTTGCGCGAGCCCGCGCTCGGAGAGCGGGATGTCGGGTTTCTGGAGGATGCGGGCGGCGTTGCCCGCGGTCTCGCCGTGGCGGATGAGGAAGATGGACATTGCGCGGTACGATACCGCACTCGGATGAGCGACTCCGTCACGTTGTCCGCGCTCCTCGGCGACTATCCCGTCACGCGCGCCCTGCGCCGGGGCGCGGTCGGCTCGCCGCGCGTGCGGCTCGACTTCGCGGACGTGCCGTCGGTGGCGCCCCTCTTCAAGCGCGTGGTGCGCGACGGCGCCTTCGACGTGGCGGAGCTGGCCATCGTGACGTTCCTGCTCGCGAAGGCGCACGGCAAGCCGCTGGTGCTGCTGCCCGCCGTCGTGCTCGGGCGCTTCCAGCATCCGTACCTGGTCTACAACCGCGAGCGCGGGCCGCTCAGCCCGCGCGAGCTCGCCGGGCGGCGCGTCGGCATCCGCTCGTACTCGGTCACGACGGTGACGTGGCTGCGCGGCATCCTCGCGGACGACTGGGGCGTCGACCTCGATCGCATCGCGTGGGTCACGTTCGAGGAGCCGCACGTCGCCGAGTTCAAGGACCCGCCGACCGTCGAGCGCGCGGCGCCCGGCACGACGCTGGTCGGCATGCTCCTCGCCGGCGAGCTCGACGCCGCCGTTCTCGGCGAGGGCGTGCCGGCCGATCCGCGCATCGTGCCGCTGATTCCCGATCCCGCGGCCGCCGCGCGCGCGTGGGCGGACAAGCACGGCGCGATCCAGGTGAACCACCTGGTCTCCGTCACGGCGTCGCTGTCGGCGCGCCGGCCGGACGCGGTGGAGGAGGTCTACCGCCTGCTCGCCGAGAGCAAGCGCCGGGCGCCGCCGCCGGCACCCGGCGAGCCCGACACCACGCCGTTCGGCGTCGAGGCGAATCGCCGCAATCTCGAGATCATCATCGACCACGTCCATCGCCAGGGCCTCATCCCGCGGCGTTTCGCGGTGGACGAGCTGTTCGACGACGTCACGCGGAGGCTGGGCCCATGACCGACTTCCTGAACCTGCGCGATCACGTGCTCGTCGTCACCGGGGCGGCGTCCGGCATGGGCCGCGCGGTGGCGCACGCCGCGGCGCGCGAGGGCGCCCGCCTCGTGCTCTCGGACTTCGACGCCGACCGCCTGAAGGCGACGGCGGGCGAGATCGCCGGCGACGTGCGTCACCTGCGCGTGGACGTGAGCGAGCCCGCGCAGCTCGAGCCGCTCTTCGAGCTCGCCGAGCGCGAGTGCGGACGGGTCGACGGCCTCGTCACCTGCGCCGGGATCATCACGACGACGCCGTCGCTGGAGGTGACGCCGGAGGAGTGGGATCGCGTGTTCGCGGTGAACGCGCGCGGGACGTACTTCACCGTGCAGGCGGCGATCCGCCGCATGCTGCCCCGCAAGCACGGCCGCATCGTCACGATCGGCTCGGACAGCTACAAGCTCGGGGGCGGGCGCATCGCCAACATTCCCTACGCGGCGACGAAGGGCGCGGTCGTCACGATGACCAAGGGCTTCGCGCGCGCGCTCGTGGGCACGGGGATCCGCATCAACTGCGTGAACCCCGGCCCCGCGGACACGCCGATGCACGCCCCGCTCACGCCGGAGCAGCGCACGATGCTGGCCGGGCGGATCCCGCTCGGCCGCTTCGCGCGCCCGGAGGAGATCGCCAACGCCGTCCTGTTCCTGCTCTCGGACGCCGCGAGCTTCGTCTACGGCGAGAGCTTCAACGTGGACGGCGGCGTGTTGATGGAATAGGGTTCAGTCAGCCAGGAGGACGCTCGTCATGAAGCTCGGACTCAGCATCGGATATTCGGGCGCGGAGCTGAAGCTGCCGGTCCAGAAGGTCCTGCTCGCGGAGAAGCTCGGCTTCGACTCCGTGTGGACCGCGGAGGCGTACGGCTCCGACGCCATCACGCCGCTCGCGTACCTCGCCGCGCTCACGAAGCGCATCCGCCTCGGCACCGGCATCATGCAGCTCGCCGCGCGGCCGCCCGCGACGGCGGCGATGGCCGCGGGCACGGTCGACGCGCTCGCGGGGGGCGGCCGGGTCATCGCCGGGCTCGGCGTGTCCGGCCCGCAGATCGTCGAAGGCTGGTACGGGCAGCCGTGGGGCAAGCCGTACTGGCGCATCCGCGACTACGTGACGATCATGCGCAAGATCTTCGAGCGCAAGGAGCCGGTCGCGCACGACGGTCCCGAGATCTCGCTGCCGTACAAGGGCGAGGGCGCGACGGGCCTCGGCAAGCCGCTCACCTCGATCCTCCACATGAATCCGAAGCTGCCGATCTGGCTCGGCACGGGCACCGAAGCCAACGTGAAGCTCACCGCGGAGATCGCGGACGGCTGGCTCCCGCTGGGCTTCGTCCCGCGCCTCATGCCGATGCTTCGCCCGTGGGTCGAGGAAGGCTTCAAGCGCGCGGGCAACGGCAAGGGCTACGAGGACTTCGAGATCCAGCCGCGCGCGGAGGTCATCATCACCGACGACGTGAAGGGCGCGCTCGCGAAGCAAAAGGCGCGCGTGGCGCTCTACGCGGGCGGCATGGGGGCGCGCGACAAGAACTTCCACAAGGAGATGATGATCCGCCGCGGCTTCGCCGACGCGGCGGCGCGCATCCAGGAGCTCTACCTCGCGAAGCGCAAGGCCGAGGCGGAGGCCGCGGTGCCGGACGAGTTCTGCGACGAGATGTCGCTCGTCGGGCCGGTCGCGCGGATCCGTGAGCGCTACACGGCGTGGGCGGACTCCGGCATCACGGGCCTGACGATCGTGGCGCACCAGGACGAGGCGATGGAGCTGATGGCCGACCTTGCGGGGACGACGCGATGAGCCTCACGATCCGGCCCCTCCTGCCGGCGATCGGGTTCGTGGGCGAGGTGTCGGGCGTCGACCTCTCCACGCCGCTCGCGCCCGAGGACGTCGCCGCCATCGACGCCGGCATGGCGCAGTACGGCGTGCTCGTCTATCACGACCAGCGGATCACCGACGAGCAGCAGATGGCGTTCGCGCGCAACTTCGGCGCGCTGGAGAACCCGCGCGGCGGCAACGTGACGAAGCAGGAAGACCGCCGGCTCCCCCCCGACATGAACGACGTCTCGAACCTCGCGAAGGACGGCGCCATCCTCCAGCGCGACTCGCGGCAGCGGCTGTTCAACCTCGGCAACATGCTGTGGCACTCCGACAGCTCGTTCCGCGCGATCCCCGCGAAGTACTCGCTGCTGTCCGCGCGCGTGGTGAATCCGAAGGGCGGCAACACGGAGTTCGCCGACATGCGCGCCGCGTACGACACGCTGGACGCGGAGACGAAGGCGGAGATCGCCGACCTCGTGTGCGAGCACTCCCTCATGTACTCGCGCGGGCTCCTCGGCATGCAGGACTTCACCGAGGAGGAGAAGGCGATGTTCACGCCGGTGCGCCAGCGTCTCGTGCGCACGCACCCGGTGAGCGGGCGCACGTCGCTCTACCTGTCGTCGCACGCGGGCGGCATCCTCGGCCTGCCCACGCCCGAGGCCCGCGTGCTGCTCCGCGATCTCAACGAGCACGCGACCCAGCCCGCCTTCGTCTACGTGCACCGCTGGAAGCCGTGGGACTTCGTCATGTGGGACAACCGGCAGACGATGCACCGCGTGCGGCGCTACGACGACCGCTACCCGCGCGACATGCGCCGCACGACCGTCGCGGGCGACGCGCCGACGGTCGAGCAGGTGCACGCCGCGTAGGAACGCGCGCTCAGGTCTGCAGGTCGCCGACCGCGCCGGCGAGCGCGTCCAGCTCGGCGCGCCACGACGCGGGCGGCGCGATCGGGCGCAGGACGAACTTCGAGAAGCCCACGTCGATGAAGCGCTCGAGCTTCTCGCGCACCGCCGGCAAGCCGACCGGCGTCAGCTCCACCGCGCGCGGGTTGCGCACGCTGAGGCGCTTCGCCGTCGCCGCGTCGATCGGCGTCGTCGCGTAGCCGATCGACATCCCGAAGTGCTCGCCGCTGATCGTGCGCCCGTGCTTCGCCGCCACGTCGTCGATGACCGTGCGGCCCGCCGCCGCTTCTTCCGGCGTGCACAGCGAGGGGAGCCAGCCGTCGGAGAGCCGGCCGCAGCGCTCGAGCGCCGCGGGCGCGGTGCCGCCGAGCCACACTTCGAGCGGCTGCTGCACGGGCAGCGGCGACAGCTTCACCTCACGGAGCGAGCCGGCGACGCCTTCGTGACTGACGGTCTCGCCGGCCCACAGGCGGCGGAGGACCGGCAGCGCTTCGTCGATGAAGGCGCCGCGCTGCTTCGGCTCCACGCCGATCGCGTCGCGCTCGGGCGCGTGCGTGAGCCCGGGCACGAGCGTCACGAGCAGGCGCCCTTTGCACAGCACGTCGAGGCTCGCGAGCTGCTTGGCCAGCCGGAGCACGTTGCGGCCCGGCAGCAGCATCGTGGTGCCGATCTTCAGCCGCGGATTGCTCGCGGCGGCCCACGCAAGCCCGACCACGGGGTCGAGCACGGGGCCGGTGAGCACTTCGGAGAGCCACAGCGAGTCGAAGCCCAGCTCGTCGATGCCGGTCACGAGGTCTCCGAAGGTCTCGGGCGACACGGTCGCGCTGCCGATGCCGATGCGGATCTTCATGGGGCGATTATCGCCCCGAATCGACGGCGTCCGCGAGGAGGCGGATCCCGGCGCGGATCTCGGCCTCGCTGAGCGACGCGTAACCGAAGAGGAGCCCGGCGCGCCGGGGCGGCTCCGCGTAAGACGGCGCGACGGAGTAGACGCCGACGCCCGCCTCCGCCGCGCGCCGGACGACGTCGGGCAGCGTGCGCGGCGCCACGTCGTTCAGCCAGACCACGAGGTGCACGCCGGTGTTCTCGCCGGCCACCTCGACGCGATCGCCGAAGTGGCGGTGGAGCGCGTCGATCAGCGCGCGGCGCCGTGCGGCGTTGCGCGCGCCGGCCCTTCGGAGATACCGCTCGAACTGTCCGCTGGTGATGAGGTCGGTCAGCGCCTCCTGGGGTAGGCCGGCGGAGAAGCGGTCCGCGGCCCACTTCGCGGCGACGAACGCCGGCACGAGCGCGTGCGGGAGCACCACGTAGCCGACGCGCAGCGCCGGGAAGAGCGTCTTCGAGAACGTGCCGACGTAGAGCACGCGGCCGTGGCGATCGAGGGACTGCAGCGCTTCCAGCGGATGGCCTTCGTAGCGAAACTCGCTGACGTAGTCGTCTTCGACGATCCAGGCGCCCGTGCGCGCGGCCCACGCGAGCAGCGCGAGCCGGCGCTCGAGCGCCATGATCACGCCCGTCGGGAACTGGTGACACGGGGTCACGTACGCCACGCGCGCGCCGGCCCGGGGCAGGCGCGCGGTGTCGAGGCCGGCGCCGTCCACGGGCACGCGCACGAGCCGGGCGCCGGCGGCGACGAACGGGATCGTGACGCCGGGATAGTGCGGCTCCTCGACGACCGCCACGTCGCCCGGATCGAGCAGCACGCGCGACACGAGGTCGAACGCCTGCTGCGAGCCGTTGACGATCACGATCTGCCCGGCGTCGCACGCCACGCCCCGCGCGCGCCGCAGGTATTCGACGAGCGCCTCGCGCAGCGGCCGGTACCCGGCGGGCTCGGTATAGCCGAGGCGATCGTGACCCGCGCGCCGCGCCCGCGCGGTGAGCAGGCGCCGCCAGATGTCGCGCGCGAAGTCGTCGACGGCGGGCTGGCCGTACCGGAAGTCGTAGCGCGGGGCGCGGCGGCTCTTCGCGGCGGGGAACGCCACCGCGCGCGTGAGGCGCCCCGCGTACGCCGAGATCCGGGGCGCGGCGCCGTTCGTCCGGGGCGGCGCGGGCGCCGGCGGCGCGGCGGCCACCGTCGTCGTCGCGCGATCGCGGCTGACCACGTAGCCTTCGGCGGCCAGCTGCTCGTAGGCGAGCATCACGGTGTTGCGCGAGATGCCGAGGTCGGCGGCGAGCACGCGGCTCGACGGCAGGCGCGCGGCGGGACCGAGCCGTCCCTCCCGGATCGCGGCCTTGAGCGCGAGGTAGACCTTGCGGTACAGCGGGCCCTCGGAGCCGCGAAGATTCAGCAGGAGGGTCGTGGGCGCCATCTGGCCCTCGACACTACGCAGAAACTGGCTCTTTGGCCATGCCAGATTTCGCGTGACTATCGCGGCATCCATCCCGGGGAGGCGAGCATGAGCGCGACCGACGTGCAGATCCTGGAAGAGCTGAACCGCGGCTACCTCCGCGCGGCCGAGACGTCCGACGTCCGCTGGTACGACGAGCACCTCACCGACGACTTCCTCGCCACGAACCCCGACGGCTCGCTCATCGACAAGGCCACGTTTCTGAAGCGCGTGGCGGGGCCGTATCGCGGCTCGCAGCTCGAAGCGATCGACGTGCGCATCCGGCTTTTCGGCGACGTCGCGCTGATCCACGCGGGCTTTCGTGACAAGCGGTCGAGCGGCGAGGTCGGCCAGGGCCGGTACACCGACATCTACGCGCGGCGCGACGGCCGCTGGCTCTGCGTCGCCGCGCACTTCACGCGCTTCTGAGAGGGCCGCATGAGAGACCGGGACGTGCTGCAGGACCTGAACCGGAACTACATCCGCTCCGTCCAGGAGTCCGACGTGCGCTGGTTCGACGAGCACCTGTCGGCGGACTTCCTCAACAGCAACCCCGACGGCTCGATGGTCGATCGCGCCGGCTTCCTGAAGCAGGTCGCGCCGCCATGCGCGGTGTCGAGCCTGCGCGAGGAGGACGTGCTGATCCGGATGTTCGGGGACGTGGCGCTGATCCACGCGCGCACGGTCTACACGAAGCCGGACGGCCAGCCCGGCCGCGGGCGCTACACGGACACGTGGGTCCGGCAGGCGGGGCGCTGGCTCTGCGTGGCCGCGCACGTCACGCGCGCCTGACCCGACTACGCGAGCGCGCGCAGAACGGGCGGTAAAGCATCGAGCAGCTCGGCGAGACACGCGCGCAGGCGCGCGATATTGGCGTCCGCCTTCGCCGGGACCTCGCCGCGGGTGACCTGCGCGATGAACTCGTCGGCGGTCGACGTCATGAGCAGTGACGCGTTCACCTCGAGCTGCAGCGCGTGCACGCGCGCGGTGGCCGGCCGCCCGCACGTGGCCACGATGTTGCCGCCGGTGTAGCCGCTCACGTCGCGGTGCACCTCGAAGCCGTGGCCCGTGAAGACCTCGGTCACCGCGTCCGCCAGCTCCGGCGCGCACGTCGCGCCGCGGCACGTGCCCACGATCACCTGGTGGTCCTTCATCCGCCGCGGGCTGCCCGTGTGGCCGTCGAGGAGGAGCGCGTACCCGAAGCCCGTCCGGAGCTCGTCGAGCAGGCGGTCCATCGTGGCGTAGTACGGGTCGTACAGCGCCTGCAGCCGTGCCTCGAGCGCCGCGGGTGCGAGCGGCTGCGCGAAGATCGCCACGTCGCGCATCGTGTGGGTCTTCACGACCCCGCGGCGCGAGCGCACCGCGCCGTCGCGCACCTCGTAGTCGTCCCGACGGCGATTGACGTCCACGAACATGCGGGAGAACGGCGTGGCCAGCACGGTGGCGCCGTGGTCGTGGAGGTCGGCGTAGAGATCGCCGACGAACGTGTCCGCGAAGCCGTACGCGAACGTGGCGAAGCGCGGCTCGCAGTAGTCGGCGTGGGTGAGCTCGGGCAGCGGCTGCGTGCCGTAGTGCGGCACGCTCACCAGGATCGGCAGCCGGCGCGCCGGCGCCGGATGGCGGACGATGGGAAAGGGCTCGGTCACCGCAATCTCGTTCTCGAGGACGATCTTACTGCCGTATGGTGCAGGGCGTGATCGTCCATCTGGTCGACGGCACCTACGAGCTCTTCCGCTACTTCATGGCGCCCTCCGGGGCGTTCGAGCGCGCGACGCCGGACGCGCTGCGCGCGGTGCGCGGCGTCGTCGGCTCCGTCCTCGGGATGCTCGAAGACGGGGCCACGCACGTGGGCGTCGCCACCGACCACGTGATCGAGTCGTTCCGCAACGCGCTCTGGCCCGGCTACAAGACCGGCGAGGGGATCGACCCGGTGCTCCACGCGCAGTTCGGCCCGCTCGAGGACGCGCTCGCCGCGCTCGGCGTGGTCGTGTGGCCGATGGTGGAGTTCGAGGCCGACGACGCGCTGGCGGCGGGCGCCGCCATGGCGGCCGCGGATCCGCGCGTCGCGCAGGTCGTCCTCTGCACGCCGGACAAGGATCTCGCGCAATGCGTGCGCGGCGCCCGCGTGGTCCAGCTCGATCGGCGCACGAAAGAGCTGCGCGACGAGGAGGGCGTGCGCCGGAAGTTCGGCGTGGGGCCCGCGTCGATCGCCGACTGGCTCGGGCTGGTCGGCGACGCGGCCGACGGCTATCCGGGCCTGCCGGGCTGGGGCGCGAAGTCGGCGGCGGTGGTGCTCGCGCGCTACGAGCACCTCGAGCGGATTCCGACGCGCGCCGGAGAGTGGGACGTGGCGGTGCGCGGGGCCGTGCGCCTGGCCTCGACGCTCGCCGAGCAGCGCGAGCTCGCCGTGCTGTTCCGCCGGATCGCGACCGTGCGCGCGGATGCGCCGATCGGCGTCGACGTGGACGGCGTGCGCTGGACGGGCCCGCGCCCGGAGT
>Ga0194121_10002668_pt1 | contig 28092 bp, 19 predicted proteins | sample TA2MahCa50mmetaG_FD_148609 | JGI IMG/M metagenome (GOLD analysis project Ga0194121, IMG submission 148609) | Freshwater microbial communities from Lake Tanganyika, Tanzania - TA2015020 Mahale Deep Cast 50m | ecosystem: Environmental > Aquatic > Freshwater > Lake | place: Tanzania: Lake...
ACCCTCCGTGGTCGTCGTGCGCCATGTGAAATTACCAGGAATTTGAACGAAATTGCCCATTTTGACAAGGCCAGCTGCAGCTTTGCAAAACCTTAGTTTGAACGTTTGGCCGAGTCCTGCGTTCAAATAATCGAAACCAAGCAAACGCCGGATCGGACAGGAGGGATTGCGCCGTGAAGCGTGCGACGCGGATGGAACTGGCCCGGCAAACCGTTGAGATTGTCGAGCGCGGCGGCTACACATCGGCCGGCGGCCGCAGCGTCGATATCTCCGCGAACGTGCGTGCGTGTCTCGATGCCACGCGATTCTTCCCGCCCGAGGAACTGGCGCGACTCCGAGACGAGGTCCGAGTTCTGCCGGCCGAAACGGTCGCCACCCGCTTCGAGGTGGTCAACGAAACGACGCTGGCCGGCATCGCGCGGATTCTGTCCGATGGGGAAGGGCCAGTCGCGGCGCTGAACTTCGCCTCGGCCAAGAACCCCGGCGGAGGATTCCTCAACGGCAGCCAGGCCCAGGAAGAATCGCTGGCGCGAAGCTCCGCCTTGCATGCGTCCTTGCTCCGGGCCTGGCAATTCTACGAGCGTCATCGAGCCATACCGTCGTCGCTCTATTCCGATGCGATGATCCTTTCTCCCGACTGCCCGGTCATCCGGGACGACGACGGCGCCTTGCTGGACTCACCCCGGCCTGCGACCTTCATCACCAGCCCCGCGCCCAACGCCGGCGCGGCGGCTGCCAATCGGCCGGAAGAACTGCCGCACATCCCCGAGGTGTTCCGCCGGCGCTCCGAGTATGTGCTGGCACTGGCGGCACGCCAAGGCTACAAGCATTTGGTCCTGGGCGCCTGGGGCTGCGGCGTCTTTCGCAATGATCCAGCCGTGGTGGCAGCCGCCTTCATGGGCCATCTTCGAGATAAGGCGTGGTGCGGGCGATTCGAACGCATCGTGTTTTCGGTGCTGGACACGTCGCCGTCGCAAGAGACATTTGCCGCGTTCCAGCGCGCCCTGGCATGAGCCGCGCAGGCACGTGGTCGACAGCAATCGGAATCGACAGGCCACGTGCAAAGGGCTAGACAATGAATTGCACGTACGGCTCTGCGCTCTGCGCCGCTGGCGATAAAATGAATGGGATTGGCTGGAGCGGTACTGGACCGGCATTCCTCCCAGGGAGTTCTGTCATGCCTTTGCGCGATCACTTTCACGCTCCGCTCGACAAGAGAAGGTCGTGGGAGGAGTTGCACGGCGGTTGGCCGATGATGCTCGTCGCCGCGTTGTCCAAAAGGCTGCCGCCGCGCTATGTCGCCGCTCCGCGCGTCCATCTTGGGGCGTACTTTGAGATTGACGTGGCGTCGTACGAGGAAGATGAATCGCCCCAGGCTTCGGGAAGAAGTAGCGACGACGGCGCAGTGGCCACCGAAACATGGGCTCCGCCCCAGCCGGCGCTAAGCGTCGCTACGGACCTGCCAGACCAGGATGAATACGAAGTGCGCATCTACGATGCCAAGCATGAGCGCCGGCTCGTAGCCGCCGTCGAGATTGTCAGCCCGTCGAACAAGGACCGCCCGGAATCTCGGAGGATTTTCGTCGCCAAGTGCGCCGCGCTGCTCCGTCAGCATGTCTGTGTCGCGATCGTGGATGTGGTCACGACGCGTCAGTTCAATCTGTATGCCGATCTCATGGACTTGATCGGCCAAACGGACCCATCGCTGCTGCCTGAGCCGCCAGCCATTTATGCCTCGGCCTGCCGCTGGCGACCCGTGGACCAAATCTGGAAAATAGAGACCTGGCCACACGCGCTCGCCATCGGCCAACCGCTGCCGACACTGCCCCTCTGGCTGTCCGACAACCTGGCCGTGCCGCTGGAGCTGGAAGCAAGCTACGAAGAAACCTGCCGCATCCTGCGCATTCCGTGACCGGCGCGCGAAACACCTGGACGAGTGGATCGGTAATAGGCTCGCGTCGTTCAGGGCAACATGGCGCTCCGCCTCTGAATAGAAAACCGCGCGCACGATCCTATGATAATTGGAGCACGATCGTCTTCCAGAGACCAACATGAGCAAGACTCCTGTCGAAGAGCCACGCACGTTTGCCTTTGTCAGCCTGGGGTGTCCCAAGAATCTGGTGGACTCGGAGCGGATGCTGGGCAAGCTGGCACAGGATGGTTACGCGCTGGTGCCGGAAGCGGATGGCGCCGACGTGGTGGTGGTCAACACCTGTGGATTCATCGAGGCGGCCAGGCAAGAATCGCTGGCCGTAGTCCGGCAGATGCTCGAGCTCAAAGAAGCCGGCCGCGTCGGCTCGGTCGTCGTGGCCGGCTGCCTGGCCGAGCGCAAGAAGGACGAACTCTTGCAGGAACTGCCGCAGGTCGATCAGATCGTCGGCGTCTTCGGCCGCGAGGAAATCGTCCAGGCCCTGGACCGGGCCGTCGCCGAGCAGCAGGAACAGCGCAGCCTCTTCCGGCCGGCGCCGGTCAAGGCGCAGGAGGACACGGCCCGGCTGCGAATCACGCCGCGACATTACGCCTATCTCAAGATCTCGGAAGGTTGCGACCGGCTGTGCACGTTTTGCGCCATCCCCGGCATGCGCGGCAAGCACGTCACCAAGCCGATCGAGGAAGTCGTCCGCGAGGCCCGCGAGCTGGCGGGCGACGGCGTCCGCGAACTCATCATCGTCGCCCAGGACACGACCTACTACGGGCTCGATCTCTATGGCCGGGTCCGGCTTGCCGAGCTGCTCCGCGAGCTGGACAAGATCGACGAGCTGGCCTGGATCCGCATCCTGTACGCGTATCCGATTCACTTCACGGACGAGCTGATCGACACGCTGGCTGGCTCGCAGAAGATCATTCCGTATCTGGACATGCCGTTGCAGCACATCAACGATCGAGTTCTCAAGAGAATGCAGCGGCGCGTGACGCGCAAGCAGACGGAGGAGCTGCTTGAAAAGCTGCGCAACGCCATGCCGTCGCTGGCGCTGCGGACGACGTTCATCACCGGTTTCCCCGGCGAGACCGAGGCCGAGTTTGCCGAGCTGGAAAGCTTCATCAAGCAAGCCCGGTTCGATCGCCTCGGCGTATTCACGTATTCCTTCGAGCCGGGCACGCCGGCGACGCGACTGGACGGGCACCTTGCCGAGGAGGTCAAGCAGCAACGGCGCGACCGGCTCATGACCGTGCAGCAAGAGTTCGCCCTTGACTTGAGCAAGCGACAGATCGGCAAGCAACTCGAAGTGATCGTCGATGGTCCCGATCCGGAAGTTCCCGGCCACGTCGTGGCCCGCAGCCAGGCGGATGCGCCGGACATCGATTGCGTCATCCGCATCAAGGGCAAGGGATTGCGAGCGGGCGACTTCACGCAGGTCAAGGTGACCGCCGCCGATGGATATGACCTTGTCGGGCGGGCCGTGGGGACGGTATGGTGAACAGCATGGCAACCGCGACACAGCCCAAGCGCCAGCCGCCGGTGTTCAACCTGCCGAATCAGCTCACGGCCGCGCGGCTTGGGCTGGCGTTCGTATTGTTTGTGTTGATCGAGTTTCACCTGTGGGTGAGCTGCGGCATCGTGTTCACCATCGCCGCCTTCACGGACTGGCTGGACGGCTACCTGGCGCGCAAGCAGGGCCTGACCAGTACGCTGGGCCGCAACATGGATCCGCTGGTGGACAAGGTACTGGTGTGCGGCGCCTACATCTTCCTGCTGCCGACCGATGCGGCGCGCGTGAATGCCGGCCTGGCCGCCTGGATGGTGACCGTCGTGGTCTCGCGCGAATTGATCATCACCGGGCTGCGCGGCTTCATGGAAACCAGCGGCATCACCTTTGGCGCCGACTGGCTCGGCAAGATCAAGATGGTGCTACAGTGCGTCACGCTGCTGGCCATCTTTGCGTTCCTGGCCGAGTGGGAAACGCTCAGCGCCTACGCTCCGGTCCGCGACGTTCTCATCTACGCGACGCTGTTCATCACGGCTTTGAGCGGCCTGCAGTACATCTGGCGTGCCTGCTCGATCCTGCGTCTGGACGAGGCGCTACGCTGAGGATTTCCCGGTGCAGCCATCGACGGTCAGCGGCCGCGTCAAAACTGATCCAGCCAGAAATGGAAGCCGCGGTAGTATTTCTGCGGCTGCCACAATTCGTAGCGCCACTTTGGTTCGAGAAAAGCGGGGTATGCCTGGTAGGCGGGCGGCTTCATGTACGGCTCGCCGGGGCGTTCCGGCCATTGCGGGCCCATCGTCGGCCAGTAGTTGTGCGGGAAGTAGTAATAGGGATAGTAGTAGAAGCGATTGAGCGTGTACGCCTGCGTCTGCGCCGACAGCGGCGTGGGAGCGGCGGCCCAGATGCTCAGGCTCATGCCAAGAATGCACGAGACGCCAATCCAGCGAAGCATGGCCTTTCCTCCTTGAAAGATGCCGGACAGCTGCATGGCGCGACATGCAGCTACATGGTGGGGCGGCAAGCAAGTCTACCTGACCTTTTCACGTCCGGCCGGTCTGAGAAAATGAACCCGGAGAAAAACCTGTTCAAGCCGGGAAAACCTTGCCGGTGGCAACGGCTCTAGGTTCGCCGTTCGCTGTCCGGGTCCGTGTCCGGCGCCGCCGGCGACAGTTCTCCCGGCCAGGCCCAGCGGTCCAGGTGTATCCAGATCACGCGCGAGTAGCGGAACACCAGCGGCACGAACGGCAGAAAGGCCAGTCCGGTCACCAGAACCACGTCCACCGAGTCCAGCGCCGGCCACAGCCACCAGATGAGGTACAGGAGCGGGGCCATGATGCCGCTGGCCAGGAAATAGCTGGCGTACATCGCCCCCAGGAAATAGCCCGGATCGCGCTCGAAGCGCAGCGCACACACCGGACACGGATCGTTCATGGCGAAGGAGCCGCGAAATACCCTGCCACGCCGGCAGCGCGGGCAACGCTGGCGGAGGATGGCCCACAGGCCGCCGCAGAAGGCAGCCACTCGCCCCCTTTCGATGCTCATGCCATTATTCTAGCCGTTCTTGCCGTCAACAGAGATAAAGGTGAAGATGAAGTCATCGTCATGTTCGACATCGATAGCTGGTAGAGTGGAGGAGCGCATGTCGAGAGCCAGTTGTTACCAGTTTGCCGCGCTCGTCGTCGGGGTGTTCCTGGTGCAGTCATCGGCGTCCGCGCAGTCGGTACCGAAGCGGACGTTCCGCGCCGGCGCGGCCACCAGCAATATCACGCCGCCCCTGGGCAGCCCGATCATTGGCGGGTTCGCGCCGTTTCCAGCCACGCACGTGCACGACGAATTGCAGGCCCGCTGCCTGGTACTCGATGACGGCACGACCAGACTGGCCTTCGTCGTTTGCGATCTGCTGGGCATCAATCGCCTGGTCAGCGACGAGGCGCGGGCACTCATCGAGAAAGAGCTCAAGATCCCGGCGGCGAACGTATTGATCTCGGCGACGCACACGCATTCGGCGGCCAGCGCTCTGGGGAAGGACGCGCGCATGGTTTCGCACACCATGGACGAGTATCAGCGCTTCGTGGCCCGGCGGATCGTCGATGGCGTCAAGCGGGCGGTGAACACGTTGCGGCCGGCGCAGATCGGCTGGGGCTCCGTCCGGGTGCCCGAACATGTCTTCAACCGCCGCTGGTTCATGAAGGAGGGCGCCATCCCACCCAATCCCTTCGGGGCCATCGACAAGGTGCGAATGAATCCGCCGTCCGGCAGCGCGGATCTGGTCGAGCCGGCCGGGCCGACCGATCCGGATGTTCCATTCCTATCCGTGCGCGAGCCGGACGGTAAGCCGATCTCGGTGTTGACGACGTATTCGCTGCACTATGTCGGCGGCGTCGGGTCCGGCCACATCTCGGCCGATTATTTCGGCATGTATTGCGAGACACTGGCCCACCTGCTGAAAGCGGACCGGCAGACGCCGCCGTTCGTGGCGCTGCTGGCCAACGGCACGAGCGGCGACATCAACAACATCAGCTTCCGCAAGCCGCGCGGCCCGAAGAAGCCGTACGAGCAGATGCGTTACGTGGCGGCAGACGTGGCGAGGAAGGTCCATGCCGCTCTCGGTAAGCTGGAGCATCGCGACGGCGCACGCCTGGCCGCCCTTTATCGCGAGCCGGAGATCGCCACGCGCCGCCCGGATCAGGAGCAGCTTGACTGGGCCAGCAAGACCATCGCCGAGCGCCCGGCCGTGCCGGGCAAGACGGACCTGACCCGCATCTACGCCGAGCGCACGCTGTCGCTGGCCAAGAACCCCGCGAAGCTCAAGCTGCCGCTACAGCTGTTTCGCATCGGTGACGCGGCCATCGGCACCATGCCGTGTGAGGTCTTCTGCGAGATCGGCCTGGAATTCAAGAAACGCTGCCCGATCCAGCCGGCGTGGCTGATCTCGCTCAACCACGGCTACTACGGCTACCTGCCCACGCCGCGGCACCACAAGCTCGGCGGCTACGAAACCTGGCTGGGAACGAACCGGATGGAGGTGGCCGCCTCGGAGAAGATGCTGGCGCAGCTGCTCGAGATGGCGGGCGAGTAGCAACGGCACACGATTCGGTTGGCGGTCTTCAAGAAAAGCTTGTGCCGCATCTCATAATATGGGAATATCTGGGGTGGGGTGTTCGACCCGGATTGGTCAATCGTCTTGAATGGTTGACGGGACTGGCGTTCGCGGGGGAAACCACTCAGGGAGAGTGTCTCCATGAAAAATCGCGTGACGAGGTTGTTGCTGGCAGCGTTGTTAATCGGCGCGGCGCCGAGCCTGGCTGGCGCCCAGGATGCCGGCAAGCTGCAGGCGGAAGTCAAGGCGTTGAGCGCCCGTGTCGATGAGATCATCGACAAGTCGCTGCGCGAGGCGGGGGTGCAGGCGGCGCCGCAAGCCGAACCCTACCAGTTCTACCGCCGGCTCAACCTCGACCTGGGCGGCCGCATTCCCGATCTCATCGACATCCGCGACTACATCGACGATCCCACGCCGGACAAGCGCTGGAACTGGGCCGAGAAGCTGATCGACAGCGACAAGTTCGTCAATCACTTTGCCAACGTGCTTCGTGCCCAGATGATCACGGTGGACAACAACTTCCAGGTGCTCGGGCAGCTGCCGAGTTTCGAGGCGTGGCTGAAGCAGCGGCTGCAGGCGAACGTTCCTTACGACGCCATGGTGCGTGAACTGCTCACCGGCCAGCCGTTCGGCAACCAGCCGCAGTTCGGTGGCGGGCAGCCGGGCATGGTGCAGGGCTCGACGGCGGCCTTCTATTTCGCCAACGAGAACAAGGCCGAGAACCTGGCCGGCTCGACGGCGCGCATCTTCCTGGGCGTGAAGCTCGAGTGTGCCCAGTGCCATGCCCATCCGTTCGCCAAGTGGACCCGCGAGCAGTTCTGGGAGTTTGCCGCCTTCTTCAACGGCATCAATCCGCAGCAGTTTCGGCAGCCGGGCCGGCCGGCGCCGAACAACATTGGCCGCCGCGAAATCCTGATCCCGGGCACCAAGACGATGGTCAAGGCCAAGTACCTCGACGGCAAGCTGCCGGCCTGGAAGGACAGCGACGACAGCCGTGCCGTCCTCGCCAACTGGATCGTCTCACCGGAGAATCCGTACTTCGCCAAGGCGACCGTCGATATGGTCTGGCAGTACTTCTTCGGCGTCAGCCTGCTCGAGCCCATCATCGAGCCGCACGACGACAGTCCGATCACGCATCCGGAACTGCTCGACCTGCTGGCCCGCGAGCTGATCGATCACAAGTTCGACCTGAAGTTCCTGATCCGCACCGTGGTGCAGACCCGCGCCTACCACCGCAGCAGCGCCAGCGCGACCAAGATCACGCCCGAGGAACTGCTGCTCTTCGCCCGCATGCCGGTGCGCGGCATGAGCCCGGAGCAGATCTTCGATAGCCTGGCGGAGGCAACGCAGTACAAGCAACAACCGAATCAGTTCCAGCAGCGGGCGGTGTTCCCAGGCCAGCCGTCCACGCCGCGCGCCGACTTCCTGGCCAAGTTCGCCAACCAGGACAGGCGCAACGAATCGCAGACCTCGATCCTGCAAGCCCTGTTCATGATGAACGGCAAGTTCCTGGCGGAGCGGACCAGGATCGATCCGACCATGACGACCGAAAAACTGGCCGGCCTGTCGGACACCGAACAGCAGCGCATCAACGCCTCCCTGCACGGCATCGCCCTGCAATCAACACCGATCGCACAGAAGCTGGAATCGATGTACCTGCTGGTGCTGTCGCGTCCGCCGCGGCCCGAGGAGACGCAGCGCCTGGTCCGCTACGTCGAGACCGGTGGACCGGCTCGTGATCAGCGGCAAGCGATTGCCGACGTCTACTGGGCGCTCTTGAATAGCGGCGAGTTTTTGCTGAACCACTAGTTGGCCGAATTTTGGGAGCGCTCCTGCCGAGCCGTGAGCGACAATAACCAGGCGGGCTCACGGCTCGGCAGGAGCCTCGCCCTCCCAACGAAACAAGCATGTAGATTCGCCTTCGGCTGACGCAAAACGAAATGGCCCGCGGAGACTTCTCCGCGGGCTTTTTTCATTGTGTCCGCCCCCGCTTTGTGGCACACTCATTGATCAGCGAGGGCGAGGTCCAGCCAGGTCGCAATCGTCGAGGCGGCCAGGCAGAGCCTCGCCCTCCCGTTTGCTGAATTCATCATTTATCTTCGGGGACGCCATGATCTGCATTTCCATCAATCAAGAATCGCGTCGGCTGGCGCTGGTTGACATGCTCAACGCGGCCCGGCAGTGCGATCTGCTCGAGGTTCGTCTGGATCGCTTCGAGAAGGCGCCCGATTTGAAGGACATCTTCGCCAACAAGCCCAAGCCGGTGATCATGTCCTGCCGGCGGACGCAGGACGGCGGCTACTGGGAGGGCAGCGAGGAGGAACGGCTCGCACTGTTGCGGCAGTGCATCATCAGCAAGGCGGACTATGTCGAGATCGAGGTGGACGCTGCCGACCAGATTCGCCGTTTCCCACCCACGCAGCGGGTCATCTCCTACACGAACATGCAGGAGACGCCGTCAGACATCAGCGACATCTACGAAGAATGTCTGAAGAAGAGCCCGGACGTTGTCAAGTTGGTGACGCTGGCGCGGACGCCGGAGGAGGCCTGGCCGCTGGTGCAGATCGTGGCCAAGCAACGCGTGCCGACCGTGGTCGTCGGCCTCGGCAAGCCCGGCCTGATGCTGTCCATCCTCGGCAAGAAGATCGGCGCCCCGTGGACGTACGCGGCCCTGGAGCGCGGCATGGAGGCGTACCCGGGTCAGGCGACCGTGCACGACCTCAACGCAGTCTACCACTACGGCGTCATCGACAAGAGCACAAGGCTTATCGGCGTTACCGGCTTCGGCGAGCCAGAGTACGTGACGGCCGCAGTCCTCAATGGCGCCCTGGCGCATCTCGCCCTGCCGGCCCGCTGTCTGCCGATGGGCGTGGGCAACGTCAAGCTCTTTCGCAGGGTGATGGAAGCGGTGAAGCTGGCCGGCGCCGTCGTCGATCCGGACCATCAGGAAGTCTTGAAGGAGATTGCCGGCGAACTGCACGGCGTCGCCAAACAGGTGCAGGCCGTGGACATGCTCTTGCACAAGCCGGAAGGCTGGCACGGCTTCCACACCGGCTTTCAGATGGTGCTGCATGGGCTGACGTCCATCCTGCAAAGCAAGTTCGGCGAGAACCCGCTCAACGGCCGGATCCTGGTGCTAGCCGGACTGAAGGGTCTGGCCAGGCCGCTCGCCGAGGAGATCCAGCGGCGCGGCGGCAGCGTTATCCTGGCCAGCCACCTCAAGAAAGCCGGCCAGCAAATGGCCCAGCAACTCGGCTGCCGCTACATCCAGTTCGAGGCGCTGTACAGCACCATGCACGACGTGCTGATCGTGTGCGACGCGGAGAAGGAAGAAGCCGCCGGCCGCACCACCGCCGTGCACGCCGGCTACTTGAAGCCCGGCATGGTCGTGCTCGACCTCACCACCGGCGGCCGTCCGTCCACTCTCATCAAGCAAGCCCGGGACCGTGGTTGCCTGGTCCTCGACACCCGGCAGATGCTGCTCGATCAACTGGAGCTGCAAGCCAAGCTCATCACCGGCAAGCAGGTGCCGCGCGAGGTGCTGGTGAAGGCGCTGCCGGAGTTGCCGGACGAGCCGGAAGAGCAGGAGGACGCTTAGCGGGAAGCCGAAGGCGACCGAGCGAAGGCGACCGAGCGAAGGCGACCGAGCGAAGGCGACCGAGCGAAGGCGACCGAGCGAAGGCGACCGAGCGAAGGCGACCGAGCGAAGGCGACCGAGCGAAGGCGACCGAGCGAAGGCGTCCCGTCAAAAGATCCTGTGCGATTCCTGTCGATTGCAGCTGTTGTGCGGCGTGTAACGGCCGTGTCACCGCGCGTTTTTTCCGTTCTTCCTTTTGCGTAACGCAATCGTCCTTGTTATCATGAACAAGGTTTGGCTTCGCTCCCATGCCGGCCCTTGTCACTCACCGTCAGTCACCAGCCTTTTCAGGGACTCCCGCCATGATCCGCCGCTTGTGCCAATCGCTTGTCATCGTGGTGGCTACGCTCGCGGTTGCTTCGGGACGGGCCGAGGCCCAGGAGCCGATCCGCTTCGCGCGGACGCCGGACATCTCGCCGGACGGCAAGCTGGTGGCCTTCAGCTACCTCGGCGATATCTGGATCGTCGAGGCCATCGGCGGCGTGGCCCGGCATGTGTCCATGCACGAGAAGCACGAGATTTACCCGTCCTTCAGCCCGGACGGCAAACAGCTGGCCTTCTCCTCCAACCGCCATGGCAGTTACGACGTCTTTGTCGTCCCGGTACACGGCGGCCGGCCCAGAAGGCTCACGTTCGACTCGGCCGACGATTATGTCAACGGCTGGTCACCCGACGGCAAGAGGGTCCTGTTCTCTTCGGCGCGCAGCACCAGCTTTCCGTTTTCGTACGGACTGTTCACGGTGGCCATGTCTGGCGGGCGGGCCGAGCGCATCGGCGTCACCGAGGGGCGCGAGGGCGTCTTCTCGCCGCGCGGCGACGAGGTCGCTTACGTCAGCGGGCCGGGAACCTGGTATCGCAAGGGTTATCGCGGGTCGTCCAACGACGACATCTGGATGTGCAAGGCTGACGGCAGCAACCATCGCCGGGCCACGCAGTTCAACGGCCAAGATACATCGCCGATGTGGTCGCCCGATGGCCGATTTCTCTATTACGTCAGCGAGCACTTCGGCACGCCAGCCAACATCGTCCGTCAGGACCTGGGCGATCCAAAAAGCGCACTCGTGCAATTGACGCAGCACAAGAATGACGGCGTGCGCCACGCGCGGCTGTCGGGCAACGGCGACTGGATCGTCTACGAGTGCGGCGCCGACCTGTGGGTGCTGTCCACGCGCACCGGCTCCAATCGCAAGCTGGCCATCGAGGTCCACGCTGATGACAAGTCCAATCCCGAGCGCGTCGTCTACTACACCAATCGCGGCAGCGAGTACGATCGGCCCGAGACGGGCAAGAAGTTTGCGCACGGCGCCAGCGAATATGCCATCTCGCACGACGAAAAGCAGATTGCCCTGGTCGTGCACGGGCAGATCTTCCTCATGCCGCGCGGCGGCGGCAAGGCCAAGCGGCTCAGCGACGGACCGGATTTCGGCGCTGCTTACAATCACGGCCTGGCCTGGTCCCCCGACGGCAAGAAGATCCTCTTCCTGTCCGATAGCAAGGGACAGGAGGACATGTACCTCCTCGAGTCGGACGACCCGGACACCAAGGAACTGCTCAAGGCGCATCGCTTCAAGATCAAGCAGCTCACGAACACACCGGAAGGGGAGATAGGCGTCAATTTCTCGCCGGACGGCAAGCGCATCTCCTTCCTGCGTGCCAGCAAGCTGTACACCATGAATCCGGACGGCTCCGATCTGAAGGTGATCGTCAACGAGGGCGAGGTGTTTGATTACGAATGGTCACCCGACTCCAAGATGCTGTGCTATGCCCGGCAAGATGCGCACTTCGCGAGCGAGCTGTATCTGATACCGGCGACCGGGGCGACGCCGGACAGCCCGGCCCGGAACATCACGCGTTTCGCCACGTACAACGGCGGCGTCACCTGGAGCAAGACCGGCAACCGGCTCGCCTTCGTGAGCCTGCGCCGCAAGGACCAGCCGACGCTGTGCGTGCTGTCATTGCAAAAGGCAAGCACACCCGGGGCGGCCACGTCGAGCGAGATTGACTGGGATGACATTCATCTGCGCGTGGCGGAGCCGACGTCGATGACCGTGCTGGAAGCGGCCATCGCCAACGACGGCAGCCGCGTCGCCTTTCGCGGCCGCATGGGCAGCAGTGACGATCTGTGGGTCGCCAACAGCGATGGCGGCCAAATCACGCGCCTGACCACTGGCAATCAGCGTCCCACGCAGATTCAATGGTCGCGACTGCTGTCCAGCCTCGTGTATTTCCGCGATGGCGAGGGCACGCTGCGGATGGCAACCGTGGGCGGCTCCGGCGCGGTCGCCGTCCCCTTCGTGGCGCGCATCACCATCAGCCGCGACGAGGAATTCGCCGAGATGTTCGAGCAGAGCTGGCGGGCCCTGCGAGAGAACTTTTACGACCCGAATTTCCACGGCGCCGACTGGAACCGGGTGCGCGACAAGTTCCGCCCACTCGTCAAGCACTGCATTCTCAAGGAAGACCTGTACGCTTTGATCAGCCTGATGATGGGCGAGCTGAACGCGTCGCACCTGAGCATTTACGGTTTCCTGGGCCGGCCGGAGCAGACGACGGCCGAGCTGGGTCTGCTTTATGATCCGGCGTATCGCGGGCCGGGCTTGAAAGTGGCGGAGATCCTCAAGCGCGGCCCGGCCGACCTGCGCGGCCTGAATCTCAAGCCTGGCGATCTGATCCTGGCCATCGATCGCGTCGCGCTGAACGACAAGACCGACATCAGCCAGCTGCTCAACGACAAGGCCGGCGAGACCGTCAGCCTGCAAGTAACTTCCAATCCGGCGGACCCGAAGGCCAGTCGCTTCGTGAATATCAAGGCCGTCGCGCGCGGCCAGGTCGCCAACCTCATGTACGAGCGCTGGGTGACGCGCAATTTCCAGCGCGTGACCGAGCTGAGCAAGGGCAAGCTTGGCTACATCCACATCCCCGACATGGTGGACACGGGGCTGGACCGTTTTCTGCGCTCGCTGTATTCCGACAACTACGACAAGGACGCCATCATCATCGACGTACGCTTCAACGGCGGCGGCTACACGCATGAGCAGATCCTCAACTACCTGGGCGGCAAGGAGCACACCTATTTCCGCCAGCGGCACGGCGGCCAGGGACTGGTCCTCAATTACAGCGACCGCAAGTGGACCCGACCCATGCTCGTGCTCATCAACAACCGTTCTTACAGCGACGCCGAGATTTTCCCACACGCGTTTCGCACGATGGGCCTGGGCAAGCTGGTCGGCCAGCCAACCGGCGGGCACGTCATCGGCACACGCGGCATCACGCTCATCGACGGCAGCAACTTCCGCGTGCCGCGCATCGGCGTGTCCACTGTCAAGGGCGTGAACATGGAGAAGGAAGGTGTCATTCCCGATGTCCACGTCGAATCGCACCCGGACCAGCTGGCCAAGGGCATCGATCCGCAACTCGACCGCGCCGTCGAAGTGCTGACGCAAGACGTGATCGCCTGGCGGAAATCGCGCGGGGCAACGGCGTCGGCGCCCACCCCCGGAGGCTCGGGGCCGTCCCCGGTAGTCGGGCCGGGGAATACGACGCCGACGCCAGTGACGCCGAAGAAGAATTGACGTGCGGCAACCAAGAACCACTGATCAAACGGATAAAACGGATAAGACATTCGCCAGATGGCGCACACGGCGTGGGGTGTGCTGCCTACTGTACGGATCCGTTTTATCCGTGTGATCCGTGGTTCATTCTTTTGGTGCGTCCAATGCTTGTCATCAGCTCACCTTCGTGCCACCGGATGGGCCGATGATCGGGTGACCGTGACGCAGGAGAGGCGCCTGAGACCAGCAGTGCCCGACATCCCACTGACGCATGAGACAATCCTGCCAAAAGTCGCCCGGCGACTGTTGCCGTTTCTATTCGTACTCTACGTCGTCAACATCCTCGACCGCACCAACGTGGGGCTGGCACGCTTGCAGATGCTGGCCGATCTGGGGATGGAGGAATGGCAATACGCCCTGGGCGCCGGGCTTTTCTACGTTGGTTATTTCCTGTTCGAGGTGCCGAGCAACATCATTCTCGCGCGGATCGGAGCGCGGCGCTGGATAGCCCGGATCATGGTGACATGGGGGTTCGTCACCTGCGCCATGATGGCGGTGCAGGGGCCGGCGCTGTTCTACTTGCTGCGCATTCTCCTGGGTCTGGCAGAGGCGGGTTTTTTCCCCGGCATCATCCTCTATCTCACGTTCTGGTTCCCGGCTCGTGATCGTGCCCGGGCGGTCGCGTTCTTCATGGCCGCCTCACCGATCACCGGCATGCTCGGCGGGCCGCTGGGCGGCGCCATCCTGCAATTCATGGACGAAGCCGGCGGCCTGCGCGGCTGGCAATGGCTCTTCATCCTGGAAGGCATCCCGGCCGTCGTTCTTGGCATCATCGTCCTGCGGATTCTGCCCGACGGTCCTGCCGACGCGACATGGTTGACTGCGGCAGAAAAGGACGCCTTGATCGACCGGCTCCGCAACGAGGACCAGCAAAGCGCGGCAGCGCACCGCGTGACATTTTCACAGGCGTTTACTGACGGCCGCGTCTGGCTGCTGGTTGTGCTCTATTTCACGATCGCCACGGGCAGCAACGCCTTCGGCTTTTACTTGCCGGAGTTGATCAGGACGCGGTTCACCGACGTGACGGAGTTTGAGATCGGTCTGCTGGCGGCCGTGCCGAACGCGGTGGCGATACCGCTGATGATCCTCAACGGCCACCGCTCGGACCGGACGGGGGAACGGCGCTGGCACGTGGCCGGCCCGGCGCTGCTGGCTAGCCTCGGATGGTTGCTGTGCGCGAGCGTGGACTCGCCCTGGCTCAGTCTGGGGGCGCTGACGCTGATACAGGTGGGCATCATGAGCATGATCCCGACGTTCTGGTCGCTGCCGACCGCGCTGCTCAGCGGCCTGGCGGCAGCCGGCGGCATCGCACTCGTCAACTCCGTAGGCAACCTCGGCGGCTTCCTCGGGCCGAATGTCCTGGGTCAATCGAAGGAGCTGACCGGCGGCTTCGTCGCGGGCTTGCTGGCGCTGGCCGGCGTCATGGCGACGGGAGCGGGGCTGGCGCTGCTGGTCGGGCGCGGCCAGGCGTCGAGATTGTCGCACGCAGCCACGAACGATGCGCAGCGTTCCTGACGCAAGCCTGGAAGCAACGGCAGCGTCCTGCGTCAGGTCAGGCAATCGAGGTGGCGACCGCGCGAGTGATCCGCATCCAGGCGCCATCCTGGAAAGTCCAGGTGCCGCTGTTGAAGCTGCCCACGAAGACCGAGCCCTGACCGACACCCTTTTCGCCGGACTCGATGGACCTGGCCACTGCGCGCGTGAGCTGCGTCCAGCTACCGTTGAGGTAGCGCCAGGTGCCGCTGGCGTAGGTTGCATAGAAGCTATTCGTGCGCTCGATATCGGTGATCTCGGTGGCAACGGCCGTCGTCAGCCTGGTCCAGCCGCCCGCGAAGGTGTGACTCCATGTCCCGGAATTCAAGCTGACGAACAACGAACTGGACCAGGCCATGGTCCTGGGGACGGCTCGGGTCAACTGGGTCCAGCGTTTGGCGGCGGACGAATCCCAATGCCAAAGCCCGCTGGCAAAGGTGGCGTAGAAAGCACCGGGGCCAACCGCGACAATCTGCGTGGCGACAGCGCCAGTCAACTTTCGCCATTGTCCCGAACTGACCTGAAAGGTCCCGGAGTTGTAGCTGGCGAACAACGTCGGGGCGCCATTGCTGAGGGCCACGGGCTTTGCCCTGCTCAGCTGAGTCCACTGGCTGCTGGTGAAGTTGTAATGCCAGGTTCCCGAATTGTAACTGGCGTAGAGCGAACGATTGAGCCCGCCGTTGCCACTCATGAGCAGCGGCAAGGCCCTGGTGAGCTGACGCCACTGGCTGGTGTCGTGGTTGTATGCCCAGGTCCCGGAGGGATAGGCGGCATAAGAGATCGACGGCACCAGCCGGCTCTCCAGCGCTTCGACGGCGGGTTTGATTTTTATCAAGGGCCGTGGGCGAGGAGGCTGGGTAGACCGAGGGCGGCGGGAGAAATAGCGAGTGAGTTGGTGGAGCACAGACATCTGAACCTCCTGACGGGCGTTCACCTGCCGGCATCCACTATGTAAATGCTACGATGCGACGCTGGAGAAAATCAAGGGGGGCCGCGCAGCTTGGGGGCGCGGTCGCGCCATGCGAAAACCGGTACCATACAGTCCTCCATTTGGAGCTGCATCAACGCGGCGCAATGCCTGGAAGCTGGAATAATCGCAACCATCGTCCAGGTAGTCAGTTGCGTTCACGAGCAGCTGTTGGAAAGATGTGCCGAGGGGGTGTATGTCTCTTTCTGGACGAATACTGGACGAATATCCTCAGCGGTCAGCTTTCAGCGGTCAGGGGACAACGGTCAGGCGTCGGCGTACAGGCCGAGTAGCCGGCCGGTATCGCTGTTGGCTGATCCCTGATCGCTGGAAGCCGGCCGCGGAAAACCAACCGATCGAAGCCACTCAGCACGCACAGGATATTTGGGACGACAGATGCCGGCGCTTCGCAGCATTCCGCATGAAGCTTCGTGTAGCCTGAAAAGGTAAAGAATTAGGAAAAACCAAATCACTCGACACCGAAGATGTGTTTCTCCGGTTCGCACTCGAGCCATTGGTCCAGACGCGGCCCCTTGCCGAATTCTTGCTTGCGCGCCGCGGGATCGCGCGCCACGGTATACAGGCGGTCGCTCACGTCCGGATCGTCCAGGATCTCGTCGGTGATTGCCTCGCCCTCGTCTTCATCTTCAAGCGCGGTGGCCAGGCGGGCCGCCCACATGGCTTCGGCCCAGCGCTTTTTCTTTAACGACTTTCGGGCCCGAATTGCGAATGAAGGGGCTCCGAAAGCTTCCTGCGGATCCACGACATCCTTTAGGATCTTCTTGCTCCAGGTGGCAGGATCGCTGGAACCCCATTCGTGCAGGCCGAGCAACAACCGGATGGAGCGGTGCCGCGGATCGTCCCGACTTGCCACGAAGGCCCAGACCGCCAGACCGAGGCCGGCCAGCAACAGGATGGCGCCCGGGATGGGGTGGACCTGCGCCCACAGAAATGGTGAGCCAATTAGAAAGATGAAGGCGAACACGGCTGCCCAGTTATAGGTGAAGATTCGACGCTTGAAGGCCGGATCGGCACGGAGGCGGATGGCCTTGCAAGGCCCGCCAAACCTGGTCATGGGAATATCCCAGATGTGGACCGTTTCACCCAGCGACAGCGGCGCGAACCAGCCGAGCCGAACGACGACCGTGTCATAAGTTATTTGTCGGTCCTTGCCCGTGAGATTGCCCGAACGCCAGAGGATCTCTGCGCGCCGTCCCGCCACGCTCATGCCGTGCACAACTTCCCCCTTTTCGCATTGACGCCATTGACGCCTAATCTGGAGTGCTGTCATCTGTCATACTTCGAGCGGCGGCTTGCTTCAAGGAAGTCAAGACTGTGCTCGCAGATTTGTCATGCGCGGGGCGGACCGTCGCAGTCTCTGCGATCGAGGCGGGGCCTTAAAACGTAGGTGGATCTACCCAGCCTGGCGGCGCCGACCGCTGTCGGCGTCGCGCAGTGCCCGCCGGCGTTCGAGAGCGGTCTCGTCAAAGACGTGGAGGTACAGTTCGCGGTGGGCGTCGGTCAGAGGCCGGCCGCGGCGGCGCATCACCTCGCCGGCGGTCGTCAGAAGCTGGCCCCAATCGGCGCTTTCGCGCAGGTTGCCGTTCCACCAGGTCGTGAACGACGGCACATGCTTGGGGGCGAGGCGTCCTGCCGGCAGCAGGTTGCAGAAGACGCCGACGCTGCTGCCGGTGTTGAGCAGCGTCCCCAGGCCCGTCTTGCTGTGGTCGCCGATGAAGCAACCGACCTTGGTCAGCCCCGTCGCGGTCAGTTTACCATGGATGGGGACCTGGACCGGGCCATAGTCGTTGCGCAGGTCGCTATTGCAGGTGCCGGCGCCGAGGTTGACCCATTCGCCGACGTAGGCATGTCCCAGGAAGCCGTCGTGATACTTGTTGCTGTAAGCGTGGATGATGCTCGCCTCGATCTCGCCGCCCACGCGGCACATCGGGCCGAGCGCTGTTTCGCCGCGCACCTTGGCGCCGAGCACATGCGTATGCGGCCCGATGTGGCAGGGTCCCTCGATGCGCGTGAACGCGGTGACCACGGCATGATCGTCGATGACAACGGGCCCGAGGCGCGTGTCGATCACGACGAGCGGATCGAGGTGCGCGGTGGCGGCCAGCCACAGGCGTTCGCGCGGGCCGATGACCGCGCTGGTTGCGTCCAGCCGTCCAGGCATGGTGGCTGCGTGGCGGGCGAAGTCCTGGCAAAGCTGCTCGCCGTTGAACCGCACGAGGTCCCAGGGAAAGCGCACCAGACGGCCGCCGGCCTGTCGGACAGGTAGTTCCTTCTGGTATGTAGTCAAGCGCTCGGCAAGGTTGCGCGGGGACAACCCGCGTGCCTGTTTCGGACAGAGGAGCACCCAGGCGATCTCGTCATCCACGAGGCCAATCGCCGGCTCCTGAATGGAAGCCGCAGTCGGCGGCGGCAGCCAGCGACCATTGACGATGGCGACGGCTGTCGCCAGAGGCGTCTCCTGCAGAGGCGTGTTGACCGCCACGTCGGGATGCTCATCGCGCCAGATCTGCGCCAGAGGCTCGCGCACGAAGACGGCCTGGAGGGGTGCGCCGAAGTGCCATAGCTGCTTGGCAGCCAGTGTATCCAGGCCGCAGCGCAGCTCGAACACGGGCCGGGTCAGGGTCAGCGGTTCGAGAAAGCCGGTCGCGTCATCGTAAAGCACGACGTTCATGACAACCTCCTGTTCTTTCCCTCCGGACTCGGTCAGGGAAACGACTGCGAAACCTTGCCGGTTGTGCGCATTTCGCCACGGTTTTCGCGTGTGTCTAATGTTGGCGGCGAGAATTCCCTCAAGTTCGCCTTGTTTCGATTGGCAACGCGGAACGGCGAGCCATAATTGCAGCGACGCGGAGCGAGTTCAATGGTGCGGACATGCCCAACGACGCGAAACTGGGACTGGTGGTAGGGGTCGGGCTGGTGCTCGGCGTGGCCGTGGTGTTCTTCCGCAAGACGCCAGCGAGCCCGCCACCCAGCCCGGAACCGGCCGCCATCGCCGCCAAATCCGGCGCTTCGTCCGCGTCGCTGGCGAAGGCGCCGCAACCACCGGCGCCGCCAACACCGGCGCTTTCACCACCATCGTCGCCAGCGCCGATCATCATCACCACCAGCACGCCACAACCACCGTCGCTGGAGCCCGCCGCCACGACGCTGCCCGCCTTCGATCCACTCCTGCCACCCACGACGCGTCCTGGTTCCTTGCCTGTGTCCTTGCCCTCCACGCCTCCATGCGCCGACTGAACCATTCCGATCCGCTGACCCGTGCGGTCAGGTGACGACCTGGGAGGCTCCTGCCGAGCCGTGCAACTAGGCTTCGAGCCTGACAGGGCGTCGCCTCTTCCTGGCCCGGAAGTTGATGCGTGTCCGCACCGCGTAGGTTCTCTTGCCCTGGCTCTCGAAGTAGGTCCGGCTCACGAGTTCGCCGATCAATCCCAGCGAGATGAACTGAAAGCCGACGAGTTCCAGCAGCGCGCTGAGCAACAGCAGCGGATTGCCGGTCATGTGCGTGCCCTGGTGCGATTTCATCCACATGGTGGCGAGCAGGCTGAAGCCGCCCAGCACCATGAAGAAAATGCCGGCCAGCCCCATGACGTGCATCGGCCGGGCAAGATAGCGGTGCATGAACTTCACGGTGATGAGGTCGAGCAGCACGCGAAAGGTGCGCGTGATGTTGTACTTGGTCTTGCCGGCGGTCCTTGGATGGTGGGCGACCGGGACCTGTGCGAGCCGGCCGCCATGTTGCTGGGCCAGCACCGGCACGAAGCGATGCATCTCGCCGTAAAGCGGCAGCGACCTGGCCAGGTCGCGACGCATGGCCCGTAGCGTGCAGCCCATGTCCTTGATGCGCGAGCCGGTGACCTTGCGGATCAACCAGTTGGCGAGCAGGCTCGGCAGCCGCCGCGGCAGGAAGCCATCTTGCCGGCGCACGCGCTGGCCGAAGGCAGCGTCGTAACCCTCCTGGATCTTCTGGAGCAGCCGCGGGATATCGGCAGGATCGTTCTGCAGATCGCCGTCCATGGTGACGATGATCTTGCCGGCGGCGGCGTCGATGCCGGCCTTGAGAGCCGCGGACTGTCCAAAGTTCCGCCGCAGCCGCAGCACCTTCACGCACGGATCCACACGCGCCAGCGCGCGCATGACGGCAAACGAATCGTCCTGGCTGCCGTCGTCCACCAGGATGATCTCGTGAACGACTCCCAGGGAAGAGAGGACGTCGGCCAGCCGTTCATGCAGCCGCTCGAGATTGTCCCGCTCGTCCTTGATCGGGATGATGATCGATAGCTCCATCGTCGTCCAATTCCTCCGCCAGATTGGCATTCGCCTGCGGCCTGGGAAACCGGCCAAAGAGATAAACCAGCCCGCCCGTCAGGCTCACCAGGGCCGTGACCGCGAACCAGAGCAACGCCAGCGGCACGGCCACTTCCTTGCCGGCGCCCATCGGCGCCAGCAACAACGCCATGCTCACTTCGCGCACGCCCATGCCGTTCACGCTCACCGGCAACATCGTCAACAGCGACACCATCGGCACCAGAATCCAGTAGAACGATGCCGGCACGTCCGCCCCGAGTGCTGTTCCGACCAGCCAGACCATGAGCACGCCCAGCGACTGCACGACGAAGGACAGCAGGGTGGTGCGCGCGAACAGGCCCGGCTGCTTGAGGATGCCGAGTGCGGCGCGAATCTTGAGAACGCGCACATCACCCAGTCGCGCCAGGCGCGCCAGCGTGGGCAACAGTGCCAGCCCGGCCAGGCAACTCGCCGACATACCATAGACGCTCCAGACGATCCACGGCTCGAGTGTCACCGGCGACAACACCACCGCCAGGCACGCCAGCGCCAGCAGCACCAGCAAGCCGCTGAAGCGATCGAGAAAGACGCACAGGAAGGCGTTGAGCCGGCGTCCCGACTGGCCATTGAGATACCAGGCGCGCACGAAGTCGCCCCCCACCGAGGTGGGCAGCAGCAAGTTGAAATACATGCCGATGAAGTAGTAGCCGAGCATCTGCCGGAAGGAGTGCTCGAACCCCAGCGCCCGCGCCATCTGTTGCCAGCGCAGCGTGCTGAAGATCTGACCGACGACGTAAAGCGCCGCCGCCGCGCACCACCATTCCAGCTTCAACGAGGCGAACGCCTGCGCGAACTTCGCCCAGTCCGTTCGCCAGGCCACCAGCCCCAGCAACACGCCGCTCACCGCCAGTCGAATCAGCCTACTCACGAAATACCAGCTCCTGTTCCAGGGGTTGCGATCCGGTCTGGAAGAACCAGCCGTTGCGTTGATCGAGCATGTCCACGAACAGCCGGTAGCGGCCGGCCGGCACCGATGGCACTACCAGATCGAACTCATACATCTCTCCCGGCGCAACGTGCCTCTCGAGCAGGCCCCACTTGCCGGAATGCACGACGCGGTCTCCATCGTCGAAGAGGTTGAAGCCGACCTGTGTCGCGGAGGTCAGTCCCGGCTTGAGCTGCCAGGGCTCCGTGCCGGTGTTGCGCAGGCGCAGGCGAAAACCGGTGGGACGGCCCGCTTGCAACCCGGACGAGCGGCAAGTGACTTGCTCGACGGCATAGTCGCGACCGCCGCAGCGATACTCTTCGAGTAGCCAGTGCCGGAAAAGTTCGGGCGCATGATCGTCGTCGCGCTCGCGCAACCACGACTGATACTGATCGAAGACGCGGTCGAGCCAGCCGGGCCTGCCAATGGCGAGGTGCCCGTAACGCAGCCCGAGTTGCCGCCGCGCCTCGGCGAACGGCGTCTCCGTCTTGAGCAGCAGGTAAGCGGCACAGGCCAGGCCGGTCCGGTCGGCGCCGCGGTAACAATGCACGAACAGCGGATACTCCGCGGCGTCGAATACCTCCACCAGCCGCCGCAGTTCTTGCGTGGCCGGCAACCGCCCCGACGACAGGCAGATGTCTTCCTGGTTGATCCCCAGTCGCTGCACGGCCGCGGTCTGGCCGCGATGCCAGTCAGCGTCGTCACAGCAGCCGCGCAGGTTCACGACCGTGCGGATACCATGCCGCGCCACGAGATCTTCGATCTGCGCGCCGCTGCGCTGGGCCCCGCGATAGACCTTGCCTTCAACCACCGTGTGCAGGTTCGCTCCCAGAAACACCCGCCAGGCCTCCGTTCCAGCCCCGATCAGCAAGGCAACGATGACAAGGATGACACAGGGCCGGCTCCATGTGTGCCAACTCCAGGCACGCCGACAGGTCGAGTGCATTGATGTCGCGCAAGGGGTGCTCGCCGGCATGATCGCTCCTCCCGCCCGGCTCACGCCGGCGGATCGGGCGGAATCATGTCAAATCCGCGGGCAAAGGGCTAGACCTGTTGAGCTCACGAGGCCAAGGTTTATCCAGATTGCCACCAAGGGCTGCCAGGCCGTGTCCCGGGGCCAAGTAGACGACCTCGGGTTGGCCTCGCAGAAAGTTGCAGGCCAAGAGCCCACCCCCCACGTGGCCTGCAACTCGTCGTCGCAATCAGTTGCTTGTGAGCTACTTACGGCACGCATCCGAGTTCCAGGCCAAGTTGTGCGTGGGAGGGGGTACGATTTCTGGAGCAAATGCGCCGACGGATGGGCAAATTGCGAATTCTAAATTGATTCTTGCAATTTCGGTATTTTCGTGTAACCTCGCAGGTGGCCTCGACGGAATAGAGGGGTAGGAAGGCCCAGCCATGCCCAACCCCGATACCGAGGTTCTGCTCGAACGCGTCGCCCACGGCGACCGGCAGGCCCGCAATCACCTGCTGGACCGGTACCGCAGCCGGCTGCGTGAGGTTGTCGCCGTGCGGCTGGATCGCCGCGTCGCCGCCCGCGTCGATCCTTCCGACGTCGTCCAGGAGACGCTGGTCGAGGCCCACCGCCGCCTCGACGACTACCTGTCCTCCCGGCCAATGCCCTTCTATCCCTGGCTGCGCCGGCTGGCACTCGACCGCCTGGTCGACCTGCACCGCCGCCATCTCCGCTCGAAGCGCCGCAGCGTTCGCCGCGAGGCCGGGCATCACCGATTGCTGCCGGACGAATCCGTTTCCGACCTGGCCGAGAGGCTGCTGGCCCGGGGGAGCAGCCCGAGTGCCGGCCTGCACCGCGAGGACGACCACGCCAGGCTACACGCCCTCCTGCGGCAGCTGCCGGATGACGTTCGCGAACTGCTGGTCATGCGCCACCTGGAGCACCTCTCGGTGCGCGACATTGCCGCCATCCTCGGCATCAGCGAGGGGGCCGTCAAGGTGCGCCACGTCCGCGCCCTGGCACGTGTCCGGCAACTCCTTGAACCACCAACCGATGAGAATTGACGATGATCCCCGAAAGATCCTCCGCCGTCATCAACGGGCTATCCGATCCGGTCGTGGCCGACCTGGTCGAGGAACTCACCGCGAAGTTGCAGGGTGGCGCCACGGTGGACATCGACGCCTTCCTCGCAGCACACCCGGACCAGGCCGACGCCCTCCGGCAATTGCTCCCGGCCCTGGAACTCGTTGCCCTCGCCTCGTCCGTGTCGGGGAAGGCAAGGTTGCTAGACCTGCCTGCCGACGAAACGCCACACCTCCTCGGCGACTTCCGCATCATCCGCGAGGTAGGCCGCGGCGGCATGGGCGTCGTCTACGAGGCGGAGCAGGTGTCGCTCAACCGGCGCGTGGCCCTGAAGGTCCTCCCCTTCGCCGCGACCCTTGACCCACGGCAATTGCAACGCTTCAAGAATGAAGCCCAGGCCGCCGCCCAGCTGCATCACACCAACATGGTCCCGGTGCACTACGTCGGCTGCGAGCGCGGCACGCACTTCTATGCGATGCAGTTCATCGATGGCGTGACGCTGGCGGCCGCGATTGCAGATTTGAGATTGCAGATTGCAGATTTGAAGAAGCCGGACAAGAAGCCAGATGCCGACGCCACCCGCGCCTATCCGGCGCCGGCCGTCGAAGCAATCTGCAATCTGAAATCTGAGATCTGCAATCCCACCATAATCGCTCTCTCCACCGAACGCTCGCTCAAGAGCCCGGCCTTCTTCCGCACCGTGGCCCAGCTGGGCATCCAGGCCACCGAGGCGCTCGACTACGCCCACCAGGTCGGCATCGTCCACCGCGACATCAAACCCGCCAACCTGATGCTGGAAACTTCCTCTCCCCTCTCCTTCGGGAGAGGGGTCGGGGGTGAGGGGAAAGCAAGCGAAGGCCACCTCCGCCTCTGGGTCACCGACTTCGGCCTCGCCCACATCCAGCACGCCGAGGGCGCCATCACCATGAGCGGCGACCTGATCGGCACGCTCCGCTACATGAGCCCCGAGCAAGCTCTCGCCAAGCGCGTCCTCATCGACCACCGCACCGACATCTCCTCCCTGGGCGCGACCCTCTATGAGCTGCTGACGTTGGAGCCGGTCTTCCATGGCCGCGACCGCCAGGACCTCCTCCGCCAAATCGCCTTCGACGACCCGCGCCCGCCCCGCAAGCTGAACAAGGCCATCCCCGCCGAGCTGGAAACCATCGTCATGAAGGCGCTGGAGAAGAACCCAGCGGACCGCTACGCCACGGCGCAGGAGATGGCGGACGATTTGCGGCACTATCTGCACGATGAGCCGATCCGGGCACGGCGGCCGAGGATGGTGCAACGAGTGCGCAAGTGGGGTCGGCGGCACAACGTGCTGACGGCCGGCGTGGCCGTCTTCCTGCTGACGGCGCTTCTGTTCGGCGGCGGCGCGCTGGTGCGCGAGTGGAGCGCGGCAACGGTTCGGCAGCGCGAGGCCGACCTGAAGGCCAGCGCGGCCATGGACCAGGTCCGCGACAAGGTCCGCACGGGACGCGACGCCAACGACCTGGCCCTGCTGGCCGACGCGCACAAAGACGCGCACCGCGCCGCCGACACGGCCGCGGGGGCCAGGCCCGAGGTACGGGAGGAGGCCCAGGCGCTGCGGCAGGAGGTCGAGGACACGCTCGCGGCCGCGAAAAAGCACGCCGACCTGACGGCCGCTCTGCTGGACGTCAGCGAACCACGCGAGACGAAGACTTACCTGAGGGACGACAAGGGCGTGATGATGACCCTGGCCCAGCCCAGCTCCGACGAGCAGTTCGCCGCGGCGTTCCGCCGCTGGGGGGCCGACGTTGACCGCCTGCCGCCGGCCCAGCTGCTGGCGCGGCTGCAGGCGCTGCCGGGCCCCGTGCTGCACGAGGTGGTGTCCGGCCTGGACGCGTGGGCGCAGGAGCGGCGGCGCCAGAAGCGCCCGGAGGCGGAGTGGCGGCGGCCGCACGCCCTGGCGGAGCAGCTAGACGGCGAGGCCCGCCGCCAGGAAATCCGCCGGATCGGGGCGAGCGGCCAGCCGCAGGAAGGGCGGGCCCGGCTGGAGGAGCTGGCCGGGCAGATGGACGTGCGCCAGGAGCCGGTGTTGGGGCTGGTGCTGCTGGCCCGGGCCCTGGAGGGGGCGGGGTCGTCGGCCGCGGCCGAGGGGTTGCTGCGCACGGCGCTAACAGCGCGTCCGGGCGAGGTGGTGCTGCTGGACGGCCTGGGGAAGCTTCTGGAGCGGCAGCGGCCGCCCCGGTGGGGGGAGGCCATTGAATGTTACCGGGCGATCCGCGTGGCGCGTCCGGGTACGGGCATCGCCCTGGCAATGGCGCTGGTGAAGGCCGGCCGCGCGGCCGAGGGGGAGGAGGTGCTTCGCGACCTGGCACGGCGGCAACCGCACAACCCGGAGATGCATTTCTACCTCGGCTACGCCCTGGCTGATCAGAAGAAGCTGGGCGAGGCGGTCGCCGCCTACCACAAGGCCATCGACCTCGAGCCCGACGACCCCGACGCCTACAACAACCTGGGCGTCGTCCTGTGCGACGAACTGAAAGCATATGACAAGGCCATCGCATCGTTCCGCAAGGTGATCGACCTGAAACCCACCTACGCGGAGGCGCACTTCAACCTCGGCAACGCCCTGTATTACCAAAAGAAGCTGGGCGAGGCGGTGGCCGCCTACCGCAAGGCCATCGACCTCAAGCCCGACTACCCCGATGCGCACCACAACCTGGCCTGCGCCCTGCGTGATCAGAAGAAGCTAGCCGAAGCCGTGGCCGCCTTCCGCAAGGCCATCGACCTCAAGCCCGACGACCCCGACGCCTACAACAACCTGGGCGTCGTCCTGTGCGACGAACTGAAAGCATATGACAAGGCCATCGCGTCGTTCCGCAAGGTTATCGATCTCAAACCCAACTGCGCCGTGGCGCACTACAACCTCGGCAACGCCCTGCGTAAGCAGAATAGACTGGATGAGGCGGTGGCCGCCTACCGCAAGGCCCTCGAGCTCCAGCCCGACTACCCCTTCGCGTACTGCAACCTCGGCATCGCTCTGATAGAACAGAAGAAGCTGGGCGAGGCGGTGGCCGCCTTGCGCAAGGCCATCGACCTCAAGGCCGACTTCCCCTTCGCGTACTGCAACCTCGGCAACGCCCTGCGTAAGCAGAATAGACTGGATGAGGCGGTGGCCGCCTACCGCAAGGCCATCGACCTCCAGCCCGACTTCCCCACGCCGTACAGCAACCTCGGCGACACTCTGCGTGAGCAGAAGAAGCTGGGCGAGGCGGTGGCCGCCTTGCGCAAGGCCGACCAGCTGCTGCCCGGTCACCCGGTCATCCGGAACAACCTGCGTCTCACGGAACGCTGGCTTGAGCTCGACAGGAAACTCCCCGCGTTTCTGCCCGGGAAGGAAATGGTCCAAAGCGCAGATGAACAGATCGAGCTGGCCGGATTCTCTGCTTCCTACAAGGAGAATTACCGCGCCGCAGCCTCGCTGTACGCCGACGCTTTCGCCGCCGAGCCGAAACTGGTCGCCGACTTGAATGCTCAACACCGCTACAACGCCGCCTGCGCCGCCGCCCTGGCCGGCTGCGGAAAGGGCCAGGACGCCGACAATGTCGAACTGAAAGATCGCGCCAAGCTGCGGCAACAAGCTCTCGACTGGTTGCAGGCCGATTTGAAAGCCTATCAGCAAGCCTTGGAAAGCTCCGCGAACAAAGCTGGGCCTGGCATCGCCAGCGGATGAACCACTGGCTCGGAGACGCCGACTTCGCCGGCGTGCGCGGGTCGGATGCCCTGGGCCGGCTGCCGGAAAGCGAACGGCAGCAATGGCAGAAGTTGTGGCAAGAGGTGGCAGCCCTGCAGAAGTCTGCGAGCCAAGCGCCGCAGCTTGCAACGCCGAAGAGCGACCTGAAGCAAATCCTCGCCCTGGCCCGTGAGGGAATACACGACGATGCCGTCAACCAGGCCATGCGATTGGCCAGCGAGGCCGACCATTCCGCCTCCTTCCTCCACGACTGGTCCCGCGTCTACGCCCTCTCGGCCGCCGCCGTCAAGAACGATGCCCGGCTGCACGGTCATTACACGAGCACGGCCATCGAGCTTCTGCGCCAGGCCGTGGCCAACGGTTGGCGCGGCCCGGCCAGGCTGAGAAACGACGACGACTTCCGGGAGCTGCGCCCGCTGACCGACTTCCAGCGGCTGGCGAGCGAGATGGAGAAGAGGAAATGAGCTTCGAGTGTCGGGTCGCACTATTAGGAGCCCCGTTCACGGGGCTTGCCGCGAAGCGGTGTAAGCCCGCCGTTAACGGCGGGTACCGAGGGGCCACGGCCACCGCCGGGCAGCCCCGTTTACGGGGCTTCTCGCGGTTCGGCTTCAGCCATCGTGAGGCGGCATGTGGACAATGGTGCGGCTCGAAGGAAAGGCTAAAGCCAAGCTGCGAGAAGCCCCGTGAACGGGGCTCGGGACTGGGAGAGAGCGCAGTGACAACCCGCCGTCAACGCCGGGCCGAATACCGCTGACGCGGCAAGC
>Ga0194121_10002669_pt1 | contig 28083 bp, 30 predicted proteins | sample TA2MahCa50mmetaG_FD_148609 | JGI IMG/M metagenome (GOLD analysis project Ga0194121, IMG submission 148609) | Freshwater microbial communities from Lake Tanganyika, Tanzania - TA2015020 Mahale Deep Cast 50m | ecosystem: Environmental > Aquatic > Freshwater > Lake | place: Tanzania: Lake...
ATCGGCGACGGCACCTCGGTGTCGATCTTGTCGGTGGAGACTTCAAAGAGCGGCTCGTCGACCTTCACCACATCGCCGACGTTCTTGAACCAACGGGTGATCGTGCCTTCGGTGACGGTTTCACCAAGTTGCGGAAGTACGACTTCAGCCATGGTTCTGTGACTCCTCTCCTATGCGTTGATGCTGCGGCCGGTGAGCGACAGCACCGTCTCGCCGAACAATTCGGTGAGGCTCGGGTGGGGTTGGATGAATTCGGCGATCTCATCGACGGTCGCTTCCCAGTTCACGGCGAGATAGCCGCCCGACAACTGCTCCGTGACCCACGGGCCCACCATGTGCACTCCGAGCACCTGACCGGCCCGACCGTCACGATCCTTCTTTGCGATGATCTTGACGAGGCCATCGGGTTCACCGAGAATCATCGCCCGCGAGTTCGCGCGGAACTGATGCTTGGCGACGACTACATCATGCCCGGCGGCGCGTGCTTCTTCTTCTGACGGCCCGGCCCACGCGACTTCGGGATGACAATAAATTGCCCACGGCACACGGTCGTACATCACCGGGTACACCTTCTCGCCGCGCAGATGTTTCACGGCGACGATCGCCTCGGCATACGCGACGTGCGCAAGTTGTGCGGTGGCGATGAGGTCGCCAACGGCGTACACGTTCGGCTCACCGGTGCGACAGAACTCGTCGACCTCCACGAAGCCGCCCTTGCTCACCGTCACCTTGGTGCCCGCCAAACCCAGTTCATCCGCATAGGGGCGACGACCGACCGACACGACGACGGCATCAACCTCGAGCGACTCGCCCTCGCCGAACGACACGACGGTGCCACCCGATGCGTTCGGCTTGTGTCCGGTGACCTTCACGCCCGTGCGAATGTCGATGTTCTTCTTCTTGAACGACTTCACCACAACGTTGGCGACATCGGGGTCGAGACCGGGCAAGATCTTCGGCAGTTCCTCGAGAATCGCGACCGACGCACCGAGGTCGGCAAAGCATGACGCGAACTCACAGCCGATCGCGCCACCGCCAATCACTGCAATACGCGAAGGAATCTTGTCGAGCGCCAACACTTCGTCGCTCGTCATGATTGGGCCGCCAACTGCAAAACCAGGGATCGTGCGCGGCACCGAACCGGCAGCAAGAATCACACTCGCACCAACGACCTGCTTGCTACTGCCGTCGTTCGACTTCACGGTCACGGTGCGATCCGCACCGAGCGAGCCCGCGCCGAGCAGATACGTGACCTTCTTACTTCTGGTGAGTCCGGTCAAGCCCTTCACGAGACCATTGACGATCGTTTGCTTGCGGGCCTGGGTGACGGCGAAGTTCACGCTCGGCGCCGTCGACTCAACTCCGAAATCCTTGGCGTGGGCAACATGGCGGAACACCGCCGCACTCTCCAAGAACGCCTTCGCTGGGATGCAACCACGGTTCAAACAGGTGCCGCCGATGGTATCTTTTTCGACCAGCGCCACCTTCATGCCGGCTGATGCGGCAAAAAACGCCGAGGCGTACCCGCCCGGACCTCCGCCGACTACGACGAGATCGAATTGTTCGGCAGGCACGCCCATTTACGGTAGCGGTTTGCGCACCGCATGAACTCAATGCGCTCCATCACGAGCCCAACCACTGATGCTTCTCACCGTCGCTTGCCCACACGATTGTTGGCGTTCCGACCGCCACCACGAACTCGATCGTGCATGAGACAACTTCGGCAGTGGTCGGACAATCCGCCGAGCCGACGGGCCTGGTGATCTCACCATCGGCGAGCATCGACCAGCCAGCAAGCGGTGTCGCGCCGCGCAAACCACTCATCGTCACGTTCACCAGAGTTCGCTCCTGCGTTACCTGAACTTCGTTCACGCGCACCGTGACGTCGCCGACGACGGCAGTCATGCCGATCTTGAGCAGATTCGGCGTCGCATCACTGTTGTTCGCCGTTTGCAGCAGCTTGGCCGTGCCGGCAACGAGGATCAACAGCCCACACACGAGACTCACGATGATGAGTTTGCGTGTGCTCACGCCGTTGAGCGTACGACGCCCACTGGTCAATAGTCTCAACGCCGTGGGTCTGCGCGACTTCTTTAACAAGGGCGGCGCTTCACGATCGGAGCTCATCGCAGAGCGGCTCTCCGACCAGTTCGCGCATCTCCATCTTGTCTTGCTGGCCGACATGCCGCTGCGTGAACGCGTGGAAGTTTGTGGCGAGATCCGACGCATGACCGTGAAGCCGCGCGCGGGAATCCCCGCCGTTGAAGTGGAGATCAGCGACGGCACGGGCGAACTCACCGTCATCTTCAGTGGGCGCCAGAGCATCCCCGGCATCGGTCACAATCGATGTATCACCGTGTATGGCGTGGCCCACACCGAGGGCACGCGACGCGTGATGCTGAACCCGCGGTATCGGTTGTTGCCGCGACCCGGACAGTAACAGCCGCGACTGCGTACTCGTCAGCCGACGAGCAGCTTCGACACCGCGGCTTCGGCGTCTTCGGTGATGAGTGCCATCACTTCGTCGCCGGGTCGCAGCACCGTGTCCGGGGTCGGAACCATCACCCGCTCGGCGCGAACGACGGCAACGATCGTCGCACTGCGCGGCAACACGAGTTCAGACAACGCCTTGTTCGCTGCCGGCGACGTGTCGGCAAGTGTCACTTCAACGAGTTCCGCCTTGCCACCTTTCAGTTGCATGAGTCGCACGAAGTTGCCGACCGACGTGGCTTCTTGCACGAGGCTCGTGATGAGGTGCGGCGTCGACACCGACACATCAACACCCCACATCTGGTTGAACATCCAGTAGTTCTTCGGATTGTTCACTCGCGCCACGACGCGAGGCACGCCGAACTCCTGCTTCGCGAGCAGGGAGACAACGAGGTTGTCTTCGTCGTCGCCGGTGACCGACGCGACGACTTCCGCCGATCGAGTATCTACCGCGTCGAGTACGGCGTAATCGCACGCATCGCCGAAGTGCCATTCGATGCCAGTTGACTCTGCGCGAGACTGGTACTCGCGCAACGTGGCGCGGTCGTTCTCGATGATCGTCACGCTGTGCCCCGCCATCACCATCTCACGCGCAGTGAAACGGCCGACACTGCCGCCGCCGGCGATGATTACCTTCATTCGCCGCTCACCGGGCCTCTCGTCAAGAAGTCATCGAGGGCTGCAATCTCCGCGTTCGCAATCGCTACGTACATCACGTCACCTTGCTGTACGAGTACGTCGTCAGAAATCATCAGCGCCTTGCCGTAGCGACGCACGCCAACCACTCGCCCGGGCCCCGAGTTAATGCGTATCATACGCTCGCCCACCCACGAGTCAACGGCAAGACGTTCGACGATCGATAGCTCGGCACTCGGGTCGGTCCACTCCACGGCGGGGCGATCAGTCATGATGCGTCGTAACACTCGCTCGGCCGTCCACTTGACCGTGGCGACAGTGGCAATGCCGAGGCGCTCGTAGATCTCTGCCCGCTTCGGGTCGTAGATGCGGGCCACGACGCGCTCGATGCCGTAGCGCTCACGACCGACTCGAGCAATCAGGATGTTCGAGTTGTCGCCACTCGTCACCGCAACCAGTGCATCAGCACGCTCAATGCCGGCCGCCACGAGGATGTCGCGGTCGAAACCGATGCCGACCACGGTCTGACCGGTGAAGTCGTCACCAAGCCGCAGGAATGCATCCGCGCGACGATCAACGACGGCGACGGTGTTGCCCGTCGCACAAAGTTCGCGCGCCAGTGTGGAACCGACACGTCCGCATCCAACGATTACAACGTGCACGAACTACCATCGTATCCGCGCCGAATTCAGGGCGTTAGCGCAAGGACGCAGCCGAATGTCACCAAAGACCATCGATCGCCGCACCGGCTTCGCGCGCTGGAAGGAACGCCTCATCGGGCAGCCCATCGCCTCTCAACTTGATACACATCACCGGTTGAAGAAGCGCGTTGCTCTGCCGATTTTCGCCAGCGACGCAATCTCCAGCACCGCCTATGCCACCGAAGAGATCCTGATCGTCTTCCTGTCGTTGGCAGCCATCGGTATGTCCGCCTACGACAACCTCGTACCGATTGCGCTGATGGTCGTCGTCTTGCTCGCGATAGTTGTCAACAGTTACCGGCAGACCATTCACGCCTACCCGCACGGGGGTGGCAGTTACATCGTCGCAAAGGACAATCTCGGCAAGTACCCGTCGCTCGTTTCCGGGTCAGCGATGCTCGTTGACTACGTCCTCACCGTTGCAGTTTCGGTATCGGGTGGTGTGGCTGCGATCATCTCGGCATTCAACGGGCTGGCGCCGTACCGAGTCTGGATGTGCGTCGGCTTCATCGTCCTAATTACCTTCGCCAACTTGCGCGGTGTACGCGAGTCTGGCGCACTCTTCGCACCGCCAACATATCTCTACGTGGTGAGTCTCGCCGCGTTGATTCTCGTCGGGCTGTACCGCGTGTACTTTCAGGATCTCGGGCCGATTGCGCACACCGGCGAGGTTGAACGTGAGTTGTTGGAAGGCCAAAAGGCACTCACATTGTTCTATTTCTTGAAGGCGTTCTCGTCAGGCGCGGTCGCACTCACCGGCATCGAGGCGGTTGCCGACGGTGTACCGGCGTTCGAAAAGCCGGAGCCCAAGAATGCGGCCAAGACGCTCATCATGATGGCGGTCATTCTCGGCGTCTCCTTCTTCGGCTTGAGCTTTCTCGCTCAGCATCTCGAACCGTTGAAGGATCACGAAGGGAGCATCAAGGACACGGTGCTCGCCCAGATGGCCGAGCAGGTGTACGGCGGACGTAACATCTTCTTTTTTGTGACGCAATTCGCGACATTCGGAATTCTCATTCTCGCTGCCAATACCGCATACGCCGACTTTCCACGATTGTCGTCGGTAATTGCCAGAGACAGTTTCTTGCCGCGTCAATTCGCAAATCGCGGGGACCGCCTCGTCTTCAGTAATGGCATCATCTTCCTCGGCCTTGCCGCGTCGGGTCTCGTCATCGCCTTCGGTGGAATCGTCAACGCGCTGATACCGCTGTACGCCGTTGGCGTCTTCACCGGCTTCACCATCAGTCAGACCGGAATGTTGGTGCGACTCATACGCCGCAAAGAGAAGTCGTGGCCACTGAAGGCCTTCTTCACTGGTGTTGGGGCACTCACGACGTTTGCGGTCGCGATGGCGGTCGTCATCGTCAAGTTCACAGACGGCGCATGGATTCCGGCAGTGGTCATCCCATCGATGATCTTCTTCTTCACCGGGATCAACAAGCATTATGTGCGTGTGCGGCAGTTCCTGAAAGTTGCCGATCAGCAAGTACCGCCGTTCCGCACCCACTTCGTCGTGGTGCTCGTGGGCTCGGTGAATGCCGGAGTTGCCCAAGCGGTGAAATATGCAGTGAGCCTGCGACCTGAACGATTGTTGGCGCTCAGCATCGTGGGTTCGAGCGAGGAGTCAGACACATTGATTAGGGACTGGCAGCAGATGTTCCCGCATGTCGACATCGTCACCACGGTCGACGACTACCGAAACCTCACCGACAAGGTGATGGAAGAAATTGAACACCTTGACGGTCTGCAGCCAGACGACATCATCACCGTCATCATCCCTGAATTCGTCACGAGCGTGCGTTCGCAGTGGTTGCACAACCAATCTGCGCTGGCGATCAAGGCGCGGTTGCTGTTCCGCCCCAACACGGTGGTGACGTCGATTCCAATCGTGATTCCGTGAAATCGTGACTCCGTAGTCTCGCGCCGTCATCCACATCGCAAGTTCCACGGCATTCAAGCGAGTGACGAGGCGTAGCCTCTAGCGCATGCGCATCGTCGTTTCCGGGGCGAGCGGACTCATCGGTTCGGCTCTCGTTCCGCAACTCGCCGCTCACGGCCATGAAGTAACCCGTCTCGTTCGCCGAGCGGCGCGGGCCGGGGAATCCCAGTGGGACCCCGCCCGTGGTGTGATTGACGCCGAACTCGTCGGCACTGCCGATGCCATCATCCATCTCTCGGGGGCCGGCATCGGCGACAAGCGTTGGTCGAACTCGTACAAGCGCGAGATTCTCGACAGCCGCGTGAGGAGCACCAAACTGCTCGCCTCGGTGATTGCGGGCGCGGCAAGGCGACCGAGCATTTTTCTCGCTGGCTCCGCGATCGGCTGGTACGGCGCGCGGGGCGACGAAGTGCTCGACGAAACCTCCTCAGCCGGCACGGGGTTTCTCGCCGATGTGTGCAAGGAGTGGGAAGCCGCAGCGGCCGGCGCCGGAACCCGAACCGTGTTCTTGCGCACGGGCATCGTTCTCTCGCCCAAGGGTGGTGCGCTGAAGAAACAACTGCCGCTGTTTCGCGCTGGTCTCGGCGGCAAGTTCGGACGCGGTGACCAGTGGCAAAGTTGGATATCGATCGACGACGAAGTTGCGGCAATCGACTACTTGCTGACGGCCAATGTGAGTGGGGCGGTGAATCTCACGGCACCGGCTGCGGTCACGAACGCCGACTTCGCGAAGGTGCTCGGCAAGGTGCTCGGTCGCCCGGCCATGCTGCCGGTCCCGGCGATTGGTCCGAAGCTGCTGCTCGGTGGCGAACTCGCCGATGCGCTGCTCTTCACGGGGCAGCGCGTGATTCCGCGGGTGTTGTCGTCGGCTGGTTACCAGTTCACGCACCCGACGTTGGAGATCGCGCTGCGCGCACTGCTCGCACGATGAGGCCGCGTTCTCTTTCCGCGCGATGAGCCAACTCCCTGCCCGCGTCGACGTCGTCGTCATCGGTGCCGGGCTCGCCGGCTTGGCTGCGGCGCGACACCTCCACGCAAAGTCGTTCAACGTGGCAGTGCTCGAGTCGCAGGACGACGTCGGTGGTCGCGTGCGCACCGACATCGTCGACGGCTTCCGACTGGATCGCGGGTTTCAGATCTTGCTCACGGCATACCCGGAGTTGCGCCGCCAAGTCGATCTCGGGGCGCTCGACATCCACAACTTCGACCCAGGCGCATTGGTGATGATGCACGGCAAGTCGTACACGGTGAGTGATCCGTTCCGCGCGCCACGCACGTTGCTCGGCACCGTCCGTGCACCGATCGGCTCGGTGGCCGACAAGGCACGAATCGCGATGTTGCGCGCCCGCACGCTGCGCGGCGACCCGCGCGAGTTGTTGCGCGGCCAAGACCTGCCCACCGTCGTGGCGCTGCGGCGTGCCGGGTTCTCGCAGACGATGATCAACCGCTTCTTCCGCCCACTCTTTGGCGGTATCCAACTTGATCCGTCGCTCGCGACATCACGACGAATGTTCGACATCATCTTCCGCAGTCTCGGTCAGGGCGATGCCGGCGTTCCACGCTTGGGGATGAACGCACTTCCCCGTCAGATGGCGGGGCGGCTGCCAGGTCTCGTGCACCTCAACACCTCCGTGGCGTCGATTGACGGACGCACGGTCATCACCGCAGATGCCCGACGAATCGAGAGTCGCGCAGTGATCGTGGCAACCGATTTGCCGTCGGCGCGCAGCCTCGTCGCTTTACCCGAGCGGGCATCGCGGCGCGCTGGTGCCGTGTACTTCGCCGCCGACAAACCACCGACATCATCGAAACTCGTGATACTCGACGGCTCGGGCAAGGGGCCGGTGCTGAACGCCGCAGTGATGAGCAATGTTGCGCCGAGCTACGCGCCGGCTGGCAAGCATCTCGTGGTGGCGGCGATGCCCGATGTGATCGATGGCGACCTTGAATCACTGGCGCGCGATCAGATGCGTTCGTGGTGGGGGTCGCACGTCGATGCGTGGCGCCATCTGCGCACCTATCGCATCGCGCACGCCGGTGTCGAGCAGCGTCCGCCGTTCAACCCGAAGCGCAACATCGCGCTCGGCAACGGTGTCTTTGTCTGCGGCGATCATCGCGACACCGGCTCGTTGCAGGGTGCGATGTTCTCGGGTCGTCGTTGCGGCGAACTCGTGGCAGGCGCGCTCGCCTAGCGTCGTAGGCATGTCGAACGCACCCACGAGCCCAGCCCACGATCCGCAACGCAAACTCGTGTCGGTGTCACAGTTCGTGCCGGCTGCCGCCGCACAAATCTTCGACCTGCTGGCGACTCCGAGCATGCACTCAGTCATCGACGGTTCGGGCAGTGTGCGAGCAAAACTCAGTGGACCCGAACGTCTCGCGCTCGGCGCCAAGTTCGGGATGTCGATGCGCCTCGGCATGCCGTACCGCGTCACCAACACCGTCGTGGAATTCGACGAGGGCCGTCGCATCGGCTGGCGACATTTCGGCGGGCACGTGTGGCGCTATCTGTTGGAGCCCGTCGAAGGTGGCACGCTCGTGACGGAGCAGTTCGACTATTCGACGAACCGTGCCAACTGGTTCCTTAGGGCCATGAATGCGATTGCGACGAACGAAGTGTCGATGCGCAAGACGCTGCTGAATCTCGCCAAGCACTTCTCGTGACCGACCTCCCCGCGGGCTTCGTCGCGCGCGCTGCGAACTTCGGTATCAAGGACGACTCACTCGACTTCATCACGGTCATCGGCCCCGCCGGCACGACCGGTGCATCAATGTTCACCAAGAGTCGCTTTGCCGGTGCGAGCGTCACGCTCAGTCGTGAATTGGCGTCGCATGGCACGACACGCGGCGTTGTCGTGTTGTCGAAGAACTCCAACGTCGCCACCGGCGACGAGGGCATGAGCAACGCACGCGAGATCATCAAGCGGATGGCGGCCTTTCACAACTGTGACGACGACAACCTCGTCATCGCTTCCACCGGCGTGATCGGGCGCCAGTATCCGATGGCCAAGATTCGCGACGGCATCGCAGCGCTCGGTGGCGCCGGCGAAACACGCGATGCTGCACTCGTTGCCCGCGCCATCATGACCACCGACACGCGACCAAAACTCGCCGAGGCGACAATTTCCGGAACTCAGGCCCGCGTGGTAGGCGTCGCCAAGGGTGTCGGGATGATCGAACCCGACATGGCAACGCATATCTCGCTGGTATTCACCGACGCTGCGGTAGGTCGCGCCGAACTTGAGATGGCGTTTCGCTGGTGCGTCGAGCGCACGTTCAACCGGGTGTCGATCGATACCGACACATCGACGAGCGACACGACCGTGTGCCTCGCGAGCGGCGCCGCCGGGGCGGTGCGGCCTGATGCGTTTCGCACGGCGCTCTACGACGTGCTGCTGTCACTCACCAAACAGATCGCCCGCGACGGCGAGGGTGCCGAGCGGGTCATCGAGGTGCACGTTGACGAGGCCTGCGACGAAGAGCAAGCCGTCACCGTTGCACGAGCCATCGTGAACTCTCCCCTCGTGAAGACGGCCGTGCACGGGGCCGACCCGAACTGGGGCCGCGTGGCGATGGCCATCGGCAAGTGTTCGCAGTATCTCGACATCGATCAACGGCGAGTGGTCATTCGTTTCGGCGACCAAGAGGTGTACCCACGACAACTCGATGCTGCGGGGCTCGCGAACTTGTCTTCATATATGAGGAACGACGAAGTCGTCATCCATGTTTCACTCGGGACGGGCACGAGCCAAGCCACCGTGTGGGGTTGCGACCTCACCGACGGCTACGTGCGCATCAACGCCGACTACACCACCTGAAAGTTTCGCGCGCGAGAGAATTAGGCTCGGCGGTGATGACTTCGGGCAATCAACTCAGCCCGTTGGCGAGTTTTGCGCAACGCGTAAGACGATCTTTCGACTACCGACTCGGCCTGCTGCAGTCGCGAGTCATGTGCGAGGTGAAGGAGCGTCGACTCTCTCTCCACGACCGACAACATGAGCAGTCGGCGCACTACTCGCGGCTGGGTTTGAATCGAGGCGTCGGGATGGAGGCAATCAGCAACGCACTTTATGCCGCCGGGCTCGGCACCTTCAGCGAGGACGATGACATGTTTTCTGAGCATCTCGTGCTGCTCGGCGCGCTCTCGCGCGGCGCTGGTGAACCGAAGGAGATTCTTGAAGTTGGCACCTACGACGGTCGCACGGCGCTGATTCTCAGCCATCTCTTCCCCAGCGCCACCATCACGACCATCGATCTCCCCCCGAATGATCCGGTCTACGGTGCCAGCTACGAAGTCGCGCGATCAAAAGAGTTCGTGACCAGGCGGAATGAGTACCTCGGCCGTAACCAGCGGGTGAAGTTCGTCGAAATCAATTCGCTGGGCCTAACACGCAAACAGGAGACGAGGGCGTACGACCTGATTTGGGTGGACGGTGACCACGACTTCCCGACAGTGGGAATCGACCTCGCCAACGCCGTGCGACTCCTACGGCCGGGCGGCTATCTCCTCTGCGACGATGTGGTCACTGCGAAGCCGTCGCGGTCTACGACGTATCTCTCCGATGCTGCACATCGCACGCTGACGGCACTCTGGCGAGCCGATTTGATTGAGCAGCCGACATACATCTATAAGCGGTTGGGTAAACGACATCAGCATCCGAGGAAGTTCGTGGCGATTACGACTACACGAGTAGCGAGTCGAGCCACGTGATCGTTTCGGCGCGGTAGTCGTAGACGCTCTTGTATCGCGCGAGGGCGTCGGGTAGGCGCGCCACGAGTTCGCGCAGGGTGCGCACCACCTCGGGCCCACGGGTCACGTACGACGACAGCGGTTCTTGAAACCCACGAATGGTGAAGAGAATCCCGCGCGTGCGCGGCAAACGGCGCAGGGTCTCGCGCTCGATGCGAATCCACAACTCCGACGGATGCTCGACGAGTGGCCGGTCGGGCGAAAACGGTTGAAACAGCGCCGGGTGGTCTTCGAGCGTCCAGTTCGCCCGCCAAATCGGCTTCTCGGGTGAAAGTCGGGTGAGTGTCGTATCGACCGCCGCGCCGATGTGCTCGGCATACAGCGCGACGGGCTTGTGTACGGCGAGCATGTCCAAACCGATCTTCTCGGTCAGGCGCCAGCGACTCGGCGAACACACCACGCCGGCGACGAACGGCAATTGTTCACCATCCGGCGTGGCAATCGAACGCAGCACCGTCAAATCATCGGGCACCGCGATCGCGGCATCGACTAGTGCGTCGACGCCGCTGCGTGTGGTGCTCTTGCCCACCCACTCGAGCACCAGTTCGGCGGCTTCCTGCGCCACATCGTGGGCATCATCACGAAATGCGACCACCGAATCGCGGCGCCGCGACAACAACTCGCGCTTCATCGCGATGGTGGGTTCCCACTCTTCGTCGCACACGAACCAATTGGCGAGATCGAGCGGCTTGACACCGACACGGTGACGAAATGAATCTCCGATCAGCTGCGGGATGAGGTCTTCGTGCGGAATGCGCCCCGCATACACGGGCACGGCGGAAGCCGCGTCGAATGGCACGAATGGGTTTCGGTGCGCGACGAATGAGGTCACTGGCACGCGATGATCCGCGTTACTTCGGTGGCATGCGAATGCCGCCGTCGACACGGATGGTCTCGGCGTTCATGTAACTGTTCGTGATGCACTCGACCACCATCGAGGCCAACTCGTCGGACGAACCGAGACGTTGAGGGAACAGCACACCCTTTTGCAGGTTCGCCTTGAACGCTTCGCTCGCATCGCCCTTGCCATAGATCGGGGTGTCGATCAAACCTGGTGCCACGGTGTTGACGCGCACACCGACGACCGCCAGGTCTCGCGCGACGGGCAGGGTCATGCCGACGACACCACCCTTCGATGCGGAGTACGACGCCTGCCCAATCTGCCCGTCGAACGCGGCGACGGAGGCGATGTTCACGATTGCGCCACGCTCACCGTGCGCGAGCGGCTCGTTGCGACTCATCGCCGTGGCGACCACGCGAATGCAGTCGAACGTACCGATGAGGTTGATGGCGATCACCTTCTTGAACGCGTCCAAGTTGGCGGCCGACTCGAGAGTGCCGTCTTTGCCGACGGTGCGCTGCGCCCAGCCGATGCCCGCCGAATTGACGAGTGCGCGAATCGGCCCCATCGACTTGGCCATCTCGACGGCATTCACGATGTCCTGGGTATTCGTGACATCGACCTTGCAGAACGCGCCGCCGATCTCCTTGGCGAGTTCTTCGCCCTTGTCCACCTGCAGGTCGGCGATGACGACCTTGGCGCCCTTCTTGGCGAGCATACGGGCTGTCGCGGCGCCGATTCCGCTGGCTCCGCCGGTGACAATTGCGCTTGAGTTGGTGAGTTCCATGGCGGCGAACGCTAGCGCACGTGTTGGATCGCAGCCACGGCGAGCGCATCGACAAGTTCGTTCATCGGCTCACCGGTGTGGCCGCGCACCCAGCGGAACGTGATGTCACCGCGTTCGCGCACGAGCGCAATGAGTGGCTCCCATAAGTCGCGGTTGGCGATTACTTGGCGCTGCCTGTTCTTCCACCCTCGACGCAGCCAGCCTTCCCACCATGCTTCGTTGAAACACTTCACCACGTACTGACTGTCGGACACCACTTCGATTGGTCCGGGTTGTGTGCCGAGTTCGCGCAACGCGTTGAGGACGGCGAGCAGCTCCATCCGCTGGTTCGTGGTCGACGGCTCAGCCCCGCTGCCCTGCGGTTCGCCGCGCGGTGCGACGGCCCACGCCCAACCACCGGGCCCTGGGTTACCAGAACATGCACCGTCGGTGTACACCACGCGTATAGCCACCCCAGCATCCTTACCGATGGGTACCCGTCGCCGTTGCAGTCGGCGATTGTCGTGCGAGAATGGGCACATGCTGTTTGACGGCTCGGTGCATCAGTTGCCCGACACCGACCCAACCGAAACGCAGGAGTGGCTCGACTCGCTCGACGCCGTCGTCGAAACACAAGGCAAGACTCGCGCCCGCTATCTGATGTCACGGCTGCTTGAGCGCGCCCGCGAGACACAAGTGAGTTTCCCCGCGACCGTGTCGACGCCGTACGTGAACACGATCCCCGCCGAACATGAGCCGTGGTTCCCGGGTGATGAACATCTCGAGCGTCGCATCCGCGCATACATCCGTTGGAATGCGGCGATGATGGTGGTGCGCGCCAACGCCAACGCCGAAGGCATCGGTGGCCACTTGTCGACGTTCGCGTCGTCGGCATCGCTCTACGAAGTCGGCTTCAACCATTTCTTCCGTGGCAAAGACGACGGCCAGGCTGGCGACCACGTCTACTTTCAGGGCCACGCCGCGCCCGGTGTCTACGCACGGGCCTTCCTCGAGCGACGACTCGAAGCCGACGACCTCGATCACTTCCGTCGCGAGATCGGTCGCGGTGGTCGCGGGCTGTCGTCGTATCCGCATCCGCGTCTGATGCCCGAATTCTGGGAGTTTCCCACCGTATCGATGGGTCTCGGCCCCATCACCGCGCTCTACCACGCACGGTTCAACCGTTACCTGACGAACCGCAAGTTGGACGACACCACCGACAGCCGCGTGTGGGCATTCCTCGGTGACGGCGAATGCGACGAACCAGAATCGCTCGGTGCCTTGTCGCTCGCCGCGCGCGAACATCTCGACAACCTCGTCTTCGTCGTCAACTGCAACCTGCAGCGTCTCGACGGGCCGGTGCGCGGCAACGGCAAGATCATCCAAGAACTCGAGGCCGTGTTCCGCGGCGCAGGCTGGAACGTCGTCAAGGTGATCTGGGGCTCGAAGTGGGACGAACTGCTCGCGCGCGACGTGAGCGGGGCGCTACTCAACAAGATGAACACCACCGTCGACGGCGAGTTCCAGCGCTACACCGTCGAGGACGGCAACTACATTCGCGAGAACTTCTTCGGGCCCGACCCGCGCTTGCGCGAGATGGTGTCGCACCTCACCGACGCCGACCTGCAGGCGCTGCCCCGCGGCGGTCACGACTACCGCAAGGTGTACGCCGCGTTCAAGGCGGCCGCCGACAACCTCGGCACGGGTCGCCCGACCGCGATTCTCTGCAAGACGGTGAAGGGATGGACGCTCGGCCCCGAGATCGAAGGCCGTAACGCCACGCACCAGATCAAGAAGATGAACGTCGATCAGTTGCGAGTGCTGCGCGACCGCCTGCATCTCAACGATGAAATCTCCGACGAGATGCTCGAGGGCGACGTGGCGCCGTACTACCGACCGGCGGAAGATTCCGTCGAGTACCAGTACCTCGTCGAGCGTCGCCGCGCGCTCGGTGGTTTCGTGCCCAGGCGCACCGGCACCGCCAAGCGCCGACTCACGCTGCCGAGCGACGACGCCTTCCGCGAGTTCGACGGCGGCAGCGGTCAGCAGTCGGTGAGCACCACGATGGGGTTCACCCGTCTGCTGCGCAATCTTGCGCGCGATGCCTCGTTCGGTGAGCGCGTCGTGCCGATCATCCCCGACGAGGCGCGCACCTTCGGCATGGATTCGCTCTTCCGCGAGCTGAAGATCTACGCGTCGCAGGGTCAGAAATACGAACCTGTCGACCACGACCTGCTGCTCTCCTACAGCGAGTCGACCTCCGGGCAGATTCTCGAAGAGGGCATCACCGAGGCGGGCAGTCTGGCCAGCTTCATCGCCGCCGGCACTGCGTACGCGACGCGCGGCGTGGAGATGGTGCCGTTCTACACCTTTTATTCGATGTTCGGTTTCCAGCGCGTCGGCGACCTCATCTGGCAGGCGGCCGATGCGCGCACGCGCGGCTTCTTGCTCGGCGCCACCGCCGGTCGCACGACGCTGCTCGGCGAAGGTCTGCAACACCAGGATGGCCACTCCCTCGTGTTGGCCAGCACCGTGCCGCCGTGCCGCGCCTACGACCCGGCGTTCGCCTACGAAGTTGCGGCAATCGTGCGCAGCGGCTTGCACGAGATGTACGGCGAAGTACCGAACGACGTCTTCTATTACGTGACGCTGTACAACGAGAACTATCCGATGCCGGCCCGCCCCGCCATCGCCGACCTCGACGCACAGATCATGCGCGGCTTGTACAAGTGGGCTGACGCTGGCACGGCCAAGCATCGGGCCTCGCTCGTGTTCTCCGGCTCGGCACATTCGGCGGTGCGCGCTGCAGCACGCGAACTCGAATCGCGCTGGGATGTCGCCTGCGAATTGTGGTCGGCTACGTCGTACAAGACGTTGCGCGAGAACGCACTCGATGTGGAACGCTGGAATCGCCTGCACCCGACGGCCGCGCCACGACAGGCCGATGTCACGCGACTACTCGACGAGGGCAGCGGCCCCGTCGTGGCAGTCAGCGACTTCATGCGCATCGTGCCCGAGCAGGTGGCACGCTTCGTGCCGAACCGCCTCTTCGTGCCGCTCGGAACCGACGGGTTCGGTCGCAGCGACACACGCACCGCGCTGCGGCGCCACTTCGAGATCGACATGCCGCACGTGGTCGTCGCCACACTCCACGCGCTCGCCCGCACCGCAGAAGTGAAGCCCGAGGTCGTTGCCGATGCCATCGCGCACTACGGTCTCGACGCGGAGAGCATCAACCCGCAGTATGCCTGAAGCCACCAAGCGACAGGTGTCGCGCGTGAGTTCGCGTCGTGATCTCTACGTCACCGGCATCACCGCGGCCGATCGCCTTCTGCGCCGCGACGGCAACGCCTTGCTCATCGGCATGCTGCTCGATCAACAAGTGCCGATGGAGTGGGCGTTCACCGGCCCACACACGCTGACGCAGCGCCTCGGACATCTCGACCCGAGACGAATCGCTGCCATGAGCCCCGAGGATTTCGTCGCGTTGTGCTGCGTGAAGCCGGCGATCCATCGGTTTCCGGCGTCGATGGCCAAGCGCATTCACGAGTTGTGCGCGATCATCGCCACCGACTACGCCAACGATGGCGCGAATATCTGGCGCGGGGTTGCCGACGCGAAGGAACTGTACGTGCGACTGCGCAAACTGCCGGGTTTCGGCGACGAGAAGGCCAGGATCTTCATCGCATTGTTGGCAAAGCGATTTGCGATTGCGCCAGCCTGTTGGGAGCGCGTTGCCAAACCGTTCGGCGACCATCGCATGCGCACCGTCGCGGACATCGACTCGCCCGAAGCACTGTTGAAGGTGCGCCGCTTCAAACAGTTGGAGAAGGCCCGCGACCGCGACAAACAGGGCCGCCCGCTGAAGAAGCGCTAGGTCGATGACCATCCTCATCACCGGTGGTGCCGGATACATCGGCTCACACACCGCGCGACTACTGCAGGAGATGGGACGCGACGTCGTCGCGCTCGACACGCTGGAGCGCGGCTATCGCGATGCGCTCGACGGCATCGACCTCGTGGTCGGCGACATCGCAGATTCGCGACTCGTCGGCAAGGTATGCCGCAAGTACGACGTTGCGAGCGTGATTCACTTTGCCGCGTACAAGGCCGTCGGCGAGTCGGTGAGCGAACCGCTGCGGTACTACAAGAACAACGTGTCGGGCTCGATCAGTCTCGTGGAGACGCTACTCGAGCACGATGTGAAGCAGATCGTGTTCTCGTCATCGGCGGCCGTATACGGAACGCCCGACAACTCCCCCGTCAACGAAGACGCACCGCTGCGACCGCAAAGCCCCTACGCGCAGAACAAGGTCGACATCGAACGATTTCTCTCGTCATGCGACCCGCTCGGTTTGCGCTCCGTGAGTCTGCGCTATTTCAATGCGGCGGGTGCGCACGAGTCCGGCGATATGGGTGAGGATTGGTCGGCGACCGCCAATCTCGTGCCAATGGTGATGAAGGTGCTGTTCGGCGCCGAACCCACACTCGAGATCTTCGGCGACGACTACCCGACCGCCGATGGTTCGTGTGTCCGCGACTACGTGCACGTTGCCGACTTGGCCGACTCACATGTCAAGGCCCTCGACTATCTGGCGAGCGGCGGCAACTCGCTCGTCGCCAACGTGGGCACCGGTCAGGGCACGTCGGTGAAACAACTCATCGCCGTGACTGAATCAGTGACCGGTCGACCACTACCGCACCGAGTTGCGGCGCGGCGACCAGGCGACCCGGCATCGGCGTTTTCCGACCCCACGCTCATCCGCGCGGTGCTGGGCTGGCGCGCCACGCGCGACCTCCGCGAAATCATCACGAGCGCGTACCGTTGGCACGAGCGTCATCCGGACGGCTACGACCGCTGACGGTCGAGCCACCCGATCAACATCGCAATCGCCCGCGGGTCGTGCCGCAAGCGATGACCGCCACCTTGAATGATGTGCATCTCCGCGCTGCCGTGCGCCTCCGCAATCGTGCGCGAGTCGCTCTCGGGCACGAGTTCATCTTCGTCGCCGTGCATCAACAACAATGGCCGCGGCGCCAAACGACGCGCCGACTCGACCGGGCGAAACCGTCGCAACTCGCGCGACCACTCGTCGAACTGCGGCGGAAACGTCGGCGCGCGCACGGCGCCGATCTCCCGAGTGTGCTCGAGAAACTTTCGCGGCTGCTCGGCCCAGTCGTCAAAGTCGGCGCGCGGGCCGAGCAACGCACACCCACTCACGCGCGGATCATCCGCCGCCACACACAACCCGAGCGACGCGCCGGTGTTGGTGCCGAGTATCCACACCTGCGACGGCTGCGCTTCTGCCACGAGATGATCGACTGCGGCACGCACGTCCTCGATCCATCCCTGTAGCGAGAAGTCACCCTCGCTGTTGCCACATCCGCGAAACGTGAAGGTCATCCCCGCCCAACCCAATTCGTTGGCGATGCGGTCGATCAATTCCGGGAACGAACTCGCCGAGTGTCGTGCGTCCTGCGGACCAATCGGAAACCCGTGGCACAGCAGCACCGCCGGCCGCGCGTCAGAGCGCGCCAGACCCTTGTTCAGGTATCTCTGCAGCGTGAGCGAACCGCTGCGGAATGATCCGTTCACGCCGTGGCGAGCCGGTATCCGCGGTTGCGTGCCTCCGCCAGCGTGTCGGGCCCGAAGCAGATGCCGGAGTTGGTGCTGACGATGTCGTCAATGACGGCGGCGTCTTGCCATGCATCAACGTCGTACACCAATTGCGTGCGTTTGTCGCCGAGAAAGCGGGTGTGCTCGAAACGTCCGGGGCGTTGCACGCCACAAATCTAACCTAGGGTTCAGGTATGGCGACCGAAGCCGTCGACTTCTATTTCGACACGATGTGCCCGTACGCGCACCAGACCTCGCTGTGGATTCGAGAAGTGCAACGACTCACCGGATTGCGGGTGAATTGGAAACTGTTCAGTCTGGAGGTTGTCAATCATGAGGCCGGCAAGAAGTTGCCGTGGGAACGCGACATCGCCTACGGCTGGACTCCCCTGCGAATCGCCGCATGGCTGAGACGCATCGACAACGAGTTGTGCGGCGCGTGGTATCTCGCGTCCGCCAACGCACTGCATCTCGAAGCACGACGGCCATATGAAGAAGACACTGCCCGCGAATTGCTGGCAGAAATCGGCGCGCCACAAGAAACATGGCGCGAAGCCTTGGCCGACACGACGACGCACGACGATGTGCGGCGCGACCATGAGCACGCCGTCAACGCTCTCGGTGGGTTCGGTGTGCCGATCATCGTGCCCGCGACGGGTCGGGCCATCTTCGGCCCGGTCGTCGTGCCCGCACCGACCGGTGACGATGCGCTGCGACTCTGGAACCTCGTGAACGACGCCGCCAGATTCCCCGGTCTCTACGAACTGAAAGTGCCCAAGACCGCCGACGACTTGGCGCACATTGCGGAGGTGTTCACCCCGTACCTGAAGACTCGTGAGTGGAAGACCGTGCAGAACCCAGCGTTATGACCCGCCCGACAGCGCTCATCGACATGCTCAGCGACGTGTGGACTTCGCTCGACTCGCTGCTCGTCACGCTCACCGAACCGCAGTGGAAGACGATGACCGAATGCCCCGGTTGGACGGTGCAGGACACGCTCGCTCACCTGGTGTCATCGGAGAAGGGATTGCACGGCGAACCGCCCACTGCGCACCGCGCGAGCAATCTCTCGCACGTGAAGAACCCGATCGGTGAGTTCAACGAGCACGAGATCGATGCCCGACGCTCACAAAGCGGCGCCGCTGTATTCGCCGAATGGCGTGACATTGCTGCGAAGCGCCGTCACACCCTCACCACGGCTGGTGACGACTACTTCACCCGTGAGATGATGACCCCGACCGGCCCGGGCACGTTTGCCGACTTTCTGCACATTCGCGTGATGGATGCCTGGGTGCACGAGCAAGACATTCGCCGCGCGCTGAATCTGCCCGGCAACGAGTCGTGTGCGGCCGCCGAGCACAGCCTCGGGCGGTTCGCCCGCTCGCTGCCCATGGTCATTGGTAAACGCGGCAAGGCGCCCGATGGCAGCACGGTGACCGTGCGGATTACCGGCCCGGTCGTGAAGACGTTTCACATCGCCACCAACGGCGGCAAGGCGACACACGTCGACGGTGCGGCGAATCCGGCCTCCTCCATTTCGCTCGACAGCAACACGTACGTCGCTTTGTGTTGTGGCCGACAGTTCTGGCAGCCCGGTGATACTCGTGTCACGGTGGAAGGTGATGTCGAACTCGCCGCGCGGATTCTCGGCGGCTTCAACGTGATGATCTGAGTGCGACGGGTGATCCACGAATGAAGCCACCTCGCGACGCCACAGAAGTTGCGGCGACCCTGGAGCGCTGGGCGAAGGCGGACGCCGAGGCCGGCGAACGTGCGGCGCAGCGGCGTGCCGCAAACCTGCAGTCGAAAGGCAAGCAGCAGGTTCGGGACTACGAATTCCACAAGAAGCCGAACGACTGGATTCATCTCGATTGGATGCGACCAGTCCGGTTCGTGTATCGCAATCTGCCCTTCGGTGTACGAATGGCGCTAAAGAAGCGGATGGCACGCTGATTGGCTGAGTTTCTCTTTGCCACCGACGGGCGCAATCGAGCAGCGGGTGCGCTGGCGGCGACCGCTGCATCGCTGCGCGGGCTCGGTTTTTCAAGACGAACGTGGTACGTCTCAACGAACGAACCACTCCCGAGCCACGTCCTTGGTCGGCGCATCACGCTGGGTGACGACCCTGGTGCCGAGTGGGTGGTGTTCGTCGCCGCCGGCGATTCGGTCACGCGCGACGCCCTGCACTTTGCCGCGCGCGCAGCGAGCGATGCCGACGTGCTCTACGGCGACACGCGACATGACATCAAGCGAGAAGACCGCCTGCCCTCCTATCAGCGTCGACCATCGTTCTCCCCGGAACGGCTGCGCGCCCACGACTACATCGGCGAACTGGTGGTGGCCCGTCGAAGGACGGTGGATGCCGCCGGCGGTCTCGAATCGCTCGTCGACACCGATGCCCACGACCGCAACTTGCGCCTGTGCGAACATGCCCGTCGCGTGGTGCGCGTGCCGGAGATCTTCAACGTCACGCCGAGCACCAACTTCTTGCCCGACGCAAACCCCGGTGCCGTAGCGCGACATCTTGCACGTGTGGGCATTGCGGCATCGGTGGAGTTCGACGCCGACACCCCGCGGGTTCGCGTGCGGCGCCACCTCGCGCGACGCCCGCTGGTCTCTGTGATCATCCCGACGCGCGGCAGCAGCGCCGAACTGCGCGGCACCACGGCGCCGTTCGTCATCAACACCGTGCGCACGCTGCTCGAACGATCGACCTATCAGCAGCTGGAGCTCATCATCGTTGCCGATACTCCGACACCTTCGGATGTGCGCGCCGAGTTGGCACGACTCGGTGGCGACCGGCTGATGATCGTGGATTACGACCAGGCCTTCAACTTCGCGGCGAAGAACAACATCGGGGTTGCGCATTCGAGCGGCGAGTACGTGCTGTTGTTGAACGACGACACCGAGATCATCACGCCTGATGCGATTGAGACGATGCTCGCTCTATTCGCCGACTCCGACGTCGGCATCGTGGGCCCGATTCTCTACTTCGAAGACGGCACCATCCAGAGCGCGGGTCACATCTTCAGCCCCGACCCCACCGACATGTACCGCCTGAAACCAGCCGACACGCGCGGCTCGCACAATTACGTGCGCGTGCAGCGTGAGGCGTCGAGCGTGATCGCCGCGTGTCTACTCACTTCGCGCAAGGTGTTCGAGGAGGTCGGTGGCTTGAACACGCAGTTCCCCGGCAATTGGAACGACATCGATTTCGCGCTGAAGGTGCAGCAGGCCGGCCACAAGGTGATCTTCACGCCGTATGCGAGTTTTTACCACTTCGAATCCAAGACTCGCGTGGCGTTACGCATCGAAGCCGAAGTGGGCAAACTTGGTTACCGCTGGGGTGACATTCTCGATGACGACCCGTACTTCAACCCGCGACTGCAGCGCTACATCAACATGTGGCGGTCGGACTTCCACACCGACCGCAGTTACGAAGAAGCCTTGGGCCCTACCGCACCAATCTCGTCGAAGTAGGCCAGGTGCGCCTGCACCACGTGCACGGCGTCGACATCATCGAGCAATTCGATCTCCAGGCGTTCTGCCTCGCCGAGCAACCAGGCAGTAAGCGTCTCTTCGCTCACCACGAGTTCGTCGTCGATGCCTTGTCGGCGGTCGATCACATCGCGCGGTTGTAGTCCCTTCGCGTGCAGCCAGCGCATGTGCGCGACCAGCAAGGTGCGCACTTCGTCGAAGGTCAGCCGAGCCTGCGACGACTGCGGCAATCGTGCCGCGACGAATGCGACGGCATCCTCCAACTCGTACACCGCACGCGGTGCCACGGCATCGAGTCGCCGCGCTTCACGACCGATGGCAACGGCCGCGATGACAAAGACGGTCGCCGCAGAAACGACGACGAATGCGATGGTGACGGCGCTCACGGCCCGTACCGACGACGTCGTCGCAGTCGCAGACGCGCGGTCAGATGCCGATGCGCTGGGCGAGTTGCTCGCGGTGGTACGCCGGGTCGCCGAACATCAACTCGCTCGACTTCGCACGCTTGAAGTACAGGTGCGCCGGGTGCTCCCACGTGAAACCGATACCGCCGTGGATCTGGATGTTCTCTGCCGCGGCGTGGAAGTACGCCTCCGAGCAATACGCCTTGGAGAGCGACGCCACTGAAGCGAGCTCGTCATTCATCTCACTGGCGCACCACATGCCGTAGTACGCCGCCGACTTCGCCGACTCGACCTCGAGCAGCATGTCGGCGCACTTGTGCTTGATCGCCTGGAACGAACCGATCGGGCGACCGAACTGCACGCGCACCTTCGCATACTCAACCGCCATGTCGAGCACCTTCTGCGCGCCACCAACTTGCTCCGCAGCAAGACCGACGGCGGCAAGGTCGAACACCTTGCTCAACACTTCCCAACCCTTTCCCTCGGTGCCGATGAGTTCGCCTTCGACGCCCTTGAATTCGAGCTTGGCCTGCTTGCGGGTTTGGTCCATCGTCGACAGCGCGGTGCGGGTGAGACCCTTTGCGTTGCCGTCGACGGCAAAGAGCGATACGCCCTTGCCCGTGCGCGCAGCAACGATGATGAGCGACGCGGTGTGACCGTCGATCACGAACATCTTCGTGCCGTCGAGCGTGAACTTCGAACCCGAGCCCTTCGCGGTCATCGTGATGCCCGCTTCGTCCCACTTGCCCGACGGCTCGGTCGAAGCGAGCGTCGCGATCGTCTCGCCGGCCGCGATGCCAGGCAGGTACTTCTTCTTCGCCGCATCGTCGCCGCTCTGCAAGAGCGCGTTGGCAGCCAGCACCACGGTGGAGAAGTACGGTGCACAGACGAGCGCGCGACCCATCTCCTCGAGCACGACACCCAGCTCGACGTACGAGAAACCCATCCCACCGAACTCTTCGGGGATGTGCAGACCCATGAGGCCCATCTGCGAACCCATCTGATCCCACACCGCCTTGTCGAAACCCTGTTCGGTTTCCATCTGGGCGCGGACTGCAGTCTCCGGCGACTTCGAGTCAAGGAATGCGCGCACCGTCTTGCGGAGTTCTTCCTGTTCTTCGGTAAAGGCAAAGTTCATGCCCCTCATACTGTCGGACGGAGGGCGAAAACCGCCAATCGGCGCCACATCCCGCGGCGTACCTCGAATCTCCGCGCCGCGCCGTTGGCGGCACGGCCATCACCCGCGACCGGTGCGAGAATCTGGGTATGGCCATCCTCCACTGGCAGAACGGCGATGTCGAGGTGCATCGGCTGGTGGTCGGGCCGGTCGACAACAATGTGTTCGTGGTGCGGTGCCGTGCCACAGGCGAGGCGGTGTTGATTGATGCAGCAAACGAACACGAGAAGTTGCTCGATCTGTGCGCCACCCTCGGCGTGCGCCGCGTGCTCGAGACGCACGGCCACTGGGACCACATTCAGGCCGTGCCCGCGTTGCGCGAGGCGGGATACGAGGTCGCAGTTACGGCACTTGATGCTCCGCGGTTGAAGGACGTCGGCTACGACGTGTTCCTTGACGACAAGGAAGTCGTGGAAGTCGGCCGCCTTCGCTTGCATGCCGTGCACACGCCCGGTCACACCGAAGGCTCGATATGTTTTCATGTCGCGGGCACGCCGCTGCTCTTCACTGGTGACACGCTCTTCCCAGGCGGGCCGGGCGCCACGAAGTTCGACGGCGGAGACTTCACCACGATCATCTCTTCGATCAGCGGCTCGCTCTTTGCGTTCGACGACGACACCATCGTGCTCCCAGGTCACGGCGCCGACACCACGATCGGCGCCGAGCGGCCGCACCTCGACGAGTGGGTGGCACGCGGATGGTGACGAACGCACCACGGCTCGGCGGAATGACCCCCGCCGCCCTTCCCGTTCCTCGTTTTTCCGGAACTCGCCTGCGCGACGATGCACGTCCTGAACCGACGTGGCGCGAAGAGCTACGCCGAATCCCCGATGTGCGCAATGCAGTGAGCATTGTGTCGATGTACCTACAAACCGCGATCGTCATCGCCCTCGCATTGTGGTGGAATAATCCTGTCGGTTGGGTGGTCGGCGTATTGCTGATGGGGCGCGCGCATGCCCAGTTCATGTCGCTCATGCACGAGTCCGCCCACCGACTGCTCTTCTCGCGCAAGTCGACGAACGACTGGGTCGGTCGATGGCTGATCGGCTACCCGGCGTTCACGAACACCGATGCCTATCGCCGCGTGCACTTGGCGCACCATCGTGACGAGTTCGGCCCGGAAGAGCCCGACATCCCGCTGTACGCGAACTACCCAATCTCGCGCGACAGTTTCCGCCGCAAGTTGTGGCGCGATGCGACCGGACGAACAGGTTGGACGTTACTGAAACAACAGTTCGGCGGGCTGCGCGGCACCGACCCATTGACACGCGCCTCACAACGCAAGATCATGTTGATGCAACTCGTGTTGTTCCTAGCGAGCGTCGCACTCGGCGCCCCCGAGGCGTACATTGTGTTGTGGCTGCTTCCGTATCTCACTGTGTGGCGTGTGATCAATCGCCTGCGCTCGGTGGCCGAACACGGCGGCATGCGTCGAGGTGAGGATCGCCGAATCGCGACGCACTCCGTCCGCCAGTCCCCACTTGCAAGGTTCTTCCTCGTGCCGTTCAACATCGGATTGCATCTCTCGCATCACGTGGATGCCGGACTCCCGTTTCGCTCGCTGCCGAAGTATCACCGTGAATTGCGGCGAGCGGGCTACCTCACCGACGCACTCGAGTACCGCTCGTACCGGTCGCTGTGGCGTGCACTGCGCAACGGCTGATCCACCGCTCAGGCGAGCGCTGCGCGACGGCTTATCCACCGCTGTGGCGTTCGTTACGCGGTGCCTGAATTTCCCCTATCGGCGTAGTGGAAATTGGCCGTCGCGAATAGCGTTGCGGGGGTGAGCACGACCGCGCCCGAATTGCTGCGCATCCACGAGCTCCACGCCAAGGCTGCCGAGGGCGACAACGACATTCTGCGCGGATTCTCGCTCACCGTTCGCGAGGGCGAAATCCACGCGATCATGGGGCCGAACGGCTCGGGCAAGTCGACACTGGCCAACACCTTGCTCGCCTCCCCCGCATTCGAGGTGACGAGCGGCAAAGTGTTCTACAAAGGAGACGACATCTCCGATGCCTCGACCACCGAGCGAGCCAAGCGCGGCATCTTTCTCGGGTTTCAGTACCCGCAGGAAATATCCGGTGTCTCGGTGCTGCAGTTCCTTCGTCAAGCGCTCTCGGCGCGCAAGGGTATCGATCTCTCGATTCTCGAATTGCGTCTCGCAGCGATGGATTGGATGAAGCGACTCGGCATGGACTCCAAGTTCGTCGATCGTCACCTCAACCAAGGTTTCTCCGGCGGCGAGAAGAAGCGCAACGAGATCATGCAGATGGCGATGCTCGAACCCGACCTTGCGATTCTCGATGAAACCGACTCGGGTCTCGACATCGACGCCTTGCGAATCGTCGCCAAAGGCATCCGCGAAGTGCGCGCTGCGCGCCCGCAACTCGGCATCGTGCTCATCACCCACTACCAGCGCCTACTCGAGGAAGTGAAGCCCGACTACGTGCACGTGCTCGTCGACGGTCGCATCGTCGCGACCGGCGGGATCGAACTGGCGGAGCGCCTCGAAAAGTCCGGCTACGACTCGTTCCGCAACTAGCAACCATGACTCTCGACGTCGCCGCCATCCGCCGGGAGTTCCCGTTGCTATGCCGCAGGGTTGCCGACAAGCCGATCCACTACCTCGACAGCGCGAACACCTCGCACAAGCCCGAGAGCGTCATCAACGCGATGTCGACGTTCATGCGCGAGTCCTATTCGCCGATTGGGCGCAGTTCGTATTCGCTCGCGTCAGAAGCGTCAGATTCCTACGAGGCGGCACGCACGAAGGTGGCCAGGTTCATCAATGCGCGCACGTCGCGCGAGGTGGTGTTCACCAGGAACGCCACAGAGTCGTTGAATCTGGCTGCCCAATCGTGGGGGCGTGCGAATCTCACGCGGGGTGACGTGGTCGTGCTCACGCACATGGAGCACCACTCGAACATCGTCCCGTGGCAGATGCTGGCAAAGGAGAAGGGGGTCGAGATCCGTTGGGTGCCGCTGACGAAGGACTTTCAACTCGACCTCGCGCCGCTCGAGCAGTTGTTGCGTGGCGCCAAGGCGTTCGCATTCACGTCGATGTCGAACGTGCTCGGCACCATCAACCCCACTCGCGAACTCTGCGCAGCAGCCCACGCTGCCGGCGCCATCGCCATCGTCGATGGTTGTCAATCCGTGCCGCACATGGCCACCGATGTCCAGCAGTGGGATGCCGACATGCTGGCATTCTCCAGCCACAAGATGTGCGGGCCGACCGGTGTCGGTGTCTTCTGGGCTCGCGAGAACCTGCTCGATTCGATGCCGCCGTTCCTCGGTGGTGGCGGCATGATCAGCGAAGTACGCCTCGACAACTTCACGTGTGCTGAATTGCCGCACAAGTTCGAGGCTGGTACTCCACCAATCGTTGAGGTCATCGGTCTTGGTGCCGCCGTCGACTTTCTGGAGCGCGTCGGCATGAGCGAAGTGCGCCGCCACGAGATTGAGTTGACCAACTACGCGTACCACGCACTCACTGCGAGATACGGCGACGACATCACCATCCACGGCCCAGTCAACCCCGAAGTGCGCGGTGCGACGTTCTCGTTCGCCTTCCGCGGCGTGCACCCCCACGATGTAAGCCAGGTGCTCGACCAACACAACGTCTATGTGCGCGCCGGGCACCACTGTGCCAAGCCGCTCATGCGCCTGATCGGTGCGAACGCCACGGCTCGGGCGAGCATGTATCTCTATTCCAACGAGGCTGACGTCGACGCCCTTGTCGAGGCACTCGACGACGTGAGCAGTATTTTCTAGGTCAAGGACGGCGGGACTTTCACCATGACAAGCGACGGTGCGCGATGAGCAATCTCGAAGATCTCTACCGCGAGGTAATCCTCGACCATTACCGCACACCACGCAACAAAGGCGAGCTGCCGCCACCCGCAATCTGCACCGAGGGTGCCAACCCATTGTGCGGTGATGAAATTCGTATCTTCCTCGACGTTGCCGACGGTGTAGTGCGCGACGTGCGCTTCAGCGGGCACGGTTGCTCGATCAGTCAGGCGTCGGCATCGATGATGACTGCCGCGGTGAAAGGCCAGCCGGTCGCCGATGTACGCGCGGTCGCCAAGCGCTTCAAACAGATGATGACCATCGAGGAAGACGACGGCCAAGCCCCCGCGGACGTTCGCCTCGGCGACATCGAGGCACTGCAGGGCGTAGTGAAGTACCCCGTTCGCATCAAGTGCGCAGTGCTCGGTTGGAACACATTGCTCGCGGGGCTGGACTCGGCGAAGGCCTGACATGCGGCGCGTGGCGCTCGCGCCCATACGTGGCGCTATTGCTCTCGCGCTTGGCGTTCTCGCCGCCTGCGGCGCTCAACAGGTAGATGCGCCGTCACCGATTGCTGGCGATGAGCGGGAATCAGGCAACACCGTGGCGGCCGTTCGTTCAAGTTATTCATCTCGCTCGGGTGATTGGTCGATCGCACTCGATGTGAGCGAGTTGTCTCTCGTCGAGGTGGGCATGCTCGACCAACCTGTCGACGCAGCGGCTCGGTCGGGTGATGATGCCATCTACTTCGTGTCACGCACGGGCACCATCCATCGCTTCGCATCCGGAGCCAAGGACACAGCCCCGGTGCTCGACATCAGAGACCTCACTGTCGGCGAAGGCGAACGCGGTTTGCTCGGTCTCGCATTCTCAAATGACGGCGCGACTGCCTATGTGAACTACACCGATCGCAACGGCGATACCACCATCGCATCACTCGCCGTGAACACCGCCGGGCAATTCAATCGCACGACACTTCGCAAGTTGCTCGTCATCGAACAACCATTCGACAACCACAACGCCGGCGACGTCGTCGTCGAACCGAGCGGAATGCTGCTCGTTCCAATGGGCGATGGCGGCTCGGCCGCTGATCCGCAACGTGTATCACTCGACGACCGTTCGATGCTCGGCAAGGTGTTACGCCTCGATCCGCGCGACGGCGCTGTTTCTGTACTTGCCAAGGGTTTGCGCAACCCGTGGCGCGTCGACTTGTTCGACGATCGTCTATGGTTGGCCGACGTCGGGCAGAGCAAGTGGGAAGAGGTCAGCGTGCTCGACGGTGTATCGCGGCGAGCCGGCGTGGCGTTCGGTGGCGCCACCAGTAATGGGTCGTCGACCGACGCATCCGCGCCATCCACCGTCGTTGATTTCGGCTGGAGCGCCTACGAAGCCGCCATGCGCTTCAACGACGACCAAGCGAGCCCGCGTCACGCTTCCCCGTTCGTCGCCTACGAACACGGCGACAACGG
>Ga0194121_10002671_pt1 | contig 28066 bp, 21 predicted proteins | sample TA2MahCa50mmetaG_FD_148609 | JGI IMG/M metagenome (GOLD analysis project Ga0194121, IMG submission 148609) | Freshwater microbial communities from Lake Tanganyika, Tanzania - TA2015020 Mahale Deep Cast 50m | ecosystem: Environmental > Aquatic > Freshwater > Lake | place: Tanzania: Lake...
ACCTTCTGCGCAAGGCGCAGGCTCGCACCGTCGAGGCGATCTGCGCGGCAATCGCCGAACTCCTCGGCAGCTACACCGCCGAGGAATGCGCAGCCTACTTCAGGAATTCAGGGTATGCACCAACCTACAATCAACATGCTCTAGACCAGCCGCTGCGCAATCCAATCGACCGCCGCGGCCACCTGGTCGACGCGGTCGCCAGGTTCCGGCGGCGGACGGCGGACCATGACGACCGGCAGGCTCAGCGCCCGCGCCGCCTCGATCTTGGGCAGCGTCGCCGGCCCGCCGCTTGCTTTGCTGACCAGCACATCGATGCCGCGCGTCTCGAGCAGGCGGCGCTCGCCCGCCAGGCTGAACGGGCCCTTGTCGACGAGCAGCTCGTGGCTCGCCAAGGGCAGCGGCTCCGCCGGTGCTTCGAACAGGCGGACCAGCATCCAGACCCGGGGCAGACCGGCGAAGGCCGCTATCTCGCCCGTGCCGACCGTGACCAGCGCACGGCGGCCCGCCTGCGGCAATGCGGCCGCCGCACCCGCCATGTCCTCGACCTCGATCCAGCGGTCGAGCGGATGACGCGGCCAGCCGGGACGCCAGAGCACGAGCCGCTCCACGCCGGCAGCATCGGCCGCGACGCGCGCATGGGCGGAGATCGTCCTCGCAAAGGGATGCGTGGCATCGATCAGGAGATCGATACGCTGCTCGGCGAGATAGGCAGCGAGGCCATCGGCGCCACCGAACCCGCCGATCCTGACCGCGCCGCGCGGCATGGCGGGGCGCGCGGTGCGACCGGCTAGCGACGTAATGACCTCAAGCTGCGCGCCGAAGCGCTCGGCCGCCTCGCGCGCCAATGCGGCCGCCTCGGCAGTGCCGCCCAGAATGAGCAGCCGGGTGGTCACCGATTGCGGCCGACCCGGCCAGTCGTCACACCGATTCAGCTCCCCGGGCGATCATGGACATTCTCCCAGAACATGTCCTTCCAGCTCGCCGGCAGGTTACGAATCGAGCCGATCTTGTGCATGAATTCGGCATGCAGCATCATCTTGCTCGGCGTCGGCGTGTAGAAGATCTTGTCCTCGCGCTCGAGCATTTTGAGCACGGCTTCGGGCGATAGTTTCGACTTCTCGAAGCGCACATAGAGCTCGGCCGCCGCGCGCTTGTTCTTGTTGACCCAGTCCATGCCCTCCTCGATGCCCTTGGCGACCGCGAGATAGGTCTTGGGATTTTCCGTCTTCCATTTCTCCGTGTTGTAGATCACCGCAACGGTGTGGCGCCCGCCGGCGACCTCGAAGGAGTCGATGACGGTGCGCACGCGCGGGTCCTCGAGCTCCTGGAACAGGAAGGGGATCGTCGCGGCATGGGTGCGCACCTCGTGCCTGGGCGCCAGCATGGCCGCCATGGCGTCGGGATGGGACATCGAGACGGTCAGCGGATCGAGCTTGAACCGGTTGTCCCAGCCGAGCTCCTTGGCGGCCGCCATCTGCAGCACCACGGCATGATGGGTCACCTTGACGGCAGTCACGGCGATGCGGTCGTTCTCGCCGAAATCCCGAATCGACTTGATGCGCGGGTCGCTGGTGTTGAACAGGATCGGCGAATCGCAGAGCGCCATCATGCCCTTGATGTTGCCGCGGCCCTTCGTGCGATCCCACACGGTGATCAGCACGGTGGCGCCGACGATGGCAACGTCGAGCTGTCCCGAGAGCAGTGCATCGTTGACCGCGGCCCCGCTCGCCAGCTGGACGAGATTGACCTTGATGTCGCCAAGGCCGGCCGCCTGCGCGTGCTTCTCGATCAGCTTGTGCTCGACCGCGGCGTGGAGCGGCAGGTAGATCAGCCCGTATTGCTGGGCGATGCGCACCTCTTTTGCCTCGGCAAGCGCGAGCGAGGGCAAGAGCGCGGAGAACAGCACGGCAAGCAGGCCGGTGATGACGCGTCGCATGGCGATATCTCCAGGGGAAGCCCGAATGAGTGGTATGCCATCGTACGTCACGGACGGTGCGGCGCAAGGGCAGCCCATGCCGCGCCGACTTGCACCACCTGCCACCGGGCGGCATGTATGGGAGCGACATGACGGAAGCCAAATCACCTTTCGCCTTAGCTGATGCCTGCTCAAGCGCGCTTGCGAGCGCCGATCAACCAAGGGCGACTTTCGTTGCCGTGGCTGATGCGCTGCAGAGCCTCATCGGCCACAAGGTGTTCACGGTCCTGCGCCTGAACGCAGCCGGCCTGCGCTCCCGCCGGCTTTTCAGCACGCTCGCCGCCTATCCGCCTGGCGCGCTCAAGGATCACCGGCGCGGCGCCTGGCACGACCGGGTGATCGGCGCCGGCGAGCCCTTCGTTGCGCCAACCCTCGAAGCGGTGCGCGCGAGCTTTCCCGACCATGCCGGCATCGAAGCGGCGGGCTGCGGCTCGATCATCGCCCTGCCTGTTCGTTGGGACGGGCGGATGCTGGCCACGGTGAATGTGTGGCACGTCTCCGGCCACTATGACGATGGAGCCGCGCGGCGAGCCTGGCCATTGACCGTTCTGCTCGTGCCGGCCTGCCTAACGCTGCCAAGTCCCTGACCTCGAGGCGTCAGATTCGCCGGTGCGTTGACATCGCTCAGCGGCGATGACAGCGTTCGCCGCCATGACCACCCAGCAACGCATCGTCCACCCGCCCCACCGGGCCGCCATCAAGGGCACACGCCACATGGTCGCCGCCGGGCACCATCTCGCGGCCCAGGCCGGATTGCAGATCCTGGAGGCGGGCGGCAACGCGGTCGATGCCGGCGTCGCGGCCGGCATTGCGCTGGGCGTGGTGCAGAGCGACATGGTCAATGTCGCCGGCGTCGCCCCGATCATGGTCTACATGGCCGGCACGCGCGAGCTCAAGACCGTGAGCGGGCTCGGCTGCTGGCCGCAGTCGGTCACGGTCGACTACTTCCAGCGCCAATGCCAGGGGATCATCCCGTTCGACATCAGGCGCACAGTGGTGCCCGGCGCACCCGATGCCTGGATCACCGCGCTCGAGCGCTGGGGCACGATGAGCTTCGGCGAGGTTGTCGCGGCCGCGACACGCTTTGCGCGCGACGGTTTTGCGATCTCCAGCTTCATGGCGAGCCAAATCGCCGAGCGGATTGCCGACTACGGCCGTTTTCCCTCGACGCGCGCGATCTATCTGCCCGGCGGCAGGCCGCCGGCGAGCGGCGACCTGTTCGTGCAGGCCGATCTCGGCCGCACGCTGCAATACATGGCGGACGAGGAGCGCGCGCATGCCAACGGCGACCGGCGGGCCGGACTCGCCGCGGCCCGCCGCGCCTTTTACCAGGGCGACATTGCGCAAACGATCGACGCCTTTTTCCGCGCCGAAGGCGGCTTCCTGACCTATGACGACATGGCCAAGTTCCGCGTCGAGGTCGAGGATCCGCCCTCGGTGCGCTTCGGCGATTTCGACGTCTACGCCTGCGGTCCATGGTGCCAAGGGCCGGTGCTGCTCCAGGCGCTGTCGATCCTCAACGACGTGCCGCTCAAGGTGCTCGGGCACAACTCGCCCTCCTATCTGCACATGCTGGTCGAGGCGAGCAAGCTGGCATTTGCCGACCGCGAGCGCTGGTACGGCGATCCGCGCTTCGTCGACGTGCCCATGGCGGGACTGCTCGACCGGCGCTACGCGCTGCAGCGGCGCACGCTGCTACGCGCCGACCAGGCGGCACCGGGGATGCCGCCGGCGGGCGATCCGATCAACCGTGCCGCCATCGACGCCAAGCAGCCACGGCTGCCGCCGCCTTCGGTCGTGCCGCCGCCGCCGCCGGGCGACACCTCCTATGTCTGCGTCGTCGACCGCTGGGGCAACGCCTTCTCCGCCACGCCGAGCGACGTCACCTGGGATTCGCCCGTCGTGCCGGGCACGGGGCTCTGCCCGTCCTCGCGCGGCTCGCAGTCGCGCGCCGATCCCGATCATCCCGCCTCGGTGGCGCCGGGCAAGCGGCCGCGGCTGACACCCAATCCAGCGATGGCGTTCCGTAACGGCAAGCCATTCATGCCGTTCGGCACGCCGGGCGGCGACGGCCAGACCCAGGCGATGCTGCAGGTTTTCCTCAACATCGCGCTGTTCGGCATGGACGCTCAGGCCGCCGTCGAGGCGCCGCGCTTCATCACCAACAGCTTCCCGAATTCCTTCGCGCCCAACGACTACTATCCCGGCCGGCTCAACCTGGAGCGGCGCATGGGGCAGAGCCTCGGCGAGACGCTCGACTCGTTCGGCCACGACGTGACTTGGTGGCCGGACTGGTTCTGGCGCGGCGGCTCGGTCTGCGCGATCGTGGTCGATGAGACAACCGGCATTCTCCACGCCGGTGCCGATCCCCGACAGGGCTCGACCGCGGCGGGGTGGTGATCAGCCGGCCAGCGACGCCTCGCTGACCTCGATCGCCGTGTGGAACATGAATTCGCCGCGGCGCACGAGGGTTGCCGCCTTGCGCGCGACCGCCGTGCCCACCTTCTGGAAGCGGATCTCGACCGGCAGCGCAGTCAGATCGCCGAGCGGATAGACCGTGCCGGCGAGATCGCCGGCCTTGACCTCGTCGCCCAGCACGACGGCGGGCATGAACAGCCCGTCGGCCGGTGTCATGGCGCTGTAGCTGCGGTCGGGGATCGACATGTAGCGGGTGCGCTCAGCCGGCACGCCGTCGGGCGGCGGCTCGAGGATGCCGTAATGGGCCAGCACGCCGCGCACGCCGGCATAGCCGACGCGGTAGGGGCCCATGGAGATGGCGCCCTGCCCGCCCAGCTCGGACGCGATCATCGGCACGCCGACGCGATCGCAGGCCGCCGACAGCGAGCGGTCGTCTGCGGTCTTGCCGACCACGACGGTCATGGGCGCGCCGAAGGCGCGCGTCGCCTCGAGCTTGCGTTTCATGAAGGCGGCATCGCCCGCCTGGCGCAGGTATCCGACCGGCAGATACTCGCCGTTCCTGCCGCCGGAGTGGAGATCCATCGCCACGTCGCAGAGAGGCAGGATCGCCGTCTCGACGAAATGCGCCAGCATCATGGTCGGCGAGCCATCGGCATCGCCCGGAAAGGCGCGGTTGAGGTTGACGTTGTCGACCGTGGCGCAGCGCAGCCCTTCCGTCACCGCTAAATAGTTATGCGAGGGCAACACGATGATGCGGCCCGTGACCTGGGCCGGATCGGTCTCGGCGATGATTTGTCGCGCGATCAGCTGGCCCTCATATTCGTCGCCGTGGGTCCCACCGGCGAGCAGAGCCGTCTTCCCGGGCGCGCCGGAGATCACCGCGATCGGCACGAGAATGGGCCCGTGCGCATATTTGTTGTCCGACCACGTGAGAGTCAGATAGCCGAGCTGCTTGCCCTTCCCGGCAAGATCGATCGAGCAGCCGAGCCGCGATTTCTTGTCTGCCATGCGATCCCCCGCGAGCCTCCCCTATGAGCGCGGATTGGTCGGCTTGAGCGCGGCGCGGAACAGGTCGCGCTGCGGCGCGCCGTGCACATAAGGCCAATCCATCGGGTATTCCTCGCCCGGCTCGATCTTGAGCGTGACGAAGGTCGGGCCGTCCTGCTTGAGGATGCCGTCGATGTCGCGCTCGAACTGCTGGAGCTCGGAGAATTCGTAGGCGTTGCGGTAGCCGGCCTCGCGCGCCATGCCGGCGAAGTTGAACTTGCCGTAGCCCGGGATCGGATGGCTGCCGTTCACCTCGTAGACGCCGTTCTCGCCGACGAAGTGAATGAGGTTCTTCGGCGCCTGGTTGGCGACCGTCACCAGCGTGCTGAGATTCATCAGCAGGCTGCCGTCGCCGTCGAGCACCCAGACCCGCTTGTCCGGCCGGCCGATCGCCAAGCCGAGACCATGCGAGGAGGCGAGACCCATGGCGCCGACCGCGACATAGTTGAGCGGGCTCGGCGCGAACACCTTCCACTCGAATGCGGCGCGATAGACCGAGACGACGATCTCGTCCGTGCGCCGGCGCGCCAGGGCCTTCAGGCAGGCATCGCGTTTCATCATGGTCATTCTCCCCGCGATACCGTTCAAACCGGACTGCGGCCGATGACGAAGGCGACCGGCCGGGAGCGCCGATAGGCGCGGTCGACCGCGCCGGGGATGGCCGCCGTGTCGGCGGTGCGCTGCAGCTTGTGGCGCTCGATGCCCAGCGTGTCGAGCATGGGCCCGACGATGCGGATGCTGTATTTCGGCGAATCGTCGGGCAGTACATCGGGCTCGGCACCCTGCAATCCGATCATCAGGCAGACCGGATGTTCATACTCGACCGCGATCCCTCGCAGCGAATTGGTCGCATAGAAGAAGCCCGTGTTCTGGATCACCAGCATGGCGCGCTGGTCGCAATAGGACAACGCCGCACAGATCGCCACACCCTCATCTTCTTTGCACACCCGGATGTGGCGCAGCGATGGATCGCGCGCGATCGGCCACAGCAGCCCCTGGCTGGTGGTGATATCGGGAACCGATACGATGGTGCGGATGCCGCTCGCCTTGATCGCGTCGATGATCGCCGAACCCTTGAGCTCGCCCGATGCTTCCACCCGCCGCCTCCCGAAAATGGCGCGGCGACTTTAATGAACACACGGAATATGCACAAGCGACGAAAGCGCGGAACAGCCTTGTCTCAGCGCGCCAGCCAACGCGCGAGAAAAGCCGGCGCGCGCGCAAGTGCGTCGGCACGCGCCGGCTCGTCGACGCCGACCGTGACGGTGCCGCCCGGCACGTTCGGCAGGCCGCTGCGCGTGCTTGGTTTCAGCCCAGGCCAGTCGAAATCGTGATAGGCGCCGGCATAGAGATGGATCTGCACATCCTCGCCGTCATTTCGCGCGCGCTCCGCCATGGCAACGCAAGGCGCGGGCGGCGTCCAGGTGTCGAGCTCGCCTGACAGGATCAGCAGCGGACCGGCGGGTTTGTAAGTGTCGTCGCGGACCCGGCAACCCGGGTAGAAAGCAATTGCAGCGCGGAAACGAATATCCGACGCATCGGCAATGCGCCGCTCCATGGCAGCGACGGCGGTCGACGCACCATTCGACCAGCCAACCACCGCAATTCGGTCGGCCAGCACGTCGGACCGCGTGCTCAGCCAGGCGAGGCCGGCGTAGGCGTCACGACGGCGGCCGACGCCGGCCGAGACCGGGCGGCTGCTCAGCGTGCAAATCTGCTTGATGTCGCGCGTCGTGAAAGAATCGAGCTGGAGGACGAGGTAGCCGGCGGCGAGGAAGACGGCTTCCCATTGCTTCTGGCGCCGGTTGAGCATGCCCTGGGGATTGTAGGCGCCGCCGCAGCCATGGAGCATGACGACGGCCGGAAACGGGCCCGGCCCGGGAGGCTTCGACAAGAACGCGACCAGCGTTGCCGGGCCGGCAATTCCCTCGCGCGATGGAATTTCGATGCGTTCTTGCCCAAGTGCCGGGGCGAGTGCCGAGCCAACAGCCGCCCATGCGAGCAGCGCCAACCAGGCAAGCACGCGACTCACGCGCGCGTCTCGACCGCGCGCGCTGCCGGCAGGTTCTCGGCGTGGTGGCACGCGACCAGCGCGCCCTCGACGAGACGCAGCTCCGGCCGTTCGGACACGCAGCGCTCGGTGGCGTAAGGGCAGCGCTTGTGAAAAGCGCAGCCCGAGGGCGGATCGAGCGGCGATGGCAGCTCGCCCTTGAGCGCCTGGCGCTGGCCGCGCCGGCTCGGATCGGTCGAGGGAGTCGAGGCGAGCAGCGCGCGCGTGTAGGGATGCCGCGGATGCTCGAAGACCTGAGCCTTTGTGCCGTGCTCGGCCGGCCGGCCGAGATACATGACCATGACCTCGTCGGCGATATGTCGCACGACCGACAGGTCATGGGAGATGAACAGATAGGCGAGCCTGAACTCCTCCTGCAAATCCATCATCAGGTTGAGAACCTGGGCCTGGATCGACACGTCGAGGGCGGAGACCGGCTCGTCGGCCACCACGACTCGCGGGTTCAGCATCAGCGCGCGCGCAATCGCGATGCGCTGGCGCTGGCCGCCCGAGAACATGTGCGGATAGCGGCCATAGTATTCGGGCCGGAGCCCGACCTTGGCCATCATGGCGCGTGCTGCTTCCGCGCGCGCGGGCTTGTCGAGCTCGGTGTTGATCTCGAGCGGCTCCTCCAGGATGGCGCCCACCGTCTTGCGCGGGTTGAGCGATCCATAGGGGTTCTGGAACACCATCTGGACCGAGCGGCGCAGCGTCGGGTTGGCCTCGCGCCGCGCCGTCGTGACGTCCTCGCCGTCGACGACCAGCGCACCTGCGGTCGGCGGCTCGAGCAACGTGACCACGCGCGCAAGCGTCGACTTGCCGCAGCCGGACTCGCCGACGACAGCCAGCGTCCGCCCCGCAGGTAGCGCGAAGGACACGCCATCAACCGCCCTGACGGTGGCCCGGCCGCGCAGCAATCCCAAACGCACCTCATAGTGGCGGGCGAGGCCGCGCGCCTCGATCACGGGCGGCACGGATGACGAGGGTGCGTTGGCAAGCGCGCTCATGATGGCGGCCAATGGGGATGGCCCTGCGGGCGCCCCGCTGCGTCGAGTGGGGTGTGGCAGCGGGCACGCCCACCGGGATCGGGGTTCAAACCCGGCTGCTCGACGCGACAGCGATCGAACACGAATTTGCAGCGCGGGTTGAACAGGCACCCTGTGGGCCGATCGTCGATGCCGGGCACGACGCCCGCAATGGTCGGCAGCCGCCGCTTGCCATGGGCGCGCTCCGGCAGCGCGTCGAGCAGCGCCGCCGTATAGGGATGATGCGGCGCGTTGAACAGCTCCGCGACCGCGCGCTGCTCCACGAGCTGACCGGCATACATGACCTGGATGCGATGCGCCGTCTCGGCGACGACGCCCATGTCGTGGGTGATCAGCACGAGCGCCATGCCGCTCCGCTTCTGAAGCCCGGTGATGAGCTCGAGGATCTGCGCCTGAATGGTGACGTCGAGCGCGGTCGTCGGCTCATCGGCGATCAAGAGACGCGGGTTGCAGGCGATCGCCATGGCGATCATCACGCGCTGGCTCATGCCGCCGGAGAGTTGGTGCGGGAAGGACGCGAGCCGGGTCTCGGGCGCGGGTATGCCGACCTGGCCGAGCAGCTCGATGGCACGCTTGCGTCGGCTGGCGCGGTCGCCGCCGACATGGACCTCGAGCGTCTCCATGATCTGGAAGCCGACCGTAAAGCACGGGTTGAGGCTGGTCATCGGCTCCTGAAAGATCATTGAGATGTCCTTGCCGATGATCTGGCGCCGCTCGCGCGGGCTGACCGACATGAGGTCGCGGCCGTCGAACGTCATCCGATCCGCGGTGACCTTGCCGGGAAAGGCGATAAGGCCCATGACGGCCAGCATCGACACGCTCTTGCCGGAGCCCGACTCGCCGACGACGCCGAGCACCTCGCCTTGGCCGAGCGTCAGGTCCAACCCGTCGACTGCGCGGAAGCTGCCGCGCCGCGTCGCGAATTCGACCGAGAGGTTGCGGATCTCGAGGAGCGCCATCAGGTCGCTAGCGCTTCAGCTTGGGGTCGAGCGCATCGCGCAACCCATCGCCCATCAGGTTGAAGGCAAGCACCGCGACCAGGATGGCGAGGCCGGGGAAGGTCACGACCCACCAGGCGCGCTGGATGAATTGCAGCGCGTCGGCCAGCATTGTGCCCCATTCGGGCGTCGGCGGCTGCGCGCCGAGGCCGAGAAAGCCGAGGGCTGCCGTGTCGAGGATGGCGGTCGAGAAACCGAGCGTCGCCTGGACGATCAGGGGAGCCAGGCAATTGGGCAGGACGGTGAGGAACATCAGGCGCGGCAGGCGCGCGCCGGTCATGCGCGAGGCGATGACATATTCCTTCGACAGCTCGGTCAGGACGGCAGCCCGGGTCAGCCGCGCGAAGCCGGGCAGCACAACAACGGAGACGGCCAGCATGGCGTTGAACAGTCCGGGCCCCAGGATGGCGACGACGACGATGGCGAGCAGCAGCGCCGGCAGCGCCAGGAGCGTATCCATCGCGCGCATGACGGCAATGTCGACGACACCCGGCAGGAAGCCGGCGGCCAGCCCCAGCGCCACGCCGACCACAAGACCGAGCGCGATGACCACGACGCCCACCACCATCGACACGCGCGCGCCGTAGATCAGGCGCGACAGCATGTCCCGGCCGACATCGTCGGTGCCGAGCAGGAAGCGCGTCGAGCCGCCATCCATCCAGAAGGGCGGGCGCAGCAGCGCATCGCGGTACTGTTCGGCCGGCGGATGAGGGGACAGAACGTCGGCGAAGATCGCGACGAGGCAGAAGGAGACGATGACGAGCATGCCGGTAACGGCGCCCTTGTTCTGACTGAAGTGATGCCAGAACTCGACGATCGGCTTGGGCGGCTCGTAGGCGCGCGCGGCGGCGGCGGTCTCCGTAACGGTGGCCATCGTCAACGTCCCTTGCGGATGCGCGGGTTGATCAGACCGTAGAGCACGTCGACCCCGAGATTGACGATCATGACGATGGTTGCGGACAACAGGACACCGCCTTGGACCACGGGATAGTCGCGTCGTCGGATGGCCTCGATCAGCCATTTGCCAACGCCCGGCCAGGAGAAGATCGTCTCGGTCAGGATGGCGCCGCCCAAGAGCCCGCCGACCGCGAGACCGATGACGGTGATCACGGGAATGAGCGCGTTGCGCAAGGCGTGCAGGCCGATCACGCGCGGCGGCGCCAGTCCCTTGGCGCGCGCCGTGCGGATGTAGTCCTCGTTCAACACCTCGAGCATGGACGAGCGCGTCATGCGCGCAATGATCGCGAGTGGCACAGTTCCCAGCACGATGGCCGGCAGGATGAGATGGCGCAGCGCGGACTGGAATGCCTTCCAGTCGCCGGCGAGCCAAGCATCGATCAGCACGAAGCCGGTCACCGGCTCGACGAAATAGAGCACTGCCATTCGTCCGGACACCGGAGTCCAGCCGAGATTGACCGAGAACAGCAGGATGAGCAGCAGGCCCCACCAGAAGATCGGCATGGAATAGCCGGTCAGCGAAAAGCCCATGACGGCATGGTCGAACACCGAATTGCGCCGGACCGCGGCGATGATGCCGGCGGGCAACCCGATCAGCACGGCGATCATGATGGCGGTCATGGACAGCTCGATGGTCGCCGGAAAGAGCTCGAGGAACTCCTTGAAGACCGGCTCGCGCGTGATGATCGACTTGCCGAAATTGCCGTGCGCCATGTCGTTCAAGTAATGCGCGTACTGGATGATGATCGGCTTATCGAGGCCGAGTTCGGCCTTGAGCTGGGCGTAGCGCGCGTCATCGATGCCGCGCTCGCCCGCCATGAGCAGGATCGGATCGCCGGGGATCAGGCGGATCATGGCGAAGGTCAGCAATGTCACCCCGATGAAGGTCGGGATGATCAGCGACAGGCGGGTCAGCAAGAACCTCAGCATCGGCCAATCACACCAACGGGAGTGCGTGAGCTGCTTGCAATGCCCAGCAACGAGCGCTGCCAAAAAATTTGAGCGGGGGAGCGCAGCCTCGCCCCCCCGCCCCAAACCTGCCGGCGGCGCCTACTTCACATCGACGCCGTGGAACTCGTGCTGTCCGAAGGGGCTGATCTTGAAATCGATCACTTCCTTGCGCACGGGCTTGTAAACGACGGAATGAGCGACCGTGTACCAAGGCGCTTCTTCCTTGAAGATGACCTGCGCCTGCTTGTAGAGCTCGGTGCGCTTGCTGACGTCCGGAATCTTGCGCGCCTGCTGCATCAAGTCGTCATAGGGCTTGTAACACCAGCGCGAGGCCGATCGCACGGCGGCCGCGCAGCCGAGCAGCACGTTGAGGAAATTGTCCGGATCGCCGTTGTCGCCGGTCCAGCCAAGCAGCAGCGTCTGGTGCTCGCCGGCGCGCGCGCGCTTCAGGTACTCGGCCCACTCGTAGGTCACGATGTTGGCCTTGACACCGACCTTGGCCAGATCGGCCTGGATGATCTCGGCCATGCGCTTGGCGTTCGGGTTGTAGGGCCGCTGCACCGGCATCGCCCATAGATCCGTCTCGAAGCCGTTGGGGAAACCCGCTTCAGCGAGCAGCGCCTTGGCCTTGGCCTGGTCGTATGGGTAGTCCTTCACGTCGTCGTTGTAGGACCACATGATCGGGGGAATCGGGTTTTTCGCCGCCTTGCCCGAGCCGAGGAACACTGCGTCGATGATCGCCTGCTTGTTGACGGCATAGTTCATCGCCTGTCGCACGCGCTTGTCGGTGAAGGGCTTCTTTTCCGTGTTGAATGCCCAGTAGCCGATGTTCAGACCCTCCTGGCTCATCAGGTTGATGTTCGGATCTTTGCGCATCGCCTCGAGATCGGCCGGGTTCGGATAGGGCATGACGTGGCACTCGCCGGCCTTGAGCTTGGCGTAGCGCACGGAGGCGTCCGGCGTGATGGCATAGACGAGATCGTCGATCTTGGCCTTGCCGCGGAAGTGCGCCGGGTGGGCCTTGTAGCGGATGACCGCATCCTTCTGGTAGCTCGCCAGGTAGAACGAGCCGGTGCCGATCGGCTCCAGATCGAACTTCTCCGGCGTGCCCGCCTTCATCATGGCGGCGGCATACTCAGCCGACCCGATCGAGGCGAAATCCATGGCCATGTTGGCGACGAAGGGCGCCTCGGGCGCGTTCAACTCGAAGACCACCGTGTAGTCGTCGGTCTTGCGCACCGACTTCAGCAGCTTCGGCATGTCCATGTTGTCGAAGTACGGATACTTGCCGGCGGACACCTTGTGGAACGGATGCTCGGGCTTCCACTGCCGCTCGAAGGTGAAAATGACGTCGTCGGCGTTGAAGTCGCGCGTCGGCTTGAAGTTCCGGTTCTCGTGCCACTTGACGCCGCGACGCAGCTTGAAGGTGAAGGTCTGGCCGTCTTCGCTGACCGTCCAGGACTCAGCGAGGCCGGGCACGACCTTGGTGGTGCCGCGCTCGAACTCGGTCAGACGGTTGTAGATCGGCCGCGACGAGGCATCGAAGGTCGTGCCCGCAGTGAACAGCGCGGGGTAGAAGCCCTCGGGGCTGCCCTCTGAGCAATAGACCAGAGTCTTGGCCTGGATCGGCGCCGCAAGCAGCGCCGCGCCGGCCAGCACCATGCCAGCCTTCAGGATGCGATGGGTCATGGCTCGTTCTCCCTGTTGTGCATTGATTTTTCAACGTCGGTAGCATGCGCATCCGAGCCCGGTCAACCCAGGCCGCCAGCGGTGGCGGCTTGGCAAGGGCAGTGAATCAAGAAGGGGGAGCGTTGCCGCTCCCCCTCAAGGGTCGTTACCAAGGGTGATCGCTACTTCAGATCGACCCCATAGAAGATGTGCCCGCCGAAAGGATGGATCTTGAAGTCCACGACCTCCTTGCGCACGGGCTTGTAGACCACGGAATGGGCGACCGTGTACCACGGCGCTTCTTCCTTGAAGATGACCTGCGCCTGCTTGTAGAGCTCGGTGCGCTTGCTGACGTCGGGGATCTTCTTGGCCTGATTGACGATGTCGTCGAACGGCTTGTGGCACCAGCGGGCCCGGTTTGTGCCGTCCTGGGCAGCCGCGCAGCCGAGCAGCACGTTGAGGAAGTTGTCCGGATCACCGTTGTCGCCGGTCCAGCCGAGCAGCAAGGTCTGGTGCTCGCCATTCTTGCTGCGCTTGAGATACTCGGCCCACTCGTAAGTGACGATGTTGGCCTTGACCCCGACTTTGGCCAGATCGGCCTGGATCACCTCGGCCATGCGCTTGGCGTTCGGATTGTAGGGACGCTGCACCGGCATCGCCCACAGATCCGTCTCGAAGCCGTTGGGCAGGCCCGCCTCGGCGAGCAATGCCTTGGCCTTGGCCGGATCATAGGTGTAGTCCTTCACCGCCTCGTTGTAGGACCACATGGTCGGCGGAATGGGATTGGTCGCCGCCTTGCCGGCACCGAGGAACACCGCATCGATGATCGCCTGCTTGTTGACGGCGTAGTTCATCGCCTGGCGCACACGCTTGTCGTCGAACGGCTTCTTGGTGACGTTGAAGGCCCAGTAGCCGATGTTGAGGCCCTCCTGCGTCAGCAGGTTGATGTTCGGGTCCTTGCGCATCGCCTCGAGATCGGCCGGGTTCGGATAGGGCATGACGTGGCACTCGCCGGCCTTGAGCTTGGCGTAGCGCACGGACGCATCGGGCGTGATGGCGTAGACGAGATCGTCGATCTTGGCCTTGCCGGCCCAGTAGGCCGGGTGGGCCTTGTAGCGGATGACCGCGTCCTTCTGGTAGTTGACCAGGTAGAACGGCCCGGTGCCGATCGGGTCGAGGTCCGCCTTCTCGGGCGTGCCGGCCTTCATCATCGCGTCGGCGTATTCGGCCGACAGGATCGACGCGAAATCCATGCCGAGATTGGCGATGAACGGCGCCTCCGGCTCGTTGAGCTCGAAGACGACCGTGTAGTCGTCGCTCTTGGTGATGCTCTTCAGCAGCTTGGGCATATCCATGCTGTTGAAGTACTCGTACTTGCCACCGCTCACCTTGTGGAAAGGATGATCGGTCTTCCAGGCCCGGTTGAAAGTGAACAGTACGTCATCGGCATTGAAGTCACGCTTGGGCGTGAAGTTGCGGTTGGAATGCCACTTCACGCCGCGCCGCAGCTTGAAGGTGAAGGTCTTGCCGTCCTCGCTGACGGTCCAGGACTCGGCGAGACCGGGCTCAATCTTGGTCGTGCCACGCTCGAACTCGACGAGGCGATTGAAAATCGGCCGCGCCGAGGCATCGAAGGTCGTGCCCGCCGTGTAGAGGCCAGGATTGAAGCCTTCGGGACTGCCTTCGGAGCAATAGACCAGCGTCTTGGCCTGAGCGCCGGCGCCGAGCGCCAAGACGAGCGCCGTTCCGATTGCCAGTTGAGAAAGAGATCGATTCACAGGGGGGTCCTCCGCGTTGAAGGTTCTGCGGGCATTGAGCCCGCGATGTCGTGGTTGGTCCGCCAATCCCGATGCCGCACGGCTTGGGACCGGTGGTTGGCGCGAACCTAGCAGCTTCGTTCCGCGAGCGGGAGTCCCGCAATGCTCACGCCAGTCGTGAATTCACCGTGGATTCATGGGCTTTGTCGCGGTGGCCTGTTTTGGGGCGTGCTATGGTGAGGTGCGAAGTAGCACGCTGTCGAAATGGCCGAATCCTCCACTTTGCGCATGCGTTCCCCGTCCCGGCTGCTCGAGCCGGGGGGACGATTTCCAAACTTCGCATTGCCGCGCATCGGCGCTGCGGGACAGTCGGGCGCGATATTCGAGTTCTATCGAGATATCACGAAGGGTCACTCGGTGATCCTGCTCGGCCGGCCCGATCCGATCTGGCGCCGGCATGATTTGGCGTTTCAAGACCTCGGCGCAAACCTGATCGCTGTCGTTGCGGCGCCGGAGGCGGCAATCGAGTCTTCATCCGGCATGGTCCACGTGCGCGACGCGGAAAGTCGCCTGCGCCTTGGCCTGCTCGACGGCGGCGGCCCGCCCGGCGAGCCGACCGTCGTGGTGCTCGACGCGAACCAACGCATCATCGCGCACCGCTGCGGTGGCGACCAATCCGTGCTGGTCGCATGGGCGATCGCCCAACTGCAAACCATCGGCCGGCAAGGCGTGACCGTGGTGAGAGCGCAAGCGCCCGTGCTTCTGATCGAGCGTGTCATGACGCCCGAATTCTGCCGTCGGCTGACCGATGTTTGGGCCGCAGACCACGTCGAAGGGAAAGTCAGCGCGGTCGTCGACGGCAAGCCGGCATCGCTCCTCCACGACAACATGAAACGCCGGCTCGATCACACGGTGAGGCGCCCGTCGCAGCTTTATGACGACATCACGAACGAAATCGCGCGCAAGGTGGCGCCTGAGGTTTTCAAGGCGTTCCAGTTCGAGAAATTCCGCGCCGGTGAGTACTACATCGCCTGCTATGACGCCGGCCGCGCCGATTTCTTCGCCGCCCATCGCGACAACACGACGCCGCAAACCGCTAAGCGCCGGTTTGCGCTCACGGTCAATCTCAATGACGACTACGACGGTGGCGAGTTGGCCTTTCCCGAATTCGGCCCGCACGGCTATCGGACTGCCGCTGGTGGCGGCATCGTCTTTTCCTGCTCACTCCTGCACGAGGCGCGTCCCGTCACGCGCGGACGGCGCTACGCTCTTCTCGCCTTCCTGATCGACCCGGCCTGACCTGCCGTCTCCGGTCCCGTCGACCCACATGACAAAACGTTAATCTGGTGGACACGCCAGGGTTAGGAGGCTGCCGCCATATTCACGGGCGTGAGTGCCGACATGCTGCCCATTTGCCAGGGTGCATGTGCCGCGCTCGCCGATGCGCAAGACCCGGAGGCTTTTGCGATGGACAGGCGCCTTCTCTCCACACTCGTCGGTGGCATGGTCGCCATGATTCTTTGCGCGACTCCCGTCTCGGCCGGAAGCAGCCGCGGGGGACCTGCATCGAGCAACGACCCCGACCAGGAATGCGCCGAGCTCGAGCGCCAGTTCGATATTGCGAGCCAGCGGCACCAGCGCCACCCGGAGTTTCCGGAGGCCCGCAATTTACGGGATCAAGGTGCCGCCCTGTGCGTTGCCCACAATGACGCGGCCGGCACGATGAAGCTGAAGCAGGCGCTGACCAAGCTCGGCGTCAAGCCAACCTATCTCCGGTCCGGTCGCAGCAGCAACTGACCATGGGCCGGAGTTGGAGGCGGCGCGGGTCGCCAAGCCCCCTGGCGACCCGCGCCGCAGCCAACAGCATCGAAAGAACCGTGGAAATGCAAAGGAGTACTGAGATGACCGATCTCCAAGCCGTTCGCTCGACGCCGCGGCGGCTGGCTTCAGCCAGGCGGGCCGTCACCGGTGCCGCGCTAGCCCTCGCATTCACCTGGACGACGGTGAGCGTCTCTGCGCCGATGCCCGAGAGCTTCTCGGGCCTCGCGGAAAAGGTGATTCCCGCCGTCGTCATGGTGACCAGCACGATCCGCTCCGAGTCCGGCCGGGCGCAGGACAGTGCCGACATGCCGTTCAACTTCCCGAAGGGCTCGCCCTTCGACGAGATGTTCCGGCAGTTCCGCGAGCGCCAGCGTCCCGACCGTTCGCCTGCGGAGGGTGTCAGCCTCGGTTCCGGCTTCATCATCGATCCGGCCGGCTACGTCGTGACCAGCAATCACGTCGTCGCCGAAGGGCGTGACATCCTGATCAAGCTGTCCGACCAGCGCGAATATCGCGCGACGCTGGTCGGCGCCGACGAGCAGACCGACCTAGCGCTGCTCAAGCTCGAGACCAAGGACAAGCTGCCTTATGTCGAGTTCGGCGACTCCGATCAGCTCAAAGTCGGCGATTGGGTCATGGCGGTCGGCAATCCGTTCGGGCTCGGCGGCACAGTTACGGTCGGCGTGCTGTCGGCGCGTGGTCGCGATATCAGGTCCGGGCCTTACGACGACTTCCTGCAGATCGACGCCTCGATCAACCAGGGCAATTCCGGCGGTCCGACCTTCAACACCCAGGGCAAAGTCATCGGGGTGAACACGGCAATTGCATCACCCTCGGGCGGCAATGTCGGCATCGGCTTCGCCATTCCGTCCAATCAGGCCAAGCAAATCCTCGCCGCCCTGAGGCAGAACGGGCACGTTGAGCGCGGCTGGCTCGGCGTATCGATCCAGTCCGTGTCGCCCGAAATCGCGCGGGCCATGGGCCTCGACAAGGCGAACGGCGCGCTGGTCGCTCAGGTCGTGCCGGGAGGTCCGGCGGCCAAGGCTGACATCAAGGTCGGTGACATCATCACGGGCTTCGCCGGCGAGACGGTCAAGGACGTCCGCGACCTGCCTCGCATTGTCGCAAGCACTGCCGCCGGCACGGCCGCCAATGTCGAGCTCTGGCGGGACGGCGGCCGGCGCACGGCGAGCGTTCATATTGCCAAGCAGCCCGCGCCCGACAAACAGGCCTCTGCCCAGCGGAGCGATCGCGGCAACGACGAGCCCGAGGGCCAATCGTCGAAACGGCTGGGCGCCAAGCTCGCCACCGTCACACCGGAGTTGCGGCGCCAGTTCGGCATCAAGGATGGGCTCGCCGGCGTCGTCGTCCTGTCAGCCGAGCAAATCGATCCGCGGCGCGAGCATCTGCGGCCGGGCGATCTCGTCCAGAAAGTCGACGGCACGGCCGTGTCGACGCCGGCCGAGGTTGACAAGGCGATGGAGGGTAGCGGCGCGCGCAGCCGGGGCGCCGTCCTGCTGCAGATCGTGCGCAAGGGTCAGACCACCTTTGTCGGCGTACCGCTCGCCTGACCGCCAGGGCAGCGGGAACGACATCGCCGAAGGATCGAGGGCGGCCGCCGGCCGCCCTCGAGTTTTTCCGACCCAGTCGGGAGTTGCCGGCGCCCGAGCGCGGCACATATTCTGACCGTCGAACGCTCCGGCCTGCCCTGCCCGGCCGGCATCAGTCCGGCCCACCCTGAAATGGCGCGACGGTCATGCGCATACTCGTCATCGAAGACGACGACACGACCGCGACCTACATCCAGAAGGGATTGTCCGAGCACGGCCACGTCGTCGAACGGTCCCGGGACGGACGCGACGGCCTGTTTCAAGCGACCAGTGGCAAGTACGACGCCTTGATCGTCGACCGGATGCTGCCGGGCCTCGACGGCCTGGCCGTCATCCAGGCGCTGCGTGCCGCCAGGGTCGACACGCCCGTGCTGATCCTCAGTGCGCTCGCCCACCTCGACGATCGGGTCAAAGGCCTCAAGGCCGGCGGCGATGACTACCTGACCAAGCCCTTCGCGTTTGCCGAGCTGTCGGCACGCCTAGAGGCGATCATGCGTCGGCGCGCGCCCGCTGCGGTGGAAACGACCCTCACCGTCGGCGATCTCGAGATGGATCTGCTAGCGCGCAAGGTCAGCCGCGCAGGCAGGTCAATCGAGCTGCAACCCAGGGAATTCCGCCTGCTCGAATATCTGATGCGTCATCACGGGCAGGTCGTCACGCGGACCATGCTGCTGGAAAGCGTGTGGGATTATCACTTCGATCCGCAGACCAATGTGATCGACGTGCACGTCAGCCGGCTGCGCCAGAAGATCGACAAGGGCTTCGACAGGCCGCTGCTGCACACCGCGCGCGGCGCCGGGTACGTACTCCGTGCCGAGTGATCCCGTGGCGGGTGCGACCACGCCGAGCAGACCAGGAAGCGCGCGGCTGTGGCGCACGGCGACGTTCCGTTTCGCCCTGCTTTATGCGCTGGTCTTTGCGCTATCGGCGGTGCTCCTGCTCGCGCTCACTTATCGCATCGGCATCGAGGTGATCGACCGCGAGACCGAAGCCGCGATCAACGGCGAGATCGATTCGCTCAACGAGCATTATCAGCGCCAGGGACTGACCCGGCTTGCCGACATCATCGCCGAGCGCAGCGGTCCGCAGGGCGACCGGTTGAACGTCTACTTGCTGGCCGACGCCGCCTTCAACCCGTTGGTCGGCAATCTTGCCGCCTGGCCCAAGGCCGAGATGCGCAACGACTGGCTCGAGTTTCAGGTCGACGATGCAGTGGCGGGGGGATTCGAGGTGCGCGACGTGCGCGCGCGCCAGTTCCGGCTGCGCGGCGGCTACCGTCTGCTCGTCGGTCGGGAGACGGTCGAGCGCGCGCGTTTCGCGCGCATCACCCAGCGCACGCTCATCTGGTCGGGCGGCGCTATTCTGGCGTTGGGCCTGATCGTCGGTCTGCTGTTCAGCCGCGGTCTGCTACGCCGGGTCGATGACATCGCACGCGCCAGCGCCGACATCGTCGCCGGTGACCTGAGCCGGCGCATGCCGCTCAGCGGCAGCGGCGACGAGTTCGACCATCTGGGCGAGCAACTCAACGCCATGCTCCAGCACATCGAGGCGCTGATGACGAGCATGCGCGTGGTGACCGACAGCCTCGCCCACGACCTGCGCAGCCCGCTGACGCGGCTGCGCAGCCGACTGGAGCAGCTCCAGACGGAGGCAGTCGACCCGGCCGGGCGGCGCGAGAGCCTGACGGCCGCGATTGCCGATGTCGACAGCGTGCTGCGTACCTTCAATGCCCTGCTGCGCATTGCCGAAGCCGAGGCCCAATCCGGACGTGCGCCGCTCGCGCCCGTCGCACTCGACCAAGTGGTGACCCAGATCGTCGATCTCTATCAACCGCTCGCCGAGGAGCGAGGGCTGCAGCTCACCACCGAGTTGGCGGCGAATTCGGAGGTAGCCGGCCACGCCGATTTGCTCGCCCAGGCGATTGCCAACCTCGTTGACAACGCCATCAAATACACGCCCACCGACGGTCGCATCTTGGTCGCACTGCGCCGGAACTCCAATGTGGTCGAGCTTTCGGTGTCCGACACAGGGCCCGGCGTGCCGGCGGACCAGCGCGACCATGTGCTCAAGCGTTTCGTGCGGCTGGATCCGAGCCGCCACGCCGAGGGCAGTGGCCTTGGCCTGAGCTTGGTCGCCGCCGTCGCCCGGCTGCACGGCGCCACGCTGACGCTAGCGGACAATCGGCCCGGCCTGCGCGTCGTGCTGGCTTTTCCGGCCGCCGGGGCCATCGTCCCATCCTCGACCGCGCCGGCCCCTAAGGGCCATTCCGCGCATCAGAGTTAATCTTTGGGAGAACGCCGACTCGACTTTTCCACAGGCCCGGAATGGGCTACAATTGCATGAACGGGCTCAAGCACTTATGCGTTGAACTTAAGATAGCCCATTGAAATTGCGAGGGGGAAACGTGCCATGGCCGTCAAGCCGGACGTTCTCAAAGCCGAACTGATCGAGAAACTGGCACAGATGGCACGTGCCAAGCTGGGCGACGCCAAGGGCGCACCGGCCGAGGCGTTCATCCGGCGCTACTACCTCAATGTCGCGCCCGACGACATGATCCACGCCGACGCCGACGATCTGTTCGGCGCGGCACTCTCGCTGTGGAGCCATGGCGCGACGCGCGCCGCCAAGGCGCCGAAGGTGCGCGCCTACAATCCGCGCCTCGAGGAGAATGGCTGGCGCTCGGTCCACACGGTGATCGAGATCGTCAACGACGATATGCCGTTCCTCGTCGATTCGGTGAATGCGGAGCTCAACCGCCAGGACCTGACGGTTCATCTCGTCGTCCACCCCGTCGTTTACGTGAAGCGTGACGGACAAGGACGCCTGACCAAGCTCGCCGAGAAAGGCGATGCCGACGCGATCGGCGAATCCTACATGCATGTCGAGATCTCCGAGCAGACATCGCCCGAGGCGCTCGATGGCATTCGCGATTCCCTGGTGCGCATGCTGGCCGACGTGCGTGCCGCGGTCGAGGATTGGCGCACCATGCGCCAGAAGATGCTGAGCGTGATCGACGGCATCCAGAAGGCGCCGCCGCCGCTGCCGCCCGAGGACGTGGCCGAGGCCTGCGAATTCCTGCGCTGGGTCGAAGCCGACCACTTCACGTTCCTGGGATACCGCGAGTTCGACTATGCCGGATCCGGCAAGACCGCACGCATGGCGATCGTCGACAAGTCGGGGCTCGGCGTCCTGCGCAATCCGGATGTCCACGTGTTCGAAGGGTTGCGCGACCTCGCCTCGCTGCCGCAGGACGTTCGCGACTTCCTGCAGGAGCCGGACCTGCTGCTGATCATGAAAGCCGACCGCAAGGCCACCGTGCACCGGCGCGTCCACATGGACTCGATCAGCGTCAAGAAATTCGACAGCCATGGCCGCGTTGCGGGCGAGCACCGCTTCGTCGGCCTGTTCACCTCGGTCGCCTACAACCAAAGCCCGAAGCAGATCCCGCTGCTGCGCAAGCGCGTGTCGCGCGTGGTGCAGCGCGCCGGATTCGCGCCGGGCGGCCACGACGGCAAGGCGCTCGGCAACATCCTCGAGACATTCCCGCGCGACGAACTGTTCCAGACCTCGGACGATGAGCTGTTCGAAACTTCGATGGGCGTGCTCCATTTGCAGGAGCGCCAGCGCATCGCGCTGTTTGTCCGGCGCGACCGGCTCGAGCGTTTCGTGTCGGCGCTGATCTACGTGCCGCGTGACCAGTTCAACACCGACCTGCGCAAGCGCATGGAGGCGATCCTGGAGAAGTCGTTCAACGGAACGACGGCCGCCTACTATACGCAGATTGCCGATTCGGTTCTGGCGCGGCTGCACTACATCATCAAGACCAAGCGCGGCGAGATCCCCGACTACGATCTGAAGGAGATCGAGGCGCGACTGATCGAGGCGGGTCGGTCGTGGACCGACCGGCTGAAGCAGGCGTTGATCGAGGGCCGGGGCGAGGAGCGCGGCCTGGCGCTGCTGCGCAGGTACGGCGAGGCCTTCCCGATCGCCTACCGCGAACGCTTCAGCGCGCAAGGCGCGGTGTTCGACATCGACCGCATCGAGGAAGTGCTGTCGACTGGCCGCGTCGGCATGAACATTTACCGGCCGATCGAGGCTGAGCCCTCGACCGTCCGCTTCAAGATCTTCCACACCGGCGCGCCCGTGCCGCTGTCGGGCGTGCTGCCCATGCTGGAGCACATGGGGCTGATGGTGGTTAGCGAGAATCCCTATCACGTTGCGCCGAAGGGCACCGACCAGCAGGTCTGGATCCACGACTTCGACATGGTCACCCGTTCGGGCCGCGAGGTCGACATCTCCAAATGCCGGACGATCTTCCACGAGGCCTTCGCCACGGTGTGGGACGGCGACATGGAAGATGACGGCTTCAACCGGCTGGTGCTGGCCGGAGGCCTCAACTGGCGCGAAGTCACCGTGCTGCGCGCCTACGCCAAGTATCTGCGCCAAGCGGCATTCACCTTCAGCCAGTCCTATATCGAGAGCACCTTCTTCAATCATCCGGATATCGCGCGCATGATCGTGCGCCTCTTCATGACGCGTTTCGATCCGGCCAACCAGGCCGACGCAGGCACGCGCGTCAAGGGGCAGGTGGTCGAGATCGAGCACGCGCTCGACAGCGTGACCAATCTCGACGAGGACCGTATTCTCCGGCGCTATCTCAACCTGGTCGCCTCGACGCTGCGCACGAACTTTTTCCAGAAGGCCGTCAACGGCGGGCCGAAATCCTACCTGTCGTTCAAGCTCGACAGCCGCAAGATCGAGGAGTTGCCGCTGCCGCGGCCGCTGGTCGAGATCTTCGTCTACAGCCCGCGCGTCGAGGCGATCCATCTGCGCGGCGGCAAGGTCGCGCGCGGCGGCATCCGCTGGTCGGACCGGCGCGAGGACTTCCGCACCGAGATCCTCGGCCTGATGAAGGCGCAGATGGTCAAGAACGCGGTCATCGTGCCGGTCGGCTCCAAGGGCGGCTTCGTGGTCAAGCGCCCGCCGACCGAGGGCGGGCGCGAGGCTTACCAAGCCGAAGGCATCGAATGCTACAAGACGCTGATGCGCGGCCTGCTCGACATCACCGACAACATCAAGTCGGGCGCCATCGTGCCGCCCAAAGACGTGGTCCGTCTCGACGGCGACGACCCCTACCTCGTCGTCGCCGCCGACAAGGGCACGGCGACCTTTTCGGACATCGCCAACGGCGTGTCGCTCGAATATGGCCACTGGTTGGGCGACGCCTTCGCCTCGGGCGGCTCGGCCGGCTACGACCACAAGAAGATGGGCATCACCGCCAAGGGTGCCTGGGAATCGGTCAAGCGCCACTTCCGCGAGATTGGTGTCGACACGCAGTCCCAGGACTTCACCGTGATCGGCGTCGGCGACATGGCGGGCGACGTGTTCGGCAACGGCATGCTGCTGTCCCGGCACATCAAGCTGCTCGCTGCCTTCAATCACATGCACATCTTCCTGGACCCCAATCCCGACCCGGCCAAGAGCTGGGCCGAGCGCAAGCGCATGTTCGACCTGCCGCGCTCGTCCTGGGCCGACTACGACGCCAAGCTGATCTCCGAGGGCGGTGGCGTGTTCGAGCGCAAGGCCAAGTCGATCAAGCTTTCGCCCCAGGTGCGCGCCGCGCTCGGGCTCGAGCGCGATCAGATGACGCCCAACGACCTGATACAGAGCCTGCTCAAGGCCAAGGTCGACCTGATCTACTTCGGCGGCATCGGCACCTACGTGAAGGCGTCCGACGAGACCCACGCCGAGACCGGCGACCGAACCAACGACCCGCTGCGCGTCAACGGCAAGGACATCCGCGCCAAGGTGATGGGCGAAGGCGCCAATCTGGGCATGACCCAGAAGGGCCGCATCGAATACGCCATGGCCGGCGGGCGGCTCAACACCGACTTCATCGACAACTCGGCCGGCGTCGACTGCTCCGACCACGAGGTCAACATCAAGATCCTGCTCAACGACGTGGTCGAGTCGGGCGACCTCACGGTCAAGCAGCGCGACCAGCTCCTGGCCGAGATGACCGACGAGGTCGGCGCCTTCGTGCTCCAGGACAACTATCTGCAGACCCAGGCGATCAGCTTCGCCGAGTCCCAGGGCCTCGACCTGCTCGACCAGCAGATGAGCCTGATGCGGGCGCTCGAGCGGCTCGGCCGTCTCGACCGCGGCATCGAGTACCTGCCGACCGACGAAGTGCTCATGGAGCGCCAGGCCGAAACGGGCAAGGGACTGACCCGGCCGGAGCTCGCAGTCCTGCTGTCCTACAGCAAGATGTCGCTCTACGAGGATTTGCTCCCCTCGGACGTGCCCGACGATCCCAAGCTGATGAGCGACCTCGCGCGCTATTTCCCCAAGCGGCTCGGCAAGCAGTTCGGCGACGCGATCGGCCGGCACCGCCTGAAGCGCGAGATCGTCGCGACCTACATGACCAACAGCCTGGTCAACCGGGTCGGCTCGACCTTCGTCAGCGTGATGATGGACAAGACCGGCATGTCGCCGCCGGATATCGCGCGCGCCTACGCGATCAGCCGCGACGTGTTCCAGCTGCGCAAGCTGTGGCGCGCGGTCGAGGCGCTCGACAACAAGGTGCCGGCACGCGTGCAGAACCTGATGCTGCGCGACACGAGCGACCTGATCGGGCGGGCGACCTTGTGGTTCCTGCGCAACGGCAAGCAGCCGCTCGACATCGGCAGCCACATCCAGGAGTTCCTGCCCGGCGTCGAGGAGCTGTTCGACTCGCTGGCCGACGCGCTCGTGCCCGAAGACCGCGCGGCACTCGACGCGCGGGCGGGCGAGCTGGTCAAGGAGGGCGTGCCGGCCGATCTCGCGCGTCGGGTCGCCAGCCTCGACGTCATGGTCGCGGCCTGTGACATCGTGCGCATCGGGCGACAGAGCAACTTCGCGCTGATCGACGTGGCGCGAGTCTATTTCGCGTTGGGTGCGCGGTTCGGGCTCGACTGGCTGCGCACGGCCGCAGCGCGCGTCGAAGCGGAGTCGCGCTGGGACCGCATGGCGGTCGGCGCCATCGTCGACGATCTGTTCGGCCACCAGGTGCAGCTCACGCAACGGGTGCTCGACCAAGCCAATGGCACATTGGGCGAGTCCGCGATCAACCGCTGGGTCGACGGCCGCAAGGGCGCGGTCGACCGGACGACGCAGCTGATCACCGACCTCAAGGAAGCCGGTACCGTCGAGCTCGCCATGCTCGCGGTTGCCAATGGCCAGATGCGCGCGATGATGGGGGCGTAAGGCGGTCGAGCGCGTCTTCACGGTAGCAGCGCAGCCTGCTGCGTCACCGCGAGCGACGACCGGATGATTTGTATCGCAACAAGATCGCCCCTCGCCCGCTCCGGCCTTTCGCGTTAGCCTGAGCCGACAGCGATTTCCGCATCTGCCCATCGGAGCCGGCCATGAGCACAGCCGCCAGCATCGAGCGCCCGAGCGTTTGCACGCTCGACTGCCCTGACACTTGCAGCATCACGGTCACGGTCGCCGAAGGCCGCGTCACCAAGGTGCGCGGCAGTCACGCGCTGCCCTACACCGAGGGCGTGATCTGCAACAAGGTGGCGCATCACACGGGCGAGTTCGTCCACGGCTCGGGCCGCCTGCTCTATCCGCTCAAGCGCACGGGACCGCGCGGGTCCGGCCAGTTTGCGCGCATCTCCTGGGCGGAAGCGCTCGACACTGTCTATGAGCGCGTCAGCGCGGTGATCAAGCGCTGGGGCAGCGAAGCCGTGCTGCCGCTCAACTATGCCGGTCCCCACGGCATGCTGGCTTACGAGAGCATGTCGCTGCGCTTCTTCCACAAGCTGGGTGCGAGCCAACTCTATCGGCGTTCGCTGTGCGGCGCGGTGCGCGCCGAGGCGTGGGCCGGCACCTATGGCAGTTCGCCCGGCATCGGGCCGGAGGCGGCCGGTGAGGCGAAGCTGACGATCGTCTGGGGCAACAACGCGACGGTCGCCAACCTGCATCTTGTGCGCAAGATCGGCCAGGCCAGGCGCAAGGGCGGGCGCATGGTCGTGATCGACCCGCTGCGCATCAAGATCGCCGAGCAGGCCGACATGCACGTGGCACCCCTGCCGAGCACCGACGTCGTGCTCGGCTTCGCGCTCGCCGTCGAGCTCGAGGAGCTCGGCGCCCACGACAAGCGGTTCATCGCCGAGCATGTTCTGGGTTACGACGAGTTCATGGCCGAGGCGCGCCGATGGCCGGCCGACAAGGCGGCGACGACATGCGGCGTGCCGGCCCAGGACATCCGCATGCTGGCGCGCTGGATGGCCGAGGCCGATCCACTGGTCATCGCGCCGGCCAACGGCCTGGAGCGGGGCCGCAATGGCGGCAGCGGCGTGCGCGTTGCCATCGCGCTGCCTGCGCTGCTGGGCAAGCTCAACGGCAGGAGCGGCGTCGTGCTGGGTGCGGGCAATGCCTTTCCGAAGACGACCGCCAAGCTGCAGCGCCCCGATCTGATGACCAAGCCGACGCGCACCATCAACATCCTCGATGTCGGCCGTCACTTGGAGCGCGACGACATCGATCCGCCCGTGCGGGCGCTGTTCATCTACAACCACAACCCGTTGGTCGTGCATCCTGACCAGAACCGCATGAAGCGCGCCCTGGCGCGCGAGGACATCTTCAGCATCGGCATCGAGATCGCCATGACCGAGAGCATGCAGCACTGTGACATCGTGCTGCCGGCGGCGACTCATCTCGAATGCGACGATCTCTACAGCTCGTACGGCCATCATTGGCTGCAGCGCGCTGAGCCGGTCATACCGCCGGTCGGCGAGACGCTGCCGAATACCGAGATCTTCCGGCGTCTCGCTGCGCGCTTCGGCTTCACGGATGACTGCTTCAAGACGGACGACCGCCAACTCATGGACGACGCAGTCGATCCCCACCATCCGCGCATGCGCGGCGTACGGCCGAGCCAGATTCCCGTCGGCACGGCCATGCGCATGGAGGCGCCCGACGGCAGGGCGTTAGCGCTGTTCGACAACGTCATGCCCGCGACGCCGTCGGGCAAGGTCGAGCTTGCTTCCGATGCCTTGGCATCCCGCTGGGGCCAGCCGGCGCGCTTGCCGAGCTTCCGGCCGCGCGTGTCGAAGTACCCGCTGTCGTTGATCTCGCCCGCCTCGGACAAGCGCATTTCCTCGACGTTGTTCGGCGCGGGTGGCGCGCCCGGCGACACGCCGCCGCTGCTCATGCATCCGACCGATGCGAAGGCGCGCAGGCTCGAGGGCGTCAGCGCGGTGCGGGTTTGGAACGATCTCGGTTCGGTCGTGCTGCCGCTCGAGATCACCGACGCGATCCGGCCTGGCGTGGTCGCGTCGGAGAAGGGCGCTTGGTTGTCGACCAGCCGCAATGGACAGACGATCAGCGCGCTTGTCTCGGCTGACGATCGCGCCGATCTGGCCGAGGGCGCCTGCTACAACGACACCGGTGTCGAGGTCGGACGCGCGTAACACCTCGGCGCGGCCCGCAAACCAAGACCGCCCGACCAGGGGGCCGGTCGGGCGGGTTGCTTGGCAAGTATCTGGGGGAGAGAGGCTTGGCTGCGGGTTGATCTCCTCAAGCAGTCCGCGACCAGACCATCAAAGCAAATCCAGGTGGCAACCGGCGTTGACCTGAATCAATAGGCCGGTCTCAGAGCCGATCCTGAAAGTTGTTGAATCGGACGAATCTGTTGTGATTCATTGTCGGGCACCCGAATCGTATCCGAGGGGTGCACGATGTGGAAGCCCGAGCATCGCCGTGACGCCGCGCGACACGGCC
>Ga0194121_10002673_pt1 | contig 28041 bp, 23 predicted proteins | sample TA2MahCa50mmetaG_FD_148609 | JGI IMG/M metagenome (GOLD analysis project Ga0194121, IMG submission 148609) | Freshwater microbial communities from Lake Tanganyika, Tanzania - TA2015020 Mahale Deep Cast 50m | ecosystem: Environmental > Aquatic > Freshwater > Lake | place: Tanzania: Lake...
GATTGAGAGGTGTTCATGGACGACAAAACCCGACGCAAGCGACCCGGCTACGGGATGCGCCGATCCCGCGCCCCGGCCCGCTGCCAGCGCCCAAGCCGCAAACCGTTCAGCCTACGCTTGATTAAGGCCTAGCTGACGCAAGAAGCCTGGATCCATGGCGTTCTGTGCGCGCATCGTTTGTTGCTGCTACAATCACTTCATGGGACGCCTGGCGGCGAAGCGCTGTTTGATCGTGGGAGGAACGTCCGGCATCGGCCTGGCGGCAGCGCGGCGGTTTCTTCAGGAAGAGGCGGTGCTCGTTGTCACGGGCAGCACGCCGGCTGAATGTGCTACCGCCGAGCGGGAGCTGGCGGCGCTTGGCCCTATTTACGCTCTGCCGTCCGACGTGACGCAAGCCGACCAGGTCGGGCCGCTGTTTCATGCGGTCATCGAACGCCTTGGCGGGCTGGATGTGGTCTACCACGTGGCCGGCGGCAGCGGCCGCAAGCATGGCGATGGGGCGTTGCACGCATGCACGCTGAATGGCTGGCAGGCGACCATCGACCTCAACCTCACGAGCACGTTTCTGACAAACCAGCAGGCGGTGCGGCATTTTCTGGAGCACGGCGGCGGAACGATCCTGAACATGGCCAGCACGCTGGCCACGTCACCGTCGCCGCGCTACTTCGACACGTGTGCTTACGCGGCGGCGAAGGGGGGAGTCATCGCCATGAGCCGGCTGGCCGCCGCTCGCTATGCCGATAAGAATATCCGTGTCAACGTCATCGCACCCGCCCTGATTGACACTCCCATGGCACAGCGTGCCGTCAGCGATCCGGCCATCCGGCATTACCTGCGATCCAAGCAGCCGCTGCGGGGCGGGCCCGGCACGCCGGAGGATTGCTGTGAGGCCGCGGTCTTTCTGTGCGGCGACGGGGCGCGTTTTCTCACCGGCGTCGTCCTTCCCGTGGACGGCGGCTGGTGCTTGAGCGACGGACAATACATGGATGAGGCCAATCCGGCAAAGGAACCATGACCGCCGAACCCGAAGAGTGCCTGGTCACGACCGCCGCGGAGCTAGCTGTCTGCTGTACTCACCTGGCCGGTTGCCCGCGCATCGGGCTGGACATCGAGTTCGTCGGCGAGGACCATTATCACCCGCAACTTTGCCTGGTCCAGGTCGCCACGCCGGAACAGCTGTACGTCATCGATCCATTCTCAGTTGGCCCGCTCGAAGACTTCTGGAAGCTGCTCGTCTCTCCAGGCCATCAGGTGATCGTGCATGCCGGCCGCGAAGAGGTGCGCCTGTGCCGGCGTGCGAGCGGCCAGGCGCCGGACAAGCTATTCGACCTGCAAATCGCCGCCGGGCTCGTCGGACTGGGATATCCCCTCGGCCATGGGCCGCTGGTCGGGCAACTACTAGGAGTGCATCTTTCCAAGGTGGAAACGCTCACCGAATGGCGGCATCGGCCGTTGACCTCGTCGCAGATTCGCTACGCGCTGGACGACGTGCGCTATTTGCTGGACCTGGAAGCGCAGCTGTCGCAGCGCCTGACCTCCTTGAAACGCCAGGCCTGGGCCGAGGAAGAGTTCACACGCTTCATCGCGGATGTGTCGATCGATGGGCCCGCGCTGGAGAATGCAAAGTGGCGAAAGCTCAAGGGCATCGGCAGTCTGGACCGCCGCCGCTTGGCCATTGTCCGCGAATTGTTTGCATGGCGAGACGAGGAGGCAGCCCGGCTGAACCGTCCGCCGCGCACCGTCGTCCGCGACGACCTGCTCATCGAGATCGCCCGCCGCAATCCGACCAAGGATCGCGACTTGCACGTGGTCCGTGGTCTGGCCAAGCGACATGCCCGCGACCTGGTTGCGGCGGTCGAACGGGCCCGGGCGTTGCCGCTGGAGCAATGCCCGCGCCCGGCCGAGCGCGACCGCGATCCGTCGCAGGTGGCCCTGGTCGTTTCCGTTCTGAACGCGGTGCTGCAAGATTTCGCGGTCCGCCGTCAGCTGTCCGCGAGCGTTGTCGCCACCAGCAGCGACGTCAAGGAACTGGTGCGCACGCACATGGTCGGCACGGAATTGCCTGAAGACTCGATCTGGCGCCGAGGCTGGCGGGCCGAATTCGTGCTGCCCGAATTGCGGGATATCCTGGAGGGCAAGCGGGCGATTCGCATCGGCGACCTGGCCTGCGACGCGCCATTTGCCTTTGTGCCCGTGAACTGACGACGGAGCATGCGCCATGAGCCGGCTCAGAACTTTCATTGCCGTCGATCCTGGCAAGGCCATTCGCGACCGTCTTGTCGCGCTGCAGGACGCACTGGCGCGAGCGGGGGCGGAGGTCAAGTGGGTCGAACCGGACAACCTGCATGTCACGCTGTTATTTCTGGGCGAGGTCGTGGACAAGGACGTGCCGAGCGTTTGCCGCGTGGTCAGCGATGTCGCCGGCAAGCATGGGCCGTTCCCCATGAGCGTGGAGAAAACGGGCTGTTTTCCGAATGCGCGGCGGCCGCGCATCCTGTGGGTCGGCGTCGGCCGCGGCGAAGCGGACCTGTGTGCGCTGCACGACGAGCTCGAGCAACCATTGCTCGACCTCGGATGCTATCGTCGCGAAGGACGAAGGTACACACCACACATCACGCTGGGGAGAAACAAGAAGGATGGGGCCAGCGGCGAACTGGCCGCTGCCCTGGCGAAAAAGGCGGACTGGAAGGCAGGCGAGATCACTGTCGCCGAGATCCTGGTCATGAGCAGCGAGTTGCGAAGCGACGGCCCGGAGTACACAGTCCTGAGTCGCGCGCCTTGCGGCTAGTCGTAATCTTCAACCTGCCCGAGAGCCGACCTACGCCACTTCGATGTCGTTGGCGAGAATGGGGAGTTCGCTGAGCTGCATGACGGCGTGCTGGGCAATCTGCTTGGCGTAGTAGGTGGCGGCCTGGCCGGCGAGAACAAGCCCGGTATCACGGAGTTGCAGCCGCAAGCTGCGAACCCGACCGTGCAAGCGGCTCTGCACGCGTGCCTCGAGCTGGCGGATGTCGCTTCCTACCTTGTCGATTTGACCGAAACTAACCATGATCGATCCTCTTGCTTGCGAGTGCCCTTAGCTAAGAGCAATTCTTGTGCCGTTCAATTGGCCGCGAGAATCGGCAGGATTTCTGCGTCACTCCATTCGGCCTGCCTAGAAACTGGTCGCCCACCGCCCGCTGAACAGGCAGGACCAGTCTCGCGTTTGCCAACCCTGGAAACTCGCCTTTCCAGAAGCAGGCGACCGACATATAGGCGCGTCATGACGACGAAATACCAAAGAGTTTGTGTGTTTCTGAGCCTGGCGATCGCCGGTTTCGCCGCGCAGCCGGTTTTTGCCCAGAGCGCCGGCGAGACCGATCTTGCCGCGTGGTTGCGGCAGGTACGTCCAGAGATCGAGAAGGTTCTCGGCCAGCCCTTGCCTGCCGTGCCGCAATGTCAGCCGGCGTCGGCGGAGCAATTCCGGCTTGCTCGGGATGCCGATTTGAATGCACATCTGCTCTGGCGATTCCCGAACCTGGAGACGCGCGGGCGGGCCGTTGAGGACGCCCAGGCCACGGCCAATGTTGCCGCCATCGCCAGGCTGGTCGAGGGGACCGACGTCATTCTGGTTCGTCCGGACAACACGAAAATCATTGCCGGCTGGAATGACTCGCTGCGCAAGGCTGCGTCAGCGGAGTTCATAAAACTCGCCGTCGTCGTTGAAACGATTCGTTACCATCTGGATCGCCGCTACGACCTGTCACGATTGCGGACGGGCTGCAAAGACGCGGAAGAGTGGTTTGCCCTGCAGGCGCTCGTCGAGGGACGCTGCCAGCAGGTGGCCTGCCAGCTCGCCGAGCAACTGGGGTGGTCGGAGTACGCGCCGCTGCTGGCGGCGCGCTTTCGTTTCGTGGCCGACGTTTCCACCGATCCCGGCTTACGCATGATGACACAATCCGCGTGGCAGCAGCGCTATCATGCGGCGATCAAGGGACAGGCGTTCTTCAATCACCTAGTTGCGCACAAACTCCCGGATTTCGAGAAGCAAGCATTTGCGCGCCCGCCGCGTTCGCTGGCGGCCGTTGAACGTCCGGAGGCGTACGTTTCGTATATTGCCGGCAAAAAGCCGGACCTGGCCGCACTCCTGGCCGGCATGGAAAAGCAGCCACCTTCCGGTGTGTGGTGTGCAAGCCAGCAAGTGCTGACTCCGGCGATCCTGACGCAAGTGGCAGCCCTGGTCGGGATGAAGGATCGGGCCGAGCGCGTGCTGGCGTCGTGGCAGGACGGCCGCACGCTGGTCTGGTCGCAAACCGGAGATGCCGGCCGGCATGTCGCCGTCAGCTGGCTGCGTTTCCAGACGCAGGCCGCCTCGCGCGCCTATCACGAGCTGGCGACGGACCTGCAACGCAAGCGCGATGGCCAGACAGGGAATTTCTGCGGCCTGTCTGTCCGCGTCGTTGACTCACGCTTTCGTCCCGTCACCGTGCCGGATGCCGTCGAGGCCACTCTCTGGGATCGGAAGCTGCAAGGACCAGGCGGGCAACCCTTGCCGACCAGTACCTTGCTCGCACGCCGCGGCGAGGACGTCATCGAAATCACCTGGTTCGGCATCCCGGCCGACATGGCCTGGGCTGACGCTTTGCTCCGCTAGCCCGATTTCGTGGTATGGAGGCTCTCAGGCAAATTGGGAACGCGCGATCCGCGAAAAGCCTGCGAGTGGGTATTGATTTGACTGCAAGGAAAATGCATCCTAATCTTCTGCATCCCGTCCATCGTTACCGTCAGACTCGCTGGTAGTCCCGTCCGAGAGACACTCGGAGACGCCATGCATCGTGATTCGCGATTTCAGCAGGCCCGTGCGCGCCTTGCCGTGGAGCAACTTGAGGAGCGGACGGCGCCGGCGCTGCTCGGGCAGCAATTGTTTCCGGCCGACAACCCGTGGAACCAGAACATCGCCGCCGCCCCCGTGGCCGGCAACTCGCAGGCGATCATCGATAACATCATCGCTCGCTACGGCAACGGGCGGTTGCATCCGGATTTCGGCCAGGACTATCGCAACGGCAGCAACCTGTACGGCATCCCCTTCAACGTCGTTCATGGTAACGCGCTCGCCAAGACTCGTGTCATCATCGACGCTTATGACGATGAGAGCGACATCGTGGATGCGCCGATTCCGGCCGGCGCGGTTCTGGAAGGCGATTTCCAGAACGGGCCGCGCGTCGGCGTGAACAATCGCGGCGACTCGCATTTGCTTGTCTGGGACGTGGACAACAACATTGCCTACGAGTTTTACCGAGCCTCCCGGCCAAGCGAGAACGCCGACGGCCGCTGGCACGCAGACCAGCAAACCGTGTGGGACATGAAAACCAACACGTTCCGGACACTGGGCTGGACTTCGGCGGACGCCGCGGGGTTGTCGTTGCTGGCGGGTCTGGTCCGGCCGGACGAGGCCCTGCCGGTCAACCAGGGAGGTCAGGGCGTCATCAATCACGCCATCCGTTTCACACTGCGCAATGACATCATCTTGCAGCAATATCAATATCCGGCCTCACACGTCGCCAACCCGGGCAACAACAACGCGGCCGTGCAACCGCCGATGGGGGCGCGCTTCCGGCTCAAGGCCAGCGTCGATATCTCCGGCCTCAATCCGCAGTCGAAGGTCGTTGCCCAGGCCATGAAGGACTACGGCATGATCGTGGCCGATAATGGCAGCAACTTCTTCTTCTCCGGCGCCAGCTCTTCCGTCAACGCCAGCAATCAGTTCACGCTCACCTGGAACGACAATGACATCCAGAGCAGCACCAATGGCCTGAAGAGCCTGCGTTACAGCGATTTCGAGGTCGTCGATCTCACGCCAATCGTGACCGGCCTGAGCGTCCACAGCGGCGCGGCGGGGACACAGGTGACAGTCATCGGCCAGAATTTTTCCGGCGCGGCCGGTCGGCTGCAAGTGCTGTTCGGCAATACCGCCGCCTCGTCGGTGACGGTACTGAACGATTCCCATGTGCTGGCGATCGCTCCCGACGGCACGGGAATCGTGGACGTGCGCGTGCAATCCGGCGTTGCAAACCCGAACGACCCGTACAACTACAAGGGCTCGATCTTCGGCTACGGCATCTCCGCCGTCTCGTCGAATGCACGCTACAGCTTCACCGAGCAGATTCTGACCGCGGTGAGCGTGTCGCCGGCAACCGCCACCGTCAAACAGAACAAGCGCCTGCAGCTGGCCGCGGTCGCACTGGACCAGTTCAACGGGCCGATGGCCCAGCAACCGAGCTTTACGTGGTCCATCGTCAGCGGGCCGGGGACGATCAGTGCCACCGGCATCTACCAGGCGTCGCGCCTGGGCACCGGCACGGCAGTTGTTCGGGCCTCGACCACTGACCTGAGCAGTGACCTGAGCAGTGACGCAACCATCACCATCATTGCCTCGCGACCGCGGCGCACGGGGGACCTGCGCGGCCCAAGCCAGACGGCCGACATCAACGGCGACGGCCTGGCCGACGTGATCCAGCAGACCAAGACGAATGCCTTCTGGGTCTGGATGGGAACCGACGCCGGCCCGGCGAACCCGGTCAAGGTCATGCAGCACGGCGGCAGCTATATCGCTGGGCAAGCGCAATATGCCGATATCAACGGCGATGGCCGCGACGACCTGATCTTCCAGGGCGGCGACAATTCCTTTTATCTGTCGCTGTCAACCGGCACGGCGTTCGGTTCGCCCATCAAGGTGCTGAAGCGACCGGGCAACTTCATCACCGGGCAGGCACAGTATGCTGACGTGAACGGCGACGGTCTGGCCGACCTCATCTTCCAAACCGGCAGCAATGGATTCTTGCTGTCACTGTCCACGGGTGCGTCCTTCGCCGCGCCGCGAAAAGTCGTGCAGCTCGGCGGCAGCTTCCGCCTCGGCCAAGCCCGCTACGGCGACATCAACGGCGACGGCCGCGACGACCTCGTGTTCCAGGGAAACAGCGTCGTGACGCGTTACCTGTCCACCGGCGCCGGATTCGCTGCCGGCGCAGCCATAGCACAACCAGGCAGGAACCTGCTGCCCGGTCAAAGTCAACTGGCGGACGCCGACAATGATGGGCTAGCCGATCTGCTCTTCCAGGGGGCCGACAATTCATTCTGGCTTTACCGCGCCGCGGACAACTTCAGCACGCGCCGGCAGATCGCCAAGCATGGTGGCAGCTTTCGCCTCGGTCAGGCCCAGTACGCCGACAGCAACGGCGACGGACGGCTGGACCTGATCTTCCAGACTGGCAGCAACACTTTCTGGATCTCGTACTCGACCAGCACAACGTACGCCGCTCCAAAGAAAGCCGCACAGTTCGCCGGCGCCTTTCAGCCGGGCCGAAGCGTGTGCGCCGACGTGAACGGCGACGGCCGCGACGACCTGCTGTTCCTGGCCGGCGACCTCGCCCAGTGGCTGGCGCTGTCACGCGGCAACGAGCTGGCAGCTGCGCTGAGGTTGCCGACGGTGTGACCGTGCGGATCTCTCAGTTGAATCTCACCCTTCCGCCCGCCGCCAGGTTGTCCTTCATTACAAGATTTGCCGAGGGGATATATGTCTCTCCCTGGACACATTCTGGACGAATGTTCTGGACGAATGGCGCGGGCACGTGCCTTCAATGCCGTAGCAGGCGGCGGTAGAGCACGATCGCGATGACGATCATGAAACAGTTGGCGGCCCAGATTGCGACGAAGGGCGACAGCTTGCCGCTACTGCCCATGTTGATGCCACACAGCATCAGCGGGTAGTAGAGCAGCACGATGGGCAGGAAGCAGGTGATGAAGGCACTCAGATAATCGCTGCGATTGAACCAGATTCCGACCGGGCAGCCGACCAGGACGAAGCACAGGCAGCCCAGGGCCAGGGCCGGGCGCTTGTTCATCTCGGCCTTGATCTCGCGAATGTGCCGGTCGATCTGCTTCTGTTCGTTGCAGCGATGCTTGAGGTGTTCGGCGAAATGGCTCGGCGCCGAGCCCAGAGCCATGACGGCCTTGTGGCTGGCGATGTCCTTGTCCACATGGCGTTTCTTGGTGACGCTCTGGTCCCAGCTACGGAGCATTTGTTGCCAGGTCATCTGGCTGGGGCGGGTCACCTTGGGGTTGATGAACTCGTCGGGCAAGTCGATCGGCCATTCGCGGTAGACGACAATCGACTTGTCGCCGTTCTCGCTGACGATCCAGCAATGGTACATCTTGATGATGATCTTCTTGGCTGCCATGTCCACGCGGATCTCGGCTTCGCGCGCGCGGGCGACGATATCGTAGGTCGATTTGCCCGTGGGATCGCGGCGCATGAACTGGGCGTCGATCAGTTTGCGTTTTTCCACGCGATGGACGTTCATCTCGTAGTGCACCTTGGGCAAGATCAGCTTGTTGTCGCGTTTGAGCTGGGCGTACAAGAACTCCTCGATGTCGTTGAGGAAATAGGTTCGAAGCTGAAAGTGCGTCCAGGGAATCAGGTGATAGTACATGCTCAGCGTGGCGAGGCTGACCACGACGCCGAGCAAGACGCCAGGCCAGGCGGCTCGGAGCACGTTGATGCCGGCCGCCTTGATGGCCAGGATTTCATTGTCATGAGCCAGCCGGCCGTAGATCACGCAGGTTGCAAACAGCGTCGTCGCCGGCAGCGTGTATGGCAGTGTCGTCGGCACCAGCATCGGGATGATCATGAGAATCTGCACCGGGCTCAGGCCATTGCGCACGGCTTCGCCGACGACTCCTGCCAGCAGCAGCATTCCCGTGATGCTGATCAGCGACAGCAAGAAGACTTTCACCAGCTCCATGAAGATCATGCGATGCAGCAGGGTGAAAAACACACAAACCTCCGCTTCGCTAATTGGCCATCCGACCCAGCGCGCAGCGCACCGTTTCATCTACATCGACGGCTGCCACGCCAGGCTTGAGAGAATTCCTCATCAAGGCCGGTCCTTGCCTCCCATGCGCTCGCGGACCCCAATCACGGGGTCGAGCAACATGGGCACGGGTCTCTTGGTAAACTTCAGGTCGCCAGGTTCGCCGCCTACCTTGCCGCGCATCTCGATCTTGAGCATGCGCTTGCCGATCTCGGCGGGAATGTAGCGTAGCGACGGCGGCACGAGTTGCTCGACGCGACCCCAGCTCGGATAGAAGTCGAGCTTGAGATCGCTGCCGTCGATGCGAAAGTCGCCATTGCCGTAAAGGCTGATCGCGTTGCCAAGCAGCTCAAGCCGGCTGACATGGACGCGCGAGCTGCGCAGCTCAAAAAGCGCGTGCGCCTCGTCAAACATGGTGCGGTCCGGCCAGCGCAGACCGAGAAACTTGAGCAGATCGAGCAAGAGCGGCAGGTTGTACAGATGGCCGCGCGGCACGTCGAGCCGACCGTTACCGTCGAGCGAATCGAGTCCAGTGCCCTGGCCGTTGAGGTATAGTCGGCCGACAGCAGTACCGGTGAGCTGGGCATTGGGCCCAAGATTGTGACGACCAAATTGCTGCAGGTCAATCTGCGAGGCGGTCAAGTTCAGCTCGTAGCGGAGGCGCGGACCGAACTCGAAACGTCCCTCGCCGGACAGATCGCCGCCAAACAACGGCGCTCGCACGCCCAGCGTCAGTACCTCGGGCGACTGCTCCTGCACCTGAAAATGACCAATGACGTCGCGAAACGGCTGCTTGAGCGACGTAGCCTGTTCCAGGCGAAAATTGCCGTTGAGTGCGAGCGCTTGCCTCCCCTCCGGTGTGGGACGCCAGTAGCGCCCCCGAGAGGCGACGATGCCGCGCACCTCGCTCAGGTCGATGCCGGTCCGCAGGCTGGCGCGATCCAGCCAGGCCTTGCCATCCCAGTAGATATCCGGGAGAGAACCGGGTGCGGCGGCCATGCTAACCTTCAAGTCCGTCTGCAGTTGCACCGGATCCTTGAGCGCGATGTAGCTGACGGTAGATTTCAGGGCCTTCGGCAGAGCATCGACGAAGTCATCGTCGAGCAGCAACCGCTGGGCTTGCAAGTCGTTCAGATCGGCGAAGAAGCTGCCGCCTGGCCCCAGGTTGACGCTTGCGGCCTTGAGCGCAAGCTGCGCCTGGCCGTGACTGGCGCGATAGTTCGTCAACTCCAGGCGATTGTCGTGGTAGTGCAGACGGCCCGACAGGCCGGTCATCTGCAGAGGGAAAAAGCGCGGCTGGATGGCGCCGCCGCTGGATTCGACTTCGACTTCCATCTCGTGAAAGACGCGCGATTCCGCGTCCGGCCCCTGGACGGCAATCGGCCGCTGAACGACCGCGTTGAAATCAAGGCGGCCGCCGAACTGAAAGAGTTCCCAGGCCCGCGTCAATGGCGGGAACGGCCGAAAGGCAGCCTTGAGGTCCTCATCCGCCGATACGTTCTTGCCGCCGATGCGCACCACCAGCCATTCGGCGTTCCCCGTCGCGGTTGACTTGCTCTGCGTCTTGCCATCGACGCGAACCGTTGCGTCCAGGTGCTTGCCCTGAAAGTCGCGAAACTCCCAGCGCCCCGGATAGATGTCGAGAAACCCGCTGACCTCGGTCAACCGATAGGGAAACTGATCCCAATGAACGGAGGAATCGTGAAAGAACACGCGGTACTCGTTGGCAAAGGTCGTGGCGGCTCCGGGCGTATGACGGATGACGGCCTTGATGTCTCCTTTACCGCGAGCATGAAATGAGCGCGCCAGTTTCTCGAATGCCGAGAAACGCAAGGCATGCAGCAACTTCTCGTCGAGCGGGATGTCGGCGGCCTGGATGTCGATGCAGGCGTCCAGAGCCTTGCCCGCGCCATGCCAGTAGCCCTTGATGGCGACCGGCTGCGTGCCGCTATAGCCGACCACGTCCACGCCGATCCGGTTGCTAAGGAGATTGAGGTCCAGGGCGCCGGTGATTCGTTCCAGCGGATAGGGAAAGCGTGAAAAGCTGACGCGCAGACTCTCCGGCAGCAGGGACAGCGTCGATGGCTCGCCCGAGTGGAGTGCCACCCAGTGGTCATCGCGACGGGCACAACTGACACGCAACGTCGCCGATCCCGTCGGCGCAAAGCTGTCACGCAGGCGCTTGAGCTTGTCCGGCAAGCGCTCAAAAAGCTCGCGGCACAGCTGCAGGTGCTTGACCTCGAGAACCCCCTCGAAATGCTTCATGGGACACGGCGCCATCGCCGAGCCGCGCAGCGATATCTGTGCGGGCCCGGATTTCGCCTGTAGCGTCTCAATCGTGAGCTGACCGTTGGTGGCGCGCACCGTGGCCGACAGATCGTCGAGCGGCAACGGCAGTTGGGGGTGCTGCAGCTTGCCCTTCGTGAGCCGGCAGCGCACGTCAAAACTTAGCGAGTTGCTGGCAGTCGGCATGATGCCCAGATCGGCCTTGATGTCGGCGCGGCCTTCCAGTTGCAGCCCTTGCAAGCTCGAGTTTGGACAGTTGCTGGCCACGCGCTGTAACATTGCCGCCGAAACGTCCATCCCCTGAACTTGAGCCGAGAGAGTCGCCTCCTTGGTGACGCGATTCCAGGTCCCGTGTATCTCTAACTCGCCCACGACTTCGGAGCGGGCCCGGCCGTCGATCAGCACGGTCGGCAACGGGTCGTTGACGAGCGTCAGGTTGACATGCGAGATCTCGACCGGCGGTATATCCTTGTTCGCCAAACGGTCTTCCAGGATGAGTGTCCCCTGATGAATGACCAGCGTCGGCAAGGGCATCTCTGATTGAACAGGACCGCTCAGGCCGGCGATGTTCCATTTCCCGTCCTCGTTGCGTACCAGGCGGAGTCGCGGCCTGTCCAGTTCGACCTTGCGAATCTTGACTGGTCCTTCGAGCAGCTTCTCCTTGTCGTGGTACAGGACGGCGGCGGGGATGTGCAGCACCTCGGTGTCATCATCTCGGCGCGCCAGGTGCATCTCGTTCAGGCTAATCCCGCCCAGAATTCGCAAGCGGGCCGAATCGAGGCTGATGGCCGCTCCGGGGAACATCTTTTCAAGATGTGTAAGGACGTGAACACGAACGACCGCGGGATCCGTCCAGTGCTGATACAGATAGAACGCGACGGCAGCGACGGCGATGACGCCGATTACCAGGCCGCGCACGCACCACTTCCGCCGCGCCATCGCTCCACCTTGACGCTGAGTCGCAAGTCCTGTTCCACCTTGGGCTAGCGCCCAGCAATCCCAAGGCGGCAACAGGCGGGCGAACACTACGCATTTCAGCCCCTCCTGTCAACGACAAGTTGTCACAGCGGCAACATGGGCAACCTCAGGGTCTGGCTGCCGTGCGGAGTGCGCGTTCTCCAAGGACGGGCAGATCGTCAGCGCATACTTGTTGAGAAGATCCAGAAGCTCGGATGTCAAGACCGGCAAGATGCGGGCGCGGTAGAATCATGATCTGAGCAAGCCCGGTGCCACCTTAGCACCTTTTGGCTTGTCGCAATCAACGGTAAACAACGGCGACTGTGCCGATTATCCGGCTCGGTCGCGCTAGCCGCCGCTGGCAGGCCGTTTTTCTTTTTGCTCTTTGCCCACGTCCGGATTAGGATCAACCTTGGTATTTGGCACGGGGCTCTTCACCGAGGACAATCAAGGGAGACGCATCATGGACAAAGGGAACTTATCACGGCGCGGCTTTCTGGGACGGTCACTGGCGGGCTTGACGGTCGGCGCCGGACTGCCCTTGTGGTACGCCCAGGAAATCGTCGCCGACGCTCAGGACAAAGACGGAAAGAAAAAGACGCCAAGCCCGAACGACCGCATCACCATGGCGGCCATCGGCACCGGCACCAACCACACCCGCCGCGGACGTGGCCAGCGGATCCACGGCGAGCGCGGCGTGCACATCATGCAGGACGCCATGCGGCAGCAGGGCGTGCAGATGGTGGCCGTCTGCGACGTGGACCGCACCAGCCGCGACTTTGCCGCCGATATCGTCGGCCGTGATTGCCGCAAATTCAACGACTTCCGCGAACTACTCGAGAATCGCAGCATCGATGCCATCACCATCGGCACGCCCGACCACTGGCACGCGCTGATCGCGATTGCCGCCATGCGCGCCGGCAAGGACGTGTACTGCGAGAAGCCGTTGACGCTCACGCACGAGGAAGGCGTGGCCATGGTGCGGACCTCGCAGCAGACGCGCAAGATCGTGCAGACCGGCAGCCAGCAACGCAGCGATGCCCGGTTCCGACTGGCGTGCGAACTGGTCCGCAACGGCCGCATCGGCCGCGTCCGCCGCATCGAGACCATTATCGGCGACAATCCGGCCGGCACGTTCCGCACGGCCCCGGTCCCCGAAGGACTCGACTGGAACTTCTGGCTGGGCCGGACCGCCCGCGTGGACTATGTCCCGCAGCGTTGCCATTATGAATTCCGCTGGTGGTATGAGTACTCCGGCGGCAAGATGACCGACTGGGGCGCACACCACAATGACATCGCCCAGTGGGCGCTGGGCATGGATGGCAGCGGACCGATCGCCGTGCAGGGCCGCGGCGACGCGCCGTCACGCGAGCCCAACAGCTATAACTGCCATCGCAATTTCGAGGCCACCTACACCTACGGAAATGGGCCCAACGGGGGCGAGGGCACGCGCCTGGTCTGTCGCCCGAATCGCTCGCGCGACTCCATCCCGGAGAACAACGGCGTGATGTTCGAAGGGGACGACAACAAGTGGATCTTCGTAAGTCGCAGCAGCATCCGGGCCAGCGACCAGCGTCTCATCGACGAGCCTCTCGGACGGGATGCCACGCGGTTGGAGGTGTCGAACAACCACATGGGCAACTTCATCAGCTGCATCCGCAGCCGCCGGGCCCCGATCTGCAACGTCGGCGTCGGGCATCGCTCGGTGACGGTCTGCCACATCGGCAACATCGCCATCCGGCTCGGGAACAACCAGCAGCTGCGCTGGGACCCGGCCGCCGAGCGTTTCACCAACAGCGAGGAAGCCAACGCCATGCTCCGCCGCGAGTGGCGTGCCCCCTGGCGCTTGCCGGCATAACTGTGATGGCTCGGTTTACGTTCGCGCTCGCGCGGTGTCGCGCGAGCGCGAATCGCAGGCACCATGTCCATGACTCGGGATCTCTGGACCGATCTCTCCGACGAGCAGCTTCTCGCTCAGTGCGAGGTCGATACGTACCGGGCCAGCGGCCCCGGCGGGCAGAAACGCAACAAGACGAGTTCGGCCGTGCGCATCCGCCATCCCGCCAGCGGCCTGATCGTCATCGCCGAAGAGAGCCGATCGCAGCACGAGAATCGTGCGCGTGCCTTGCGCCGGCTCAGGCAAGCCTTCTTTCTGAAGATTCGTGACGAAGTCTCGCTGGAAGCCATCCAGACGAGGATGAATGAGATCGTCGCCGCCGGCCGGCTTGAGCTTGGCCGCAAGGATCCGCGCTTCTGGCCCGCCGCTGGCCTTGTCCTCGACCTGCTTGTCCTCACCGAGGCGAAAATCAGCACGGCAGCCGAGTCGCTTGGGATTTCCACGGCCAATCTCGTAAGCTTTCTGGAAACCGAGCCGAAGCTCTGGGAACACGCCAACCAGTTAAGGGCACGCTTCAACCAGAAGCCGCTGCGGTAGATGCCGACACCCAACCAATTCTCCTGGATCGACAAGCCTCATCTGGCGGGCATGGCCCGGCCGGAGTCGCTGGAGAATTTGCAGGCGCTCCGGGCTGAGGGGATCGACCTGCTGATCTCACTGACAGAGGAGCCGCCGCGGCGCGACTGGGTCAATGAGGCTGGGCTGTTTCTTCTTCATGTCCACGTGCAAGACATGCAGCCGCCTACGCCCGAGCAAGTGGACGAATGCATGTCGGCCATCGCCAAGGCGCACGAGAGGAACATGGGCGTGTGCGTCCATTGCGGCGCCGGCCTGGGACGCACAGGTGTCATCCTGGCCTGCTATCTCGTCACCAAGGCGTTCACGCCGAAGAATGCCATCGCCCGCGTTCGCCGACTGCGTCCGGGTTCCATCGAAACCGAGGAGCAAGCCGACGCCGTGGCGGACTTTGCCCGCCGGCGCGCGGGCTAACTTCGATTTCGTCAATCACGACCGCGCAAGAATTCAGGCAGCGCCTGCACCTTCCCCTCGCGATCGACGCAGCCAAGCGTGGTTTCTCCCTCGGCCAGCAAGTGGCCATCGCGCAGCACTTCGTAGCGGTGCTCGATTTTCACGAGGGTCGTGCGGGCGACCGTGGTGCGCAGCGTCAGCAGGTCGTCATAACGCGCCGGGCTGCGATAGCGAACCTGCACGCGCGTCAGCACCAGCAGGAAGCCCTGGTCTTCCAGATCGCGGTAGGCGAGGCCCTGGGAACGCAGCAACTCAGTCCGGCCTTGCTCGAAGTAGACGAGATAGTTGGCGTGATGCAGCAACCCCATGCGGTCCGTTTCGGCGTAACGGACGCGAATGCTGATCTCGCCGGTGAGGGATGGAGCTGACATGTACTACCTCACCGGATCGGCCCCGCCCTTGACAGAGGGAAATAGACCAGCAGCGCCCGGCCGAGCATGAGGCGTTCCGGGACGGTGCCCCAGTAGCGACTGTCGGAACTGGCGGGGCTGTTGTCGCCAAGGCACAGATAATGCCCGGGCTGGACGTACATGGTCTTGGATCTCACGCGGCGAAGCGGCCCCCAGGTGTCGGGCTCGGACCAGGAAAACTTCTCGATGCCGAAGTTGAGGTCGGCATCCGACGACCTCTCGGCGCTCAACGTGTAGTACGTGTCGCGCCAGATGCGCACGTTTCGAACCTCGATCGCCGCTCCCTCGCTACCGATGCTGGCCGGTTCCAGATCGTTTTCCGGTCTGGGCCCGCGGCGCGCTTGCAGGTCCTCCTCGCTTAGCTTTGCCTGAGTTTCTCCCTTGGCGCGGATCTCCGGCGGATCATACGCCACACCCTGGCCGAAGGGGAGTTTGCCGTTCACCCACACGGTCAGCTGGGCGTCGAAATTGGCGAGCCGGACCTCGTAGCTTCCCGGAGTTTTTATGGACGTATCCTGACTGGCCAGCTCGGTCCAGCGATCGGCCTTCTTGCCTTCGGGACCTTGCTTCAAGAGGGTGCATTTTCCGGTTGCCAGATCCCAGCGAGCGCGGAAGCGATTGATTCCCTTGGACAGCTCCATGAAAAACAAGCCTTCCGCTTTGACGACGGTAAGCCTGCATTCCAGCATCAGGTCGCCACACCAGTTGGGAGACGGCGTGCGGTCTCCTTGCTGCTTGAGCTGAAAGCTGTTGTATCCCATGAAATCCGTGATCAGGCTGGGCTTGACGCCTTGCGGCGGCAGCACGGGCCATTCATCTGGGCGAAGAATGTGCTGATAACGAAGCCAGTCGATATCTTTCCCCTTGGTCCCCGGATGGCTGAATTCGCGGTGCTCGCTCTGGGGAGTCCACGAACTACCGGCCCTGGGATTCCAGCGCGGTGGCAACTTTCCCTTGAGGTCCGCAGCCGGGTAGTCGTTGTCGTACACAAGGCGCCGCAGCGCCATGATCACCGCGGGCGGCTTGCGGATGATCTGAAATTTTCCGGCGGTGTTGAACAACCCCTGGCTTTTTTCGTCGTCAATGTGCATGAACGATTCTTGCCAGAGGTCCTGGCGCTTGACCTTCGGATTATTGATGTCGTCGTACGGAGGCGGTTCGCCGGGACCGGGCTCCCAGAAGTAAAGCTGGCCGAAGAAGATCGCCAGAATCTGGCCCGGCAAGCCGAGCAGCCGCTTGATGTAATTCTTCGGTGTACCGTTTTCGACTGGGCCGCGCGGATACTTGAAGACGACCACGTCGAAGCGCGCTGGCCGGGCCAGGCCCGTTTCGTACAGGTTCTTGTCCACAAGGACGCGGTCACCGCTCGACTGCCCGCAGCCTGCCAGCGTGGACAGCGCCAGCCACAGCATGAACCCCTTGCGAAGGCGCTGCCGCAATCTCGTACCCAGGCTCTGCCTGGTTACTCGCTGCGTGCGAGGCGCAGCCTCGCGGCGATCGCACGCGCGAGGCGGAGCCACGCCGGCAGTGCGTTCCCAGGCAATCTCCGGGAACGAAAGGTGCTTCTTCACGGATGGAATCCCTCGATCAGACGCGGGCGGTTCTGATAGCGACAGTTCGGGCAAGTCCATTCGATGACTTCATCGGCCGGCTTGCGTTCCACTTCGTCGCTGGCGTTCACCTCAAATGAATACCGGCATTGGTCGCACGTGACGCTCTTGTGGTAGCCCCACAGCGTGGTTGCCATCGAGCCGGTGGGAATGACAAAGGCCTCGGCGAGAAACGTCTTCAGCAGCAGCACGAGAACGACGACAAAGACGATGGTCTCGACGATTTCACGAGCGCCATCCTTGGATTCAGGAGACTGTCCCTGACGATGCGTATTGTGATTGTTCGGTGGCGAGTCAACCGGGATTGACGATCTTGGCGGATGGCCCGATCGCAAGGCTTCTGGTGGAACGGGCAAGGGATCCTGATTCATGCGGGTTTCCTGAATTCGTGGCTATCGTAGCCAGCGTACTCGTTGCCAGTCCGGAATCTGGCATTGCCAGCTTCGCCCTCGGGAGATCACCCGGCTTGGCAGGTGGACAGCCAGCGCTTTGCCCAGAATATTCTCGCCGGGAAGGACGCCCTGGTCTGACCAGAAGCGGCTGTCCTCGGAATTCGGACTGTTGTCTCCCAAGACAAAGTATTGGTCCGGCCCCAATCGGACAACCTTGCCGCGGACGGCGTTGCGGCCAGCCTGGGTGTAATGCACGTCTCGAAAAAGGCGCACATTGCGAAACTCTGCCGTCGCCCCGCACACGCCCAGAGATACCGGGCGACTGACGACGCCGCGATTCCTGACCGGCGGCAAGTCCACCAAGCTGAACAGCGGCTGACCGTCCACGTGCACGGTCAGGCGCCGATCCACCAGCGCGATTTCCAGGTGATGGACCGTGCGCGCCTCGAAATCGACGAAATCGCGCGTCAGTGGCGGCGCCTGGCTCGGGCGTGGCGGCAACTCACTGCCGTGACGCCGATGCAGTGTCGCGATCCGGCCAGCGCCAACAGGCAAGTCCACTTGCATGACGTCCGCGCCATCGCTGATGCCGAGCAGCACCGATCCGCTGCCGCGCATTACCTGGATGTCGCACTCCAGCATGAAGTCGTGTGCGGCCTCTTCACCGTGCGGCCAGCCGGCGTTATAGGCATATTCGTCGCGGATTGGCTCGTCTTTGCCACTCTTCATGGAAAAATGTCGATACGACAGCCAGTGCGACTGCCTGGGAAATGAGACGCCATCCAGCAAGAGACTTTTGCCGAGCTGATGCGTGGACTGCGCCGAGAGGGCTAGGCTCCCGCCGACCCGCGGATCTCCCGGGACACCTTCCCTCGAGTTGCTGTCGCTCGCCATCGGCTCGACCGAAGCCTCGTCCGCACGGGCGCTGGCCGCGGCATAGTCCCAGCGGTACGAGCCGCCATCCGGTTGCGGAAGAAAGTTGTTATCGAAGACGAGGATGCGAACTTCCTTGAACTGGTCGAGAGTCTTGCGGACAAGTCGATCATCGGCAAAAAGATCGCCGTCGACAATCTCTAGCCATTCCCCGGGCAAGCCGGCAACCCGCTTGACGAAAATCTTGCCAAGCACGCGAAAGACGATGACTTCCCAGCGCCGTGGCCGGCGAAAGAGAAAGGCGCTCTTGTTGACAAGGATGTGATCGCCGACGGCCTCGGGAACCTGGTCGAGAGGCAACGGCCCGTGGCCGCAGTTTGGGCAAGCGGTCTCCCGATAGGCATCGTCGCCGCTTTGGCCGTCGCAATCTTCCGGATGCCGTCCCACCCGCGCGGTGAAGCCACAGCACGGACAAACACAGGCGCGATGATGCCCCGCCAGCGCCGGGGCCATGCTTCCGGTCGGCACTACAAACGCTTCCAGCAGCCAGACATGCACCAACACCAGCAGGCAGAACCCAATGACCATGCCGGTGAGAAATCGCCGAATGGCATGCATGGAGACTTCCTTGTCTCTCAAATGACAAGCCGTAAATGATGAATGATGAACGGAAGAGAGAATCGCTAAGTTTTCTGCCGATCATGCAATCATCATCCAAAGCTCTTACTTCCTACTGATCCGTTTCCAGCACCGCGAGGAACGCTTCCTGCGGGATTTCGACCTGGCCGACCTGCTTCATGCGTTTCTTGCCGGCCGCCTGCTTGGCCCAGAGCTTGCGCTTGCGGGTGATGTCGCCGCCGTAGCACTTGGCGGTGACGTTCTTCTTGATCGGGGCAATCGTCTCGCGTGCGATGACGCGGCTGCCGATGGCCGCCTGGATGGCGATCGCAAACAGGTGCCGGTCGATCTCGCCACGCAGTTTCTTGACAAGCTTGCGGCCGCGGCGGTCGGCGAAAACGCGATGGACGATGGTCGACAGCGCATCGACGCGCTTGCCCGCCACCAGGATGTCGAGCCGCACCAGGTCAGCCGGCCGATAGCCGATCAACTCGTAATCCATCGTCCCGTAGCCGTGCGTCACAGATTTCAGCTTGTCGTAAAGATCGTAGATGACTTCCGCCAGCGGCAGTTCGTAAGCAAGGATGGCTCGCGCGGGACTCAGATACTCGGTGCGCAGGTAGATGCCGCGCCGCTCCGTGCAGAGCTGCATCAAGTCGCCGATGTTCTCCGACGGCAGCAAGAAGCTGATGCGCACGAATGGCTCGCGGAACTCCTCGATCTGCCCGGGATCGGGAACCTTCTGCGGATTGTCAATGACCAGGATCTCGCCCTTACGCGTCAGGATTTCATACGTGACGTTGGGCGCCGTCTGCACCAGGTCGAGGCTGCTGTGCCGTTCCAGGCGCTGCTGGATGATTTCGCGATGAAGCATGCCGAGGAAGCCGCAGCGGAAGCCAAAGCCGAGCCCTTCGCTGTTCTCCGGCATGTAGGTGAAGCTGGCGTCATTGAGGCGGAGCTTTCCAAGCGCTTCGCGCAACGTCTCGAAGTCCTGGTTGTTGACTGGATAGAGCCCGCTGAAAACCATGGCCTTGGGCTCCTTGTAGCCGGGCAAGGCTTCGGCGGCGGGGCGGAGCGCATCGGTGACGGTGTCGCCGATGTGCACGTCGCCCAGCGTCTTGATCTGCGCCATCACGTAGCCGACCTGACCAGCGGCGAGTTCCTCGCACGGCGTCATGCCGGGACGAAAACGGCCGATCTCGATCACGTCATGTTCTGTGCCGTCGCGCAGCAGCCGGATGCGCTGTCCCTTGCGGAGCGTTCCTTCCTTCACGCAGACATAGACGACCACGCCCTTGTAGGTGTCGAAATGGCTGTTGTAGACGAGGGCGCGGAGCGGATCGTCCGCGCTGCCCTTGGGCGCCGGGATGCGCTCGATGATCGCCGCCAGCACTTCCTCGATACCGATGCCCGCCTTGCCGCTGGCGCGCAGCACTTCCGCCGGCGTGATGGCCAGCGCCTGCTCCATTTCGGCGATCACCACATCCGGCCTGGCGATGGGCAGGTCGATCTTGTTCAGCACCGGCACGATGGTGAGATCATGCTCCATCGCCAAGTAGGCGTTGGCGACGGTCTGTGCCTGCACGCCCTGAAACGAATCCACGAGCAGGATGCAGCCCTCGCAGGCGGCCAGGCTGCGCGACACCTCGTAGCTGAAATCCACGTGGCCGGGCGTATCGATGAGATTCAGTTCATAGGTCTTGCCCTGGTACTGATGGTAGATGGTCACCGGATGCATGCGGATGGTAATGCCGCGCTCACGTTCCAGGTCCATGGCGTCGAGCATCTGGTTCTGGAACTCGCGAGCGGTGATGGTGCCGGTCTTGAGCAGAAACTGATCGGCGAGGGTGCTCTTGCCGTGATCGATGTGGGCGATGATCGAGAAATTGCGGATCAGCTCGTTCGGCGTGGTCATGTTCTTCTTGCACCGGCGAGCGTCGTGGCTAAGCCCGACATGGCGAGCGTCGGGGCGTAAGGCCAAACGGCTCATGCCCGACGTGTCCGGGAGGCCCGACGTGCGTGCCGGCCAAAAACCCGACGTGTATCAGTCATACCGAGTATATCGAAAGACACCTTCGCTGAATAGGGCAGGAAAGACCAAGATGCGTTGCAAGTTTCCCCAGCTTATGCGTTCAATGAGAGAAGGGGCAAGATCGTACCGATCCGGCAAGACGGCGAAACACGCAACTCGAAGCAAGGGAAGGGGAAACACCATGACGAAGAACATGATCCTGAGCGGCGGACTGATCGCGGCGTTGCTGCTGGGGTTTTCGAGCGAGGCCATGGCCCAGACGTTTCGTAATCGCCTGCCCACGCGTCCCACCAACCCTGCCCCGTCGGGCTCCGGACTGGTCACGCCGTCGATGAGTGCTCGCGCGTTGCCAAACTTCGCCACCGTGACTCCGCAGGCCACGCAAGGAATTACTCCCCAGGTTAACCCAGGTATCAATGCGACTTTCGTTCCTGGGTTCAACTCGTTCAACTACAGATACAACAACTTCGGCCCCTTCAACCCCTACTTCTCGCCATTCGCCAACCCGTACGGCGGCTTCGGCGTCAACCCGTATTTTTCGCCTTACAACACCGGCTTCTTCCCAGCTGCCACGCCATTCGCAACGCCGTTCAATCCGTACGGAACGTACAATCCGCTGTTGGGTTATTGATGCAGGCTACACTTTACCTTTGATGACGACCGCCGTCTGATCGTCCCGCACGGACTCTACATCCACGGAATCGTGGGATACGGCAGCGAAAAGGCTATCCAGGATGCCCCGGGCATTCTTGTCTCGGTTGCGACGAACCACGTCGAATAATCGGTTCAAGCCAAACATCGCTCCCTCGGCGGTCTCTGTTTCGAAAAACCCATCCGTGACGAGAACAAGGACGCTGCCCGGACCAAGAGCGATAGCTTCAGAGCAGGGAATGACCGTGTCGTGCTCGATTCCCAGGGCAAGACCGGTGCTGCGCAAGCGCGTCAGTCTACCGTCAGCGTCGAAGAGATAACCCTCGTGCCCTGCCCCGGCGTAGACGAAGGATCGAGAATGGGGATTGAGCCGCACAAAGACAAGCGTGAGAAACCTCTCCTCATCAGTATCCTTGGTGATCAGGCGATTGAGCCCGCTGATGAGTTCGCCTGGATCGTCCTGGAGCATTGCCAGGGCGTGGAGGTATGCCCGTGTCTCGGCCATGAGGAGGGCGGACCCGAAGCCATGTCCACTGACATCTCCAAGAACTACGCCAATGCAGCCGTCGCGCATCGAAAAGTAATCGAAGTAGTCGCCGCCGGTTGCATCGGCGGGCCGGAATTGCCCAGCCATCTCAAAAAACGGCGATTCTGGCGTCCAGACGGGAATTAACTTCTGCTGGATCGCTTGCGCGACGCGCATCTGCTCTTGGGTCGCAAGCAGTTCCGACTCAGCCACATGCCGCCGCGCATTCAGCCTGCTGATCAGAAGAGCGACGAGTAGAAAAACTGCCAGACGCGGCACGTCCTCCCAGCCGAGCTTCAAGGAATAGACTGGGGGAATGAAGAACAACTTGCGGCATAGTGTGGACAGGATTGTCGTGAGAAGTCCGCTTCTCATCCCTCCAAGCGATGTGCTGACCACCACAGCGCCAAGGAACAGCGGTCCGCTTACCTGGCCCGGGACTTCCGGTTGAAGCCACAGTCGCAGTAGCTTGGCGATCGCCAAAGCCGTTGCCGTCATCGCCATGGAAATGCCGTAAGAGGCAAGACTTCGAGTAGCGACGATGCGATAGACCATGCCCCCCCCTTGTCGCTGTTGTTTCGCCCTGGTCGGCGCTCGCCGTCGTCACCTCAGGTGCTGGACAAAATCCAATGCACTGATCACCCCCACCAGCACTCCTGCCTCATCGATAACAAAGAGGCGGGTGAACTTTCCGTTTCAACATCTGGCTTGCCACCTCGCGAGCGGGGGTCTTCGGCGACACCGCGAAGACCATTGGCGTCATGATTTCATGCACCGCTGCAACGTCTGGATGCTCGGCATGAAAACCGTTTCCAAGGAATTCTCCCTCCGGCGTGACCAGATCCTCGTCGGTATCGGGATTCAGAACTCCCTCCAGCTGTTCTCGCTCGTAGCGCACGATGTCCGACTGGCTGACGACTCCCACAGGCCGGCCAAAGTCATCAATCACCGGTGCGGCTGTGAAACCAGCGTCACTCAAGAAAACGACAGCCTCCTTCACCGTCGCTCGTGCGTTGATCGACACCGGATTGGGCGCCATCAATTCCTTTGCGATCCTGGCCCGCAGGATCAGCGGATTCATGGCAGCGGTTGGATTCATGGCGGCGGTAGATTGCTTGGTCTTCATCAGGCCCCCTTTTGCAGGCGCAGCATGGTTCGGATCAACGACACGCTTCGACACGCTTCTTCACATTTCGCATTCTGCGTGCCGAAAGCCAAGCAACTCCGCCATATTGAGATTTCCGGCGTGGCGCCGCGAATACCGCTCCCATGGCGGCAACATCCGGGACGATTTCTGATGGGGAGACGGTCAGAAATATGCCAGTCGAGCAAAAAATTACCGGCCCGCACGAGGACCCGGCCAGGCCGTAAAGGCGGTGAAACTCGCCAAGAAGCATTCTCGAGTTTGTTGGCACGTCAGTTGCACAATATTGACTTCATACGGTGGAGGATGTTCATGCAATGGCAACTAATCATTGATCAAGGCAAGCAAAAAGGACGCGTGATCCCGATCGCTCAGGCCTGCTTCATGATCGGCCGTGACCGAGATTGTCAACTTCGCCCGGCGGCAGACAGCGTCAGCAGGAGACATTGCATCTTGACGGTTCGCGACAGCAGTCTGTACGTCGCGGATTGCCGGAGCAGCAACGGCACGTTCGTCAACGATCGGCGACTCGAGGATGAACGGGAACTGCATCCGAGTGATTGCCTCAAGGTCGGACCGATGACGTTTGTAGTCGGCGTCGCGACAAGCATCGCCCCGGGCGAAGTCGCGGCACGACGCGCTGGCAACAACATGGATGAAGAAACGGTCGCACAGATGCTGCTCGCAATGGACGATTCGGCCGGCTAGCCGGATAGGTCGTGAATCGTGCCTGGGTTGTTCTTCCCGCCGTCTGTAACTTCTTTGGTGACTGGGCGACGCTGAAGGGTGCGGGCGGCGGGCTTTTCTTTGATTCACTTCCCGCGCAGGCTTCAAGTTATCATTCAGATTCTGCCAGGTTTTCCTCCACCGTTGTGGAGCGATCGATGGTGATCCCGAGTGTGGTGAGCTTGTTCCGCAAGGTTGCCCGGCTGATCCCCAGCACGCGTGCCGCCTGCGTCAGATTGTTGGCCGTGTGAATGAGGACCTGGTGAAAAAGCTGGCGCTCCGTCGCCGCCTGGAATTGCGCGTGCAGGTCGCCAGAACCAGCCTCTAGCCTATTCTGGACGAACTCCGCCAAATCGGGGAACGAGGACTTCCCGAATGGCACCGAACTGTCGAAAGATGCCTGGTCACCTCCCCGAATCGGCGCTGGCAAGAACTCCGGGACCAGTAGCGGCCCAGTCGCCTGGAGGCTGGCTTGCTTGAGCACGCTCTGCAATTCGCGCACGTTGCCGGGCCATGAGTAGCGGCACAGCAAGTCCAGCGCTTCCGGTGCAATTCGGTGGATGTCCTTGTTAAGTTCGCGGCTGGATCGTTTCAGGAAGTGCTCAGCAAGGAGCGGCAAGTCGTCCGTGCGCTCGCGCAGCGGCGGCAGCTTGATGGTGAACACGTTGAGCCGGTAATAAAGATCACCACGAAATCTTCCGTCAGCGACGCGGGCGTCGAGGTCGTGATTGGTCGCCGCAATGATGCGCACGTCGGTCTGGATGAGTTCGTTTCCTCCGACTCTCTCGAACTGCTTGTCCTGCAGCACGCGCAAGATCTTCGTTTGAGTCAACGGCGTCATGTCGCCAATCTCATCGAGGAATAGTGTGCCGCCGTTGCACTGTTCAAATTTGCCGATGCGTTTGCGATCCGCCCCGGTGAAAGAACCTCTTTCGTGGCCGAATAGCTCACTCTCCAGCAAAGTTTCGGGAATGGCCGCACAATTGATGGCCAGGAACGGCCCCTTGGCGCGATTGCTGTAATGATAGATGGCCCGCGCCACCAGTTCCTTGCCCGTGCCGCTCTCGCCGAGAATGAGCACGGTCACTTCCTGGGGAGCCGCCCTGCCAATAGCCTTGTAAACCTCTTGCATCGCAGGACAATTGCCGACGAGGATATCCGACTGTTCGTCTGCCGGCCCAGGCTCTGCCATCTTGGCTGGCACGCGCATCAGACGACTGGTCTCGAAGGCCCGGGCAATCAGGTCGCGCAGCGGCGCCGGGTCGAGCGGCTTGAGCACATATTCGTAGGCGCCCAGCCGCATCGCCTCAATCGCCGTTTCAGCAGTTCCATGGCCAGTGATGAGGATGATCGGGACCCTGGCGTCCGTTGCCTGCAACCGTTTGAAGGCTTCCAGTCCGGAAAGGTCCGGCAGGCGGACGTCAAGGACGACTGCATCCGGACGGTGTTCGGAAAAAAGCTCCAGTCCCTCGGCCGCCGACGTGGCCGTCAGTACGATGACTTTCCCCTTCGGAAAAAGAAGGCGAAAGCAATCCAGCGTCAACGGGTCGTCGTCAATGACGAGCAGATGGTTTTTCTCTTTCCTTGCTGACCTTCATCCTTCCCAAGCACTCTTGCAAGGGTCGCTAGCAGTTGCTCATCCGAATAAGGCTTGGGCAGGTAGGCGCCCTGACCAACGGCGATGACTTCCGCGACACGCCCACTCACCGGCAGGCCGCTGCTGGCGATGATGCGGACCTTTGGATCCAGTTCCTCAATCGCCGCCAGCGTGGCCTGGCCATCCATTCCTGGCATCATCATATCAAGGAGCACCACCTGAATATCGCGACCATGCTGCTTGTACAGTTCGATGGCCTCGTATCCGTCTGTGGCCGAAACGACGCGGTAGCCGTGGTTTTCCAGCGTTGCCCTGGCGGTTTCCACTATCAACGACTCATCATCCACGACGAGAATCAGCTTGCCCTGGCCATCGGGCTGTTCCGGAGGTACCAGCGCGTCCTGACGGGCTTCAGTCTCGTCAACGGCGGGGAGGTGGATGGCAAATCGGCTGCCCTTGCCGACGGCGCTCTGAACAAGGATGAAGCCGCCGTGATTCTTTACAATTCCGAGGGCCGTTGACAGACCCAGACCGGTTCCCTTGCCTGGCTCCTTTGTCGTGAAAAACGGGTCATACATCTTGTCCAGCACATCGGTCCGAATGCCGCTTCCCGTGTCGGCAACCGCGATCAACACATAGCTTCCCGGACGCACGTCGGGGTAGATGCGGTTATCGATTTCCCTGATGAAGACATTACGGGCCTGAATGGTCAACAGGCCACCCGCGGGCATGGCGTCGCGGGCATTGACACAAAGGTTCATCAGCACCTGGGAAAGCTGCGTTGGGTCGGCATGGACGGATTTCAGGTTGTCAGCTACGTCCTCGGAGATCTGAATCGTCTTCGGGAAAGTGTGCTCCAGGATGTCCTTGATTTCTTTGATGATGAACTTTGTCTGGACGGTCACGCATTGCCCGTCGCTGCCGCCTGCAAAGGCGAGCAGTTGCCGCACCATCTCGGCCCCGCGTTCTGCGCTGGCCTGCAATGTCGTCAGGAGATGCTGTCGTTCCTCATCCGGCCGGTTCTCCTTCAAGAGTTTGACCGCCATCAGGATGGGTGTCAGCAAGTTGTTAAAATCGTGGGCAATGCCGCCTGCCAGAACTCCGATACTCTCCAACCGCTGGCCGCGTAACAGCTGCGCCTGAAGCCGCTCGCGCTCTCTGATTTCTTGCTGGAGTTGCTTGTTGGCTTCCTGGAGCTGACGGGTCCGCCTGGCCGCTAGCCCGACTATGGCAGCGATCCAGACCGCAAAGCACCCCAGCAGACGATTGATCGCCGCCGTCAGAAAGTGCCCGCTGCCAGGGGGTGACGAGAACAATCCCAGAAGTAACAGAACCGTGCAGACCGCGGCAGTCATGGACGTCTGCCAGCGAGAGGGAAACCACAAGGACAGCAGGGCAACGCCCACGTACGGCAGCCAGACCGCCACGCCCAGCGGGACCTGCAAGTCGACCAGAAACAGCCCCCCAGCAAGCACGACGACAGTTGCCAGATGAAGAATTCCGGTCCTTTCCATTTCGAACGGCACCTCCAAGGCCATCCGCCAGCCCGCGCTTTCGGCACTGGCAGACCTTGAACCATATGGTCAAGACTTGACCATGCTCAGATGAGATTGGTGTGGACAATTTCACCGATTTGCTGGGAGTCGCGGGTTTTTCCTTCATTGTAAGCGGCGCGAAACTGTCCTGGTATGCGATATGCATACAAATTGCGGCTGAACACTGTAGCTGATGTGGTTGATGATCGGACAGGCGGATGCCTGTTGTCGGTGACCGCAGTGATGCCGGTCACGAAATCAAGGAGGTGCAGCCATGAAACTGGATATTCCGGAACGCTCACTTGCAGATCTGGCCAGCCAGATTGAGGCGCATATTCAGAATCGCCTTGGTAACCGAATCCAAAACCTGCAAGTGGTTATTCGTGATGCATGCCTCGTGATTCAGGGACGTTCTCGCACATACTACTGCAAGCAACTCGCCCAGCACGCAGCCACGGAGGTCAGCACCCTACCAGTCGGCGCCAACGAGATCGAAGTCCCGTAGCAATGCTTGCGCCTGGGGCCGGTTTCCGTTGGAATATCAGTTGCGACCCAGTACGAGGGCCACGAGATGTTGCAGATGCGAGACTTCGGTTTGATTGTGGCGGCATACCTTCTCTCAAGCATGAGCCAGATGCATTGTCTCGCACCGATTGCACAGGCAGGAGACGAAGGCAGGTATCTAAGCGAGGTCCGTAAAGTAACACGCCAGCTGGCCCGTTCGATCGTATTGGTTCACGGCGCGGGCAATAGAGATATTGCCCTTTGTTGATTGTGGTGGGCTTGGACTGCCTCGACAAGCCAGTCGAAGACGTTGCAGGATTGGCGGCGGCAGGTTTCGATGACAGTCAGCAGTCGCTCGACGAACTGACTGCCGGACGCTGATTGCGTGCCGAACGAGAGCTTCCG
>Ga0194121_10002685_pt1 | contig 27936 bp, 14 predicted proteins | sample TA2MahCa50mmetaG_FD_148609 | JGI IMG/M metagenome (GOLD analysis project Ga0194121, IMG submission 148609) | Freshwater microbial communities from Lake Tanganyika, Tanzania - TA2015020 Mahale Deep Cast 50m | ecosystem: Environmental > Aquatic > Freshwater > Lake | place: Tanzania: Lake...
ACTTTAATTCTAAAAATTAGCCAAAATTGAATTTATGCGGCCTGCCTAAAATCTAACCATAAATTGGCGCAAGTTTTTATAAATTTGCTAAACCTTAATGTGCGAATAAATCGTTTTTAAAAACATTTAATAATTTTTATTCCTAATAATAAATTTTCTATCTAGTCTAACTTAATTTTAATTTTTATAAATTTTCGCGAAAAGAACTTTTGCCGAAATAAACCTTTTTTTTATATTTTATTTTTAATCTTAATCACTAATAATTTTCAAGTTCCCTTCTTAAATTAAAAACTAATTTCCTCTCTATTTACTCCCCTTTCGCCTTTAAATAAAATCTACCTCAGTTTTTTATTTTATTAAATTTCTAAAAACATTTAACCATTGATAATCTAATCTTTACTTTTAATAATCCAAAAAGCAAAAAAAATAGGCCTTCATAAAATAATTGAACTTAGACGCATGCCTCAGTAAATTTTACCTTTCCAGTCGTAAAACCTCTAAATTTATTGCCTAAATTTTTTACCCGGCTAGCCTAAAAGTTCACAATAATCAACCAATAAATCCTTACTTCCTACTTTTATTTTGCTATTTTAGCCTTTCCCTTTTTTTAATAAAATATAATTTTCATCTTTAGCCTTCGCCTATTCTACAAAATCCTCAACTTGAAAATCGCACGGCTAAAAATTTCTAATTTTGTTCTTAAAATAAGCTTTTATTTTTCCTACCTCTAAATTTTCTCAACTTTTCTTAAACAAAAAATAAATTATTAATAATTGAATTTTTCGCCGACTAATAAGTTTTTCTTAAATTTTATACCCCCCCTAAAACTTAGCTCTCCAATTATAATATTTCTTATATTTGGGCCTTCTTTGCCTCAGCACCCTCTCCATCAAACCTCTCATTTAAATTTAACATCCCACTAAAAATTCTCCCTTAAAAATGCACGAATTTACTGTTTACACCATTAATTTTTTCCTGCCCCCCCCCCTCAATCTCTCAAAATTCTTATGCAAACGCCTCCCTAAAAATTAAGTCAATTTTTATAGTTTGTTAACGAAAATTAACGAGCAGCCCCAGGCTAATTTCAGCCTTGCCTATAAAAATTTTTAGCAATAGAAATACATAAGTTATTAAAAATATACATATATATATATATACTATAAAATAGAACCCCCTCCCCCCTTTTTTTCTCTCTCGATGACCAGACCATGACAACATTGAACATATAATAATTAATAATTTATACTTTAACTTAAAAATCCCCCCCTCCCACCCAACTAAGTTTAACCCAACTTTCTTAATTTATTTTCTTTATTCTACGCACAACTCTTATCCTTAACCTCTTGAAAAAAATTGCTAATAAATTTTAGTTAATCTTATAAAAATAAGGATCAAACCTCTTTAGGCACCCCGCTAAATTTTTCTTTTCCTATGTATGCTCTTAACAATATTTCCCCCCCCCCACGTAAAAATTTTAAAACTCTTTAAAACATATTAATTTTTACAAACAAAAATTTAATCAATTTATTTTATTTAACCCCCCCCCGACTAAATAATAGTGTAATAAATAGTTCTTTTCTAAAGATTTTATTTTTACTACTTAATTTAAAAATTTTTAATACAAAAATTATAAACGCCTATTTTTCCCCTCAATAAAATTTCACCCCCTCAGCTAAACCTAAATTTTAAAATTATTTCTCTAACCTAAATCGTTTGGCATTTTACCTTTTAAAGCTTACCCAACTCTATCAAACATTTTCTTAGCCTTTAATCTTTTACCCTAACAACAGGAATAGAAGTATACCTGTGCGTTAAAGGGGGAAAAGAATGCATAAGCTCTAAAGAAGTCGTCATATGTATTCTCCTAACAGCTGGGCGATGTCTAACAAAGGACTCTCAGATAATGAACAAAAAAAATATAACAGAAGTTACGGATACAATCGACCCTAACCTAGCTACAATATTTCAATAAGAGAAAAAATCAGGATAGTCCGAATAACGCCGAGGCATTCCAGCTAAACCTAAAAAATGCATAGGGAAAAACGTCAAATTTACTCCGATAAACATAATAAAAAATTGAATTTTTAATCATTTTGGATTTAAAGAAAGACCAACTATTAAAGGAAACCAATTCACAAAAGCCCCCATTAAAGCGAACACAGCCCCCATCCTTAAAACATAATGAAAATGGGCAACAACATAATAAGTATCATGCAAAACTACATCTAAGGCAGAATTAGAGAGAACAACTCCAGTTAACCCCCCAACTGTAAATAAAAAAATAAAACCTAAAGCTCAATAAAGAGAAGGAGACATAGAAAATCGAACCCCGTGTAAGGTCCCCAACCAACTAAAAATTTTAATCCCTGTGGGCACTGCAATGATTATAGTCGCAGAAGTAAAATAAGCCCGAGTATCGGCATCTATCCCCACAGTAAATATATGATGGGCCCAAACAACAAAACCCAAAACCCCAATAGCTAACATTGCATAAACTATCCCTAAGACCCCAAAAGTTTCATTTTTTCCCCTTTCCTGCGCCACAATATGAGAGATTAACCCAAACCCAGGTAAAATTAAAATATATACCTCAGGGTGACCAAAAAATCAAAACAAATGTTGGTAAAGAACAGGATCCCCACCTCCCCTAACATCATAGAATCTTGAATTTAGATTTCGATCTGTCAACAATATAGTAATGGCCCCTGCTAAAACTGGTAAAGATAATAAGAGTAGTACTGCTGTAATAAGAACTGCTCAGGCGAACAACGGCATCCGGTCTAAAATCATTCCAAATGTTCGCAAATTTCCCAGTGTCCTAATAAAATTTACCGCCCCTAAAATCGACCTTACTCCGGCCAAATGTAATGAAAAAATTGCAAAATCTACCGAACTTCCTGCATGAGCAATATTTCCCGATAAGGGGGGATAAACAGTTCACCCAGTTCCAGCCCCTCTTTCTACTAAAGACCTAGATAATAATATAACCAATGCCGGCAATAAAAATCAAAATCTTATATTATTTATACGAGGAAACGCCATATCCGCCGCCCCCAATATTAAAGGCACTAATCAATTTCCAAATCCCCCGATCAAAATTGGTATCACCATAAAAAAAATTATAATAAAAGCATGCGCTGTGACAACAACATTGTAAATTTGGTCATCTCCAATTAAAGACCCCGCTTGCCCCAACTCTATCCGAATAATTATCCTCAACCCTGTGCCCACTATTCCAGCCCACGCCCCAGCAATTAAATACAGGGTTCCAATATCTTTATGATTACATGACCATATTCACTTAATTTTATACATTTGAATTTTTTAGACCCCCCCTCATCAATAAATTACAAGGTATAAAAATAACCACACAACATCCACAAAATGTCAGTACCACGCAGCAGCCTCAAATCCAAAATGATGTGCTGGGCTAAACTCAAAATTCCTATGTCGAAAATAGCAGACCCTTAAAAAAATAGTGCCTACAATCACATGTAACCCGTGAAACCCTGTGGCAATAAAAAAAGTAGCGCCAAAAATTCTATCCGCAAAAGAAAATCTTGCCTCAAAATATTCCAGTCCCTGCAAAGCCGTAAAGTATACGCCCAAGACAATAGTAATCCTTAATCCCAACTTAGCTTGATAAAACTTTCCTTCTATTATCGCGTGATGCGCCCAAGTAACCCTCACTCCCGACGAAACTAATACAATAGTATTTAATAATGGAACTTGGAAGGGGTTAAAAGGTAAAATTCCCACGGGGGGTCAAACAGCCCCCACCTCAATATTAGGTGCTAATCTTCTATGAAAAAAGGCCCAAAAAAAACTTAAAAAAAAGAAGACTTCAGAGGTAATAAACAATAATATGCCCCACCGCAAACCTAATTCTACGATTGAACTGTGAAACCCTTGGCCTCTTCCCTCCCGAGAAATGTCTCGCCATCATTGATATATAACTAATAATAAAATTAACATTCCCAGGCCAAACAATATTATCCTTTTTAAATGAAATCATGAAACTATTCCAGAAGTTAAAAATAGCCCGCCTAAAGACCCGTACAAAGGCCATGGTGACTCATCTACTATATGGTATGGATGACAAATTATTCTAGACATTTAAAGAAGCAGTGCCTAAATTTAATCCCCAAAATTAATATTTTTTTAAATTACTTTAAATCTAATCTACTAAAATTTTTGATTATTTTTTAAAAACCCCACTCTTACCGTTTCTCTAAAATACAAAGAGCTTAGAACAGTAAACACATATGATTGAATACATGCTACTGCACACTCCAATATTAACAAAAGAGTTAATCTTAAAAAAATAAAAACAACCCTCCTACTTCCTGCTGACCTTCCCTGACTCCCTAGCAAAGTCAATAATAAGTGCCCAGCAATTATGTTAGCAGCTAAACGAATAGCTAAAGTCGCTGGACGAATTACAGTTCTAACAGTCTCAATAATTACCATTACGGGTATTAGCGCCACTGGTGTTCCCAGCGGAACTAAATGAGCCATAACAGACTTAAACTGAAATGTCAGGGATCAAATCATATTTCCTAGCCATAAGGGCAAAGCCAAAATCAAACTATAAACTATGTGCCTGGATGGTGTAAAAACATAAGGCAATAAACCTAAAAAATTTGAAAAGAGAATAAAAAAAAACAAGGATAAAAAAATTAGCATCGTCCCCGGAATTACCAACCCCCTAAAAATTGACCCCAGTTCTCTTAATAAATACATAATAAAAAATTTTAACGAATTTTTCATTTGTCTCCCCCTAAGCCAAAAAATTTGAGGAAGAAAAACTACTCCCCTGAAAACAGACAATCAATTTAAACCCAATGAAAATAAATAAATCCTTACTTGAGGATCAAAAGAAGAAAATAAATTTCCCATTAAATAACATTCTGTAGCACGTTCTTTTTTATATTTAGTCTGTTTAACACTATTCTAGTTTTCTTAAAAGCAAAATTTAATTTTACGAGGCAAAGAACCAAAGACGATAAAATCAATACGCCTAAAAACAATCAATTTATCGGACTTATCTGAGGAATTAAAAAGCATTTGAAATATCTTCTCTTTGTAAATGAGATGTATTTTTTATACTAGCTTTATTAAGGAGCCTGGCTCATAAATTGGTTAAAAACCAACCATCTTTTGATTACTTTAATAAAAAGTTTTTTTTTCCTTTCGTACTAAAAACACTTAAATATATTTTAGATAGAAACCAATCTGACTTTCGTCGATCTAAACTCAAATCATGTAAGAAACTACTAGTCGAACAGACTAAAAATAAATCGCTGCTACACAAATTTATTCTTCTTAATTCAACATCGAGGTCACAATCTTTTATTTTAATAAGAGCTTTAATAAAAATTATGCTGTTATCCCTAGAGTAGCTTTTTCAAAAAATTTTTTAAGATCGTGATATTACGTATTTTTAATATCCTTATTTAATTTTTCCCCAAAAAAATTACTCTGTAATAAAGCTTCATAGGGTCTTATCGTCTAAAAATAAAATTTTCATCTTTTCATGAAAAAAAAAATTCAGAAATAAGTTTAAATTTAGCTTTTTTAGTAATTTCTTTCATTCTATCCCTCAATTAGAGGGCTAATTATTATGCTACCTTAGTATAAAGCCGTTAAAAATTTTTCACCGGGCAGAATAAACCTCAATAAAAGGCGATGTTTTTGAAAAACAGGCTAAAAATTTCAGTTAAATTATTTTATTTTTTTTTTTTCTAAAAAAATTACATAGGCATTTTTATTTTTACCACAATAAACTTTACTAATATTTTTATAGAAAAATAAAAAATAAAAATTTTTTTATGTTTTAAATTTCTAAAAAACTAAAAATTTGTCTTTTTTTAAATTTTTAAATATTTTATAAAAATTTTTAATTTTACTAATTTCCTTTTTTTTTATTTTTTTACATAAATTTTTAGCTAGTCCTAAATACCTTTTTTTTCACTAAAGAAATTATTTAATAAAATTATTTAAAACTAGATATAAGCTATAAAACATATCATTTTAGTAGAAAACTTACAATAAAATCTTCCATTTTTATTAATTTTCCCCACAAAAAGCTTTTTCGAGATCTAAAAATTTTATCGCCGATCAAAAATCCATGATGCAAAAGGTAGCCCCCCACTCTAAAATTTATTTTAATACATTTCTTAAAGAAAAATTCTCTATTTATTTTTATTTTTCAAATTCTCAAATTTTAATTAATTGGGCTCACCCTAATTTAAATTGCCTATTTAAAAATCTTAGAAAATAATTTTTGCAAATAATGTAAAATTTGAAGTTTTATAGTTTTCTTAACTTAATTTTCTTTTACCTGATGATACACTCTTATTTTCCATTTTCTAGCTTTGGAATTTAGGGGCTCTTTCTAAAACCCCTACTTTGCTACGACTTATCTCCTTTCGGAGAGCGACGGACGATATGTACACAATTTAAAACCTTTTCAAGCTACTTTTTTAAAATAGGTTTACTGCCAAATCCAATAAAAATTTTGCTGCCTAAAAATTTTTATCAAGGTAACTAAGAAAAGCTTAAATATTTTTTCATGTCACCTGAATTTTAATTTACATTTAGATGTTCATTTATACAGCCACACAAAAAACAAACTTAAGAAAGATAAAAAAAGGATTATTTAATAATTCTCCAAGTTCCTCTGCTGGGGCTAAATTACTGTCATTTTTTCAGATTTTAAAAACTTTTTATTAATCCCCTTTATTATTTACTAAATTATAACAGGCTTCTAACCCTGGTTTATTTTTTGTTTTTACCAAAAAGAAAAAATAAAAATAGATCTTATTCACAACTATGAAATTTTTTTTATTTTTTAAAAGCTTAAATTTTATTTTTTTATTTTTTGTTAAGTATAACCGCTGCTGCTGGCACTTAATTAGCCCAAAATAAAGAATTTATTTTTCGAAAAATTTTTTTTACTGCGCTTAATTACCCCGTGCATATAAATATTTATTAAAACAAAAAATTTTATAAAAATTGAAAATTTATTTGGGGTCTTCCCCTTTTTCAAATTCTAAATTTGATGCATATTTTCTGCCAAAATAAATATTTATAGTTTAAATATTTTTAAAACTTTTCAATTTTGTATCTCTAGGTTTGCAACCTATTGTATTTTTTATACTAAAAGTTAGCACTAATTTAACTATAATAATTTTTATTATTTTGATTTTTTTTTTAAATTCATGAAATTTCACTGAATTTAGGCTTTTTTTTTTCATTGTAGTTTTTTGTCTCTCTATTTTTCTGTTACTGAAAAACTGATACCATTCAATAATAATTTTAATACTTCTAGAAATAATAATGCTAATAAATTTTTTTCTTATAGCCAATAACATTATAAATTTTTTTCCTTTATTTTTTCTTTTTTTGTTTTCCAGTTTAATAGTCGTCGAGGCTAGCCTCGGACTGGCATCTCTCACCCTCTTTTCCCGATCTCACGGCAACGACTTTCCCCTGATTTTTCTAGATGGCAGATAAATGCACTAACTTTAAGCGTTAGAAATAAAGACTTCTTTTCTTGAAATTAAACCAAGGTAATTTACATGTTTTATTCTATCAAAATAACCCTTTTTCAGGCACTTAGTTTTATAGAAGGGCCTTCCAAAAATTTTATTTTCGCGACATAAATATTTTTTTCATTTTATTGACAGTTTTTATTATAATATTATCTTTTATTTTATTATTTTTAGGAAATTTTTTAAGATTTAAAGAAAAAATAGACCGAGAAAAATTAAGCCCCTTTGAGTGCGGGTTTACCCCTAAATTTTCAGCTCGCCTACCTTTTTCCCTTCGCTTTTTTATGATTTGCATTGTTTTCCTACTTTTTGACGTAGAATTGATTTTACTTTTTCCTATTGTGTCTACATTTATGGCCTCTTATTCTATTTTTTCTTACTTTATTTTGATTATTACTTTAATAATTCTATTTTTTGGTCTTTTACACGAAATCTTTCTGGGCTGTTTAAATTGGGCCAACTAAATAAAATGGCTGAAAAAGCAGTAGTCTGTAAAACTTCGCATGGAGCCTCTCCTTTTATTACCCATTTTTTAATTTTATTATAACTTGAGGTCAATTTGGGCTACAAGATGGAAATTCTCCTATTATAGAAGAATTAATTTTTTTTCATGATTTTATTAATTTAGTTTTAATGTTTATTTTAAGCTTTGTAGGATTTATAATAATTACAATATTAAAAAACTCATGAGTAAATAAAAATCTCTTAGAAATACAAATAGTTGAAAGAATTTGAACAGTGATTCCTGCAATTATTTTAATTCAAATTGCCCTTCCCTCCCTTCTTCTTTTATATATATTAGATGAGGCCATCGACAGAACTTTAACTATTAAAGCAATCGGCCATCAATGATATTGAAGCTACGAATACTCAGATTTTTGATTCAGTAATAAAAATTCTTTTCTAGAATTTGACTCTTACATAGTTAGAGAGCCCGATCTTCAACAAAACATATTTCGACTATTAGAGACAGACAACCATACAGTAATTCCCCTAAAAACGCACATTCGAATGCTTATTTCTTCTGCTGATGTTTTACACGCCTGATCTTTACCTTCCTTAGGCGTTAAGGCCGATGCAGTTCCGGGCCGCATTAATCAAGTCAAATTTATTAGACAACGGCCAGGTCTTTACTACGGCCAATGCTCAGAAATTTGCGGGGCTAACCACAGATTTATGCCAATTGTTCTAGAGTCAATTAATAGAAAACTTTTTATTAATTGAGTTTTACTAAATTAACTAAAATAGTTTAAATAAAACACTATACTGAAGATATAAAATTAACCTAGTTTTTTAGTAGGCCCAAGGCTATAAAAGATTTAGACTTCTAATCTTTAATCAAAGCTTTTAGTTTTAGCCTTATAATAAATTTATTTTTTTTTACTTTTATTTTATTTAGAGTTTTTTCTTGCGCCAGCCTATCCCATCCTTTCAGTATAGCTTTACTGCTCATATTAATTTCTGTCAGATTTAGCGTGTTATTACTAAAACTTTCTTTTTCATGATTTTTTTTTTCCTTAATTTTAATATTTTTAGGTGGGATCATAATTATTATCATTTACATAACTTCACTAGCGGCTAATGAAAAATTCAAGCTGGATGTTTTTTCGTCTAATTTTTTTCCTAGCTTAATTATTTTTTTTCTTGGTATTTTCAATGAGACTCTCCCGGCTAAAAATTTTTCTAGAATAAACTTTTTAGCCTCTACCTATGAAATTCTAGGAAGAGAGACCATTATCTTATCTTTTTTTTTCCTTCTGGCTGCTCTTTTTTCGGTGGTAAAACTCATAAAACTAGAAAAAGGCCCTTTGGTAAAACGACTTTAGTTATTTACAAAGCTTAACCAACAGCATTTGACTTGAAATCAAGTTATAGAAGTCTTCCTTCTTTAAGCTTATAATATTCTTTTCTTCCATTTTAGGCTTTTTTTTACTCCTCTTTTTTAGTATTATCGTTGCAATAAGTTCTCACTCTTTACTTTTTTTATGGGTGAGACTTGAAATTAACATGCTCTCAATTCTACCTATTTTTTCTTCTTTCGGAAATCCTAATTCAAGAGAAATTGGGCTAAAGTATTTTATTTCTCAAAGAGTTGCCTCAATTTTTTTTCTTTTATTTACTTTTATTTCTTTTTATAAAACTGATTATTTTTCTTCAATTTTAACCATTTTAATTTTATTTAAAATAGGCATCCCCCCATTTTCCAGTTGGATAGTCAGAATTTCTCTTTCAAGCCCCTTAAAAATCCTGTTTCTAATTTTTAGCGTTCAAAAATTCATCCCTCTACATATTTTTAGGCTTTTACAACCTTTTTTTGACGTCTTAAATTTAGCAATAGTTTGATCAATTTTTGGGTTCTTCTCCATTTTAAAAAATTTAAGTAACATGCGATTAATACTTATTCTATCTGCCTGGTCTAACTCTCTTTGAATAATTTTTGCGAGACCATGGAATAATTTTTGGTTAATCTATTTAATTTTTTATTCATTTTTATTATTTTCAGTCTTATCTTTGTTACATTTTAATAATATTAATAAATTTTCTAGATTTATGGTCAGCCCCTTTTTATTAAAATTTTTTTGTTTTTTGAATTTTTTGAATATGGCCGGGCTCCCCCCTTTTTCTGGATTTTTTTTTAAGGTAGTTTTATTAAAAAGCTTTTTGGCCTTAGTCCCTCTTTTTTGCCTAATAACACTTTTACTATTTTCCCTCTTAACTTTAGGCTCCTATATTTTTTTAAGTTTTTATAGCATAAGTGCCTTTTTCTCCAGGCAATACTTCCTCTTAGGCTCTAATTTTTTTGTAGTTTTTTTTTTTCTAATTTTTTTCTTTTAGCCTTTCCAATCTTCACTTGCCTTAGAATTTAATTTTAATCCTGTGGAAATTTTTCCCCTATCTTGGCCGAAACAAGATTTTCTGACAGAATTTTTATTTCGCATTATAAATCTAATTATACCTGGAAAAATCAAAATTTTCTGTGCAAAAACACTTAAACGAAAACTTTATTCTAGATTTATCAAATAGAACGACATTCTTTTTTTCATTAACAATGAAATGCTTCTAAAAGCTTTATTTGAAATAAAAACAAGGCACGCCTATCAGAGAGTTATGAGCTCTTTAGCTTTTTTAGCTTATATTTTTAAAGAGACAGCGGTATCTCAAATTTACAAAATTTATATTTTTTTTTTAAACTACTCTTTTAAATTAAAAGAATACAAGAATAAGCCAACAATAGTAAAACTATTGGAAGAAACACCTTTCACGCCATATTCATTAGAAGGTCAAAGCGATACCGTGGGAAAGTTGCCCGCACTCATACCCAAAAAAAAATTAATAAGGAGCTATAAAAATACAACATGAAGTTTCTATCTGTCAAAAAAAAAAAAAAAAAAAAGAAAGACATAAACATAATTCTGGCATACTCCGCCATAAAAATTAAAGCAAACTCTACTGCTCCAAATTCGACATTAAATCCGGATACCAACTCCGACTCTCCCTCTGCAAAATCAAATGGAGTTCGATTAGTCTCAGCCAAACAAGAAATCAACCATATCCCCACCAAAGGAAAAAAAATTATTTCTTTAACCCAGACTTTATTTTCTGAGAAAAGCCCTTCCAAAGAAAATGTTTTCCTTAAAGACAAAAAAAACAAAAATAATAAAGCCAATCTTACTTCATAAGAAACAGATTGTGCAACCGCTCGAAGGGCTCCAACCATAGCAAATTTCCTGTTGGACCTCCAGCCTGATACTAAAGTTGGATATATGTTTATTCTTAAAACCATATAAACTATTAAAATAGACAAAGAAAAAGAAAAGCTTATTTCATGAAACGGGAAAACCATAAAAATAACTAAAGCCAACATTAAAGCCACCCTTGGAGTTAAAAAGTAAACTAACTTATTTGCATTAAAAGGTTTCACCCTTTCTTTAGAAAATAATTTCACAGCATCGTTAAAGGGTTGAAAAATTCCAACAAATCCAACCTTATTGGGCCCCTTTCGAATTTGAGAATAACCTAAAATCTTTCGCTCGAGTAAAGTAATAAAGGCCACATTTACCAAAACAGCCACTACTAAAATCAAATAATCAAAAAATGTTATAATATTTATATTTTAGTTATTAAATTTTTAATTTTATAATAAAACTAATTTTTTTATTTTTCTGAATTCCCGGCAACGCTAATTTAATAATTTTTTCTATGTCCAACCTAATAATTTTTTTTCTATTAAAAGCTTCCACATTTTTTTCAAAAGACTCCCCCCAAGAAGATTTTTTAAGGTTGGCCTTAATTTTTCTTTCACTTTGACTTCTGATTTTAATATTATTAGCAAGCACGAGTAGAAAAAACTTTATGTTTTTAACACAGCTATTTAAGTTAATACTGATTTCTTTAGGTGCGACTTTTTTATCTTCTTCTGTTTTTTCTTTTTACTTTTTTTTCGAAGCTTCTTTGATTCCTATTTTTTTTATTATTTTAGGATGAGGTTATCAACCAGAACGATTAATAGCAAGCCTTTATTTATTTTTTTTTACCCTTACCTCGTCCCTACCTTTACTTCTCAGTTTATTTTTTCTCTGGCATAACTTTTTCAGGTTAAACATAAGATTTTTTAGAAAAACCTCTCCCACTCCTCCACTTTGAGTCAGCTTATGCCTAATTGTAGCATTTCTTGTAAAATTCCCTATTTATTTTTTTCATCTCTGGCTTCCTAAAGCACACGTAGAGGCCCCAGTAGCCGGCTCAATAATCTTGGCAGGGGTATTATTAAAACTAGGAGGATACGGACTGTATCGTATAATAAGCTTCTTTCATTTAAGAAAACCTAACCCAGTGTTTATATGTATTAGAATTTTAGGGGGTGCCATATTAAGAGTCTTTTGTTGTCGGATGGCCGACATAAAAGTCATCATTGCCTACTCTTCTGTAGTACATATAGCACTAATTATTTTCGCCCTACTCAGCATAACCTCATTTAATATCCCTGGAATTTGATGGGCTATAGTGGCTCACGGGTTTACTTCTTCAGGTCTTTTCGCAGGTGCCAACATAATATACGAGCGAAGGCATTCCCGAAGAATTTTAATTAATAAAGGCCTAAGTTCTATTGACCCAACTTTTACTTTTTTCTGATTTTGCTTAATCATGGCTAACTTTGGCGGCCCATTTACCTTAAATTTATTTAGAGAAATTAACTTAATTTCATCAACTTTAAACACGGCTAGGGGGTTTACTACTCCCGTAATGATTTTATCTTTTTTTTCTGCAGCATATAGTTTAATTTTATTTTCCCTTACCCAACAAGGTCAAATTATTAACAGAAAAATACTATTATCTCCAATTAATAGGCGAGAAATCTCACTAAACTGAAACCACGCTTGACCCACTTTTTTCCTTTTGTTAAACCTTTCTCTGTAAAAACCAAAACGAGTGGTTTAATTACCCATGTTTTAAATTATTAGACTTTAACCTTAAAAACCTAATTTAAAAAAAATATTTGTTTGTCAAACAAAAAATACCTCAGGTGATTTTTACTAACTTTAATTTAAATTCTTTCTAACAAATCAATAGGTTTATTTATTAAATTTTTTAAAAAATTTGAACTAATGTATTTTATTAGCCAAAGGCAATAAAATTTTTGGTTCGCGTAAGCCCGTGTGGCAAAGGCGACTAACCGCCCAATTTATAATTGGGCGGTTAGTCGCCTTTGCCACACGGGCTTACGCGAACCAAAAATTTTATTGCCTTTTCCTCTATAGCTACTTTTATATTAGATGTTCATTTTATCCCATAAAATAAGCCCTTTAGCATCTTCTAACTGCAAATTAGATATCATATTTGAATATTATTCTTTTTCACCCGCCCATTTTATCATAATAATTTTAATTTAAATCTTATAAGTGGAAATTATACGTAATATTTTATACTAAATTATTTAATCAGCCCCTATTTATGGTGAATTCTCACATCTTTGACACCACAAATCAATATTTTAAACTTCATAAATATTTTAATAGCCTATCTCAAAAAATTTGGCATGCGGGAGAAAAAAAATAATACAAGAAATAGTAAACAGATAAAACTTGACCTGTGAAAATATAAGGATCCTCTACTGGCCGCGCCCCAATTCACGTCAACAAAATCACAACATTCACATGGCACCAATAATAAAATTTGTTTAAGGGATAAAATGCCAATCCCCGAAAATTTCTAAAATTTAAAAAAGGGCACACCAAAAGAATTAAAATTGATAATGCTAAAGCTACTACCCCGCCTAATTTATTCGGAATCGAACGTAAAATAGCGTAGGCTATTAAAAAATATCACTCAGGTTGAATATGAACTGGTGTCACTAAAGGATTCGCCGGAATAAAATTTTCCGGATCTCCTAAAACTCAAGGAGTAAATATACACACTCAAAACAAACCAGCAAATATAATCACTATACCAAATAGGTCTTTTACTCTAAAATAAGGATGAAACCTAATTTTATCAAAATTCCTATTTACCCCAAGAGGGTTTCTACTTCCAGTCTGATGTAAAAACAATAAATGGAGCCCCCTAAAAGCTGCAACAATAAACGGCAACAAAAAATGCAAAGAAAAAAACCGAGTTAGCGTTGGACTATCGACTGCAAACCCCCCTCATATTCATTTTACTAAATCCTCCCCTAAATAGGGAATAGCTGAAAATAAGTTTGTAATAACAGTCGCACCCCAAAAAGACATCTGGCCCCAAGGAAGAACATAACCTAAGAAGGCCGCTGCCATAGTCATCAGTAAAATTACAACCCCCACTATTCAAGTATAATAGTATGCAAATGAACCATAATAAAGCCCTCGGCCTACATGTATATATAAACAAATAAAAAAAAATCTGGCCCCATTTGCATGCAGCATCCGAAGTAGCCAACCAAAATTAACATCACGCCTAATGTGCCTAACCCTAGAAAAAGCAATAGAAACATCTGCCCTATAGTGTATAGCAAGAAATAATCCCGTTAATAACTGAGAAATAAGGCATAAACCTAAAAGGGATCCAAAATTTCACAAACTTGAAATATTAGCGGGAGTGGGAAGATCCACGAGAGAGCCATTTAAAATTTTTAAGACAGGGTGAGTTTTTATAATAGAGGCCATTTTTCGAATTTTAATTTGTGCTAAGCATAAAAACTTTTATAGGTTAAGGTCAAAGTAAACCCTAATTAAAAAATTTTCTTTTCCTAGCTTTTTAACTAAAAACTTTTAATCTCCTTTCATTTAAATTTGAGATTGAAAAAGTTTTCTTAAAAGACAATAATTTTTCATCTTACAGTAAATAAAAAAAAATTAAAAAAAAAGAAATTCTTAAAATAAAATTTCCTCTTAACGCTAAAGCCCCATAATTATAGAATCTTTTAAAAAAATTTTGGGGTAAAAAAAGCAACATTCTTCCTCTTCATCCATAATCGCTCAGTAAAATTCCCCCTTTCCCAGAAAGCAAGCCCAGGTAAGAAAAACTGCGACTAAACATAAAAGGTATAAATCACATAAACTGAAAAAATTCCTTTAATGAGGGTTTTTGAAAAATTTTATTTTTTTTTGTTCTCCTAATAATAATGACTACAATAACTAAAATTTTTATTCAAAGTGGTAAAAAAATCACATTTCTAAAAGACAAAACCCCCCAAGAAAGCCATAGCCCGCCTCTAACTGAAGGTGCCAACAAAATCAATATTCCCAAAAATATAGATTTATCTATTTCAACAAGACTAAAGGCAGGCTCAGATATCCTTTGGCCAAAAAAAACTAAATTTGCCAGTCGAAGTGTGTATATTACTGTTAGCCCAGTAGAAATCATAGCAAAGATGAAAATAATTATTCTAGAATAATTTATTATTAACATTTCTAAAATTAAATCCTTAGAAAAAAATCCTGCTATAAAAGGCATCCCGCATAATCTTAAATTCGATACAAAAAAAATTCCAAACCTAACAGGTAAATAGAATACCCCCTTTCTTATAAGTCGCGCATCTTGAAAATTTTTTATTCTATGAATAATCGACCCAGCACATATAAATAATATGGCTTTAAAATAGGCGTGAGTGATCAAATGAAAAAATCTTATTACCGGCAGGACTATTCCTAGCCTAAAAAATATCAAACCCAGCTGGCTTAAGGTGGATAAAGCAATAATTTTTTTTATGTCTATTTCATACAAGGCTGCGCTTCCTGCTATAAATATTGTTACTACTCCTAAAAATCTTAAAACCCATAATACTTTAACGCTTAAAATTAAATAATTTAACCGAATGATTAAATACACCCCAGCCGTAACTAAGGTTGAAGAATGAACTAAAGATGACACAGGAGTGGGAGCAGCCATAGCTGCAGGCAACCAAGAAGAAAAAGGAATTTGAGCCCTTTTAGTTATAGCCACTAAAATCATTATCACTACTAAAAACAATCCATACTTTTCTTCCAATCCAGCAAAATAAATAAATGATCATCTTCTTAAAGGAACTCTTAGCCCAATTAACGCCAGTAGTCCTACATCTCCTAAACGATTAGTTAACGCAGTAATTATACCAGCGTTAAACGATTTTTCCCTTTGAAAATAAATTACCAATAAATAAGAAGTAACACCCAGTCCATCCCACCCTAATAAAATTCTAATAAAATTTGGCCTGAAAACCAATAAACCTATCCTTAAAACAAATAATAAAACCAAAAGGATAAAACGTCTAAAAAATTTCTCGGCTATTATATACCTTAAAGAAAAAAATATAACGCCTCTTGTAATTATTAATACAGTTGAAAAAAAAAACAGGGCCATTCAATCTAACACAATTAAAAATTGCATTCTTAAAGAACTTAGCATAGAAAATTTTCACTCCAATAAAATTTCATGCCCAGTTGCTATTTTTATCCTTATAACTATTAATATAGCGAAACAAAAAAAAAACAATATGGCCAAAATAGAACCCACTAAATAATTAAATTTTATTATTATTTTTGAAAAAAATTTTTCTAGATAACGAAAATATCTTATGTTAACATACACCACAAAAATAAGCTCTTATTCTTATAATAATCTCCTCCTAAATTAAAATTTTTCAAACCAAATAAACCCATAATAAAGTAGAGTTTCTTTAAATTTAAATTCTCCTAAAAAATTTTTGTGCCGATTAATTTAAATTTTCTCAAATTTAAACTTTGTGCTTTATCTTTATACCTTAAATAAAATCTCTTTTTTAAGCAAAAATTTTTAACACAGTTTTTCCTGGCTAATATAAACTTGATTTTACACTTAACTTGCTAAAGCAATATTCTTAAATTTTTATAGTAATAATTGTCAAACCTATTTTTTTATCTAATAAACATTTCCTAGCTTAAAATTTCACGGTACAAAAATCCATTTTATTTTCACAAAACTTTTTATTGGCTACAGCTCCTCACCTCGCTCTTATTCTAATGACTCCTCAAAAATTCTTCTTTTTTGGCACTAATTTTTTTTAACTTAAATTTAAAAATAGACCAAAACTAAATTTTTTATCCCTTTAAACCTCAACCTACAATTAGCCTAAGCTAGTATAATTTATAAGACTAAGAGTTAAAATAAATCTTTTTTCAAATATTTTACTACTAAAAACCCCGTTAATAAATTTTTAAATCCAAAGCTAATTATTGGCTTGAGCTTTCACCTTTCACGGATAAAAAATTTTTGCGGCACCAAACTTTTAACCTTATAAAATATTTTTTAAATTTATAATTAACTAACTTAAAATTTCTATCCTTAAATTTTTAACCCAATTTCCTTTTTATCCTACTTTATTAATCTAAATTAACATGAAACTGCTTAAATCTTCCATTCCGCTTAGTTTAAAAAAAAATCTTATCTTTAATAATTTAATTTTTTAATAGCCTAAATACCAAAAACCGATTCTCTTGAAATGTCTTAACTCTAACACTTTAATTTGCTAAATTTTAATTTTTTTCTAACAAAGTTTTTAAATTTTATTAACTAAATTTTTAGCAAAAATTCCTAGAAATTTACAAAAAATAGACAAATAAATTTTCACCCTCTGTTTCTACTCTACCTATTATTTTAGACTTTTATACCTGTTTATTAATAAAATTTTTCCCCTAAGTTTTGGATAACTAAGCTGTCCGCTCAACTTAATTCCCCCCCCCCGAAAATTTTTATCCTTGGTTCCTTAAAATTTGACTTTTTTATTTTCATATATTTAAAATTTTACCTAACTTTCTCAACAAAAATAAAACTAAATGTAATCTAATCCCTTAATTTAACAAACATTTGCTAAATATCCCTGCATTTGTAAATTATCTTCGAAATTTAAATATTTTTGTATTTTTCCCTCTAACCATTATACTTTTCCGACTAAGAATCTTTTATTAAAATTTAAATTTGTATAAAAAATTTTTCCTAGAATTCTCCAATTTTCAATACGTTTACAGTTTGCCTCCCCAATTATACCAATTCCAATTTAAAAATTTATGGTAACAGCCGTTTAAGAACCCAACCTCACCCTTTCATTGTTTGCCAGCAAAAATTAATTTTTAGTTATTAACTAATCTCAACTTTATTTATAAAATTTTTAATAAAAAAAATACACGAATTATTAAAAATATTTCATTATATAATTATATCATTAGATTAAGCCCCCCCCCCTTTTTTTTCTTTCTCTCTATAATGACCAAACCATGACTATTTAACATGTATTTTTAAAAACTGGGTTTAATCGAGAATTTATCTTTAGGTTTTTTAAACCTTAATTTTTAAATTAATTTAATTATTTTTAAATTATACACATGCCCTTTTTCATAAAATTTTCAAGGAAAATCTAAGCTAAAAATTTTATTTAACCTGACCTTAATTTTTAGTAATATAATATTATGGCTCATTACAATTTAGGCCTTCATAATTAATTTATTAAACCCCAGGATTTTTTATTAAATAGCGCGCTAATTTTTTTGGCTAAAATTTTTAAATAAACCAAAATTAAATTTCTGGTAATCACCCAAAAAAACCTTAACCTTAAACTAATCCAGGTTATTATAATTTTATAAAATCTCAATATTAATATAACTCGTCTTTGAAACATTCTAATTTTTTAATTTTAATTTTAGACATTGGTTTAGTTTTCTACGTTTAAATAAATATTAACTATCGCTACGCCGAACTTTTAATTTTACGTTCTACTAATCAGGCTTACTAACTAAAAATTTTAAAATTTTTATCCCTTGAGTTTAAAAACTAATCTCCTTTTTACTTTGCTTCGCTTTTTATCGCCTAACGAAGGCACTTCCTTAGTTAATTTTTTATTCTTTTTAGCTACTAAGAACTTAATCTTTTTAGCCCCCCTAAAAACAAAAATTAACCTTTCTTAAAGTACTTTAATTTAAAGATTATCGCTACTTAAATTTTAATTTTTCACTTATAACTAGTCTTAAAAATTTTACTCCCTAAATTTTTCGTTTAATTTATCTAATAATCAACTATAATTGTCTCATAAAAATTTTTAATTTATAGCTATTAAATAAAATTTTCGACTAAAAATTTTTTTTAGCTAAGCTATTGTTGTGCTCAACTTTAGCGGGGGGGGGTAATAAAATATTCCTCTTTTCTAAATTAAACTCTAATATCCCTACCTAGCAACCCCCCCCCAAAAAAAAACTCAACTCTCCAATTAAAATATTCTCATATACTTAGGCCTTCTTTACCCCCGCACTTCCCCCATCAAAAAACTCTTATTTAAATTTAACCTTCCAGTAAAATTCTCCCTTAAAAAGGCACGAATTTTTTGTTTAGGCCGTTTATTTTTCTGAAAGCCCCTTTAATCTCTCAAATTTCTTACGCAAACATCCCCTGTAAATTAAATCAATTTTTATAGTTTGCCAACAAAAATCAATGGATAGTCCCGGGCTAATTTCAGCCCTGCCCGTAAAAATTTTTTTTTTAATAATAAAAATACATTCATTAATAAAAACATACATATTTATATATATACATATATGCTACGACATAACAAAACTTATACCCACGCAAAAAACCCCCCCCCCCCCTTTTTTTTTCTAAATGACCAGACCATGACAAAACATTAAATATATAATAATTAATAATTTACACTTTAACTTGAAAATCTCCCCCGCCCCACTTAACTAAGTTAAAAACGACTAAACAATTTTTCTCTTTATTTATATTCTAGCTATTATTTTAAATTTTACGCCCGTTCCATGAATAAATTTTTCGTTGAAATTTTATTTACTAAAATCCTTGCGCCCAACTTTGCCGCCCTGCCCTAAAGTTTTTATCCTCGAGGCTTAAAGAAAGGCTTTTTAATTCTTCTTTTGTAAAAAGAATAAATTCTAAAAGTATTTTAATTTTCTTTTATTTTAGAAACTTTTTCAAATACCATTTTTATTTGCGAATTTAACTTATAAACTCAGCTATTTTATCGATAGTGCCCCCGCCAAAAAATTCTTTCTAGTTTAGAAATTTACTAAAAATTTTCCCTAAAAATGCATAATTTTTAGGCCACCCTAGTTTTGTTTTTTCAGGCGCATTAGCCTGCAATTTTAAAAATTTTAGTCCCCAACCCAAATTCTCAGGATTTCACTTTGACATTAATATGCATTTAACTCGTCCTTTATTTAACCTAAATCTTTATATTTAAATCCTTTTGGCCCGTAAAAATTTTTTAGCTAAGATAAATTTTGTGCCTAACCTTAAAATTTTAATTTTTATTATCTTCAGATTGATCATTAAAAATTAAATGATTAACCAAAGTAAATTATTAATGATTATTTGGAGCCTAATTTGAAAAACTTGGTTTGCACTTTTAAAAACACTCTTAAAAATAACCACCCGAAAAACTCTTTAAAGCCGCATTTAAGTTGAACTTAGGCCTATTTAATTTTTTATTTTACTAAAAAGTTTTGCATAAGCCGCGCTAGGCTCGTGCATGCACTATTCCAGGAACCCTCTTTTCCAATAACTTAACTATAACTACCCCATAAAAATATTTTTTGGCCTTAAATTCTAAACTTCAAGGCCCCCCCCTAAATCATGAATTTCTAACCTACCTCCTTTAACTCACCTTTATCTTTTATTTTTAATTATCCCACTAAACTTTATTCTCATTAAATTTTACAAAGATTTGTAATAAAAAGCTTTTAAAGATTTTATTTAATATCGCACTGATATTTTAACAAAACTTCAACTATTCTTTATTAAAATCTTTAGGATTGAATTTTATTTGCTTTAATTCTAAAATTAGCCAAAATTGAATTTTATGCGGCCCGTCTAAAATCTAAACCACAAATTGGAGCTAGTTTTTATAAATTTGCTAAGCCTTAATGTGCGGATAAATCTTTTTAAAACATCAGATAATTTTTATACCCAATAATAATTTTCTATTTTAAGTCTAATTATTAATTTTAATTTTTACAAATTTTCGCAAGTAAAAACTTTTGCCGAAATAAGCCTTTCTCTTATATTTTAATCTTAATCACTGATAATTTTTAAGTTTCCCCCCCCTAAATTTAAAACTAATTTCCTCTCTATTTACTCCCCTTTCGCCTTTAAAATGAAAGCCACCTCAATTTTTTATTTTGTAAAATTTCTAAAAATATTTAACCATTGATGGTCTAATCTCTACTCTTAATAATCTAAAAAGCAAAAAATAGGTCTTCTTAAAATAATTTAACTTTAACGCATGCCCCACTAAATTTTAACTTTCCACTCATAAAACCTTAAAACTTATTGCCTAAATTTTTACCCTACTAGCCTAAAAGTTCACAATAATCAGCCAATAAATTCCTACCTCCCATTTTTATTTTGCTATTTTAGCTTTTTCCTTTTTAGAATGAAGATATAATTTTCACCTTAACCTTCACCTATTAATAAAAAAATGCTCAACTTGAAAATCGCGCGGCTAAAAAATTTTTAATTTTGTTCTTAGAAATAGGCTTCTTCCTACCCCCGAATTTTCTTAACTTTTCTTAACAAAAATAAAAATTTTAAATAATTCAATTTTTCGCCGACTAACAAGTTTTCTTAAATTTTTTACCCCTTCTAAAACTTAACTCTCCAATTAAAATATTTCTTATACTAAAGCCTTCTTTGCCCCAGCACCTTTCCTATCAAAAAACTCTTATTTAGATTTACCCACCCCATTAAAAATTCTCCCCTAAAAATGCTCGAATTTACTGTTTATCCCATTTATTTTCCTGAAGGCCCCCTCCATTCTCTCAAAATTCTTATGCTAACACCTTCCTAAATTAAATTAATTTTTAGTTTGTTAATAAAAATTAATGGGTAATCCCGGGCTAATTTCAACCCTGCCCATAAAAAATTTTTAGCAATAGGGAAACACACATTATTATATATATATATATGTATGTATATGTACATAAATATACTATAAGATAAATTTCCCCCCTAACTAAGTTAAAAACGACTAAACAATTTTTCTCTTTATTTTTATTCTAGCTATTATTCTAAAGTTTTACGCCGGCTCTAAAAATAAATTTTTCGTTGAAATTTTATTTACTAAAAATCCTCGCGCCCAACTTTGCCGGCCTGCCCTAAAGTTTTTATCCTTGAGGCTTAAAAATGAGCTCTTTAATTCTTCTTCTGTAAAAAGAATAAATTCCAAAATTAATTTAATTTTCTTCTATTTTGAAAACTTTTTCAAATGCCATTTTATTTGCAAATTTAATTTATAAAATCAGCTATTTTATCAATAGTGCCCCCGCCGAAAAAATTTTTTCTAGTTTAAGAATTTACTAAAAATTTTCCCAAAAAAAAAAATGCGTAATTTTTAGGCCTCCTCAGATTTGTTTCTCCAGACGCACCAACCTACAATTTTAAAAATTTTAGCCCCCAAATTCTCAGGATTCCACTTTGACTTTCATAAGGGTTTATGTACTTTTCTCGTCTTTTATTTAAACCAAGTCTTTTTATTCAAATCTTTTTGACCCGTAAAAATTTTTTTAACTAAGATAAAATTTTGTGCCTAGCCTTAAAATTTTAATTTTTTCAGTCTTCAAAATAATCATTAAAAATTAAATGATAAACCGAAGTAAATTGTTAATGACCATTTAGCACCTAATTTGAGAAACTTCTCTTATACTTTAAAAACACTATTAAAAATAACCACCTGTAAACCCTTTAAATCTGTATTTAAGTTAAACTTAAACCTATTAAATTTTCTATTTTACTAAAAGTTTTTGTATGCGCCGCGCTACGCTTATGCATGCTCTACTCCAGGAAACCTCTTTTCCAACAACTTAACTATAACTACTCCATAAAAATATTTCTTGGCCTCTAAATTCAAAAACTTCAAGGCCCCCTAAATCATGAATTTATAGCCTACCTTTTCTAGGTCACTTTTAGCCCTTATTTTTAATTATCCCCCTAAACTTTATTCCCATAAAATTTTACAAAGATTTTTAATAAAAGCCTTTAAAGATTTTATTTAATATAGCCCTAATATTTTAACAAAACTTCAACTATTCTTTATTTAAATTTAAATCTTTAGGATTGAATTTTTTACTTTAATTCTAAAAATTAGCCAAAATTGAATTTATGCGGCCTGCCTAAAATCTAACCATAAATTGGCGCAAGTTTTTATAAATTTGCTAAACCTTAATGTGCGAATAAATCGTTTTTAAAAACATTAAATAATTTTTATTCCCAATAATAAATTTTCTAATTTAAGTCTAGCTATTAATTTTAATTTTTATAAATTTTCGCGAATAAGAACTTTTGCCGAAATAAACCTTTTTCTTATATTTTATTTTAAATCTTAATCACTAATAATTTTCAAGTTCCCTTCTTAAATTAAAAACTAATTTCCTCTATATTTACCCCCCCCCTTCGCCTTTAAATAAAATCTACCTCAGTTTTTTATTTTATTAAATTTCTAAAAATATTTAGCCATTGATGATCTAATCTTTACTTTTAATAATCCAAAAGCAAAAAAATAGGCCTTCATAAAATAATTGAACTTAAACGCATGCCTCAGTAGATTTTAACTTTCCAGTCGTAAAACCTCTAAACTTATTGCCTAAATTTTTTACCCGGCTAGCCTAAAAGTTCACAATAATCGACCAATAAATCCTTACTTCCTATTTTTATTTTACTATTTTAGCCTTCTTCCTTTTTTATAATAAAAATATAATTTTCATCTTTAGCCTTCACCTATTCTACAAAATCCTCAACTTGAAAATCGCGCGGCTAAAAATTTCTAATTTTGTTCTTAAAATAAGCTTTTATTTTTTTTTCTACCTCTGAATTTTCTCAACTTTTCTTAAACAAAAAATAAATTATTAATAATTGAATTTTTCGCCAACTAACTAGTTTTTCTTAAATTTATACTCACCCCCCCCCCCTAAAACTTAGCTCTCCAATTAAAATATTTTTATATTTGAACCTTCTTTGCCTAGCTCCCTCTCCATCAAAACTCTTATTTAAATTTAACATTTCACTAAAAATTCTCCCTTAAAAATGCACGAATTTACTGTTTACGCCGTTAATTTTTTCCTGGGACTCCCCCTTCAATCTCTCAAAATTCTTATGCAAACACCTCCCTAAAAATTAAGTCAATTTTTATAGTTTATTAACAAAAATTAACGGATGGTCCCGGGCTAATTTCAGCCTTACCCATAAAAATTTTTAACAATAGAAATACATAAATTATTAAAAGTATACATATATATATACATATTATAAAATAGTACCCCCCCCCCCTTTTTTTATCTCTCTCAATGACCAGACCATGACAACATTGAACATATAATAATTAATAATTTATACTTTGACTTAAAAATCTCCCCCGCCCCACTTAACTAAGTTTAAAACGACTAAACAATTTTTCTCTTTATTTATATTCTAGCTATTATTTTAAATTTTTACGCCTGTTCCATTAATAAATTTTTCGTTGAAATTTTATTTACTAAAATCCTTGCGCTCAACTTTGCCGCCCTGCCCTAAAGTTTTTATCCTCGAGGCTTAAAGAAAGCTTTTAAATTCTTCTTTTGTAAAAAGAATAAATTCTAAAAGTATTTTAATTTTCTTTTATTTTAGAAACTTTTTCAAATACATTTTTATTTGCGAATTTAACTTATAAACTCAGCTATTTTATCATTAGTGCCCCCGCCAAAAAATTTTTTCTAGTTTAGAAATTTACTAAAAATTTTCCCTAAAAATGCATAATTTTTAGGCCACCTCCGTTTTGTTTTTCCAGGCGCATTAACCTGCAATTTTAAAAATTTTAGCCCCAACCCAAATTCTCAGAATTTCACTTTGACTTTAATACGCATTTTACTCGTCCTTTATTTAACCTAAATTTTTATATTTAAATCCTTTTGGCCCGTAAAAATTTTTTAAGCTAAGATAAATTTTATGCCTAGCCTTAAAATTTTAATTTTTATTGTCTTCAAATTGATCATTAAAAATTAAATGATTAACCAAAGTAAATTATTAATGATTATTTGGAGCCTAATTTGAAAAACTTGTTTTGCACTTTTAGAAACACTCTTAAAAATAACCGCCTGTAAAACCCTTTAAAGCCGCATTTAAGTTGAACTTAGGCCTATTTAATTTTTTATTTTACTAAAAAGTTTTGCATAAGCCGCGCTAGACTCGTGCATGCTCTATTCCAGGAACCCTCTTTTCCAATAACTTAACTATAACTACCCCATAAAAATATTTTTTTTGGCCTTTAAATTCTAAAACTTCAAGGCCCCCCCTAAATCATAAATTTCTAATCTACCTCCTCTAGCTCACCTTTATCTTTTATTTTTAATTATCCCCCTAAACTTTATTCTCATAAATTTTACGAAGATTTGTAATAAAAGCTTTTAAAGATTTTATTTAATATAGCACTGATATTTTAACAAAACTTCAACTATTCTTTATTTAAATCTTTAGGATTGAATTTTATTTGCTTTAATTCTAAAAATTAGCTAAAATTGAATTTTATGTGGACCGCCTAAAATCTAAACCACAAATTAGCGCAAGTTTTTATAAATTTGCTAAACCTTAATATGCGGATAAATCGTCTTTAAAACATCAAATAATTTTTATCCCCAATAATAATTTTCTATTTTAAGTCTAATTATTAATTTTAATTTTTACAAATTTTTCGCAAGTAAAAACTTTTGCCGAAATAAGCCTTTCTCTTATATTTAAATCTTAATCACTGATAATTTTTAAGTTTCCCCCCCCCTTAAATTTAAAACTAATTTCCTCTCTATTTACTCCCCTTTCGCCTTTAAAATGAAATCTACCTCAGTTTTTTATTTTGTAAAATTTCTAAAAAATATTTAGCCATTGATGGTCTAATTTCTACTCTTAATAATCTAAAAAGCAAAAAATAGGTCTTCTTAAATTAATTTAACTTTAACGCATGCCCCACTAAATTTTAACTTTCCACTCATAAAACCTTAAATTTTATTGCCTAAATTTTTTACCCTACTAGCCTAAAAGTTCACAATAATTAGCCAATAAATTCCTACTTCCCATTTTTATTTTGCTATTTTAGCTTTTTCCTTTTTATAATAAAAATATAATTTTCACCTTAAACCTACAGCTATTAATAAAAAAATGATCAACTTGAAAATCGCGCGGCTAAAAAATTTTTAATTTTGTTCTTAGAAATAGACTTTTATTTTTTCTACCCCCCCCCCGAATTTTCTCAACTTTTCTTAACAAAAAATAAAAATTTTAAATAATTCAATTTTTCGCCGACTAATAAGTTTTCTTAAATTTTTTACCACTCCTAAAACTTAACTCTCCAATTAAAATATTTTTTGTACTAAAGCCTTCTTTGCCCAGCACCTTTTCCATCAAAAACTCCTATTTAAATTTACCCCCCCCATTAAAATTTCTCCCCTAAAAATGCTCGAATTTACTGTTTATCCCATTTATTTTTCTGAAGGCCCCCTTCATTCTCTCAAAATTCTTATGCTAACACCTTCCTAGAAATTAAATTAATTTTTATAGTTTGCTAACAAAAATTAATGAGCAATCCCGGGCTAATTTCAGCCCACCCATAAAAAATTTTTAACAATAGGGAAACACACATTATTATATATATGTATATATATGTACATAAATATACCATAAAATAAATTTTTCCCCCCCCCTAACTAAGTTTAAAACAACTAAACAATTTTTCTCTTTATTTCTATTCTAAGTATTATTCTAAATTTTTACGCCTGCTCTAAAAATAAATTTTTTGTTAAAAATTTTATTTACTAAAAATCCTCGCGCCCAACTTTGCCGGCCTGCCTTAAAGTCTTATCCTCGAGGCTTAAAAATGAACTCTCTAATTCTTCTGTAAAAAGAATAAATTCTGAAATTAATTTAATTTTCTTTTATTTTGGAAACTTTTCAAATGCCATTTTATTTGCAAATTTAATTTATAAGATCAGCTATCTTATCAATAGCGCCCCCGCCGAAAAAATTTTTTCTAGTTTAAGTACTTACTAAAAATTTTTCCCTAAAAATGCATAATTTTTAGGCCTCCTTAGATTTGTTTCTCCAGACGCACCAACCTACAATTTTAAAAATTTTAGCCCCAAATTCTCAGAATTCCACTTTGACTTTCATAAGTTTATGTACTTTTCTCGTCTTTTATTTAGCTTAAGTCTTTTTATTTAAATCTTTTTGACCCGTAAAAATTTTTTAAACTAAGATAAAATTTTGTACCTGGCCTTAAAATTTTAATTTTTTCAGTCTTCAAAATAATCATTAAAAATTAAATGATAAACCGAAGTAAATTGTTAATGATCATTTAACCCCTAATTTAAGAAACTTCTCTTATGCTTTAAAAACACTTAAAAATAACCACCTGTAAACCCTTTAAAGCTGTATTTAAGTTAAACTCAAACCTATTAAATTTTCTATTTTTACTAAAAGTTTTTACATACGCCGCGCTACGCTTATGCATGCACTACTCCAGGAAACCTCTTTTCCAACAACTTATCTATAACTGCTCCATAAAAATATTTCTTGGCCTCTAAATTCAAAAAACTTCAAGGCCACCTAAATCATGAATTTATAGCCTACCTTTTCTAGGTCACTTTTAGCCCTTATTTTTAATCATCCCCCTAAACTTTATTCCTATAAAATTTTACAAAGATTTTTAATAAAAAGCCCTTAAAGACTTTATTTAATATAGCCCTAATATTTTAACAAAACTTCAAGTATTCTTTATTTAAATTTAAATCTTTAGAATTGAATTTTTTTACTTTAATTCTAAAAATTAGCCAAAATTGAATTTATGCGGCCTGCCTAAAATCTAACCATAAATTGGCGCAAGTTTTTATAAATTTGCTAAACCTTAATGTGCGAATAAATCGTTTTTAAA
>Ga0194121_10002693_pt1 | contig 27842 bp, 40 predicted proteins | sample TA2MahCa50mmetaG_FD_148609 | JGI IMG/M metagenome (GOLD analysis project Ga0194121, IMG submission 148609) | Freshwater microbial communities from Lake Tanganyika, Tanzania - TA2015020 Mahale Deep Cast 50m | ecosystem: Environmental > Aquatic > Freshwater > Lake | place: Tanzania: Lake...
ACGCTCGCGAAGCCTGGGCCGTGCCGTCGAGGACGGTCGTGCGGTACTTCGCCGGGAGCGCACCCTCGATGGAGAACACGTCAGCGATCGCGAACACGTCGTCGGTCGCCGCGTTGATCTCGGAGCTCGTGCCGGCGATCGCAGTCACGATGCCGAACGGCTCGCCGGAGCCGGAGCCGAGCGCGAACTTCGCGCCCTCCAGGTCGTCCTTCGCCTCCTGGAACAGCGTCCGGAGATCGGACTCGATCGCGGCCCAGTCCAGGCTGATCTCGATCGAGCCGCGGGCGAACGCTCGCGCCATGTGAGCGGTGATTGACGGCTGCACGAGCGTCGGGCTGTCGTCGCTGACCTCGGCCGCCTCGGCGTCGAACGACGCCGTGACGCCAGCGCTGGTGACGCCGTTCCAGTCGTCGGTCACGCCGGTCACGACGCGCCCGATCCGGCGGAACGGGTTTGTCGAGATGCTCTTGGTGCTGATGATCGTCGGGTCGAGGTTGAACGGAACGGCGAAGCCGCCGGTAGCGCCCGTCAGCGAGAGCGCCGCGCGGAACGCGTCACGCTCGCCCGGAGTCCAGAGCATCGACTGACCGACCATCGCCTTCTGGTAGGCGGTGCGGTAGTCGGTCGAGCCGGTGAGCAGGACCCGCTGGGCGACCTCGGCCGGGAGCCGCGACACGACCTCGGTCGCTCGCTGCTTGGCGTAGTCGGGAACCTCGATCATCTTCTCGATCGCGGTGATGGCCCGCGCCCGGACCTCGCCCGGGGACGCGGCGAACGACAGCGTCCGAAGGTCGAACGCGTCGTCGGCGGTCTTCGCGACGCGAACGATCGGGGCCTCGTATTCGGCCGAGGTCGCGAGTCGTGCGGCGCGCGAACGGACGTCGTCGCGGGCGGCGAGGACCTTGCCCCGCGCCTCGAGGTCGCCCAGTTCGGTATTGAGGGCGTCAAACCGAGTCTGCTGGTCGGCCGTCCACTCAGGGACGGCGTTGAGCTCGTCGATCTCGCCCGCGATGGCAGCCGACCTGGCCGCGAGGGCCGGGACGGTCATGCTGGCGATCTCACTCATTATGAGGTGTCTCCTAGTGATGCGAGCACGCGAGCGCGTGCCGTGGCCTGTGCGATGGCCTTGATGGGCCTCGCGACGACGAGCGATGAGGTGCCGGACTCGGCGGTCTCATCGGTTGACCTCGGCGTGCCAGAGTCGGCGGGTCCGAGAGTCGGGGACTGATGGGCGGTCCGCCACGCGAGGTACGCGGGCCGAGCGCGAACGCCGGCCGTGGTCGCCTCATAGGCGGGGTAGGTGACGGGGCCAAACTCGTACAGTTTGACCTCTAGAAGGCGTCGCAGCGGGAGCGACGCGGCATCGTCCTCGTCGGGCTCGATCCATTCCTCCCTGACGACGCTGAAGCGGAAGGACATCCCGTCGAGCGCCCCGGACGCGAGCGACGCCCGGAGGTCACGATTGTATGACGTGTCGTCGAGCGGCGTCTCGGTCCACAGACCGGCCGCCTTCTCCATGATCTTCTCGGGCTTGCCGAGCGGCTTGTCGCCGATGCTCGGGTCGAAGCCGTGATTGAATAGGACCTTCACCCGGTCGGCTCGCTGCTCCAGCGTCCGAGCGAACGAGCCCGGGACGAGCATCTCTCGGAACTTGCCCTCCCATGAGTCAATGATCGTCTCGCGATCGAACACCGCGGCGTAGCCGACGAGCGTACCGATCGTCCCGTCGGCCGTCGCTGCGACTCGCAGCTCGGCGGCGGGGAGGTCGATCATGCGGATGAGATCGTCGCGAGGAGCGGTCGGGGTCGTCATGCGGCATCTCCGGTTGGCAGGTAGGGCGCGATCATCGCTGCCAGCGTTCTGGCGGCGTTAGTAGGCGGCTGGAGCTGCTCGGAGTAGAGGCCCGAGTGCTGGAGCAGTGACCAGTCGTTCGCCTTGACGGACGAAACCACGGAGTCGGGGGTGAAGCCCGCGACGACGAGCCCACTGATCGTCTGGGCCTCGCGACCCGCTGTCTCGGCAATGTCCTTCCGGTCCTCGGCGAGGAACGGAATGTCGCGGTCGTCATACCAGAGACGAACGCCGGCCGGCGGCCGCACGATGACCGAGAGCGAGCCGGCGGCGTTCCGCCAGAGCGGGCGGATCGTCAGGTCGGCGAAGCGTCTCCGCGCCTGTCCATAGTTGCTGTAGGTCGCCGCCGCGAGGCCCTCGGAGAGCCCGACGATGACCGGCGGGACGCCGGCCGCGGCGGCGATGCGCGTCTCGCCGGCGCCCTGCGTGATCTTGAAGTCGAGCTGCCGTAGGTCCGCTCCGACGACGGTCACATCGGCGCCGCCGGCGAGGTACATCGTCCGGTAGAAGTCGCGGCCGCGAGGCTCCTGCTCGCGCATCTTCGAGACCCAGTCCTTGAACTCCTGCGAGCTCGCCGACGCCTTGCTGTCCTTGTCGAGCCGGACGACCATGTTCGGCGTCGCGCCGTTCTCGAAGAAGCGCAGCTTGTGATCGCGCGCCGCGGAGTCCGCCGCGATCTCCCGGATGATCGGGGTGAGCCAGGACATTCCACGGAACCGGGACAGCGGATCGGGGACCGGAGCGTAGTGGGCGACCTCCGACGGGAGGTAGTACCGCGTGACGTTATGACTGTTCCGGCCGCCGACCTGGTAGGCGTAGCCGAGCACGGTCGCGTCAGGGTCCCACGCTCCCTCGTCGGTCGCCTCGTCCGGCGAGCCGATCAGGATGCTTACCCAATCGGGCCGAAGTCTCTTCAGCGTCGAGCCTTCTCGAAGGACGTAGGCGTTGCCGGCCAGGTCGGCGTCGGTCAGCATCCGAGCGAGCAGGTCGCCCGTCGTGCCACCCGGCCAGGGCGCCTCCAGCGGGCGGAGCGTCGCGTCGCCGAACATGTCGCCAGGGCGCCCGTCGATGAACCGCTGGTACTGGAACCGCGCCTCGGAGAACAGCGCGAACCGCGAGAGCATACACGCGTAGATGACGCCGTTGGACCGGTAGACGCCAGCGAACGATGGAAATGTCCCGTCCGCGATCTCCTGCCGGGCCTCGGTCCAGGTCTGTGTGAACCCGGCCGGATAGGCGTGTCCGTCGAACGTGAAGAAGGACAGCCACGAGTCCCACGGGATCGAGTTGCGCGTCGGCGTCATCGCGCTCGATCGCGCGACGAGAGATCGGAGGATGCTCACGGGCGAGTCTCCCGGAAGTGGTCGATGGCGATGAAGGTCGCGATGGCACCGCCGCCGATGAAGGCGAGCGGGACGGCGACGAGCGCGAGCCCGATCGTGATCGACGCGACACCCGCGATGAGCAGCGCGACTGCGACACGATACGTGGTCACGCCCATGCGATGAGAGGCTCCTTGGCCGGTTCGGTCGTCGGCTGTGTCGCGTGGTAGGTCGCGCGGTCGTAGGCGCCGACGGCGCAGATCAGGAGGTCGATCGACCGCGGTGAACCGCGGTGCTCCTTGACCGGTCGCGGTCCGAGACGGTCGGTCTTCAGGATGGTATTCCGCGCGTGACGCTCCAGCCGAGCGTCTCCGTCGGTCGTCAGCGTACCGCCGAGCACCGCGTCGTGGAACTTCGCCCAGGCGGGTACCATCCGCGCCGGCGACGATGTGGAGTAGTCAAGAACCGGTAGGTCGGCCGCGCGCCAGTCCTCCATCTGCCGAGCCCAGCGGTAGGGGTCGCACGCGATCTCGACGACGGTCCGGTCGCGGCAGGTCTCGCGGAGACGCGCGTCGACCTCGGCCATCGGGACGCGCCAGGTCGGCTCGTCGGCCGGCCGCTCCCAGCAGTCAATGACGAACAGGTGCGGCGCCGGCTCGACGGTCGCGGCCAGGAGCGCCGTGCAGTCATGATTGAACGATCCGTCGAAGAACACGACGACGGGCGTGTCGTCGGGGACGTCGCGCTCGATCGCTCGACGCTCCAGGGCGCCAGCCGGGAGCGCCGCGGCACTCGCGGCGACCCACTGATTGAGGCGTTTGATGCGGAACTGCGACTCGTCCATCCCGCCCGCGAGCGCCTTGCGAGCGAGCCCGGCGAGCTCCTCGGCGTCGAGGATGTCCCCGTAGCCCGGGTTGGCCGCCCGCCAGCCCGAGACGTCATCGACCGCGATCCCGTCTGTCGCTGCCCACCACGCGAGGTAGAACGATGGATCGGCGACCTCGCCGCGAGCGACGCGGGCGCCGTACTGGTACAGGGTGAACGCGATCGAGTCGCCGCCCGTCGAGTCGTTGCGCAGTCCGGCCGTCGTGACGATCAGCATCAGCGGGTCGTGTCGAGCGCCCATCGCGAGCGCCATGACGTCATACAGGTCGCGGTTCGGCCAGGCATGCAACTCGTCGGCGACGACGAGCGTCGGCGACAGACCCTCCTTCGTGTAAGCCTCGGACGAGAGCGCCCGATAGACCGAGCCGCGCGCCGGGTACTCGATCGCGTCGCGGTAGACGCGGAGCCGGTCGACGAGACCGGCGTCCAGCTCGACGGTCCGCTTGGCGGCCCCGAAAACCAGCTTGGCCTGGTCGCGATCGGCCGCACAGGAGTAGACCTCCGCGCCGTCGCCCTCGGCCATGAGGCCGAATAGCGCGATCGGGGCAACAAGCCCCGTCTTGCCGTTCTTCCTCCCCATGCCCCACATCGCAGTCCGCGCGAGCCGGCGGCCGGTCCGCGGGTCACGGGCGAACGTCTCGAGGACGAGCTGCCGCTGCCAGCGGCGGACGTCAAGCGGAGCGCCGGTCAGTCCGGCGATGCTGTCCTTGGTGATCCTCCCGACCGCATCGATGAACGCGAGGACGTCGCGCCCGTCTCCAGCCCGTATCGCGTCGCGAGCGACTGGCGTCAGGAGGCCCGGCGGCTCTGCCTTCGGTCGAGGATGCGATCGAGCGCCGACGCCGCCTGCACTTCGGCGACCCCGAGGCGGCTGCGATCGGACGGTGACAGGCCCAACTTGGAGAGACAGGACGACAACTCCTTCACGGTCCCGAGGTAGGCGACGTGGACGCGCGGGTCAAACTGCTCGTCGAGCGCCGCGCGGAGAGCCTCCATGTCATCCCAGAGGCGCTGCGCGAGCCGCACGGTCGGCGCGTCCGACTGACCGATCCACGGCGTGGCGCCCGACGTGACGATCGCATCGACGATCGGGCCGTCCACGATCGTCGCGATGTCGAGCTGGGGGACGATGACGAGCGGTGTGGGTGTTCGGCCGAGTCGTAACGTCCCGCGTCGTCGCTTCACTTCAGTCGGTAGCGGTGGTCGTCCGGTACGCGGCATCTAGCAGACCTCCGACTTATGGCAATAAATCGCGACTTATGGCAATGCGCGTGTGTGAGTGGCGCGGGGTCTACGCCGGACGGGGGTCTATTCTCGCGGCCGGGGTACCCCCCGGCTCCCCTTCGAGCTGTTGCATCGACGACACGCAGCGACGACGTTCGACGGCTCGGATCGTCCACCACGAGCGAGCGGTATGACGTGGTCTCCCGTGGTGGCGAGTCGTCCGCAGTATCGGCACCGATGACCGTCCCGCTCCAGTACCGCGCGGACCAGCGTTCTCCATGCTCGATCATAGCCGCGGGCCGCCGCCATTCCGCGAGCGGCGTCGTGGCGTCTGGCATGGGCGTGGCACCGCCCTTCGCGCTCGGTCGTTGGACGACCGCAGTCAAGACATGGTCGGCGCTGCGGTGTCGTCACGCGGCTCCTCGGAACTCGGGTGGAAGTGCTCAGCCGTGAGGCGAGACCTTGCCGACGGGCCGGAGATCGGACTCGATCGCGGCTCGGACGCGAGCGCGATCATGTCGGCGGACGACGACCGTAAGGATCGCCTCGACGGCGAGCATGATGGCCGCGATCTGCTCGGGCGTCCACCGGAGCCCGAACGCGATCGCGAGCAGAATGACAGCTCGGATGGCCGCGGCGATGGCGACCGGCTCACGACCGAACAGCATGGGGGGACGCTCCTTTCAACCGACGCGGAGGATGCCCATCTGAAAGAGGATGCCGATGACGACGGCGATGATGCCGCCCGGCCCGACCCACCGGATGACCGCGACGGAGCCCTCGATCCGGGCGACGCGGTCACGGGTATCGTTCTCCCGGATGGTCAGGTCCCGGAAGTTTGCCACCATCTCCTCGCGGAACGCCCGGATCTCAGTCCGGAGTTCGTGCAACTCCGCTTTCTTGATTGGCGTCATCGGGTCTCCGCCTTGCGGGCTTGGCGAGGTGGACGGGAAGCTGGGTGCGCCGCTCGAAGGCGACCATCGTGGTCTCCAGAGGGGATGCGGCGGCTAGGCCAAGAAGCCGTCCCTGCTCGGGATGCGGCGGTTATGGTCGATGCGCCGGCTCCATCATACGCTCGCCGTCAACTACTGCGGCCCGCTGGCTGTCCGACAGGTCGATCCACGCCCGGCGCGGGATCGGTGCCTCCGAGTATCGCCGCCAGAGGCCGATGAGAGTTCCGTGGACGACGTAGGTGGTCGCCATCTCCGTCAGCCCGTGTCGGGCGGCTACTTCGGCCGTCGCGAACTCGCTCGCGGCGAGGTCCCGGAGGAACGCCCGGACGTCGGCCCGTGGCGTCCGTTCGATCGCGCATCGGAGCGGCGTGATATACCGGCCGTCCGGGTCGGTGCGGCAGGCGATCCGCCGCCAGTCGTCCTTGTGCTGGTCATGCCCGGCGAGGCCGAGCCAGCGCCGGGCCTCCTGGCGCATCGCCGGAGTCCCGTCGTCACCGACGTCTCGATGAGAGTGGTTCAGGTCGGGCGTCTCGAGCTGGTAGGCGCGGGTCGCCCATCCGAGCAGGGCGCGGAGCGTGCCGGGCGGCGTGCGCCGATCCCGGTGACGGCTTCGGCGGTGCTCGTCGGCATACGCCTCGGGACGGGTCACTTCTCCACCCGGAGCTCGACGTATCGCAGAGGCCCGCGCGGCAGTCGCCATGGAGGATCGTGAGCCAGACGTCGAGGCATCGCGTCGTAGTCGGTCCGGCGACCGATCGCGGGACCGAAGCCCATCCTCCGACTCACGGCGTAAAAGACCGTCACCAGCGTCACCCTCGTCACCGCGAGCGCGATCTTCGGTGACGGTCATCCCATCCCTCAGCCCCGTCCCGCCACCTGCCGGGGTGGTCGCGTCACCCGTGCCCCGGGCCGGTGACGGCGGTGACGCTGGTGACGACGTCTCCGGGATCGCGATCTTTCGGTGACGGTCATCCCCCATCCCTCAGCCCCGTCCCGCCACCTGCCGGGGTGGTCGCCCCCGTGAGTACCCGCCTGCGCCCCCGTGAGTACCCGACTCGTGCGGTTGGCTTGGAGGTCGCCGGACCGACTCCATTGGTCGACCTCCCACGCGATCATTCAAGCTCGCGTCAGATTGATCATCGGTCCTCCTAGCTGTCGCCGATGCGTTCGAGGACGCGGCGCAGGACGACGACGGCCTCCCGCTCGTCCGGTCCGGCCGGGCCGTCGTAGGCGCGGTCCCGGTCCCGGAGCACGGCCGTCGCGCGGTGGGCAGCCCGGGCGTGGATGATGATGCCGACGACCTGCGCCCACGATCGGGAGCGGCCGATGGCGTCGCGCAGGGTGTCGGGCGTGTCGCTGATCGCCTGCCCGATGATGGCGAGCGGCGTCGGGTGCTCGGCGTCCCATGCGTCCCACCGGGTGCCCAGCGGCGGGTAGAGGATGCCGCGGTCCGCCGCCTGCCGCCGCCACCGGGCCCATCGCGCCCGCTCCCGGGGGTGCGGGCCGAGCGCCTCGTCCCACGCCACGATCGACGCCTCGAGGTCGGCGCGGGTATAGGTCCTCATCCGGCTTCGTCTCGGATGATGGCGACGAGCATGAGCCGAGCAGTCGCCATTGCCTCGGTCATCGGACGAGGGCCTTCGCGATGTATCGCGGCTTGCCGTCGATGAGGACGGACGCCCAGACGTTCCCGGTGACGCTGCCGACCGTCCACGGGCCGCCTGTCACCCACCCGATGAGCGGGAGGCGGGTCGCGATCGGGAGGACATTCACGCCGTCGGCGAGTCGCCGGATGGCCGCCCGGGTACCCAGTAGGTGATCCCGATCGGCGAGCTGCGTGGACTTGCCGTACCGGGCGGCGGTGACGGCGGGCGACTGCCGGACGTTGACGCCCGACCCGGCGATGACGACCGAGGCCGGGTACTCGGTGTCGATGGTGACGCTGGCGTTGACGAGGCCCGCCCCGGCCCGCTGCCCGGTCGCGTCGCGGAGGACCGACTCGGGCCACCACTGCCAGCCGTTCAGCGCCCGGCGTCCGATGCTCGCGAGCCAGCGGCCATCGGCCAGCGGGTCGCCGACCCGGGCGTAGGTCCCGGCCGGCGATCCGGGATAGGCGACGCCGGCCCCGAGCTCGGCGACATCGTTGACGGCGATCGCGTGGCCGCCGCCGAAGGTCGGGCAGGAGTCCCAGCGGGTCCCGCGGAGCGCCGAGTAGAGGATGCTCGTGTGCGCCCCGCGCCCGGCGTCGAGGAGGGTCCGGTAGTCGGCCCACGGCAGGCGGTACCGCGGCGTCAGGGTGACGCCATAGAGGGCGAGGACGGCGGCGGCGTTCTCCTCGAAGGAGGTCCCACCACAGGAGCCGTTCGGGTCGATGCGCCGGCGGATGTCAGCCGGGCGCGGCGGCCAGGCGGTGGTGCCGACCGGACGGACGCCACGCTGGGCGCGGTGCGACGCCATCGCGACCGAGGCCGGGCCGCAGTTGCTCCCGCCGCAGGAGCCGGTGGCGAGCTGCGCGATGAACACCGGGAGGAAGCTCATGGCCGCGGCTCCGGCTTACCGGGATCGCCCTGGCGCCAGCCGCGCTGATCGGGATGCTCGAGGTCGGGCACGTCATCCCGGTCGGCGTCGCGCGTCCCGGGCCGCGGCTTCTGGTGGCCCTTCTTGGCGAGGATCGCCTCGGCGCGGGCCTTCTTGTCCATGTCGTCCGGTCCTCCTTCGATGCTCTACGAGGCCGCAAGCAGCGCGCCCGCGGCCTTCACTATGACATCTCGTTTACCTCTTCTAGTACTCGTTCTCGTACTAGCATCGGTTGGGCATTGCCCGGAGCAATGCTCGGAGCATTGCCCGGAGCATCCGCCGAGCACTACCGTCCCCACCTCCGATCCGCTGCCGTCCGGGCGTGGTCCGTCCGGCGCTGTCGCTCCGCATCGAGGCCGTGGACGCGGTACCGCTGGCCTGGCAGGAGGTCGATGAGGCCCGCCGTGGCGAGCGCGGCGATGGACACCCGGCGGCACAGGGCGGGCAGGATGGCGGACGCGGGCCACGACGCCTCGGCGATCATCAGGAGCCGCACGAAGGCCGCGAGGTGCCGGTCGTCCTCGTAGATGCCCGCGAACTTCGGGTCGTCAACGAGGTCGAGGTAGAGCCGCGCATATGGTCGGCCCCCGCCGGTCATCGGTCCTCCCTCCCTGCAAGTCGGGCCGACCCGGCCCGGAGGTCGCCCATGCCGCCCGAGGCTTGCAGTCCCCGAGCGGCGAGGGCGAGGTCAGTCTAGCGCGTCGGCGGGCGTCCGACACGGCCCCGGTGCTGCGCCAGCGTAGCGGGCGTAGTACCACGCCCTCGGGTCGCCCTCCTCGTAGAGCGCGACCCACCCCTCGGGCGGCCGTCGCTTGGGTTCCGGCCTCGTCATCCTCATCGGATCGTCATCCGGCGACGCCAGGCCATCGGCTGTACCAGCGTCCGGGCGACGTTCGCGAGGCGCCTCGGGCTCGGGCTCGTCCGGCACCTGTTCGAGCCACGACGCCTCGTCAACGTCCCGATGTACCGCGTGCTCCATGTTGCGGATAGCCTGGAGGTAGTAGGACCGCTTCAGTTCGACCCCGATGCCCCGACGCCCGCCCCGGACGGCCGAGTAGACCTCGGAGCCTACGCCCATGAACGGCGTCAGGATTGTCTCGCCGGGGTTGCTCCACAGGCAGACCATCCGGTCGATCACATCGAGTTGCAGCGGGTGAACGTGCTTCTCGTCCTCCTCGTCCCGCGCCTCGCGGAACGGCAGGACCCGGTCCAATCGCACGTCATCCCAGAACGCGGAGGCGTACTGCCTCCAGACCCAATGAGAGTAGCGGTTCTCGATCTGATTGCCGGTCCAGCCCCGATACTTCAGCAGCTCGGCCGGCGGCACCCGCTCCCCGGCGTACTCGGTCAGGCCGACCGGATGTGCCACGGGCACCGGGTTATCGCCACGCTTGCGGAACACCAGCAGATAGTCGGCGGACGCAACCGAGCATCGCGTGGCGTCATCGACGATCGTCTTGTGGGCCAGACCCTTCGTCATCGTCCGGTTGCGGACCGTCAGCGGCTCCTTCCAGACGTGGTAGCGGGCCGCGTAGTCCCACCCGAGGTCCCGGTGGAGGCGGATGATGTCGCCTGGGAAGTCGCGCAGGGCGTCGCCCTTGCCGGTGTTCGACTCGGGCACGTCCATGCAGTGAACCGCCGTCATCCGCCCCGGCATCGTCACGCGGTGGAGTTCCCTGACGACGTAGCCGTAGTGTTCGAGGAACTGCCCGTAATCGCGGGCGTTCGACAGGTCCCGCTCGGACGACGAGTAGACGTACAGTCCGGCGAACGGCGGCGAGTAGACCGACAGGTGAACCGACCCATCGGGCAGGGTCGGCATGACCTCCATGCAGTCGCCGTTGTAGATCGCGTATTCGGACTCGATCCGCTGGTCTAGGACAGCCACCCCGGTACCTCCACTGCCTTCGTGTGCGCCGCCGCCCGCTCGATATGGAGGGCGTCGGTCATATGGGCGACGAGCCGATCGAACATCTTGTCGGCCGCCGTCGCCTTCCGTTGTAGGTTGTCAAGCGCCCGTTCACCTCCCGGCGTCGTCACGAGGTCCACGGTCACGGGGCGCGTCTGGCCGAACCGCCACGACCGCCGGACCGCCTGGTAATACTGCTCGTATGAGTGCGATGGGAAGAACGTCATCCGGGCGCAGTGCTGCCAGTTCAGGCCGAACGCGCCGATCCTCGGCTTCGTGATGAGGACCCGGACCTGACCCTTGCTGAAGGCGTGAAACGCCTCCTCCTTCGCGTCGAGGTCGTCCGTCCCGCTCACCTGAACGGCATCGGGGATGAGCCGCGCCAGCCGGTCACCTTCCTTGTTCAGGTGGCACCAGACGACGGCCGAGTCGGCATCGGCGACCAGCCCAGCGGCGGCTTCGCACCGTTCAGCCACCGTTCGCCGAAGCTCCTCCCGCTCCTCGCGGATCCCGATGGCCGGGAGGTCGAACAGGACGCCTTCCGGCTTGCTGCGCGACTCGATGACGTGGAGGCGGTGCCGGAGTTCGGGCAGGAGGAACCCGTCATCGTCGAACCCGAGGTCGGACGGCTTCCGCATCGCCCGCGCCCATGAGGCGACCCATCGCCAGAACGGCTCCTCGGCGTGACCCTTGAACCGCCACGCCACGCGCCCGAAGGTGTCGCCCTGCGACCAGCGATACCGCTGACCCCTGACGCTGTTATTGGAGTCGTTGACGAAGAACCGCCCGAGCATATCCATGTGCCCGAGGAACCCGAGCGCCTCCGAACTGGTCCCGAGTTCGATGTAGTCGTTCGGCGCGGCGGTCGCCGTGGTGAGGAGCCGGTACGGCATCTTCCGCACGAAGTCGGTCACCTCGGATCGCCGGACCCCGTCGAAGTTCTTCAGGACCGACGACTCATCACAGACGACGGCGGCGTAGTCCGCCCGGTCGAACAGGTGGAGCCGCTCGTAGTTCGTGACCGTGACCGACTCCGACGAGGGCTGCCCGGTCTTGGAGTAGCCCGCCCCGATGCCGAACTTCTCGGCCTCCTCGATCGTCTGCCATGCGACCGCGAGCGGCGTCAGGATGAGAACCCGCTTGCCGGTCTTGCGGGCGACGTTCTCGGCCCAGACGAGTTGCATCGGCGTCTTGCCGAGGCCGCAGTCCGCGAAGATGGCCGCCCGGCCCTGTCGGATCGACCACTCTACGAGCGCGGCCTGGAAGTCGAACATGAAGCTCGGCATCCAGACGGGCTCGAACCCACCCGGCGAGTCGGCCTGGGTCTTTCGGTCGAGGAACTCCGCATACCCTGTCACGCTACCTCCCCGGCGTATGCCGCCCGCTTCTTCGCGAGGATGACCGGGCGGCACTCGGCGTAATAGGCGCGGGTCTTGGCCCGCAGCCGCTCGGCGTGGCGCTCCCGATACCGGCGGTTGTACTCGGCGACCTTCTCGCGGTTCGCGGCCCGCCACGCCCGGAGGCGAGCCCGTTGGCGCGGCGCGTCGATCCGGTAGGCGAGGCGGCTCCGCTCCAGGCGGGCCTCCCGCACGGCGGCGTCCTCGCGGTAGCCCGCCATCTTCGCGGCCTTGTAGGCCCGCTGGCACGACAGGCACCGCCGCATCCCGTGGCGCGGCTGCCAATGGTCGGCGTCGAGCGGCCACCACTCCCGGCAGAGCGAGCAGCGCATCTCGTAGCCATCCGGGGTCCAGCGGACGGCCGCGTGGCTGCTCGCCCTGACGCCCGCCTTGTATCCGTTCTCGTAGCCGCGCCGGTAGACGGCCCGCTCCTGCTCGATCACGCCTCTCCTCTCACGATGCGGAGGACGGCGGCGATGGTGTGGTCGTGGCAGTTGCCCCCACAGGCCCGCCACTCCTCGGCCTCCAGCGCCTCCGCCGCCGCCGCGATCCGCTCACGTTCGTCGGCGACGGCCTCCGCGACCTGATCGAAGGGCGCGGAGTCTGGGTCCATGTTCGCGGCCTTGTAGGCCCGCTGGCACGACAGGCACCGCCGCATCCCGTGGCGCGGCTGCCAATCCGGGTCCAGCAATGTTCCGGCGAGGGCGTCCGGGCGGATGCGCCCGCCGTGCGCCGCGAGGCGGTCCTGCTCGCTCATGGCCGCTGGCACCCGTAGCAGCGGGCGCGATCCGCCGGGATGACGACCATGCAGCGCGGGTTCGGGCACACGCGGAGCCCGACGGCGGCCAGGCGCTCCAGCCACAGCGCCCGCTTCTTCGCGAAGTACTCGGCGCGGGTCACTTCGCGAACCCCCAGAGCGTCTCATCCATCCGGCCGCGGAGGTAGAGGCGGGCGTCGCCGAACTGGTCGTCGATGGCCTCGATGAGCCAGCCCGCCGCCCGGAGGTCGGACACCCGCGCCCGGACGTTGGCGATGCCGAGGAGGCTCGTTAGTTCGAGGGCGGTGTACGGCTTGTCGCGGAGCGCCTGAAGGACGCGCTCGGCTTGCGTCATGCGGAACTTCACCACGGTCGCGGTCTCCTCTCGTTGGACTCGGGATGAGTCCCGCGCCGGCCGTTGCCGCCGCAGGACTTGCACGGGATCGTGACGCGCCAGTCGCCGGGCACCTTCGGGACGATGCCCTTGCCGCCGCATCGGTCGCAGGCGTCACTCATCACAGCACCTCGACGGTGACGGCGTTCAGCCGGGCGTAGGGCGGCATCTGCTTGCCGTCCTTCTCCCACGGGATGCGGACGAGCTCGCCGATCGCCTCGACCTCGCTGCCGACCCACCCGCCGACGTGCTTGCGGATCGTCTCGGCGAGGGCCCCGGTCGCGAGGACCTGGCACCGCTTGCCGCGCGAGTCGGTGACGACGAACCCGACGACCATGTCACCCTCGGGCGACTGGCGCGGCTCGCCATCGACGGGCGGAGCCCCGAGGCCGACCGTCCCGGTGACGGAGCTCCCTCCCGCCGCCGGGCTGGCAGCGGGAGGGGTCCGAGGCCCCGCACGGTCCTCGTGGCGTGGTGCGGGCTCGTCGTGCGGCGGCATCTCCTCGGCAGGCGTCGCCTCGTAGCCGGCGAGGCTCATCACCCACGAGTAGTGCTGCCGGAAGGCCCGGGAGGTCGCCCGCGTCACGGCCATCGACCGGCGGGCGTACTCCGGGCGGCTGCTCCAGGGGCGATCGTCGGCCGCGCCGCAGAGCGCCGACGCCCGGCCGATGACGGCGAGGTCGCCGAGCCGCAGGAGCTCGACGGCCGCCTCGTATGATCCGTCGTCGTGGCGGACGGCCGCGACCTCGCGGGCGACGACATTGTCCATCCGGGCGATGATCGCCCACGCCTCGACAGTCGGGTATCGCTTCCCGTTGATGACGGCGAAGAGCTGCTGGCGCTCGACGATGTCGCGGAGGGCCGTCGCCATGCGCGACGCGAGCGCGATCATGTCGGACGGGTCGGCGGCGCGCGCCAGGCCGACGGGCTCGGGCGTCACCGGGACCACGGCCCGCTCGGCCGGGAGATCCCCGTCGATGTCGATGATGTTCCCGGTCGCCGGGTTCACGGTCACGGTCGTCACGGTCGCGGCCTCCTAGGTGTCTTCCCATAGCTGCCCGCACCGGGCGCAGGTCTCGGGCGGGTCGCCCCACTCGTGGACACAGAACCGGCGCGCCTCGGCGACCATCGCCTTCGCGGCGGCCGGGATGTCCGACCAGTGGACCCACTCGCGCCGCAGCGTCGGGCGCTCGCGGTTGCCGCCCGGCTCCATGAGCCGGAGGTCCATCCGCTGCCCGCGCCCGTGCGACTCGGCGACGATCGAGAGCGTCCAGCCTTCCGGGATGGCGGCATAGAGGGCCGCGCGGTCCTCCTCCGAGAGCGACCGAACCGCGTCCTGCGACCACGGTGCCCGGGCGACGACGACGGTCATCGGTCGCCCCAGAGCGCCCGGAGCTCGGACTCCGGGATGACGGGCTCGGCCGGCTGGTACGCCGCCTCGATGGCATCGGCGATCGCCGTGAACGCCTCGAACGAGCGGCTGTACCGGGCGAGGTTGGCAGCGTAGGCCCAGTCGGCGAGGGTAGCGCCCGCCTCGCGGCGGACCTCGAGTTCGGCGCGGCGGGCGATCGTGGCATCGAGCGCCTGGCGGCGCATCTCCTCGGCCACGGCGACCGGCACCGTGACCGTGACCATGCGCCCGCTCACAGCGTCACCAGCGCCCAGACGAGCGCGAGGTAGAGGAAGCCGCCGACGAGGACGACGGCGAAGATGCCGACGACGATCTCGGCCAGGCGGTCGCCCCTGCAGACGGAGCAGCGGCAGACGGCCGGACGGGCGTGTTCGATGCGGGGTCGGCGTGTCATCGGACGGCCACCAGAGCGGCGACCTTCGCCGGGTCGAGGAGGCGGCGCGAGTAGCTGCCGAGGGAGCGGAGCATCGCCCGCCCTCGGAGGTAGCCCGCGATCCACGGGGCGGCGTCCTGCGGGTCGGTGGCGTAGCCGTGCCGGACCGCGTACCGCGCGAGTCGCGCGAGCGATGCGGTGGTGGTCTGTGGGTCCATCGTGTGTCCTCCGTGCGGTGAGGTTCGATAAGGACACTTTAGCAGTATGGTTATACCGTGTCAAGACCCTACCGCGCCGAGTTGTCCACAATCGGCGGACGGGCGCTCGTCACCACTCCACCGTCACCCTGACCAGCCCGCGCGACAGCGGCGCGAGGGCGCGGAACGCATCGTCTGACAGGTCGATCGCCCGCTCGCGATCGGTGCCCGCGTAGCACTGGCACCAGTCCGCTAGGCGGACATCGAGGCAAACGCCGCCGGCGCAGACCGTCACGACCCGGCCGCGCCAGTCGCCGACTCGGAGCGCCGGGCCGGCCGCGGCGATGAGGCCGACGGCCGCGTACCAGCTCGCGATCCCCGACACGGACGCCCCGGAGGATGGGGCGGCCCCGCTGACGCCTACGCGCCGCGGAGCGTCGGGGAGGGTGAGAATGAGGCTTGACGCCTCGGTCTGCGTCTGGTCCGGCTCCGCTCGATGACCGCGTGCCGGAATGACAGACGCAGACCGGGGAGCCACGGCCCCGGCGATCTGCGTCTGGTCCGGCTCCGCTCGATGACCGCGTGCCGGAATGACAGACGCAGACCGGGGAGCCACGGCCCCGGCGATAGCGGCACCAATGGCGACGCTGATGACGATGAGGACGACGACGAGCGCCGATCGGCGACGCCGACGGCGGCGGTCCGGGACGCGGCCCGCGCCATCGCAGGCGGCGCAGACCGCCAGCCCCGGGTCGGACGCGATGCGATCCACCGCGACCCACTCCCGGACGAGGCCGCGCCCGCCGCAGTTCGGGCAGACGACGAGGCGGCTCATCCCGGCAGGTCGCGACTCTCCTCGAGGAACCGGAGCACGTCCTCCCGGTGATAGCGGCGGTCGCCGCGCCGGCAGATCCGGTAGTACCGGAGGAGCCCGCGGTCGCCGAGCCGCCTGACGGTGTTGACGTGGAGGTGGAGGAGCGCGGCGACCTCCGTGGTCGTCAGGAGCCGTTCGAGGTCATTCATGGTCGGCCTCCCACCATTCAGACAATCGGATGAGGCGGAGGAAGGCGGTGCGGTCGATGTAATCGTCGTCCCTCGTCCACCTGACGACGATCCGCGACAGCGGAACGCCTGGAGGACCCGCTCGATGGCGACGGCCATCGGCTCGTAGTAGTGCGTTCCCTCATCCGTGCTGACGAGCCGGACGGCTTGGCCGCACATCGGGCACGACTCACTCACGCTCGGCCTCCCAGCGCCCATGTAGCGACCGCCAGTCATCGAGCGTCACGATCGCGAGCGCTCGCCCGCGACGCCCTCGGCCCGCCGCCTCGCTTACGACGAGGAGCGGCACGCGGCCGTCCGTTCGCGGGAGCTTGTCGAGCTCGTCGGCCATCCAGCCCGGGAACCGGCCGGGCGCAAAGCGCTTGGCCTGGATGACGAACATTCCGACGGTCACATCCTCTGGCCCGCCAAAGTGGCCGACCTTCCGGCCGCCGAGCTCCTCGGCAACAGTCAGCTCGTAGCGGTTGCCGCGCAGCCGGGCGTTCCGTCCGCGCTTGGATGCGGCCTCGTCCCGGGCCTTGCCGCAGGAGGCGCATATGCCGGAGTCCCACCGATGGCGGCGACACTTCCGAGGGAAGCCGATCCCGCCCGGAGCGCCGGCCCAGAGGGCGGCGGCGTCGAGGTCGGTCACGGTGCGGCCGGTGCCTCCCGGAGCGCGGCGAGGATGGCGCGGGCCTCGTCATCGGTGGGCGGGACGCCCCGCTCGATGACCGACAGGCGGCCCCGGTTGATCCCGGTCTTCGCCTCGAGGTCGCGGATAGAAAGCCCGGCAGCCCGCCGAAGTGAGCGGATGGGGGATGGCGACTCGGTAGGCATGGCCGTAGCCTATCACCACGGTTATACCGCGTCAAGCGCGACGATAGGCCCGGTCCCGCTTCAGCGGGACCGGGCCTGGGTGGTCGGTCGGTATTCAGTTGGTCGGCCAGGCGTCAGTCCTCGAGGCTCGCGATCCGCGCCGGATCAGCCTCGTCCATGACCAGCTCGCCGGTATCGCCGTCGAAGGCCACCACGCGCTCGCGGTCGACGCCCAGCCCGGCGCAGACGCCGTGAAGGTAGATGTCGGCGATGTCCGCCTTTATCTTCGCGTCGGCGTAGAGGGCGCGCAGCTTCTCGGCGGCGACGGCCGGAACCGCGAGACGAGCGTTGACCGGGACGACGGTCGGGGTTGGCATTAGAACCTTCGGGCTGCGAGGACGAGCCATACGCTGTATTCCGTGGTAGTCGGCGCGAAGGTGCTCGATGTCGTCACGGTCACGCCGAGCGAGGTCGAGGCAGTGAACGTGTCAATGCCGAGCCCTTGGGTCGCGTGATTAGTCAGGGTGTTCGTCGTCGAGTCGAGGGTCGTCGAGAGCGTCCCGGCGCTGCCGCTGAGGAGCGGCTTGAACACCGCGGCGGTAGTCCCGCCCGCGGTGATGTTCGCGCCGCCCCGCACGGCGATGCCCACGACGTCGCCGGAGAAACAGGCCCGGAGGGCGCCGGTCCCGGCGTTTGTGTCGCCGAGCACGCCGTAGCCGAGATTGACGGTCGCGCTAGCCGCGAGGTTCGTGATGCTGAACGGGCCGATATAGGACAGGCCACCACGGAGGTCGGCCGCTCGCCACGTCGAGCCCGAGCGGACGTACAGGCCCTCGTTCGTGGTATCTACGCCGAGCTGACCGGACTCCGCGCCATAGGTAAATGAGCCGTCGCTGACGGTCCCGGCGACGGTCTTGGTCACGAGCCCGTCCGCGCCCTTGAACCGTCCGCCGGACGCGACGACATTCGCCGCGTCCCGCTGAATGTAGGACGCGCTGTCCGCCGGGTACAGGTTGATACGATTGTTGAACGGCGACATCTGGATGCGTGCGTTCGACGTGTAGTAGAAGTCGAACACCGCGGTGCTCGTCATCCAGAGCGCGCCGCCAGCGATGGCCGAGCCGGACGCGCCGACGTAGAACTCCTGCGAGTCGTTGATGCTGATGGCGCGGTAGGTCCCCGCTCCGTCGCCGAACTGAATGCGCCCGTCGCCGGACCCGTCCACGGACAGCCGCACCACGTCGTTCGTGTCGGTCGAGCCGTTGACGTTCCCGGCGAAGAATACCGTGTTTGTCGGCGTGTCCGACCGGTCCACGCGGAACGAACCACCGACCGCCCGCCAAGTGCTGGAGCCGGCGCGGGTGATGTTCAGGTCAAGCGCCGACGCGCCGCCCGCGCCCCACCAGAGCTTGCCGTTGCGGTCGATCTGGAACTCGGGGTTGGCCGCGCCGGAGACGCCGGACCGGAACGCGGCGTCCGTGCTCGCCGCCCGCCGGACATCGACATAGGTCGCCGTCCCGGTATCGGCGGTCGTCGATGCCGTCAGGAGGTCGAGCGCCCCCTTCAGGAAGTTCAGGTGATCGCGGATCTCGGTGTTCATCGACGCTGCCGTGACCGCGCCGTTGGCCCACGTGACCGGTGTCGTCCAGGTGCTCACTCGTCGCTCCCCTAGTAGGCCAGAATGCCGGTCCCGCCGACGCCCTCGTCGGCCGTCCCGCCCAGCGTGAACCACACGTTCGAGGCGGGCGCAGTCTCGAGGTCGTAGATTGTCGTCCAGTCGCCGCCGCCGCGAACCGTCTGCGAGAGTGCCGCGACCAGGTACTTGGTGGTCGATTGCGACAGGCGCGTGGTAGTCAGGGACACCCGCTGTCGGAGTTCCCGGTTGCGCTGCGTCGCGTAGTCGTCGGCACCGACCGTGACGGAAAGGCGGGCTGGCGGTTCGGCGTAGCGGTAGACCCACCACGACGCAAGCCCCGCGGCGTGGGCGGTGGACGGGATGTAGTCGCTCGTCACCTCGGCCTCGCGGCGACCGAACAGTTTCACGGTCGAGGGCTCCATCGCCCGCATCTGCCGCATCCAGGTCCGATTGCGCGATGCGCGCAGGCGGATGGTGTAGGTCGCCTCGGAGGCCGCGTCGCGGACCTCGGCAGCGTCTTGCGCCTCGGCCTCGTATGCCTGCCCATCGACTGACAGGGCTGACACGGTAGCATCCGAGCCGCCAGCCGTGACCACCAACTTGGCCGACCGCGAGTAGGCCGTGAGGTTGACGGTCGGGCTGTTAGTCGCCGTGTAGGACAGCGACTGACTGAACACCGGATCGTCGAACCGCGCCCAGAGGGTCCTCGAGGACCCGGCCGTGACGGTGAACGGTAGGCGGCCATGCGTCCAGACGGTCGCGCTACTCGCCAGCCCGCGCTGGACCGGCGTGACCTTCATGACGTTGACGACATCCTCGATGTCCCAGCGCGCATCCGGCACGCCGACATCCGCGCCGTCGAGCGCCTGTACCGTGGCCCCGGTAGCCAACTCGGGCCGGGCGATCGTGACGTACTGCGAGAGCACCGACGCGGACGCGGACGGGCGGACGAAGTGAACCGTCCCGGTCGCCTCGTTGAGTGCCTCCAGAACGCCGAGGGCCGAGTCCTGGTCGGCCTCGGTAAGTCCCACCATAGTCTCGGGGTCCGACGTGTCGAGGTCGCGCTGCGCCGCCGGCAGGCCCGCGTCGTCGAGGACCAGGCCCCGGAATGTCGATACGTCGCGGCTGACCGATGCCGCGACGGATGTCTCGGTCATCGCCAGACGGTCGAACAGGTCGGCGGCCTCGATCTCGGCCATCCGATCCGCGCCGCGAAGTTGGATGCTCGTGGTGCGCCCGTGAAAGTGCCCTACGGTGGTGCCGGCGTAGGTTGACCGGACCCAGATCTCGCGCCCAACTTTCACGTTCGTCCCGTATGGCCCCGACGCATAGCCGACGTCGAAGCGGTTGTCGCTGTTGCGCAGGACGAGGGACGCGGACCCCGCGTCCGACTGGCCGGTGATGGACGACAGGCCGCGCCGCCACATTGCCGAGACGACGAACGAGGTCACGTCTTGGATCGTCTCGTATACCTCGGCGTGGTCGATGCGCGCGGTCATGATCGACGCGGCGTTGTTCGATACGACCGCCTCCGCGTCGGTCCGGTTCGCCGATGGCGTCCAGTCCACGGAGTAGACCGCCCAGGACGTCGTGATCGTGCCCGTCCACGACGCTCGATCGGCCGGCGTCCCGAGCGAGCCGATGAGGATGCGGGCGCTCGTCGTGCCGCTGACCGACTTCAGGTAGACCCGGAAGCGGTAGGTCCGGCCCGAGGTGAATGTCGTCGTGCCGAAATCGAAGTTCGTCCCGGATCCGGAGGTCGCGGTCGTGACGAGCTCGGCACAAGCGGACCCGACGTAGGCGTCGGTGGTGATGCGAGTCAGGCTCGTCGCGGCAGCGTTGATCCCGGCCGTGACCACCCATCCGGTCGTGTTCGTCTCGAAGCCGTCGTTCGTGATCGTCGAGAACCCGACGGCCCGCCAGTCGATGCGGACCTCGAGTTCGGGCACCGCCACGTCAGACCGCCACGCCGGAGGAACGCGCCCAGCGGATGATGTCCGGGCCGACCGCCGCCGCGAATGCGCGAGCCTCGGACGCCGAGGCCGTCGAGTAGGTCGGCGAGTAGACGAACGTCAGTCCGCCGCCCCCCGACCACCCGCCACCGGCGGCGCCGTTCGGGACGATCGTGCCGGAGGTCCGCGGCACGAACAGTTCGGGGCCTTCCTCGCCGACGACGTAGGGCGAGCCAGCGGTGACCGGTCCGCCGCGCGCCCGAGGCTTACCCGGCAGGGTGATGTCGCCGCTGATCCGGTCGATGTAGTCGTCGATGAAGGTGACGGGAGCCGTGCCGGACTCCAGCAGCGCCTTTGCCCGGAGCAGCTCGATCTGGTGCGACAGGGCGTCGTTGACGCCGCCGTATGCGGCCTGCTGGTCAAGAAGCCAACGGTAGTAGGACTCGTCGCCGGCCATCCTGGCGAGCTGTCCTTCGAGGTCGAACACGCGCTGCTTGGCCTCGGCGACCTTGCCGTTCCAGATGGTCCACTCGGCGGCGCCTTCCTGCGGCGGGTCCTTGAGCGCCTCGGCCAAGTCCTCCTGCGCCTCGGCGAGATCGCCCGCCTTGATGTCCGCGCCGAAGATTTCGTCGGAGAGCTCGTCGAACGCCTTGGCGGCGTCGCGGGCGGCCTTCTCGGCGGCCCGAACGGCCTTCTCGGTCTCGGACACGTCGTCGGCCGCCTCGCCGGCGGCCGCGCCGAGGTCGACGAACGACCCGCCGAGGCGGTCCGTCTCGAACCTCGCGGCGCGTGAGGCCTCCAACGCATCGTAGGTCGCCGTCGTCTCGTCGGCGAGGATGCGCTCGATGTCCACGCCGGCGTCGGCTAGCACCTCGGCACGATGAGCTGCGACCTGTGCCGTATGAGCGTCGAGCCCCCGGAGGGCAGTCCCGACCACGGGGATGCTCCGGAGGAGCCTACCGAGCCCGGACGTTGCATCGGACGCCTCGGGCCCCACGGTCTTGAGGCCCTTGATCATCGCGATCTGCGCCCGAGTCACTTCCAGTTGGATCGGCAGCAGCTCCTCACCAAGAGTCGCCTGCAGGTCCGACATCGTCGCATCGAGGATGCGCTGCTGATTGGCAAGGCCGGTTGATGTCCGGGCGAAGTCTCCCTGCGCCAGAGAGGAGTCCCGCATGATGATCGCGTAGGCCGCCGTCGTCTTCTGCAGCGGCGTCAGCGTCGCCCCGAGGTCGCGGTGACCCTGCGCCAGCAGCTCGGATCGCATCCGAGCGTTGGAAAGGGCGATGCCATACCTCTTGAGCGGCTCGGTCTCGCCAGACAGGCCTGACCGCAGCGCCACCAGGGCATCGTCCACGGACGTGTTGTTGAAGCTCGCGAGATCGGACGCCAGCTCGACAAGCGCCTTGCTCATCTCGGTGGCCTGATCGGCCCCGACCCCGAACGCTCGCAGGAGGTTGCCGTAAGTCCCGGCGGCCTCCAGTGCCTGCTGTTCGGACTGGCCGAACGCGTCCGAGGCCGTCTTCGCCCAATTCTCGACCTGGCTGGAATGCGACCGGAAGACCTGCCCCGACTTCGCGAGCGACTCATCGAGTGCCGACGCGGCGTCGACAGAGTCGCCCAGGAACGAGGTCACGCGCCCGACCGCCTCGCCGACCACGTTCAGCGCCGCGGTCGTGATCGCAGCACCGGCGCCGATGACGAAGCCCTTGGCGCCCTGCTTCTGCAGCTTTTCAAATCGCCCGCGCAGGCGGTCGAGATCGCTCTCGGTTTTGCGGACGCCACTGGCGGCAACAACGAAGCCCAGTTTGTTGGTCATCTTGGCAAATCGTCCCACACGCTAGAGGTCGGTTGGCGTCGTCAAGTCAGCCCCGCAGGTCGGAATCCGTCGCGAGTCGCAGCGCCCGCAGGACTCGGTCGGCCGGTTCCCGGTCCACATCGGACGGGAGGAGCCCGTGTGTCAGGAGCCAGCGGTCCCAGATTGCGTCGGCAAGTCCGACTGGCGGGCGAGGTCGGGTGGCGGGGTCGAGCGCCCGCCACTCGTCCGCCTCAGCTTGAAACCCTGGCCGGTCAGGACCGCGAAGTAGTGCGCGATCAGCTCCCCTTCGAACTCTGGCGGGACTCTACTGACGCCGTCAGCGGTGACCGGGATGGCGCCGAGGTGGTCGCGCAGGTTCCATTCCACCACCACGTCGGCCGCGAGAAGCGACGCGATCGCGACAGCGCGAGCCGACGCGTCGTCGACCGTCTCGCCATCGTCGCGGCGGAGGAGTCGGCCCAACTCCCGCGCCGCATAGACTCCGATAGAGGTCCGGACCGTGACCTCTGCGCCGGCATACTCGCCCTCGTCCCAGACGAGGACGCTAGTCCGTTCGGGTAGCGTCCACTCGCCCATTCGCCCACTCCTCTCGCCCACGTGAAGGGGAGCCCCGACCGGCGTGGGCTGACCGGCCGAGGCCCCATCGGGGACCTAGCTCCAGGTCGGGACGGCGCCGTCCGCGAGCGAGCCTGGCACGGTCCAGGTGAACGCGCCGTCGGCACCGCGCGTCAGCGCATAGTCCGTGTAGAGGAGCTCGCCCGCGATCGTCTGGCCGGAGACCGCGACAGTCGTGGTCCGGTTGACCGATGTTGACGGGACGGTCTTGAACACGGCGTGTGAGAAGTTCGCCGCGTCGTTGAACACGCCGTTTAGGCCGACGGTGAAGTCGGCCAGGAGCAGCAGTCGCTCGTTCCCGCTCTTGTCTATGCCGGTGACGTCCTGCTCCGCGCGCGGCGTACTAAACGTCATGTCCGTGATGTCGTTGCTGATCGTCCGCGGCGTCCCGCCGCTGTCGTCGACAGCGACGCTGAAGCCGAGGCCGTTCTCCTTCGCCATGATGCTAACTCCTCTCTCGGCCGATCGTCTCGGCGCGCTGCCATCCGCCCAGGAGCGAGTCCTCAAACTCGTTCCACAGGACCGTCCTGCCGTTGACGAGGTAGACCGGTGGCAGGTCCGCCGGTCGCTTGTGGACGCGCCCGCAGGGCGTGCCCGGGGGATGCTCGACTACGGTCGGAGGGACCGCCGCCGGCCCGTAGAGGCCGAAGCGGTCGGCCGCCGCGTCGCGCGAGAGACCAGCCTCCTGCGGCTGCCGGTCTCCTGACGGTAGTACCACCTCCGACCATCCTCGGAGGAAGAACGGACAGTCGGTCTCCTCGCAGGTCGCGAGCCGGTGCCGGACTCGGACGCGGACCGACTGCCAGCCTGGCGGGATCGCGTCGGCCGGGAGCGGGAGCATCCGCATTGATCGACGCCCGTTCGGCCCCAAGACCCATCGCGGCCAGAGGACGGGCTCGGTCGGCTGCTTCGGAGCGGCACTCCGAGCGCGGAAAGACGAGACGAGGACGCGACTCACAGGGTCGCTGTCTGGTGCCGGATGAACGCGACGGCGAACGTGCAGGACGTGAAGGTCCCCGTCGTCGCCAGCCGAACGTACCGGCGGACCGTCTGCGTCGCGGTCGTCTGGATGCGCTCGACGGCCGGCGCCGCGGTCACGGCGGCGAACGTCGCGTCGGTCACGGCGGCGAACGAGACGTTGTCGGCCGAGTCTTGGATCGTGAACGTGATCGTCGTGCCGGTGAACGCGGTTACCTGGAGATACGCCGAGAGACCGAACAGCGTGCTGACCGCGCCGTAGTCGATGCTCGTGCCGTTCGTCGCGGCCGTGTCGGTCCGGAGACCGGCCGTCAGCATCCCGTCGGCGCCCGCGCCCATCATCTCGATTCCGAACCCGTTGCCCATCGTCGGGACGTCAAACGTCAGCGTGCCGTCGCTCGCTCTCGTGCCCGCGTAGTCCATCTGCTTCACGACACCGCAGACGGCGGCCCCGCCGACCGAGGTCGCGGCGACATACATCACGTGAACGTCCGTCGTCGGGAGCCCGCGCAATGTCAGGTGGGCCGCGCTCGCCGCGTCGTTGAAGAACGACACCCACGACAGGCCGCCGTCGCGCCGTCCCCCGATGCGCTCGTAGGCGGATCGGTTGATGCTCGTCACGTCGATCGGCGCGAACCCTCCGTGGACGCCCGAGAGCGAGCCCGTGTCGCCCGAGAGATCTACCCCGGCGACATAGAGGTTCTGCGCAAGCCCGGTGATCTTAGCCATCGTATAACTCCCCTTAGAAGCCCGCCGTGGACGCCCGAGAGCGAGCCCGTGTCTTCCCCTAGAGGCTGATCGTCGAGACTTCGGCGAGGTCGATCCAGACGACGAGCGAGACGACGCGAGCGAGCTGACCTGCGATGTCAATCCACCCGTACTCAGTCCCGTCGATGCTAATGCCGATCGCGTTCCCGCCGAGGTCCGCATCGGCCCAGAGCCGATTGAAGATGGCCGCCTCGAGCGCGATCAGCCGCGATTCAAGCGTTGCCGATAGCGTCTCGGCTCGCGTCGCCCCGCGCAGGTAGGCGGTAATCGTGACGCCACGCTCGATGTTGACCTTAGTCAGCGTGTTCGCTCCGGTCGAGGATTGCCGGGTGCCCGGGCCCATCCAGTACGCGATCAGGTCAGTCGAAAGCGCGTCGGGTTCCCCGCGAACGATTTTGACGACCTTTGGCGTGACGTCAGCTCCGGCGGTCGTGAGGTTCGCAGCGAGCGTCGTCATCGCGCCGTCCCAGGTCATGTCATCCCTTCCGTCAGGTCATGTCGGAGCGCCCTCAGATCCCGCAGGATGATCGAGCGAGTCGCCCGGATGACGTGCCAGCGACGCTCGATCGTCGCCGCCGCGGCCTTGGTGCGGATCGCGTCGGCACGATCGAGTCCATGCGCGCTGATCTGGACCTTCGCTGTCATCCCCCAGCGCTGCCCGGCGAGGTTGTGGACGCGCCCGACCACGCGATCGAGCGTCCAGCCAGTCCAGTTGGGCATCAGCGTTTGGCGCGACGAGATGCGACGACGCAGCGAGTCGGCGGCCCGGTCAGCCGCGACCTCCATCAGGTCGCGAATATTCTGCCGTAGCATCTTGCCGGGATCGCGCCGGAAGAACGGACCGGACGGCGTGACCTCGGTGCTAATCACGTCGGCCGCTCGGAGTAGAACCGCAGCGTAGACCAGTCGTTAGCATCCACGGTCCGGCTGTACGCGCGCCTGCCGTCGATGCCGATCGTGAACGCGTCGGTATCTCCGGTCGATGCTCGCGAGCGATGGTCCGCGACGACGAGGTTCAGCGCGACGCGCTCGATGTCTGGCGGGACCTCCGACCAGCCGAAGGAGCCGATGATCTTCACTGTGTTCAACCCCGGCCAGAAGTATGCCGCTGACGTCGAGAGCAGCGTCACGCGAGTCGCCGGCCAGCCGGCGTCCCGAGCGATCTCGCCAGGCTGGAGGGAGTAGGTCGTGATCGCGGTGTAGGTACCGCCGCTGTCCGCCTGGTCCGTCGTCGCGTAGGACAACGTCGTGATCGCCCGGATGCCGCGCGGGACGTAGACCGTCCGGCAAGCCTGATTGACCGAGAGCTGCAGCGTATCGTCGCGCGGCGTAAACCAGCGGCCGGTCCGGCCCTCGATCCAGCGCGATGCCTGCGCGATGTACCCCAGGAGGTTCTCGTCCTCGGACGTGTCGGTGTAGTCGATCCCGAGACGCTGCTTGGCGTTATAGAGGGAGCAGAGCAGGCCAGACCCTTCGGCGGCGACCTGGAACTCCGCTGACCAGTCGGAGACACGGGTCGCACCAGCGTTCTCGTATCGCGTTCGGTAGTACGTCGTCGAGGTCCCGTTAGGGTCGTAGCCCGTATAGGCCCGAGTGCCAGCGACGAGCGCGAGCGTCGGCGTCGAGCCGGTCCCGGTCAGGTTGGAGTAGGCGCCACCCTCTGACGTCGCAGACTGGAGCCGGATGACGGCGCCCGTATCGTAGGCTCCGGAGTTCAGGAGCTCATCTGCGTTCTCGACGGCGACCTTCAGGATATTCGGCACGGTCTAGGTCCTCGCGTTCGGAGCGGGCGTTGGAGCATTCGCGGTCGCGGACGGCGACGGAGCGGAGGCGGATGACGGCGGCGGCGAGACGAGCGCCGTCGCGCCAGGAACCGGAGACGCGGCGACCGTCGGCGGTGGTCCGGCGAGCGCGATCGCGGACGGCGATGAGCCCCCGACCAGGACGACGCCGTTGCCGCTCACCAGCCGACTCCCGTGCCGTACCAGCCGGTCCGCGTCGTGCTGTCGGCCGTCGCATCGACCAGCTTCACGAGCTGGTAGTGCGCGCCGCCGGCGTCATCGGTCGCGATGACGCCCCCGGAGGGAACGGTCGCGACCGTCGTCTGTGTCGTGAGGTTGTCGGCCATGGGTCACCCCCGCCTCGGGAGACGCGTGGCTCGCTTCTCTCCTGGCGCCGCGGTGGCCTGCTCGATCGTATCAAATAGCGACTCGCGACAGCGCGCGTACACCGGGTCACCGCGGTCGATGAGATCGCCTCGACGAATGAGACGTCGCCCGTACCAGAACGTCTCCCTGGCGCGAACCGGGAGCCTGGAGGGTTGCCCTGTCGTCATCGGAGCAGCCACGCCTTGACGGAGTAGGCGATCGGGAGGCATCGAGTCAACTCCTTCTGCGCTTAGTGGAGGTAGGGCCGGGAGGCCCGAGCCGAAGCCCGAGCCCCCGGTTGTCCGAAGCCGCGAGGTTACGCGGCGCTCGGGACGTCAAGCAGGCGGAACGCGTCATCGTTGACGCTGTCCGCGCCGACGCGCCAGTAGCCGAACCAGCCGCGCTGCCCGGAGGGCAAGTTGTTGCTGGTGTGGAACAGGTGCGGGATGAACTCGAGGTTGAACCCGATCCGGTCATAGATAACGTAGTGGCGGAAATCGCCGATCGCGAGGATGTAGTTGGACACGGCGCCGCTCGTCGTGACCGTGCTGTCCATCCCCGACGCCTCATAGGCCGGGTAGCCGAGCAGGAGGTTCGGACGCCCGCCGCCGAGGGTCTCCCAGAGACCCGCGCCGCCCTGCGTGTCGAACCGCCGGATGAGGTTGTAGATGGCGTGGTTAGCCACCCACGACGCTCGCGAAGCCTGGGCCGTGCCGTCGAGGACGGTCGTGCGGTACTTCGCCGGGAGCGCACCCTCGATGGAGAACACGTCAGCGATCGCGAACACGTCGTCGGTCGCCGCGTTGATCTCGGAGCCCGT
>Ga0194121_10002694_pt1 | contig 27840 bp, 24 predicted proteins | sample TA2MahCa50mmetaG_FD_148609 | JGI IMG/M metagenome (GOLD analysis project Ga0194121, IMG submission 148609) | Freshwater microbial communities from Lake Tanganyika, Tanzania - TA2015020 Mahale Deep Cast 50m | ecosystem: Environmental > Aquatic > Freshwater > Lake | place: Tanzania: Lake...
CCGCTGCGGGTGCGCAACCGGGCCGCTGCGACGGCTTCGGTGACGAGGAGCGGGCACGCTGTAACGAGCTGGCCGACAGGGGCGGTGGCGAGGACTTGCGGCTGCTGCTGCGCGAGAACGGGGACCTGCTCTTTGCCGTGCGCGATGCTCCCATCTAGCCGCCGCTCGGCGGGGTCCGAGCCGGGAGGCGCGATCTCTGGTACTGTCGCGCTCGACGGGCGCGATCGCCGGGAATCTCGCGCCGCCTGTGCGCCCCTGGAGAACGGCGTTGCCAGCAGTGGCCCCGGAGTGATTTGAGAGTCCGAGAGCGGGAGGTGCCCAATGGCGAAGTACACCTACGAGCGACTATCGGCGCAGGACGCATCGTTCCTTTTTGCCGAGCGACCCAGCAGCCACATGCACGTCGCCGCGACGTCGATCTTTCGCGCGGGGCCGATGCGGACGCCTGACGGCGGCATCGACTACGACCGTTTCCGGCGCGCCACCGAAGCGGCCCTGCACCTGATTCCGCGCTATCGGCAGCGCCTCAAATGGATCCCGCTGGAGAACCACCCGGTCTGGGTCGACGACCGCGAGTTCAACCTCGACTTCCACATCCGCCACACGGCCCTGCCGCGCCCGGGAGACGATCGCGCCCTCAAGCGGCTCTCGGCGCGGATCATGTCGCAGCCGCTCGACCGTTCGCGCCCACTCTGGGAGATGTGGCTCGTCGAGGGCCTCGACGGCGATCGCTTCGCCACCATCTCCAAGACCCATCACTGCATGATCGACGGCATGGCGGGCGCCGACCTCGCGCAGATCCTGCTCTCGATCACTCCCGAACAGGAGATCCCGGAGATCGTGCCCTACATCCCGCGCCCCGCGCCCTCGAGCCTGGAGCTCTTGCAGGACTCGTGGCGACACCGCCTGAGCCTGCCGGTACGGCTCGTACGCGAGGTCAGCGAGCTGCTGTGGGAGCGCGACGGCGAGATGCGAGCGCGCCTCCGAGCGCTTGGAGACCTGGTCGGATGGGTGGTCCGGCCTGCGTCCGAGACGCCGATGAACGGTCGGCTCGGACCGCACCGCCGCTTCGATTGGGTCGAGATCGAGCTCGCGCACGTGAAGGCCGTCCGACGAGCACTCGATTGCTCGGTGAACGACGTGGTGCTCGCGACCGTCACCGCCGCGGTCCGGGACTTCCTCGTGCGGCGGCGCGTCGCACCCGACAGGGTCGATTTCCGCGTCTCGGCACCCGTGAGCGTGCGGAGCGATCACGAGCGCAGCAGCATGGGGAACCGGGTGTCGTCCTGGATCATCCAGCTGCCGCTCGACGAGGCGGAGCCGAGGAAGCAGGTCGAGCGAATTCGCGCGGCGACGAAGGATCTCAAGCAGTCGAACCAGGCTCTCGGGGTCGACACGATCATGAAGATGGCCGAGTTCACGCCTTCGATGCTGATGTCCCTCGGCGTGCGCGCTGCATCCGGCCCGATCAACATGATCGTCACCAACGTGCCCGGGCCGCAGTTCCCTCTCTACCTCCTCGGTGCGGAGCTCCAGTCGCTCTACCCGATGGTGCCCCTGCTCGACGGGACCGGCGTCGGCATCGCGCTGTTCAGCTACAACGGAAAGCTCTGCTGGGGCTTCAACGGCGACTTCGAGATGATGCCCGACATGAAGGCGCTGGTGCGCGCCACGGCCGACGCGTTCGAGCGACTCGCGCGCGCCGCCGGCGTCTCGCTCGATCCGCCGCAGCCGGCCGCCGCCAAGCAGGTGGTCGACCTTCGGACGGGCGGTCCGGAGCGCGAGCTGCCCGGCACTTCGATCAGCCAGGTTGCGGCCGAACGCGGCTCTCCCGGCCAGAGGAGATAGGGCTCCGCGTCGTTCGACGATCACGTGGCTGCTGGTGGCGAATTCCCGCCGACGGCGCACGAACGGGCGGCGATCGCGCAGGCTTGCCGACGCCGGTGATCCCGAACGGCGAGGTCGTGCGCGAGGACGGAATCCACGCCGGCGCGGTGCCCGTCCACGATTCGCGCCGTCGAGGGCCTTGATCCGCGTTCGGCCGGCGGTCGCCGGCGCTCACGGCGCGAACAGGCGCATGGGCTCGGGGACCCCCTTCACCGCGACCTCGCCGACGTCGACGAGTGCGAGCGCGCTGCCGATGGCGTTCCGGGCCTCGGCGGACACCAGGATCGGGCGTCCGAGCACCTTGGTCTGCTGCTCGACGTGTGCGGCGACGTTCACCGCGTGTCCGATCGCGGTGTACTCGCGCCGGCTCGCGGCGCCGACGTCGCCCACCACCACCATTCCGGTGTGGATGCCGATGCCGAGCCGCAGCGGTGTCGCGCCGTCGCGTGCGCGCTGCGCGTTCAGCGCGCCGAGCGCCTCCTGCATCGCGAGCGCGCAGCGCACCGCACGGAGCGCCTGATCGTCCTGCTTCACCGGTGCTCCGAAGTACGCCATGATGCCGTCGCCGAGGTACTTGTCGAGCGTGCCGCCGTGCGCGAACAGCACGCCGACCATGGCCTCGTGGAAGGCGTTGAGGCGCGCGACCACCTCGCTCGGCGAGCGCGCGGCGTTGTCCGCGGTGAAGTCGCGCAGGTCCGCGAACAGCAGCGTCACGGTGGCGCTCGTGCCGCTCGCACCGGTCTGGGCGTCGTCGAGCAGCTCGGCGACGCCTGGCGAGAAGTAGCGGCCCAACCGCTCGCTGCGCCGCTGCTCGCGGACCGCGGTCTCGACCAGGGCGAACGCGCGCGCGCTCGCGGCCCAGCTCGCGACACCCGTGAACGCCAGGATCACGGCAGAGTACGTCGCGATCGTCGGGTCGACCGCGCCGACGGCGTTCAGCACGCTCTGCAGCACGATGGCGATCAGCGTCACGAGGACGATGCTCCTGCGGCCGAAGAGACCCGTCGTGACGAAGACGAGAATGGCGAAGAATCCGGTCGCGAAGGCCGCGGTGACCGCCGCATCGTCGTGGGTGCCGGCCTGCTGGAGCCGCGCGACGAGCTGGTACTGCAGGAAGAAGCACGCGGGCATGTCGGCGAGCGGGATCACGAGCGCGGTCGCGCGAGCCTGCCGGTCCGAACGCAGGCCGAAAGCCGTCGTGGCGGCGGCGACGACCCACCACGCGGCGCTGACGGCACCCCCGACGCCGATGTAGGGCTGGCGGTAGTGGGAGAACACGGCGTCGACCAGCAGTGCGATGCTCACGCCGGCGAGGCGGAACCAGTTGAAGCGGCGCGCGCTGCACGCGCGTTCGTGGTCGAGGGCGCGAGTGAGGGCTGCCCGGATCGAGTCCGTGCTCACGGCCGCGACCGTAGCACGGTTGCCGCCGCCCCGTGCCTCGACGTGCGGCCGTCCGCCGTGCTCGCGAGCGTCGGTGCGACGGTGCGGGGCGTCGGCTACCCGACGCGCGGATCGATCAGCTGCAGACCCAGCGCGCCGCGCAGGTGGCGCGACAGCACTTCGGCGATCATCGGACGCAGCGTGTCGCCGGGCATCACGCAGGCGCCGGTCGCGCAGGTCTCGTCGCCGACCTCGAGCCGCAACACGACGCGTGCCCGCGCCGGATCGGCTTCGACGAGGATCAGGTCGGCGCCATCGCTGCGCACCAGCGCGCGTGCCTCGTCGAGGGCCGCCGCGAGCAGCTCGGGCGTCCAGTACGCGCCGTGCACGGCGGCGCTCTGCATCTCGCTCTGGCACCAGCTCGGCAGGAACATCGCGTGCAGCGAGCCGAGCCCTCCCGCGACCACGGGCACGAGCTGCTCCGGACGATGGACGAGGTAGACGCGGCCCTGAGCGTCGACGCGCCCCTTCCTGCGCAGCACTTCGCGGTTCGCGGGACGCCACAGCTCGATCGGCTGCCACGCCTGCTCGCGCAGGTACTCCTGGAACGATTCGAGGCTCGCGAACGCCCTGCCGAAGCGCTCGGCCCACATGGGGTTGATCACGACGACGATCTGGCCACAGTCGCCGGTCAGCTCCAGGTAGTAGTTGCTGAGCGGGTAGGCGATGCACTTCGCGAGCATGTACGCGAGGTCGCGCGGGTCGTCGTTGTTGGTGTCGGCGACCGGAAAGTCGCCCTTGCTGCCGTGCAGCGTGACGACGTCCTGGTCGCGCGCGAAGCCCTGGCGCTCCGCGAGCGTCGGCCACGGCGAGCGCTCCTCCCACTCGGCGAAGCACTGCCCGAAGCGCGCGGGCTGGCCGAACACGCTGCGTGACGTCGCCCCCGCGCGCTGCCCGCCGACGTTGCGCAGGCAAAGCGACACCGCGCGCCCGATGGTCATCGAGCCACGTCCGGCGGCACCGCCGAGGCAGCCCGCCCGGTAGTCGATTCTGAGCTTGTCGCGCGACGGACCGTTCACGATCAGCGTCGGGTGCACGCTCGACGTCGTCGTCGTGAGCGCGATCGCGTTGAACTCGGGGCGCACGAGTGCTTCCAGCGCCGCGATCACCAGCGGGAACGCAGCCGGCTCGACGCCCGCCATCGTCGCGTTGATCGCGATCAGCTCGATCGTCGCCGTGCCGTGGCGCGGCGGCAGCTTGCCGATCGTGTGCGACGGTGCGAGCGCGGTCGCCTCGAGCAGCGCCTCGACGCGCTCGTCGGTCGGCGGCAGCAGCGGCGCGCCGTCGCCCCAGCCCTCGGCGAGCGACAGCTGGAAGAAGGCCTCCGGGTCGTCGTCGATCTCGAGCGTCGGACTCGCGAGCTCCACGATCACCTCCGGGCACCGATGAGGGCGAGGAACCTCGGGTACGACTCCTCGGCGATCGGCAGCAGCTCGGTCTCGGAGAGCGTCTCGAGCGGGTAGGGCAGCACGAGGACCTTGAGCTCGGGGTGCCCGAGGAAGGAGGCGGTGGTGCGCGCGTGGCCGACGAACTCCTCGCAGATCGCCGCCGCGACGGGCTTGCCCCTCGCTTCGACACCGATCGCGTCGCGCACGCTCCACATCGTGCACGAGCCGCACGTGCCGAGTCCCGACACGGCGCAGTCGATCCGCTCGTGCCACGCTTCCAGATCGGCGCGGGTCTTCTCGCCCTCGGGTCCGGTGCGCTCGCCCGTCTGGAGCAGGACCGGGATGGCGCCGTCGCGGCGCAGCAGGTCCGCCCACACGCGCGCGACGTATTGCCAGGAGCGCCACGTGCCGTCGTGCCGGATGCCCACCCGGACGCCGGCGATGTTTCGTCCGAGCTCGAACGACGGCGCGCCGCCCTCCTCGGCAAAGCTCGCGGTCGGGCGACGGATCGTGATGCGGCGCTTCGCTGCTGCGGGGACGTTCATCGTCGTCGTCGTCGGGTGGCAGAACCGGGATACGACGCCGCGCGAGGCCGGGTCAACGTGGCCGTTGCAGGAAGCGCACCGACAGCGCCGTCAGCGCGATCTCGAGCGCCAGCGCCCCGATCGTGTAGCCCGAGAGCCCGCCGTCGCCGAGCGCGCCGACGAGGCGCCCGGTGAACAGCCCGCCCCCGAGGAACGCGAGCGCGGCCAGCGCGGTGCGCTCGAGGTCGCGCCGTAGTACCGCCGCGAGTGCGAGCAGGCCGATCGCGGCCTGCAGACCGCCGTACATCGCGCGCAGCTCCGTGGTGCCGGTCGGCGTCGTCGCCGTCACGCCGGCGGCCTCAGCGAGGAAGCCGGGCGAGGCGAGGCAGAAGAGCCCGTAGGGCAGCCAGAGGAGCACGTTCGCGGCGAGGAAGATGCGCGTCCCGTCCATCCAGGGTCGATAGTTCGGTTGCGCCGGATCCGTCAAACGACCCACGGCTTCGGCGCGCGTTGCCCGCGTCCCCCCGGGGTGAGAGGAATGCCCGGTACCGAACACGTGATTGCCTCTCTCACCCATCTCAACTTCCGCGACCTCGGCGGTCTCCCGCTGGCGGGCGGCCGCCGCGTGAAGCACCACACGCTCTATCGCGGCCCGGGTCCCGCACGGCTCGACGACACGCACCGCGACACGCTGCGCTCGCTCGGCATCCGGCTGGTCTGCGACCTGCGCTCCGAGCCCGAGCGCGCGGACGGACTGCACGACTGCGTGGCGGCCGAGCTGCTGCGCCTCGACCTCGCGAACGACTTCGCCGACGAGGCGAGCCACGGCTTCCGACTGCTGCGGGAGCGTCCGGACGAGGAGGGGGCACGCACCGCGATGCGTACGATCTACGCCGCGATGCCGGGCGCGCTGCGCACGCAATGGCCGGCGCTGCTCGGTGCGATCGCCGACGGGCGCGTACCGGTGCTCGTCCACTGCTCGGCCGGCAAGGACCGCACGGGTGTCCTGCTGGCGCTGCTGCTGCTCTTTCTCGGCGCCCCGGAAGAAGCGGTTCGCCGGGACTACCTGCGGTCCGCGTACGAGGGCGCGGCCCCGCACGGCTATCGGGGCGCGTCGTCGCCGATCGGCCAGCTGCTGTCGTCGACACCGGACCCGGGCATCATCGCCGCGCTCAAGGGCGTCGACGCGTCGTACCTCGCGACCGCGCTCGACGTCGTGCACCGCGGCTGGCGCTCGGTCGACGGCTACTTCGCGAGCATCGACGTCGGCCCGGCCGAGCGCGCGCGGCTGCTCGACGTCGTCGCCGAGCCCGCGTAGCCGGCGTCACGCTGCCGGGCGCGGCACGATGCGGTACAGCTCGCCGTCGCGGTCGACCACGTAGATCTCGCCACGCGCGTCCTCGCCGAACGACACCACGTTGTCGAGCTTGCGTGCGCCGGCGGGCTCGGCGTCGTCCGAGCGGTCGCGCCGCTCCTGCGCCACGCCGCCCACGACACCGCGGAACGTGCGCACGAACGACCTGCAGAAGTCGGAGTAGAAGTACGTCCCGCGCAGATCGGGCAGGGCGCAGCCGCGGTACGCGTAGCCGCCGATCACCGAGCAGCCCTGCGCGTGCGAGTACTCGAGCACCGGGAACGTGAAGGGCGTGCGGTCGGGGCACGACACCGCGGGCGGCGTCGGCTCGAAGCACTGCGAGCCCTCGAAGACGTCCCAGCCGTAGTTCTCGCCGCCGGTGCTCGACGCCGGCTGGAAGTCGATCTCCTCGATGCTGCCGTCCCCGACGTCCGCCACGTAGAGATCGCCCGTCCCGCGGTCGAAGCCCAGGCGCCACGGGTTGCGCAACCCCGTGGCCCACGCGAGGCCGAGCTTCGGGCCGGCGCCGGTGAACGGGTTGTCGGGCGGCGTCCGGCGCCAGGGACGCTGCTCGACGTCGACGTCGATGCGCAGCAGCTTGCCGAGCAGGCTCGCCGCGTCCTGCGCCTTCTCGCCGGGATCGCCGCTGCCGCCGCCGTCGCCTATTCCCGCGTAGAGGTAGCCGTCGGGGCCGAACGCGAGCTGGCCGCCGTTGTGGTTGCCGAACGTGGGGTGCGGGATGCGCAGCACGATGCGGCCCGAAGCGGAATCCGCGACGTTCGGATCGGCCGTCGCGCGATAGCGCGCGATGACCAGGTCGCCGGCGTTGTCGGTGTAGTAGACGAAGACGTACCGGTTGGTCGCGTAGTCGGGGTGGAAGGCGACGCTCAGCAGCCCGTGCGCGCCGCAGCACAGCACCTCGTCGGGGATCGACAGGAACGGCTCGGCTCGCAGCGCGCCGTTCTCGATGACGCGGATGATACCGGCCTGCTCGGCGACGAACAGGCGGTGCGGGTCGAGCGGTGGTGCGGTCACGAACGTCGGGGTATCGAGCTGGTCGGTGACGAGCTCGGTCGCGATCGCGTCCCCGAACGCACTCGGCCGGCCCGCGCAGGCGCCCGCCGGCGACACGAGGTCGCACGTGTCCGTGCAGCCGTCGGCGGGCGACGCGTTGCCGTCGTCGCAGTCCTCGACGCCCTCGACGCCCCCGTTTCCGCAGCGTACGGCGCGTGCGGGGCACGATGCCGGTGCCGCCGCGCCGGTGGCGACGACTCGATGGTCGCCGTTCGCATCGAACGCGTCGAGGCGCGCGCAGTAGACGTCGTCGCCGATCGTCAGCGCACGTCGATCGCCGACTGCGCCTGGTTCACGAGGTACGGCAGCGCCGCCGTGCCGCCGGCGACCACCAGGCTGCCGGGCGTGCCGGTGCGGACGACGATGTGCTTGACACCCGCGCCGCGGTCGCGATCGACGTACTCGTAGCCGGTCGGTGCGTCGGGCGGGCCGAGCGGCGACCACAGCCGGGGCTGCAGCGGAACGACGCCGGTCGCGCCGTCGCCGTCTCCGGTGCCGACGACCTCGAGGCGTCCGCCGCTCACGCGCGGGTCGTCGAGCGTACCGGGGGCCAGCGCGGGCACCGTGCTCGCGGCGAAGCGCAGCTTCGGTCCCTGCGGGTGGTTCACGTCGCGGATCAGCACGCGGTCGGCGGGGATCGGCCGGTCGGCGGCGGGCACGGCGCCGGCCGTGGCGAGCAGCACGGCGGCGAGCGGCAGCAGCGCGAGCAGCGTGGGGTATCGCGTCGGCGGCACGAGATCCCGCTCCGAGCAACGATCGCGCCGCAGCGAACCCACGCCGAGATCGTGCCGTCGGGGGCGCGTCACGTCAATCCGCGTCGCGCGCGCGACGCCGCGTCACCCGGGTGTCAGCGGCGCCACCAGCTGTCGACCGGCTTCGGCTGCCGCGGCGCCGTCAGCGGCAGCTCCAGGATGAGGTTCTCGACCGGCTTCGGCGACGGCTGCGCGAGGCGGGCCGTTGCGTCCGCTCCGAGGGTACGCTCGACGCTCGTGCGCGCGGCGTTTTCGAGGCGCAGCAGCTCGGCGCGCAGGCGGTCGCGGCACCACACGCGGTAGGGTTTGACGGGCTCGGTGATCGGGGTGCCGCGGACGTCGTACGTGACGACCTTCGCACCCTTCGCGTACGCTGCGGCGTTGGCGTCGAGGTACGGCAGGTAGACCTCCGCGATCGTGGCGAACAGGCGACCGAGGTCGTCGGGGATCCGCTCGGGCGTCGGCATGGCGTCGACGCGCTCGGGGCGCAGGTTCCACACGCGCGCCACCCACTCGTGCACTCCGGGCGCGCGCTCGCGCATGATGCGGCCCGGCGCGGGGTCGCAGAAGAAGTGACGGAAGAGCGGCGCCATGAAGCCGAAGTCGGCGGGCGTCGGGCGCTCGCCGAGGACGAACGGACGCGACGCGAAGATCGGCTCGAGCGTCGCGAGCGTGTCGAGGTACGCGGCCTCGACCGCGACGCACGTCGCCGGAGTCACGCCGTCGCCCTTGACGAACGTCCCGTACTGGCGGCGACGCCAGAAGAGGCGCTTCGCCCACTGCGGGGCGCGCTGCTCGGTGACGTGCTCCGCGAGCCACGCGCTCATGAGCGCGGCCGTCGTCGGGAACGACCAGCGGTAGTGCATCGCCGGACGCCACAGCCACTCGTCGGCGTAGTCCTCGATCAGTCGGCTCGCGAAGGCGGTCGCGGGATCGGCGGGGGTGATCGAGGGCGCGGGCCGCGTGCGCTCGAAGTAGTCCAGGATCAGCGTCGTGTCGGCGAGCCAGCTGCCGTCCGGGCACTCGACCTGCGGGATCTGGATCACACCGGTGTGGCGCGCGGCGCGCCGCATGTTCCTCTCATTGAAGGGCTCGAGCCGGTAGGCGATGCCCTTCGCGCGGAGGTATGCCTCGAGCTTGCCGGTGTAGTACGAGCAGTCGGTTCCGTAGACCACGAGCGGGGCGCTCTCGTTCCTGGTCGTCACGAGCGTCCACGAACCAGAGCCGGCGGCGCGCGGCAACCTCGCGCGCCCGCGCGAGACCCGAACGCGCACGCCCCGGAAGGCGCGCCCCGGAGGGTTGCGCTCGAAGCGCGTTCCGCCCACGATGCGCGCGCCATGAGCGTGCAGCCGTCCGGATCCTGGCACCCGCGCATCGTCGTGAGCTCCGCGTCGATGATCGGGTGGCCATTCGACCGCGACGTGGCGCTGCTGCGCGACCTCGGGCTCCGCCGGATCGCGCTGCTCGCGCGCAAGCTCGACGCGCTCGGCGACGACGACGCGGCCGAGCGTCTCGTCCGCGACGCGGGCCTCGCGGTGGACAACCTGATGGTGGGCGCGCTGTTCGACCTCGCGCGTCCGGAGCAGTGGGACGAGGGCCGGACGGCACTGCGTCGCGCGCTCGCGCGTGCGCGCCGCTTCGGAGCGGACGCGGCGGTCATCACCACAGGGCCCGCGATCGGGCTCACCTGGGAAGAGGCGGCAGACGCATTCGTTGCCGCGGTCGCGCCGGTGGTCGCGGAGGCCCGGGCCGGCGGCTCGACCGTCGTCGTCGAGCACACCAACGGCCTGCGCTTCGACCTCGGCTTCGTGCACACCCTGCGCGACGCGGTGGACGTCGCGCGCCGCGCCGGCGTCGCGCTGTGCATGGAGGTCAACGCCGTCTGGGGCGAGCGCGCGCTGCGCGAGACCATCCGCCGCGGTGCGGATCTGGTCCGCACGGTGCAGCTCAACGACTTCTTCGTCCCGACCACCGCGACCCCGGATCGCGCCGTTCCGGGCGACGGCTGCATCCCCCTCGAGCGCATCCTGCGCGACCTCGAGGAGGCCGGCTATCGCGGGCCGTACGAGCTCGAGATCGTCGGACCGCGCATCGATGCGGAGGGCTACGCGAGTGCGGTCCGGCGCGGTGTCGAGCACGTCGACCGCCTGCTGCGCCGCGTCGGTGCCACGTAGCGTCGGCGGCCCGCTCCGGCGCTGGTTCGACGGCGCGGTGCCGCGAGGTCAAGAGACGCCGCGTTTCCCGGAAGGCGGCGGGTGGGAGAGGTACGTGAACAAGCTCGTCGTCCTGATTTGCGGGTTGCTCTGCGTGGTCGTCGGAGCGGCTGCGTTCGCGATCGTGCAGGCCACCGAGAAGCTGTCCGCCGACCTGCATCGCAGCGCGATCGCCCTCGACGCGCTGGTTGCGCGGGTGACGGCGGCCGAGGAGGACCTCGTGAGCATCGCCGACGAGGTTGGCGCCATCGCCGACAGCCTCGTGCCCACGGAAGGCGACGACGGCCAGGGCGGCGAGTCGGTCGGGCTGCGCGCGACGGTCGCGTCGGCATCGGGGCGTGCGGCGACGGTCGCGTCCGCGTCCGGGCGTGCGGCGGGGGGCGCGTCGGCGTGCGGGCGTGGGGCGCCGGTCGCGCTCGCGCGCGTCAGCCGCGCGCCGTCTCCCGCTGCAGGCGGTCGCTGAGGATCTTCGCCAGGTTCAGGAAGATCTGCGCCGCGGTGCGCGGGTAGCACCGCTGCACGCGGTGCGGCGCACGCTGGTCGACGGTCATCAGCTCGAGCGGGCTCTCGGCGACGACGTCCGCCGTACGCTCGTTGCTGCGGATCAGCCCCATCTCGCCGAACACGTCGCCGCGGCCGAGGTCTTTCACCTGCCGCCGCTCGCCGTCCACCTCGACGACGACCTGCGCGCGGCCGTCGATGATCACGTACATCTGATCACCGAGCTCGCCCTGCCGGAGCACCGCCGTTCCGGGGGGGTGCGACTCGAGGCCGGCGAGCAGTGCCACCAGCCGCGCCTGCGAGGGGCGCAGGTCCGCGAAGAGCGGGATCATCGTGTGCGGGTCGCGGCCGAGCTTGACGCCGAGCAGGTCCCACAGCGTGATGATGCGCGTCGTCGCGAGGAGCGCCGGAAACAGCGCCAGCTCGGTGAGGATTGCGACCAGGATCGTGACCGCGGAGAGGATGCCGAACTGCTCCAGCGGCACGAAGGTCGAGGTCGCGAGGCTCGCGAAGCCGAAGAACAGCAGGGCGGAGTTGTACAGCGCGGGCTTCCCGACGCTCGCGAACGTGTGCAGCATCGCGGCGCGCTGATCGGCGCTCGCCTTGATCTCCGCCGACAGCCGGCTCATGAGGTGGATCGTGTCGTCGGTGACGACGCCGAGCACCACCGACGCGATGATGCTCGTGCCGAGGTTCAGCGGCGCGCCGGTGAGTCCCATCAGCCCGAAGAAGACGATCACCGGCACGAAGTTCGGGATCATCGCGACGAGCCCGACGCGCACCGACAGGAACATCAGCGCCATCACGGCGAAGATCACGGCGGTGGCCATCGCGAGGCTGGCGATCTGGCCGGTCACGAGATCGCTGGCGGTGCGCGTCATCAGGATCAGGTTGCCGGTCGGTCGCGCGTGCAGCTCGGGCGGGAAGAGCCCGGCCGCGAGCTGCGCGATGCGCTCGACCAGCGTGCGGATCTCGCTGGAGCGCGCGAGCGTCGTGCGGACGAGGATGTGCGTGCGCGAGAAGTCCTTGTCGATCACGCGCTGGAACGACTTCGGGCTCGATGCGACGAGCTGCAGCACGGTGTCGAGCTGTGCGGGGTTCTCCCAGAACGTGGTCGACGGTGGCGCGTCGCCCGCGGACGGGTCGGCCGCCGGCGCGTCGGCCGCGTCCGGCGCCGCGCCGCCCGCGGGCTCGATCACGTTGCCCGACTCGTCGACGACGATGTCGCCCTCGGCACCGCCCGCCTGGCTGCCGCGGTCGAGCAGCTCCGCGTAGTCCACGAACGAGATGGTCTTGTCGACGCCGGGCAGGCGCTCGATCTCCTGCTGGAGGGCGCGGATGCGCTCGAGCGTGTCGAGCTTCTTCATCCGGCCGGGCTGGTCGGCGTCGATCACGACGTAGAAGGCCATGCTGCCGACGAGGCGCTCGTTGACCAGGTCGGTCGCCTCGCGCACCGGATCGCCCGCGCGGAAGAACGAGTACAGGTTGTTGTCGACCTGGATGTTCGGCACCTGCGTCAGGCACAGCACGGTCAGGGCGATCGTCGCGGCGATCAGCGCGCGTCGGTTCTCGATCCCGAGGCTCGCGAGTCCGGCGAGGTGGCGGCCGAGCGCCGGGCTGTGCTGCCCGCGGGTGCTCTTCGGCAGCGGCAGCAGGGCGAGCGTCGCGGGCACGACCAACAGCGAGAGCAGGATCGCGACGGCGACGCCGATCGCGGCGAAGAGGCCGAGCTCGCGGATGCTGCCGATCTGGTTGGTGGTGAGCGACAGGAAGCCGACGATGGTGGTGATCGCCGTGATGACGACCGGCGTGCCGACGCTGCGCAGCAGGTGCAGCACGACGTCTGCGGGCGAGGTGCCGGTCGCGGCTTCCTCGTAGTAGTCGGCGAGCACGTGCAGGCAGTACGCGCTCGCGAGCACGAGCAGCAGCGGCGGCAGGGAGATCGTACCCAGGCTGAGCGGCGTGCCGGACAGGACCATCACGCCCAGCGTCCACACCAGGGTGACGAGGATCGTCATCGTCGGCAGCAGGATGCCGCGCACCGAGCGGAAGCACAGCGCGAGGACGACGACGACGATGCCGAGCGACACCGGCACGAAGCGTCGCAGGTCGGTCCGCATCGCCGCCTGCGAGTGCGCCTTGAAGTGCGGCAGGCCGGTGTGGACGACGCGGAAGTGCGGCAGGCCGGTGTGGACGACGCGGAAGTGCGGCAGGCCGGTGTGGACGACGCGGAAGTGCGGCAGGCCGGTGCGGACGACGCGGAAGTGCGGCAGGCCGGTGTGGACGACGCGGAAGTGCGGCAGGCCGGTGTGGACGACGCGTCCGCCGCCCGCGGCGTCGGCCTCCGCGACCAGCGCCGCGATCCGCTCGTCGGTGCCGCGCCGCGCGAGCTCCTCGTCGCTCATCTCCGCGAAGAACACGTTGATGCCGGCGGCGCGGCCGTCGGGCGCGACCAGGTTCTTCAGGTACATCGGCCGATCGGCGAGCTTGGCGCGCAGCGCGGCGGACTCGGCCGCCGTGCGCGGCAGCTCGGGGACGAGCGGCGGCGGCTGGATCACGTCCACGACCGGATCGGCCGCGTTGATGAGGCTCACCGCCTCGGCGACGCCATCGACCTTCGCGATCGTGTCGGTGAGGTCGCGAATTCTCTTCAGGACCTCAGGCGCGTAGACGTCGTCCGCGAGCACGGCGACGACGCCGGCCTCGTCGCTGCCGAACAGCCGCCGGATCTCGTCCTAGTACGCCTTCTCGTCGTCGCCCTCGTTCAGCAGCGTCTCGACCGAGGAGTCGAGGCGGATGTCGCGGGCGTGCCAGCCGAAGAACAGCGTGACCAGCGCCACGACGAGCAGCGTGACGACCGGACGCCGGACGATCGCGCGGTAGGCCGAGTCCATTCGTTCCCTTCGCCGCGCAAGGCGCGGCAGGACGTCCCGGTACGAGAGCCCCGGGCGCTTCTGCTACCGCCCGGCGGTCGGTGTCAAACCGGCGCGCTGTCGCTGGCCGCGGGGGTGTCGGCGGTCGCTGCGTCGATGACCTGACCGGCCGCCGTCGTGCCGACGATGCGGCCGCGCATCCACAGGCCCCCGTCCGGATCCTGCAGCACCTCGCCGACCCGGGCCGGGTGGTGGATCTCGAGCTCGACCGGCTCCTCGAGCGCGAGCAGGCTCTCGTCCACGGGGTCCATGCCGCCGAGACGCTGCGCCACCAGGTGGGCCGGGTACGAGAACGTGTGCTTGATGGTGCGTGTCGGTCCGACCCGTGGGCAGAGCGCCTCGTCGAGCTCGAGCAGCTTCATCGCCTGGGGCACGAGGTCGCTGCGGCCTGCTTCGAGGAACCACGCCGCGGTGGCGCGGCGGATGACCTCGTAGGCGCGCTTCCGCTGCGACAGCAGGGCGAGGTAGATCGCGGCCCGGCTCTCGTAGGCCATCATCTGGTCGACCTCGCCGTCGACGACGGCGCCGACCTCGAGCTCGAGCAGGAGCGAGCGCAGGACGAAGCGCAGCATGCCGGTCGTGGAGATGCCGCCTGCGAACGCCGTGAAGCGCGCGGTGATCGGCATCATCTGGCCGCGCGCGAGCATGATGTAGGCGGTGATCAGGAAGTAGCCCTCGGCGCCTTCCTCGCGCGAGAACGTGTGGCAGCCGATCACGTACTCGCCCTTCGCCTTGCCGTAGCCCGCGACGGGGATGGTCTCGAGCCTGTACTCGTCGCGGCGCTCGAAGAACTCCGTGCCGGGCAGCAGCGTGTAGCCGAAAATGTTGACGTTCGGGAAGATCGTCAGCAGGTGGTCGAGGTTCTGCTCGAACTCGCGCAGCGTGTCGCCGGGCAGCCCCCAGATCAGCTCGGCGCAGATGGGCACGCCTTCCGTGGCGAGCTCCTTCACCACCGGCTCGTAGTCGTTGGCGCGCATGTTGGTGCGGTGGCTGAGCTCGAGCGCCAGCGGCGTGAGCGTCTGCAGCGCGAAGTTGTAGTGCGGCAGGAGCCCGTTCCTGTGCATCAGGCGGACGATCTCGCGCACGCGGGAGTTGTGGTTCTTCGACCAGGACGTGGCGAACGTCCGCGGCGCGCCGTGCAGACCCTTCAGCTCGACGATCATCTTCGCCTTCTCGAGATCGTTCTTGAGAGCGCCGAAGTTCGAGTCGCACAGCCAGATGTCCTGCAGTCCGCCCGCGACCATGCGCTCGAGGTCGCTCCGGATGCGGCCGAGAGAGAACTGGAACATCTTGGTGCCGATCGCACCCGTTCCCCACTCGCAGAACGAGCAGCGGTACGGGCAGCCGCGGCTGGTCTCGTAGGCGACGTGCTCGTAGAGCGGCTCGCCGTCCGCATCGCGCAGGTCGAGGACGTCGAGCGCGGAGGGGAACACGTCGAGATCGGTCGCGCGCGCGCGCGGAGCGGTGCGGTGCGGTGTGCCGCCAGCGGCGAGGAACGAAAGCCCGGCGACGTCGCCCCAGGCGCTCCGGCCGCTGCAGTCGAGCAGCTCGGTGAAGGTGGTCTCGCCCTCGCCGAGCACCACGACGTCGATGCCGTCCTCGACCAGGAAGTCCTCGGCGCGCTGCACGTGCGGTCCGCCGGCGACGACCAGGGCGTCCGGAACCTCGCGCTTGACCGTGCGGGCGAGGGTGAGGAACTCGGCGACGTTCCAGGTGTAGCAGCTGAGCCCGAACACCGGCTGCACCCCGCCGGCGAGCGCCCGGCGGGCGAGCGGCGCCACGGTCCCGGGCCAGTCGTTCTGCAGCCAGTGCATGACGTCCGCCCGGTCCTTGAAGTGGACCAGCTGGACGTCCGTTGCGGCCGCCGTGTGGCCCCGGGCGAGGAAGCTGGCCTTCAGCGCGCCGGTGGTCATCGGCGGGCCGTAGAACTGCTCGGTGTCGAGGCTGAACAGGAATACGGGGCGCTGCATGGCACTTCGAGGTGCCATGCAGCCCCGCGGGCCGCAAGTGCGGTCGCTGGAGCGGCACGCGCCGCCCCGGCGGCGCTGGAGCCGCGGCCAGAGCCGGGCCGCCGTCAGATCGAGGTCACGCCCGCGATGCAGAGGGCGAGGCCGGTCGCGTACGTTCCCGCGGCCCCGGCGAAGCGGAGCGGGTGCGGCGCGGTCATCGTGCGGCAGGTGAGGATGCCGAGCACGAAGACGTAGCGGCAGGCGACCGCGAGCCCCATGGTCCAGAGCGTCCAGGTGGGCGGGTCGTTGGCGCCGACGGTGAGCATCAGCAACGCCAGCATCGGGGCGTACTCCGTGGTGTTCCCGTGCGCGCGCGAGATCCTGGCGAGCAGGTGGTCCGGGTCCGCAGGACAGCCGGCATTGATTCCGGTGCGCCCCGGGTGAGCGAGACACCGAGGCCTAGCCCGAACGCGAGAGCCCCGAGGAGTGCGGAGCACACGGCCGCGACGGTCATGCGAGCGCCTTCAGTGCCGCGATCACCTTCGCGCAGGCGTCGGCGCACTGCCCGCAGATCGCGGCGTGCACCGTGTGCTTGCGGCACTCGTCCTCGCACGACTGGCAGACGTCGATGCAGATCTTCGCGTAGGCCTTCAGGTGCGACGACTCGAGCGCGGCGAGGCTCGCGAGCGCCTGGCAGACCGGTACCATCTCCGCCACGCGCGCCGCGCACTGCGCGAGCATCGTCTGGCCCTTGGCGAACTCGGCGAGGCAGTGGTGCAGACACAGCTCGCCGGTTCCGGCGCACTCGAGCGTGACGCGGACGAGCGCCGCGTTCGGTGCCCCGGGCGCCTGGACGACCGCCGCGGCGTCCCTTGGGAGCCCCGGCAGCGACGTGGCGGCCGCGGCGGCGACCAGTGCGGACCCCGCCGCGAGCAGCGTGCGGCGGGCGACGGGAGCGTTCGTTCCGGTGCTGGTGCGGTTCGTCGTCTCGGCCATGGTCGTCCTCCCCCGTGTGGCAGAAACCTCTCTACCACGGCGCGCTCGACGCCGGAAGCGGCGATCCGATGCAACCGTCGTCAAGCGCTCAGCGACGGACGCTCGCGCAGGAACCCCGTGATCAGCTCGACGAGGCGGTCCGGACTGTCCTCCGGTGCGAACGTCCACGCGTCGTCGATCTCCGCCACGCGCGCGTCGGGTAGGATGTCGGCCAGCCGGTGCGCGTGTGCGAGCGGGAAGGAGCGGTCTTCCGTCGCCCAGGCGAGCAAGGTGGGCGCGGTGAATGCGTGCAGACGCTCGGCTGCGTCGATCGTCAAGCGTGGATCGAGTCCGGCGATCACCTTTGCGAGATCGCGACGTACCGCGGCACTCTCGATCGCCGGCCGCGTGAACGAGCGCAGCAGCTCCTCGTCGAGCGGACGCTTCGCGAGCCAGCCGTAGGCGAGCGGCGCGCGCGCGAGCAGCGGCGCGCGCATCGCCTGGACGATCGTCCAGGGCAGAGCGCGCGAGCGCGCCGCCACCGCGAGCGGAGCGAAGAACTTCGGCGGGAAGTTGTCGAATGCGTCGCACGACGTGAGAATCATCCGTCCGATGCGCTCGGGGTACCGCGTCGCGACGAGCTGGCACAGCGCGCCGCCGGTGTCGTTGCCGACCAGCGTCACGCTGCGCAGCTCGGGCGCCGCAAGGAATTCCGCGATCAGGCGCGCGAGCGCGGGCGGCGAGAGATCCGCATCGGCGCGCATCGCGGGCGTGTGCGAGCCGAGCGGCAGGTCGGGCACGATGCAACGAAAGCCGCGCGCGAGCGGCGGCACCAACTAGCGCCACAGCTGGCCGTTCACCAGCAGGCCGTGCACGAAGACGATCGCCTCGCCGCGCCCGACGTCGCGGTAGCGGATGGTTCCGGGCGCCAGCTCGATCGCCTTCATCTCTCCGGTCTTCGTCATCGAGGGATCCTCCTGCGGCAGCCGAGGTGGCCGCCGTCGCGACGCGGCGCTGCAGATTCCGTGCCGTGTGCGCCCGGGCGCGATCCGCCGCCGCGTTCGCGCGACGACGGCTGCTTCGGATCCCGCACGATGCGCGCCTGCAACCCATGTGGCGCGGCGGCAACGCGTGCGCGTTCGCGAAGCTCCATCCCGGGGCGGTGCCGGGACGCCGGGGGCGTTGGCCGCGACCTTGCACCCGGTGACGATGCGTCCGCGGTTGCTGCGCGGACGGAAGGAGGTGACGGCTGTGGCAGCTCTCCTGATCCTGCCCTGGCACGCGTGGCCCGCGCTGCTGCTTGCGCTCATGGGCGCGATGCTGGTCGCGCGCGGCGTTCGCGCCTTGCGCGCGGTGAGGAAGAAGTCGCGTGACCCCGAGCGGGCGCTCGCCGTCGTGCGCAGCCTGCGCACCGGCATCGCCGGTCTCTGTCTGGTCGTGCTCGCGATCGGCTGGCTGGCGGACGCCGCGTGGCTCGCGATCCCCGCGCTGATCGTGCTCGGCGAGGAGATGCTCGAGACGTCGGTGATGGTCGCGGCGCTCGAGGACGGACGGCGTCGCGCGAGCACCCGGCCGGCGTGAGCCGCCCCTCTTGTGGCGGGTACGAGGATGGTCGAGGATCATCCTCACGATGCCCGATGCATTCTTCGACGTGCTCGTGCTCGGCGGCGGACCGGGCGGTTACGTCGCCGCGATCCGCGCCGCCCAGCTCGGCTTCGCGACGGCGGTGGTCGAGCGCGAGCACCTGGGCGGCATCTGTCTCAACTGGGGCTGCATCCCGACCAAGGCCCTGCTGCGCACTGCCGAGATGGCACACGTGCTGCGCGAGCAGGCCGCGGACTTCGGCTTCACGATCGGCGAGGTTCGCTTCGACATCGCGAAGGCCGTCGAGCGCTCGCGGCGTGTCGCGGACCGGCTGTCGCGCGGCGTCGCGTCGCTGATGAAGAAGCACGGCATCCGCGTGATCGACGGCGAGGGGCGGCTCGCAGGCCCGGGGCTGGTTGCGGTCCGCGGCCGCGACGGCAGGACGACCGAGATCGCGGCCTGCCACGTGGTGCTCGCGACCGGCGCGCGTGCGAAGACCGTCCCCGGCTTCGAGCCGGACGGCGAGCTGATCTGGACCTACCGCGAGGCGATGGTGCCGCGTCTTCTTCCGTCGTCGCTCCTGGTGCTCGGCTCGGGTGCGATCGGAATCGAGTTCGCGAGCTTCTACCGGCAGCTCGGCACCGAGGTCACCGTCGTCGAGGTGCTACCGCGCATCCTTCCAGCCGAGGACGAGGAGATCTCGAAGCTGGCGCGCAAGGTCTTCGAGAAGCAGGGGATGAAGATCCGCACCGCCGCGAAGCTCGGCGGCGTCGTCAAGCAGGGCGACGGCCTCGTGGCTACGCTCGAGCTCGAGGGCGGACAGGGCGAGCGCGTGACCGTGCAGCGCGCGATCTCGGCGGTCGGCATCACCGGCAACGTGGAGGGGCTCGGGCTCGAGAGCACCGCGGCCGTCGTCGACCGCGGTCACGTGGTCGTGAACGAGTGGCTGCAGACCGGAGAGCCCGGACTCTACGCGATCGGCGACGTGGTCGGCCCGCCGTGGCTCGCGCACAAGGCGATGCACGAGGGGGTGATCTGCATCGAGCGCATCGCCGGCGAGGACGTGCAGCCGCTCGACCCGACGCTGATCCCGGGCTGCACCTACAGCCTGCCGCAGATCGCGAGCGTGGGGCTCACCGAGGAGAAGGCGCGCGCGAACGGCCGCGAGATCCGGGTCGGGCGCTTCCCCTGGGTCGGCAACGGAAAGGCGATCGCGCTGGGCGAGACGGACGGTCTCGTCAAGACCATCTTCGACGCGCGCACCGGCGAGCTGCTCGGGGCACATCTCCTCGGACCCGACGTGACCGAGCTGATCCAGGGCTACGCGATCGCGCGCGGTCTCGAGACGACCGAGCACGAGCTGATGCGCACGGTCTTCGCACATCCCACGCTGTCGGAGGCGATGCACGAGTCGGTGCTCGCGGCCTACGGCCGCGTGCTCCACGTGTAGGCGCGACGGGCACGCGTCCCCGTGATTCCGGCGAAGGGGGGCGCAGATGCGCTGCGCGCCGCCCGGATGTGCGACCTGCCCGGCTTCGAGCGGACGTTCCGCCCGGTCGAGGCGAACCGGCGGCGTCGAGACGGACTCTGCGCGGGTCCCGGCGCGGTCCGGACGGGCTCTCTGCGCGGGATCGTGGTCCGTCCGGACCGGCGCCCTCATCGATTGGGGCACGGCGACCGATGGAGATCAGGAGATCGTTTCGCGCTGATCCGGGCCGCACACGCGTTCGGCGCCCGGACCTCGAGTCCGGTCTTTGGAAACGCTGGTGGCGGATCCGGACGCACGAGGCGATCGAGGTCCCGGGTGGGTGGCTTCCCGCCGCGGGGAACTGGACCGTGGCCAAGCACAGCGTAAACCTCTCGAACTTCCCTCCCGATTCGTACCCGGACTTCGCGCGCGTCGATCCGGAAGGACGCCGGGATCTCGCCATCGACACGGCATGCGGCCTGCCGCAGCACGTGATGCAGCAGACCGGCGTCGTCCTGCCGCCCGATTCCCTGCTGCGCTGCGTCGGCGCGATCACGTCGACGGAGGGAACGACGGGGTCCCGAATCGAGGGCCTGCCATGACGGACGACGGTAGCGAGCAGGTTCGAGGGGAGGTGCCGGCACGCGTCCCGACGATCCTCATCATCGACGACGATCCGGTCATCACCTTCCTGCTGCGGAGCTTCCTCGAGAAGGCCGGCTACCGTTGTCTCGTCGCGCGCGACGGTGACAGTGCGTGGCAGGTGCTGTCGCCCGACGTGTCGCTGGTGCTGCTCGACATCATGATGCCGGGCCAGAACGGCCCCGAGATCCTCCGGCGCATGCGGCTCGATCCGTTGCTCGCGGACATACCCGTCATCTTCGTCACCGGCCGCACGGACGCCGCGACGCGTATCCAGTGTCTCGCCATGGGTGCCGTGGGCTTCGTCGTCAAACCGTTCCACGCCGAGGACGTGCTGAGCCAGGTCCATCAGGCCCTCGAGCGCACCGAGAGCGCCGACGCGGTTTCGGAGGAAGACGACGTCGACCCGCTCGAGGCGGCACTGGAGTCGGAGCTGGCACCGACGACGGCCGGCGGTGGCAGCGGCGGCAGCGAAATCTCGGTCGCGGACCTCGAGTCGATGCCCGTCGCGCAGCTGCTGCGCAGCCTGCTCGCCGAGCGTCGCGGCACGCGGCGCTCGCTGACCAGCCACCGTCGCCTCGTGTCGGCGCTGTTTCGCTTGCACCAGGCGATGAGCGAGGGTGAGAGCCCGCGCGCGCTCGCGCAGTCGGTCGTCGGCCTCACGCCGAAGGCGCTGCGCGCGACGCGCGCGGAGATCTGGGTGCCGCACGACGACGGCCTGCAGCGCCTTGCGGTGGCGCCGGCGGAGCGCGATGGCGCTCTGGAGGCAGCGGTGACGATGCCGCTCGACGGTAACCAGCCGGCGGCGCAGGCGTGGCGCGACTGGCTGACGGTCGAGCGCGGCGAGGGCACGAACGAGATCGACGTGCACTATCCGCTCACGGTCGGCACGGAACGCATCGGTATCATGTCGCTGTGGTTTCCGGCTGCGAACCGTCCTTCGGAGAGCCTGTCCAGCTTCTTCTGCGCAGAGGCCGCGCTCGCGCTGGACGCCGCGGTCCGCCTCGAGCGCGCGCAGAGCGAGGCCCTCACCGACCCGCTGACCGGCGCCTACAACCGCCGCTTCCTCGAGGCGCGCCTGGCCGACGAGATGCGGCGCGCGAGCAAGCTCGGCTACTCGACGAGTCTGATGTTCATCGACCTCGACAGGTTCAAGGAGGTGAACGACACCTTCGGACACGACGTCGGCGATCAGCTGCTGCGCCACGTCGCGACGCTGCTGCGCTCGGAGCTGCGCTCGGTGGACGTGGTGGCGCGCTTCGGCGGCGACGAGTTCGTCATCGTGCTGCCCGAGACCGATCGCAGCGGGTCGCTGCGCGTCGCGCTGCGTCTGCAGGAGGCGCTCGCGCAGCGCGGGCTCGAGGCGCTGCCGGAAGCCGCCGCCGTGACGTTCACCGTCGGCACCGCGACTTCCCCCGAGGACGGGGTTCGTCCGTCGGACCTGCTGGTCAGCGCGGACTCCGCGATGCTGCGCGGCAAGCGTGGTGGGCGCAACCGCGTCGAGATCTTCGGTGGGGAGGGCGGCGAGATCCCGGTTCCGGAGGCGCCGCGGCGCGAGGAGACCGCGGTGCTGCGCACGCTGATCGCGGCCCTGGAGGTGCGCGACCGCTACACCGCGCGCCACTCGCGCGAGGTCGGGGCGCTCGCGGCGCGCATCGCGCGGCACATGGGCTGCGACCCCGACACGGTGCGCCTGTGCGGACAGGCGGGGCTGCTGCACGACATCGGCAAGCTGCACACGCCCCTCGAGATCCTGCTGAAGCCCGGGCCGCTCGACGAGAACGAGCGCGCGATCATGAACCTGCACGCGGAGGTCGGCGCGGAGCTGGCGCGGGCGCTCGCCCCGGTACGCCATCTCGCGCCCGCGATCCGCGCGTCACAGGAGTTCTTCGACGGCACGGGCTATCCCGATGGGCTCGCCGGCGAGGCGATCCCACTGCCGGCGCGCATCATCGCGGTCGCCGACGCCTACCACGCGATGTGCAGCGACCGGCCGTATCGCGAGGCGCTGGCGCGCGAGGTGGCGGCCGCCGAGCTGCAGCGCTGTGCCTGGACGCAGTTCGACCCGGCCGTCGTGGCGGCCGTCCTCGAGCTCCTGGTCGAGGACGAGCGCGCGCGCGGCCACGGCATGCCGACGGCAGCCTGATCGACCGTCCACCGGCAACGCCGGTACACAGGTCGGTCAACCGGTGTTGTCGGAAAGCGGCGTGCAGGCTTCGCAACCGCGTCGCGTGCGCGACGGGCGCGCCGTGCGCACGCGGCGAAACCGGAGGGATCCGGCTGGCATCCCTCGTGCGTATCAGCTGACGTGAGGGCGCCGCGTGGCCCCGATGCCGTCCGCACGCCCCTCCGTGCACCCCATGGCGGCATTCCCTCCCCCCGAGGGGCCACCGGCGCCTTGCTCCCTAGGAGCCTGTCCGAGCAAGGCCGCGGGGCTGCGAAGCGCGATGCATCCGCGATCGCTGCGTCACGGAACCCTCGACGGATCGGGTGGATACGCCTTCGGGTTCCGTTCCTTGCGCTCGCGGCGCCTCACGCTTCTCGCTCCCACGCCCTCACTCGGACAGGCTCCTAGAAGAAGATGCTCCGCCGGCGTCTGAGCCCGGCCTCGATCATCGAGCGGATCTTCGCCTTCACCTGCTCGACCTTCTCCTCGATCACCTGGTCCTCGTCGTTCGGGTTGCCGCGGAACTCCATCGGCTCGCCGAAGTGGATGTGGTAGCGGACCGGGAACGGGAACGGTGTGATGACGAGCGGAAATGCCGGCATGCCGAGCAGCCGCGCGAGCGGCTTGAAGTCGCCGAACGACGGCGCCTGCTCCTCGGAGCCGACCACCGCGACCGGCACGATCGGCGTCTGGGTCTGCAGCGCGAGACGCATGAAGCCGAGACCGAACTCCTTGAGCTTGTAGCGCTCGCTAAAGCTCTTGTTCATGCCGCGTACGCCCTCGGGGAAGGCGATGACGGCCTCGCCGTGCTCGAGCAGGTCGACCGCGTTCTTGGGCGTCCCGACGACGCTCCCGGTGCGCGCCATGAGCACGTTGACCAGCGGCAGCGTCGGCAGCCAGTACTCGCCCATGCCCCGCACGATGCGCGGCGGCTTGCCTTCGAGCAGCATCGCGGCGCCGATCATCGTCGCGTCGATCGCGATCTGCCCGGCGTGGTTCGAGATCACGAGCACGCGGCCCTGCGCCATGTTCTCGACGCCGTAGGTGACCGCGCGGAAGTAGTAGCGGTACATCAGCGCCGTCACGATCAGCGCGCGGCGCGCCACCGCCGTGTTGAAGCCCCACGGATCGTAGCCGTAGAAGTTCAGCTCCATCGGCGCCTGTGCGATCTTCTCGGCCACCTCCTCCTCGAGCTCGCGCAGCACGTCCGGCGCGAAGCCCTCGAAGGTGCCCGACAGCGCGCTCTCGATGGTGTCGATCGCGAGGTTGAGCAGGCTCGATGGCGGCTCGACCTCGTGCAGCTCGAGCGAGCCGTCACGCGGCTCGTCGAGCGGCGGACGCGTGCGGACGTCGCCGTCGCGCGGCGGCGCCGCGAGGGGCGCGATCGGCGCCGCGACCGGGGAGAGCGGCACGACCACCGGGGCGAGCGGCACGGCCACCGGGGGGGCGGTGCCGGCGTCCGCCGCCGTCGCGCGGCGGCGGCGCTTCGGCGTACTCGCCGGCGCGGTCGCGCCGGCACCGTCGGCATCGCCGTTGCGCATCTTCCTCCTCGACTCGCTGCCGGTCTTCGCCACGGGACTCCGTTGGTGCCGCTCAGCGCCGTACGCTGCGCAGCGTCTCCTCGAGGGTGTAGAGCGGCTCGAAGCCGGTTTCGGCGCGGAAGCGTCGGCCGTCGATCGTGCAGGGGTACTTGGCGAAGTCGATCGCGTCGGCCGGGAACGGATAGAGCCCGTAGCGGAACAGGCGCGACAGCAGGTCGCGCGCGATCGTCTCGAGCACCGGGACCGCTGTTCCCCCGGTCTCGCGGATCGCGACCTTCAGCGGCACCGCACCCGGTCCGATGAGGTTGAACACGCCGCGCGCGCCGGTCTCGAGCGTGACCGCGATGGCCTCCGCGACGTCCTCCTCGTGGATGAACTGCATCATCGGGTTGAAGCCGAACACCGTCGGCACGTAGCGCAGCTTCAGGTACGCGCCGATCGAGCTGTGCACGTAGTAGCCGAGCGTGCTCACCGGGCGGAGGATCGTCGTGCGGATCTCCGGGTAGCGCCAGAGGAACGCGGTCGCGAGCGTGTCGACCTCCGCCAGATCGCGGATCTCGGGGTAGTGCCGGCTCACGTTGAGCGCGGTGTCCTCGTCCATGTAGTACGGGTTCTCGGGCAGGGCGCCGTAGACGTAGGAGCTCGACAGGATGACGAGCTTCTTCACGCCGTAGGCCGCGCAGTACTCGAGGATGCGCTTGGTGCCCACGACGTTGACGTCGTGGCGCAGCTTCTCGTCGAACTGGTGGCGGACCAGGCCCAGGTGCACGACGGCGGTCGGACGGTCCTTGCGGAACACGTCCTCGACCCTCTTGCTGCGCAGGTCGGCCTGGTGGAACGTCACCTCGCGCGAGTGGCCTTCCCAGCGCGCGGCGTCGATGCCGCTGATCGCGTAGTCGCGCGCGAGGCGCTTCGCGACGAGCCGTCCCTGGCCGCCCGCGATCCCGGTGATGAGGACGCGCTCCATGGGTCGAGAATCCGGGGTACTGGACGCCCCCGCCGCGTTCAACCCGTCGCGCGTGTCGGGAGCGCGGTCGCTCAACCGGATGCCGACCCCGCGCCGGCGGCGCAGGTCGCGTTCCGGTGACGGATCGTCGTCGCAGGTGGCCCCGAGTCCGCCGCGACGATCCGGCGCTGCTCCGCCATCGGATCCGCTCTAGTACTCCGGATGCGCGTTGGAACGCCCCCGGCGTTTCCGCTCGGCAAACTCAGCTTCCAACCGTCGAGTTCCGATCCAAATGCCTTGACCACCGGTGCGTCGACGTCCCGCGAGCGCTCGGGCTTGCGGGGCTGGTCGCGAGTCGTGCTCGGCCGCGGGGCACGCTCGGCCGCCGTCCGCGACTCCCTCCGCGAGGACATGCGGCTGGCGCTGCTCGACCGCCTGGGCGGCGTCATGATGGCCGCGGCGGTCAGCATGCCGCTGAGCCTCGTGGTCGACGTCGGCGTCGCTCCGGGCGAGCGCTATCTGCGCATGGTCGTGAAGCTCGCCATCGGGCTCGCGTACGTCGCGGGCGTGCTCCTCCTGCACCGGCTGCGAAGTGCCCGGGCGGCCCTGGTCGAGCAGGTCGTGCCGTTCGTGGCGGGCCTGATGTGCGTGGGCACGACCGCACCGGGCCTCGTCGCCGACGACGCGATGATGATCGCGTACCTGCTGTCCGTCGTGACCATCGGCGTCGCGGTCGTCCTGCCGTGGAGCGTGCGCGCGCAGCTCGTCCTGCTGGGGATCGCGGTCGCGTGCTTCGCGCTGACCCTGGTCGCCTCGCCGAGCGGTGAGGCGCTGTCGCCCGACATGCGCTTCGCGGTGCTCACGGCGATGTTCGTCTCGGTGGTCGCGGCGTACGCGCTCGAGGCGCATCGCGAGGAGACCCACCGCATCGCGCTGCTGCACGCGGGGCAGGCTGCGATCCTGCGTCGCGTCTCGGCCGACGCCGATCTCTCCGAGGTCCTGGGCCGCATCGTCGACCTCTGCGAAGAGCAGTTTCCGCGCCGGATCTTCTCCGTCCTGCTGCTCGACGAGGACCGGCGTCGCCTCCGCCACGGCGCGAGCGGACGTCTGCCCGCCGAGTGGGTCGCCGCGATCGACGGTGTCGAGATCGGACCCGACGTGGGCTCGTGCGGCGCCGCCGCGGCGCGGGCCGAGCGGGTCGTGGTCGCGAACGTCGCGACCGACTCGAAGTGGACCGCGTACCGGGACCTCGCGCTGTCGCACCAGCTGCACGCCTGCTGGTCCGAGCCGATCCGCGACGCGCGCGGCGAGGTGCTCGGGACCTTCGCGACGTACTCGAACGAGCCGGCGCATCCCGGTCCCGCGGAGATCACGCTCGTCGAGACCGCGGCGGACCTCGCAGGAATCGCGATCGAACGCCAGCGGGGTCACGAGGCGATCCGCAAGTACCTCACGGCGCTGGACGCCGCGCGCCGCGAGGCGGTACGCCAGGCGGGCGAGCTCCCGATCGCGCGCGACGAGGCGCTCGCGTCGACTCGCGCGAAGTCCGAGTTCCTCGCCAACATGAGCCACGAGATTCGCACGCCGATGAACGCGGTCATCGGCATGACGACGATGCTGCTCGGGACGCCGCTCACCGACGACCGGCGCGACTTTGCGCAGACCATCCGGATGAGCGGCGACGCGCTGCTCTCGGTCATCGACGACATTCTCGACTTCTCGAAGATCGAGGCCGGCCAGGTCGAGCTCGAGAAGCACCCGTTCGAGCCGCGCGTCTGCGCCGAGGACAGCATCGATCTGATCGCGCAGCATGCGGCGGAGAAGGGCGTCGAGGTGACGCTCCTGATCGGGCGGCACGTTCCGCGACGCGTCGTCGGCGACCCGAGCCGCCTGCGCCAGGTCCTGGTCAACCTGCTGAACAACGCCGTCAAGTTCACCGATGCGGGAGACGTGACTCTCGGATGCTGGGCGGTGCCCGGCGAGGAGGATCGCATCCACTTCGCGGTTCGCGACACCGGCGTCGGCATCCCGCAGGAGCGCATCTCCCGACTCTTCCGCCCGTTCACCCAGGGGGATGCGTCGGTCACTCGGCGCTTCGGCGGCACCGGCCTCGGCCTGACCATCTCGGAGCGCTTCGTCGAGATGATGGGCGGGGACATGTCCGTCGAGAGCGAGCCGGGTCGCGGCTCGACCTTCTTCTTCACCATCCGTGCCCCGGCCGAGGCGGCACAGCGCGATGCGGCTCCGGAAGCGCCCGCGCTCGCCGGACGCACCGTCCGGGTCGCGGACCCGCACGCGACTCGCCACCTCGGCCTGGCGCTCCAGGCCGAGGCGCTCGGCCTCGACGCCAGCACCGTGGACGGTGCCGGTCAGGCGGTGGCACGTGTGCGCGCCGGTGAGCGCTTCGACGTCGTGATCCGGGCGGCGACGGCGCTGACCGGCGACGAGCACGCCGCAGGCATCGACCTCCTGCGCGCCGCCGGCGAGCGCGCCATCCCGTTG